>Ga0209579_10000353_pt1 | contig 51331 bp, 49 predicted proteins | sample Coa_R1_2_FD_187152 | JGI IMG/M metagenome (GOLD analysis project Ga0209579, IMG submission 187152) | Surface soil microbial communities from Centralia Pennsylvania, which are recovering from an underground coalmine fire - Coalmine... | ecosystem: Environmental > Terrestrial > Soil >...
TCGAACAGCGTCGTGCTCAACGGCGGCGCCGGCAGCGATGTGTTCATCTTCTCCGCCGCCAGCCTGACCGCTTCCGATATCGTCGCCGGGGTTGGCGGCAGCGACACGCTGATGTTGACCAGTTCGGGCACGATCAACGCGGGCGGCGTCCGCGCGGTGGAGAGCTACGTGCTGGCAGGCAGCGGAGCCAACACGCTGACGCTGGCCAATGCCAACTTCACCAACGTCACCGGCGGCACGATCACGGTAATCGGCGGCAACGCCGGCAACGCGATCAATGCGGTCGCCGTGAGCGCGCCAAACCGGGTGATCGTCCATGCCGGCAGCGGGGCCGACGCGCTGACCGGCGGCGCCGGCAATGACGTTTTCTTCGCCGGCGGCAAGACCGCGATGAGCGGTCTCGCCGGCACCAACCAGTTCACCTTCGCCGCCGCCGGCAGCGCCAATACGATCACCGATTTTGCCACCTCCGCGACCAACCAGATCGCGTTCAGCAATGCCGGCTTCGCGCTCGGGCTCGCGGGCGCCAGCGCGACGCCGCAGGCGCTGCCGGGCAGCCTGATCGGCAACCTCACCACCGGCGCCTTCACCATGCCGACACAGCGCTTTGCCTACAATCAGAGCAACGGGCAATTGCTGTACGACGCCGGTGGCAGCAACACACCCGCGGCCGCCCAGCTCGTCGCCACCCTGACCGGCGACCCCGCCCTCACCGCCCCCCACCTCTTCTTCGTCACCTGACGAGCGGGCCGGGTAACAAACCGAGGCCCTTGGCAGCACGGACCGTGCTTGCCGCATATGTTTCTGAGAGCTGTTCCGGGCCGCCATGAGCCGCTCGAGGCGTGCGCTATCGGCGGGGCATCGACGGTGATCCCTGGCTACATCCCCCCAGAGGTCACATCTTTGCCAGCCGCCGGGCCAGCCGCCGGGCCAGCCGCCGGCCGACCGTGGGGAGGTTCCGCTCCCGGGTAGCTGCTCCAACTCGAGCAGTCACTATCGCCAGTTCCAGCCTCGGTGGCCCGGGGCGTGGTCTTCCAGTGTGACCACTCCGACATTTCGCCGGAGGCGCGGCAGATCGTCGTGCGCCAGGCGGAGCCGCCGGCCCGCTGCCCCATCGACGAAGCTTCTCGCATTGGAATGCCTTGGGGATACCTATGCCTCGGACGGCACCAGGCAATAACTCTATACATAATTGATTGATTTATTTGGTGAGCCCGTCGGGATTCGAACCCGAGACCTACTGATTAAAAGTCAGTTGCTCTACCGGCTGAGCTACGGGCTCGTTCAATGACTTAGATAGATTGGCGTTTCTCACTAGCTACGGGATAGCTACGAAGACCCCTTGGGTAACCCGTCGGCACGACGCCGCCTTATCGCTCACCGGCGCTTCTTCCGCAAGACCGTGCTCGGCTCGTACGGCTTGCGGCGGGCGGCAGATCCTCCCTCGGTGATCGGGGAGCGCCGTTTGCGAATGCGCTGTGAGATCCGCGATGGCTTCACCGACGCTCGCATTGATGGCGTCGAGAAACTGCTGGACAGGCGCATCGACCTGCTCGACCAGAAAATCGATCGCGCCGACGGTAAGCTCGGGGCTCACAGTGAGGAAACCAAGGACGGCTTTGCTGGCATCCACCGCGTGATCGGTCGCACATCATACACGCTCGTTGACCACGAAGAACGGCTCAAGGAGCTGGAGGGGGAGTAGGCTCCGACCGGGTTCCGCCGCTGCCACTCACCCCAGGGGAGCGATGCTCTTGGAGATTGACGCGGCATTGCAACCGAAAGTGGAAGCTGAAAGGCTTTACGAGCGAGCGCCGAGGCGGTACAGTAATCTAAAGCACGAACATTATTGCTAACGATTCGGCCGAAGGGGGGCGCATGCTCACTCGCGTTGGCACAGCCCTGCCATTTTAATGACGCCGGTTCCGGCTCCCTTCGACGCGCCTGGCGAGTTCGCCGTAAAGACAACGGCGCGCCGCACGACCGTCGGGCGTTATGCTGCAATGAGCAGGGGGTGGCATGAGAAAGCTTCTTTTCACCTTTCTGCTGATCCTGATCGGGGGGCAGGCGCGGGCTGCTGGTTGTCCGGCGCTGCCGTATACGCTGACCAACGGCACCGTGGCCGACGCCACTCAGGTCATGGCAAACCTCGATGCGCTGCTGAATTGCCTCAACACTGGCGCGTTCGTCGAGGCACCCGGCCCGAACGAGCAGTTCACCGGGCCGGGCGGCGGCACCATCACGATGCAGAACCCGAGCGCCACAGCCAATTACAATTACAATCTACCGGCGACAGCGGGCAGCGCCGGACAATTTGAGGCCTCCGGCGGCGGTGGCTCCAACCCGAATACCTGGGGAACGTTCGGGCCGGATTTCACGTTCGGCGGCGGCACCCTCTCGCTGAATACCGCACAGCCGCACACCTGGACCGGTGCTCAGAGTTTTGGCCAGGTCATCGGAACGGTATCGACGCAAGCGGCCACCAGCTACACGCTGGCAGCAACCGATTGCGGTACCACGATCAGGTTCACGAACGTTGCGGCCGTCACCGTTACGACCCTCAACAGCTTGCCGGTGGGCTGCTCGATTGCGATCGAGCAGGGTGGGGCCGGCCAGATCACAATCGCTGCCGGCACCGGCGCCACGCAGCATTCCGCGCACGCGTACACCAAGACGTATGGCCAATACGCGATCATCGGGCTCTTCGTCGACACAAATGCTGGGGGCTCATCCGCCGACATCATCATCACGGGAGACGGCGCGTGAGCGTCAGCAGGAAAAAACGGCCGCGAGTGGCCGTGATGCAGCCTGTTGCGGATCGAGGCTTTGGCGGGGAGAGTCCGATGAGGTCGCGGTGGCTATTGTCAGTCCTGTTCATCCTCGGCTTAACCCTCGGGGCACCGAAAGCTTCGGCGACTCTGCTTTTCGCCGGCGGGGAAGATATCGATTTCATCTGCACTAATGTTTGTTCCTTCGTTATGCCCAACGGCTCGTACCGCGCAGCATGGGCGCGCGGCGCGTATTCGGTAAACCCCGGCGCTTCCGACCCGCCAGCGAGCTACTTTTCAACACCGACATTCACCGGCAACGCCACCATCTGGATACATGCGCAGTATTACCAGGGCAATACGAACACTTCAAGTGGTTCACAGCAGATTAGAGTGGTGGACAATCTCGGTAACCCGTCGCTGATTGTCCGTGGCACCGGTACGGCCGGCACCGTGAAGATCTCCTCGCGGACTTCCGCCGGGGTATTCACGGATTTGGTGACCTGTTCGGCAACGATGCCGGACACAAACCTCGATCAGCTCGATTTGTATGTCAACTACAGCACGACCGGCGAGGTCACCCTATACAAGAACAGCGTGTCGATCTGCGATTACACCGGCAACGTGACGAATGGCGACGGCGCGACGACGATCACCCGTGCGCAGTTCGGCGGCGCCACCTCGAACGGCGACTGGTCAGAGGTCATCGTCGCGACAGCCGACACGCGGGCAATGGCACGGTATACCGCGAGCACCGCCGGCAACGGCAACACGACCGGGTTCTCGGGAACCAACATCTGTTCGGCGATTTGGAACGTCACATCCTTCAATGACAGCAACTTTGGCTATTCGGGCTCGAACAGCGTGTTGCAAGAATGCACCGTCAACAGTTCGATCGCGCCCGGCGTGTACAGTGTGCTCGGTCTGGTGATGAGCGCCCGCGCGCTCGTCGGCTCGACGGGGCCGCAGCACTTCGATTTCCTGACTCGAACCGCCAATACCGATTATGCGTCGGGTGACTTCGCGCCAACGACCAGCTTCTCGAACATCACCAACTACATTCAAACCGTCAACCCGTCGACCAGCAACCCTTGGGCCGTCTCGGATTTCCAGGCGGCTGGGTTCAACGTCGGCGAGAAGACGAAACCATGACACTGCGTCTCCCGCTGGCGGCGGCGATCGTGCTGCTGTCGGCAGCACCGGCTCTCGCCGGCTCGACGTTCGAGAGTTCCAAGCTCTCGCCGGGCGTGGTGCTGCAGGGATCGGCCCTCGAATCTCCGAAGCTATCGCCTGGCATTGTGTTGCAGGGAAATGCTTTTCAGTCATCCAAGCTCTCGCCCGGCGTCGTTGTACAAGGTGGCGCGTTCCAGTCCTCGAAGATCAGCGTCGGCATCGTACTGCAAGTCCTTAATTCTCCGCGCGGTGTCGTCCAGCGCGACCCACGCACGCATTGGTAACAAGAAAAAATAGCGGCGGGAGGAGCGATGTTCATTCGAGGCCGCAGAGCAAGGCAACTGCTGCTGTTCACGGTGTCAACGATCGGCACTTTGTCCGCCGACGGAGCGCGGGCCTCGGTCTCATATACCTACGATCTGTTGGGACGGGTCACAACCGCGGTTTACGACAATGGCATGTGCGTCGCCTATGCCTATGACAAGAACGGCAATCGTACATCGCAAACCAATACGGCTGTTGGCCAGACCCAGCCCTTGAATTGGGGCTCGGGCACCTGGGGCTGCTATTATTGGACACCTCAATGAGATCGGATGCTTGGTCTCGCGCGCTGGCGGCCGTGATCGCCCGATACGGGAAAATCGTATCGTCCGTGCGGCACCAAGCGATGCCGGATGAGCACCACCCTGGCCGAGTATTCGGGCGGGACTCCGGGCGGAAATTGCTGAGACGCGGCAGCACCGCATCAATCGCCGCTTCGATCCAGATCGTCGTGCTTTTCCTTCTGCTGGCAATCGGCGTCGCGGTCCCCGCGAACGCGGCGACAATTACCAACGTCGCAGCCCCGCTAGCGGCGATCATCCGAGCCGCTCATTTTGCCGAGCCGCTCGTCCCGACCGCCCCGACGAGTGTGGAGGAAGACCAGGCGCTCCTCTTGGCATTGGCGGCGTATGAACGGCGCACCGACGCAGAGGACGTAAGCAGCCTTACCGCGTTCCTCTCGCAATACCCGCACTCCGGCTGGGCGCCGGCGTTGCTGACGAACCTCGGCCTGTCGTATCTCCACGATGGCTATTTCTCCCGCGCGCTCGATGCCTGGCAACTCGCCTGGCATGACGGCAGGAATGCCACCGAGCCGCACGCGCGGGCTCTCGTCGATCGTGCGGTCGGTGAGCTGGCGCGGCTCGAAGCCTCCCTCGGCCAGGTCGATAGCCTGAAATCGCTGTTCAGGGAAATCCCCAATCGGGCGGTGAGCGGCTCTGCGACAGAGGCCGTGCAGGCTGCCGCCGAAGCGCTGTCGTCAGCGCGCGAGCATCCCGACCACCTATTCAACTGTGGCCCCAGGGCGCTGCACACGCTGATGCTGGCGCTAGGGGCGAAACCTGCGCAGGTCGAGGCGCTGCAATGGTATAGCGCCGGGCCAAACGGCACGAGCCTCGCGGAGGTGGCCCGGCTCGCCGACCAGGCCCATCTGCAATACCGCCTGGTCTTTCGCAAGCCCGGGCAGAACGTCCCGCTGTCGGCGGTGATGCATTGGAAGGTCGGGCATTTTGCGGCGATCGTCGGCCGCGCTAACGGCCGCTACCGCGTCGTGGACCCGGTGTTTCCGGGGCAGGACCTTTGGGTGACACAGGCTGCGCTCGACGAGGAGGCGAGCGGCTATTTCCTCGTCCCCGCCAGCACGCCGAGCGATGCCGGTTGGCGAGCGGTGTCCGAAGGCGAAGCGGCTGGGGTGTGGGGGAAAGGGAATACCAGCGGGACGCAGCCGGGTGTCGCCGGCGCGCAAGATCCACCGGCTAACCCGCCCCCGCCCGGCTGCCCGACAGGAATGTGCGGCTATAATATCGGTGAATCGACCGTAAGCCTCACCCTGTCTGATACGCCGGTGGGCTACACGCCGCCGATCGGCCCATCAGCCAAGGTCACGATCACCTATAACCAGCGCGAGGACAGCCAGCCGGCCAATTTCAGCTTTTTCAATATCAGCCAGAAATGGACGCTGAATTGGCTCAGCTACGTTACCGACGATCCGAACAATCCCGGCGCCAACGTCACGCGCTATCTGCCGGGCGGCGGCGCCTATTACTACACCGGGTACAACAGCGGCACGGGGCAGTTCGCGGCGCAGAACAACGACGGCTCGATCCTGACGCGCGTGTCGTCGTCGCCGATCAAATACCAGCGCCAATTACCGAACGGCGGCACCGAGGTTTACACCCAATCGGACGGCAGCGCGGGCTACCCGAGGCGCATTTTTCTCAGCCAGGTCATCGACCCGCAGGGCAACACCGCAACGCTCAACTACGACAGCCAGCTGCGGCTCACATCGCTGACCGACGCGACCGGGCGGCAAACGACGTTTAGCTATGGCCTCCCCAGCCAACCGCTGCTCATAACGCAAATCACCGACCCGTTCGGCCGCAGCGCTGTCCTGGCATACGACGCCAGCAGCCGCCTCAGCTCGATTACCGATGTCCTCGGGCTGACATCGAGCTTTGCCTACGACGCCAATTCACTCGTCAATTCGCTGACGACCCCCTACGGCACAACGAGCTTCTCCTATACGGCTCCGGGCACCGGCGGCCCGCCGCGCTTCCTGCAAATCACTGATCCTTTAGGGTTCAGCGAGCGCGAGGAATGGCTGGAGCCCGCACCGGTCCCAGGCAGCGACCCGGCTAACACCGTGCCACAGGGCATGCCGCTGACGCCGTATAACGCCTACCTGTCCTATCGCGACAGCTTTCATTGGGACAAGAACGCCTACGTCGTGGCCGGCTGCACCCCGACCGGGGGCTGCAATTACAGCCTGGCTCGTGACCGGCATTTCAATCACGACCGGGCGAATATCAGCCTCAAGTCGACGAGCATCGAAAGTGTCAAATACCCGCTCGAAAATCGCATATGGTTCAACTATCCCGGCCAGACGACTGCCTACTTCTCCGGCACTTATGAAAAGCCCACCGCCATCGGCCGGGTGCTCGACGACGGCACGACGCAGCTCAGCCAGCGCTCCTACGACACGGCCAACTACTTCAACCTAACCCAAGCCATCGATCCGATCGGCCGCACCACGAACTTCGCCTATGCCAGCAACGCCATCGACCTGACGACGATCACGCAGACCATCGCCGGCGGGTCGCAGGCGACCATCGCGCAATTCGCCTACAATACCGGCCCCAATTGCACCGCCCCGCACCGGGTCTGCACCTATACCGACGCGGCCGGCCAGGTGACGACCTATACCTATAACGCCGCGGGCCAGTTGGCCTCGGTCACCAACCCGCTGAGCCAGAAGACGACCTACAACTACGACAGCGCGAACAATCTCTCCTCGATCACGAACGCCAACAACCTTACGACCGCCAGCTTCACCTATGATTCCTACGACCGCATCCGGACCTATACCGATTCGGAAGGCTGGGCGGTCACCTACGACTACGACGCGGCCGACCGCATTACCAAGATCACCTACCCCGACGGCACGACGGACCTTTACACCTACAACAAGCTCGACCTCGCCTCGTACGAGGACCGGCTGTCCCGGCTCTGGGTTTACACGCACGACGCCAACCGGCGCCTCAGCGCGATCACCGATCCGCTCGGCCAGCAGACGCAGTTCGGCTACAACAATAACAACGAGCTGACCAGTCTGACCGACCCCAAAAGCAACACGACGCAATGGGCCTACGATGTCGAGGGCCGGCTAACCTCAAAGCAATACGTCGACACCAGCACGCTCGCCTACACCTACGAGAACACGACGAGCCGGCTCCACTCGGTGCTCGACGCACTCAACCAGACCAAGCAGTACGGCTACGCCGAGGATAACCGGCTCTCGGGCATCGCCTATCTGAACCCGGTCAACCCGACGCCGAATGTCGCCTTCGCCTACGACCCCTATTTCCCGCGCCGCATTTCGATGACCGACGGCACCGGCACGACGCAGTACAGCTACGTGCCCATCGGCACGCTCGGCGCGCTCAAGCTGCAACAGGAAGAGAGCCCGCTCGCCAGCAGCGCCATCGCCTATGCCTACGACGCGCTCGGGCGCCTTGCGTCGCGCACCGTCGCCGGCGCCGGGGCGGAGAGCTTCGGCTACGACGCGATCGGCCGGCTCACCAGCCACACCAGCGACCTCGGCGCGTTCGCGCTCGCCTATCTCGGGCAGACCGGGCAGATCACCGGGCGCAGCCTTCCGAACCCCTCGACGCTCGCGACGAATTGGGGCTACCTGCCCAATTCCGGCGACCGGCGGCTGGCGAGCATTTCCAACACCGGGCTCGATGCCGGGCAGTTCTCCAACTTCACGTTCACGACGACGGCGGAGAACTTCATCACCGGCATCACCGAATCGAGCGACGCCGCGACCGTCTATCCGCCGACCGGGACGCAGAGCGCGACCTACAACACCCTCAACCAGCTGACCAACCTGTCGGGCCAGGCCTTGACCTGGGACGCCGACGGCAACCTGTTGTCCGACGGCACGCGCGACTATGCCTGGGACGCCGAGAACCGGCTCGTCGCGATCACCTACCCGGCGCGTCCGGGCGAGCAGACGAGTTTCGCGTATGACGGTCTCAGCCGGCGCACCGCGATCACCAGCATCGCCGGGGTGACGACCTCGTATCTCTGGTGTGGCTCGCGGATCTGCCAGGCGCGCAACGCCAGCAACGCGACGACCCGGGAATACTACGCCGAGGGCGAGTTCGTGCCGGGCACCCCGGCAACACCGCTCTACTACGGCCCCGACCAGCTCGGCACGGCGCGCCGCGTCTTTGCCAGCCCGACGAGCGCCCCGGCCTACGCCTACGACCCCTACGGCCAGCCATTGCAGGCCACCGCGCCGCTGACCGATTTCACCTACGCTGGCATGTTCACCAACGCCGACAGCGGCCTCCTCCTCACCCGCTACCGCGCCTACGACCCGACGGCCGGCCGCTGGTTGTCGCGCGACCCGGTGGGGGAGAGAACTGATACCGTCGGAAATTTGTACCGGTATGTTGAAGACGATCCGGTTACCTACGTCGATCGGACTGGTGAGCAAATTATTCCGATCCTGCGGGCAGCAATAGGAATCGTCGCCGTGGGAGAGGCAATGTATGCACAAGTCCAGTCCCTTGGCCATCCGCCTCTACCGCCGCCGTCGCCACGACCGCCCGCGCCCCCTCCAAAGATGTGCACCCCCGAAAACCCAGCTGGTGCGTCAGGGCCGTTCTTCTCCGCCGCCAGCCCGACCCCACCGGTTCCGCCTGAGCCGCAACCCCCGGAACCGCCGGAGCTGGAGATGTTTCCGGAAGGGCCAACGGTTGAATAATATTGGGAATTCGAGTTCGCCAGAATTACCCGCTTGATGACGGCCGATCGACAGTATCATGCTCCCAGATTTCAGACGGAGGTATGTATGAGAAAACGATCTTATTGGCTTGTAGATTTATCAGCGACCGTATTCATAGGGTGGGGTGCCTTGGGTACCCTGGCTGATATCTACAGCAAGCATCGATATTCAGCGCCGCTAGACATTGGATTAATTCTCGGAAACGCTGGTATCACGGCGGCCGGATTGGTCGCTGCCGCAGTCACAAGGTCCCTCGGAAAAATCGAGGATCGATTGCAGAAGCTTGAAACTCTGCAGTCATTAGAAAGTGCTCCTTCTTCGCGGACTAGCCCTGACCGATCGCGCCCTACCCCTTCAGAGAGTTAATATAAGTTGGGCGGTGTAGCGTGTATTTCCGCGATCTCGTCTGCGGACGCCTCGCCTCGGAGCCCCATTTAAGCATCGTCAGGGCCCAAGTTGTTAAATGCAGCATTCAAATCGCGAAGCTCCGCTTCAAGCTCTGCGATCACGCCGCGAATATCACCCCAACGAGGGTCCCCCGAGCTTGGTTGTCCTTTCAAAATTTCAAGCTGCCTCCGCACCTTATCTCGCGCGTCCAGTAGCTGCGCGCGGAGGCTTTTCTGCTTACCGCGCCGTCCCATGCTTATCCCTTCTCCATGGTTTCGGGCAAGCATACGGAATCGAAGACAGTGGTGCTATCAAAATGCCTCGACTTGGCATGCCGAGAACCGCCTCGTCAAAATCACCTATCCGGCGCATCCGGGTGCTGATTCCGACGGAAGTCGCCCGGTTGAGGGCGTCTCTGCTGGCCCGCTTAGGGTCCGCTCCTTCGGCTTTTGCCATGGAGGGGACGATGCCAGCAGAGAAGATCGCGATGCGCCAGGTGCGCGACGTGCTTCGGTTGAAAGCCGCCGGAGTGTCCGGCAACGAGATCGCCCGCCGGGTCGGTGTGGCGCCGTCGACCGTCCGGCTGAGGTTGCAGCGGCTCACCGTCGCCGGGCTCGGCTGGCCGTTGCCGGCCGAGCTGACCGACGCGGCGCTGGAAGCGCAGCTCTTTACCGGGGCTGGCAAGAAGCAGGGTCACCAGCATCGCCGGGGTGACGACCTCGTACGGCCTTAAAGGCTTCCCCGACGCGATCACCGCCGTTTTCCCGCAAGCGACGGTCCAGACCTGCATTGTCCACCTGCTGCGTCACAGCCTCGATTTCGTCTCCTGGAAAGACCGAAAGCCCGTGGCGGCCGCGCTGAGAGGCATCTACCGAGCCCTTGATGCCGCCACTGCCGAAGCCGCGCTCGGCGCCTTCGAGGACAGCTTCTGGGGCCAGAAGTACCCGACAGTCAGCCAGAACTGGCGACGCGCCTGGAGCGAGGTCGTCTCGTTATATGCTTTCCCCGGCGATGTCAGGCGGATTTTGTACACCACGGATGAGATCGACAAGCTTTTCCGGCGCGAGCTGTTATCTTGGAACGGCACGGGTGACCGCGCGGCAAAGAGAATCGGGCACGCTCTCATACAGATCCGTCGCGACCTTGATGATCTTGCCAAGAGAGCCGGGAATATTCCTGGTTTCCAAAGCGAGATCGACAGCGCTCTGGAACGTGTCGTAGCTATTGAAAAGGGAATTATATATTTGGCTCCCTACTTGTGCTTTGCATTTTGGTGACAATGCTTTTGCCGACAGTGGCTTATGGTGCGCCCTATCTTGGGAAAATCAACACCACAAGCGTATTCGGAGGGGCTAACCTCGGATCTCCTACGCCATTCTGGACAGTATGCAACCCGCCCGCGATTGCTAACAGGAGTGCATTGAATGCAGAACCGAATCCCGAATCAGGGAGCCCAGATATTAAATATATTCGAGACGATGTTCTCAAATCGTTGAAGTCCGCTGGCTCTGGGGCTTGCGCTTGCAGTACCAATTGTAGATATTTCTCTTCCATGTTTTTAAATTCTGGTTTTGGCCACCCAGCTTTTATTAGTAAGCTGCTTATTTGGGCCGCCGTTGATAATCCATCCGGCGCTTCTGGTGACGCTTCTATTAATACTTGTGCCTTGGGCTTTCCCGAGAGCGCAGATAGAAATGGTTCTGGGTCAATTCGGCGCGAACCAGCCGCGCGCATTAGCTCAATAATCGTCGATTGTTGGGCATTGCTAATGCCTTCGTCAAATCCCAATAGCAATATTGTACATAGCGCCTCAATCACGACGCCGCCTATAATCAACAAATTGGGTAGTGTCCAGAATTCCTCAGACTCGCGCACCAATCCCCATGTAACAGCAGCTGACCCAACCAAGCTCGCGCCGATCAATATAAAATGGGGCCAATATGGAGCAATCCCGCCCGAAAAAAATGCTCCTATGTTCATGTATATTCTTGCAATTATAGGGTGGTCTGCTGCACTTATGGTTGTTACAGTCAAAATTATCAAAAAAATAGTCGCAAGGTTCAGATAGAAAGGCTTATTACCGTGCAACAATTTGCTTTACAGCCTTCTTTCTCTTCTTCGCTGCCTTGGATTTTGGTTTCGGGTGATACGCCAGAACTTTCCGCGCGATGGCGTCAAGTTCTAGCGGCGGTGTCGGTTTCGGACGGTCCGTCATCCGATCAAATCCTTGTAAGTGAGCCGCTTCCCTGCAACGCCCGCCACGAAGCTGTCCAGCCGTTGCAGGGTATGCCGCTTCACGTTGCCCTCATTCAGCCGGAACGTGAACTCGTCAACGTAGCGATGCAAGTGCTTGTCGCTGGCGTGGTGATAGACGCCATGCAGGCCACGCTTCAGGACAGCCCAAACGCTCTCAATACCGTTGGTCGTCACGCCATCGTCCCGGACGTACTCGCCAGCGCTATGAACGATGGTTTCGTGCTGGTAGTCGCCGTGCAGTCCGGCATAGCCGCCGTGCTCATCGGTATGGATCGTCGCGCCCGTCTCGACGCTCTCGCGAATTTCCATGCCCAACGTCTCGGCATCGGTGCCGTCAACGGGCCGCGCTACCGTGCGCCCGCCGCGTTCGCGCATGCCGAGAACCGGCGTCTTGCCGACCGAACCGCGTCCCGCGTGCAGCTTTTTGTGATCGTGCTTGTTGGCCTCTTTGCCGCCGATGTACGTCTCGTCGATTTCGACGATGCCGGTGAGCTTGCCGAAATCCTTACCGCAAGCCTCGCGAAGACGACCGAGGATGAACCATGCGGTTTTCTGGGTGACGCCGATTTCCTTGGCAAGTTGCATGGACGAGATGCCCTTGCGCGCCGTGACGAGCAGGTACATCGCGTAAACCCACTTGTGCAGCGGAACGTGCGACCGCTCGAAGATCGTTCCGGTGCGAACCGTAAAATCCTCTTTGCACTGGTTGCAGCGGTAGAAGCCGTCTTTGCGCGGCGTGATCCTGTCGCCAGTTCCGCAAACTGGGCAGCGCGGGCCTTCCGGCCAAAGCAGCCCCTCCAGATAGGTCCGCGCGGTTTCCTGATCGGGAAACATCTCGAAAAGTTGGAAGGTCGAAATCGTGCTCTTGCTCATCGGGCAGCCCCTTGTTCTACGGGGGTTTATAGCCGGTTTGAGCTAGGGAGTCAAATATATAATTCCCATTGAAAAGCAGCTCGGGATATAACGCTGTTTCTGCGCGATTGGTCGCGTCATTTGCCGTTCATCGTAATGGTGTATATAATATGCCTACAAACGGCTTCGGCCTGCTCCCGCCCACAAGGCGGGAGAAAACATTTATAGAGTGAGATGAGGAAAGCAAGCGCCGACGACAGCTGCGATGAGATCGTCGAAGGTATCCTGATCGAGCATCGTAATTTTCACCGCGAGACGTTTGCGGTCTACAAACCGTATTTGGGAAAGCACGGCGGTCGCATTGCGTCCCGCGATCGAACCGACAGCAAAGTAGTATTTGCCGCTCTTCGAGCGAGCGGTGAGCGGGACAACGAGGCAGGCGTCTAAATTGAACTTGGTAAGTATGATCACGGGCCGTGTGAATAACTCGCTGCTGCCGTCCTGCTCGTACCCGATGTTCGCGCCAAGCGCGCACCACCACACTTCTCGGACGTGGAAGAAGGCCGTGCCGGCGGCATTGTTGAGTTCCTCCTTCTTGCTGTGCCAATTCCAGTAGTCCCGTTGCATCCGCACTATTGTAGCACCGCGGCTCACCCGACAGCCTGAGAAGCCGCACAAATCTACGTCCAAAGGAATGCCCCGCGCACGGCGGGGCAAAGGATCAATATTCTTCCGCGAGCATGATCGTCAGCACGCGGGTTGTCTTTGACGCGTCGGCCGGGTCCTCCGATCCGAATTCCATGTTCGCGTCGTAGTAATCGATCTTCCAAAAGAACTTGCGGCCAGCGAGCGTGAAGTTGCCGAAGTCGTGCTCGCCATGCGGGTCGTTCTCCTGCGTGAACTCCGAGAACGTTGCCACACGCCGGAGAACGACGGCCTGTACGTCCGACGGCAGCGCGTCGACGCCGGCGGTCATCAGCACCCTCCCGCCGGTCATCGTGGTCCGGAACGCGTCGTTGAGCGCCCGGATTTTGTCGGCACTCACGGTGCCCTCCCGTTTACTTGGTGCTGGTAGCGCTCGGTGATCTCCTGGCGAAGCTGCCGGGCAATCATCATCGCGACGCTTGTCTCGGAGCGGTATGGCCCCTGCCAGTCCTCGTATCGATGCCGTTTTGCCGATCGGGCGAAGTACCAGCCCTTCTCACGCTTCTCGACCGTGAAGCCGGTAGCGCATAGATGTACCGCTCGGGCGGCATCAGATGATGCCTCCGAGCACGAGCGCGGACACGAGCGTGCCGCGTCCGCACACCTCGCACCAACCGCGATCCTGGTCCGGCTCCAGTTCAGCCGTGTAATCGCATTCCGGGTTATCCGGATTGCAGCAGATCGCCGGGCACACGCTGTCGCTGATCGCGGCAGCGAAGAGGTCGTTCTCATCGTCGAAGCCCTCGATCTCGCAAAGCTTCGCGAGCTTGGCGCGGCGCAGCTCAGGATTCACCGCCTGCGCCCTCCCTGACCTCCGCGGGAAGGCTCTTGTCGGCCACGCTGCTGCGGGACCGCTTCGCCTTGGTCCTCCTCGGTTACCTCGCGGCAGACAATTTTGCCGTCGAGCGGTAAGGCCTGCAGCACGATGTTGAAGCCCTTGCCGTCCTTGTGGGGGAAGGCAAGGCCAAGGTTCAGCCAATAGTCGTCCTGATTTTCTCGCCGGATTACCGTGTAGACGCGATGCGTCGGTGTAGCTGGCTGTCTCTCCGCCATCTGAATTCTCCATGTCGAGCTAGTTGCGATGTCCTGCGTGAGCAGGCGTCAAGCTATGCCTGGCGCCTGCTAGCGCTACTCGCGGCTCGAATGGATGAGAGAGACTGAGATCAAGAGTACGTCTTGGCCGCTGTTCGTCAAGCAACGCCAAGCTTCAAATAACACAATGCACGAACTGCTGTACCAAAATCTATGTCGCGCGCATGTGTTCCAGGATCTGCAACACGCGGAAGGCGGGATTATTAGGGTCTGATGTCGTCCGCTTTGCGCGTGCTCGCAGACGGTCAATAGCTTCTTTATATGTACCGTTGATAAATAGCTCCAACCCATCGATCTTTTTTAAGAGTTCAACGATGCCTGATCTCACCACAGGAGACCAAAACATATATCGGGGAGAAAAATCATTTAGACGCTGCTCGGCATAAACGCGTTGCCGCCGATGCTTTGCTGCAATCTTATCGATCGTCGCACCTGCGCCCTTGCCGATGAGGAGGCCATCCAGGTGAGTCGTTACCTCGCAGAGATAGGCACGGCGGTTTGCAAAATCAAAACCGATCACATCAAGCTCCCCGAGACCTTGAAGACCACCGCCTGGTGGCCGGGCGTTGTAGTCAACTACACCGCACGCCAGTTCAAATTTAAGGTACGCCCCAACAAGGTACTCTCCCATCTCGGTGGCCATTGATTATTCCTTTCTTGGAACGATGGCGGTGGATCGCACACAGAACGAAGCACCACCTACATCAGGTGAACGCAGGCACCGTTTCCATCCGACCATTGGTAGGTGAGCGGCCCCGTCTTGCGGAGATCCTCAAAGGTGCTGAATAGAAACAACAACGGCCCTATGCTGCGGGGAACACGGAGCTGCCGCAGCCCCTCCATCATCGACGCGATGCGGCGCTGATCGGTCGTCACGACGAGCACCCGAAAATTCCTCCAGCCGAATTGACGCTCGTGCTGCTTCGCTGCGTGCGCGGCAAGGTAGACACGCATCTTGCCTTCGAAGCTGGTTTGATCGGGATCGGACCGTTTGATCGGCATCGTGCCGCGGTCGATTTCCACCATGAAGTTGCGCTGCGATCCGTCGGCGAGTTCCAGCGCAAAGACGATATCGGGATCGACCCCTATCTCGCGCACAACCCCGCGCTGCGAGAGCTTCGTCCGAAGCAGGTAGGGGCTACGCGATGCCGAGGAAGCGGCGCTCATCTCCTTCGACGTGAGAAGCCGGATATCGCCGCGCTCACGCACAGCCCGCTCCAACGCGACCTGGAAATTGACGATCTCGATCTGGTGCTCGATGAATTGCCGGCCCGCCTCACGGTTTTTCCGGCTCCACTCAGGATTCCGAATTTCGACGCCATCCTCATCCCTTAAAAGCCGAGCCCCTCGATCGGCAAGTGCGTAGATGTAGTGCGATGACCCGGAGGTAGGGAAGCGGTCGAGCTGGGCGCGAGGGCGGTCAACGTAGCCCGCATGGAAGAGGCGCATCAGCCGGTCGTTGGTGCGATCGAGCGAGCGGCCGACGAGCGCCGCGATGTGCGTCGACCTGATCAGCCGGTGACGCGCGACGACACGCACGATCTCCACGTCATCGTCGGTGAGGCGGAACGGCGGCGGCTCTGCGGATCGTCGGAAGCGAGGTCTACGAACCTGACGTTCAACGTGAACAATCTGCATAACGCCAGTATAATATCCAATTGGAAGTTGACCTAATTGCGCTGTGAGTTATTCATGGCTCGGCGGCTGACGATACAGTATCATCCGACGCGGTATTAGGTTTTCCGCTTTTCATCATGCTCTCGTTTCTCCAGTCCGATATCGCGCAGAGCAATGCCGTCATAATTATCACTGATATAGCCCCAATCACAGCGAATTGTGGTAACTCCATGAATTTTGCGAGAAAGTTCTCCTTATTCCACACCGCGTAAACAACGTATGTCATCGCGGCGACGTACAATATTTTGAGAAAGCCAAATGTATAACTGGCATGTGCAGGATGCAGATCTTCTGATTCAGAATGCGATTGCGTCCAAAAGCCTTGTGTTATTGAAACTAAACCTTGCGGAAAAAATCTTAGGACGTCTTGGAATTTGCGAGCTATCCCATCTACTCGGAAGCCACCAAAGAGTGCTAAGATTGTAATCACGATCATAACCGGGATGCCGATAATCAGGGTTCCCAACCACGCGATAAACCCAAAAACCAACCAAGCTAACAGCGCGCAGATAAACGCAACGACCCTTACGAATGTCAGAAGGACCTCCGAAAATGACACGGCCCACGCTTCGAGTTTTGCAGCGCGACTAAGAGGATCGTCATCGGACTGCTGTGTGGTATCGGCGCCCATGGGAAACCTTTCGCACCTCTGCAATATAAGCAAACCATTTCTGAGCAGCTGGTCAACAAAAAAACCCTCCCAAAGGGAGGGGAGGGTTTTTGGGCGTTCTGCCGATTACGAAGGGTTATCAGGCATCAGGACGATGCCAATGACGCTTGCGATGGTGACTAACACGGAGAGAACAGAGGCCCATACCGGCAAGATCCCAAATACGGTGAATATTGGTGCCGGGAATCCGGAACAGACGCATATACATGCGACAATCTTGCGGAAGCGCGAAGGAACAATCAGGGAGCACATGGAAAGAATCCTTTTGGAACTTCAGGCAAGACGAAAGAATTTTTGTCCTGCCGTCTGCGCCAAAAGGAGTCATCTGATGATGTTTACTGCATCGGAGCTTCCCTACGCCTGATTATTACATGCTGCAAACATGGTAGTCGAGCCGGGCGCGGCGTGATCGGCCCATGCCGCGGCCCGCCGGTGCCGGTCAGTGCGCGCCGAGCCTGGCGGCGACGGCGGGGCGCACCTGTGGGTGGGCGGGTCGGCCTTCCATCCCGGAAGCGTAAGCGGCGCTCGACGCTTCAGCGTCGCTCTGGCGCCTACGCTTCGGCCGGCGGCGGGTTCGGCGGCTGAAGCGGGCCTTGGCCGGATGCAGCCGACGCTCCCGCTGCCGGATATAAGCAGCAGGCCGGGGAACCTCTCGTGCGCCCCGCCGTAACGGCAGTGGACACGGAACCTGGCAGCGCTTTCCCCCGGCGGGCCGCTGTGAAGGCATATGATATGCTGACTGGTGAGGGCTGATAACGGGCGGGCGCCCCGAAGAGGGCGCCCGCCCTTTCTGCTGTCGGGGCGCGATGGCGGTCAGTATTCGCTCGCGAGCATGATCGTTAAGATGCGTTTCGTTACGCGCGGGTCTGCCGGGTCGGGCGATCCGCATCGCACCTGTCTGTCGTAGCTATCGATCTTCCAGAAGATCCGATCACCCTTGTGATCGAACGCGCCGAAATCGTGCTCGCCGTAGGGATCGTTCTCGGGATCGAAATCCTCGAAGGTGCGCACGCGGTTCAGGATCGCAGCCTGGTCGTCGGTCGGCAGGGCAGCGATGCCGGGAGTAACAAAGATGGTACCGTCTGTGAGGAATATCCGGGCTTCGTCATTGAGCTGGCGGATATGGCGGACACGGTCGAGTTGATGGGTCATAGGGCTAAGTCGTAAAGGCTTCTAATGGGCGGGCGCCGCGAAGACGGCGCCCGCCCGGCGACAACCTAACGTCGCCAGCTATTCCGGATCACGTCGGCGAACGTCTCTCGCCGCTCGTGTTCCGGCACGTACTTCGAACAGATGCACCGGCGCTTCTCTCTGGAGGCAAGACAAGCACCACGCAGCCGCCGAAGCTCCCGATTGCGGGCACAGTTCTGGCAGGAACCACGAGCGTACCCGCGACACTGCGAACACTCCGGCACGGTCCAGTTGTGATCCTGACCGCGATGGAGGCAGCTATTGCAGATCGGCATAGGGAGGTTTTGCGAGGGCTGATAAAGCTCGACCAGTGGCGGGGGAGTGTGGAGCCCCCATCCGCACACAGGGCTTAGCGCCTGCGGCCGCATGGCGACGGCAGTCAACCCCTTGCGGGTTGACGGCCGGCGCTCGGCCGCTAACGTCCAGGTGTGCGGATGGGGGCACCCGCCGGTTTCGCATCACCAGGTGGTACCGTTCAACGATGCTCGATCGGTCGGCGACACACGACTGACGACTCGGCACCCGGGTCGACGCGATCGAACAACAGCGCGGGAAATTCTGTGCCAGGCGGTCGAACGCGGGCACCGTCGCATCAAGGCATGTGCCGACGGTGCAGATCAGTGGGGGACGACCGGACGCGAAGCCGGTCTGCGGTACTCCGCAGGCCGGGCGCAGCGCGGCCGCGTCGTTCCCTTCCGCTGTTATGGGCGCTACACGTCGGGAGCCGTGGCTGGCATCACCACGGACGCGAGCGAGGCCCCTTCGGCTTTAGCCGATGGGGCCGAGGCAAGAGGCTCGGAGCAGAGCGAGCGCAAGCTCGCGGTCTCCGCGATCTCCGAAGGAGACTCCAATCTTCGCCGAAGGCGCTCCCGCGCAGCGGCACAATATCCTCAACCATCAACACCCAATCCATCACCCATCAAACCTGCTCGCAGCGTGTCAAACAATCGTGTTAACACACCACCCAGTCGCGACCGGAAGTGGCGCAGCGCCGGTAGAAAAAACGAAGGGTTCTCAATGGCTTCGAAAGGCTGCGGTGTGCCTACGGGTTATGCCGACGGTAGGCATCGCTGTAGGCATCATCGTAGGCATTAGCGTAGGCATGACCCTGCGTCGCGCTTCAGGCGGCAAGAAACCGGCTGACGCGCTCCTCGACTTCCGCACGCGGCCGGCCGAAGCGACGGCGACTCAGGTCGACAAGGCGGCGCGCGTCGCGACGACGGGGAAGGGGAGCGTCATAGAGGTTGAGCCGCGTCGGTGAGCTCGGCACTCCACCGACGAGCAACCGCGCCCAGGCCGCGTGGTTCGGCAAGTCGAGCAGCGCGTCGGCGCCGCCGAGGCCGATCTGCTCGGCGATGAGCGGCGCATCCGTCGCGCCGGTGCGGCAGGCGAGCACCGAGCCGACATTGCCGAAGACCGCGGCACGCAATTGGTCGGGGAGCTGGTCGAGGAACTGGTGCGCGACCGTCAACGTGAGACCATATTTGCGGGCCTCCGACAGGATCAGCGCGAAGCTGTCGGTCGCAAAGGATTGGAATTCGTCGGCATATAAATGGAAGGTTTGCCGCTCGGAGGGCAGCACGTCGGCGCGGGACAACGCTGCTTGCGCGATCGTCGTCGTCAGTAGGGCACCCAAAAGATGCGAGGTGCCTTCGCCCAACCGCCCCTTTGCCAGATTGCAGATCATGATCGCGCCCTCGTCCATCAACCGGCGCAGGGTGATCGTGCTCTTGGGCTGAGCGAGCATGTTGCGCAGCCGCGGCTCGATCAGCGCCTTGCCGATTTTGTTCTGGATCGGGGAGATCGCCTCAGAGCGGAAATGGTCGCCATAGCTCGCGTATTCGCCTTGCCAGAAGGCGCGCACGTACGGATCGGCGACGTGGTTGTCGACGAGCTGCACGCGGAAAGTCTCGTCGATCAAGAGGCGGGGTAGCATGAGCAAGGTGCCGCCAGGCACGTCGAGGAGCGCGCGGACTGCGTTGGTAAGGATGTAGTCGAGCCGCGGCCCCCAGCTATCCGGCCAGACATGCCGAAAGGCTGAGACGACGCCATCGGCGACGATCGGCTTGAGATCCTCGGGCACCGCCGACAGAGGATTGAAGCCGATCGGCCGCTCGCTGTCGGCTGGATTCATGTAGACAAGATCGTTGATGCGGTCTCGAGGAATATGGAGCAACACGGCTTCGGCAAGATCGCCGTGCGGGTCGAGGAGTGCCAAGCCGGAACCGGCCGCGAGATCCTGCGCGATCAGATTCAGCTGCAGCGTCGATTTGCCGGTGCCGGTCTGACCGACGATATAAAGGTGGCGACGTCGCCCCTCGGGGGCGAGCATGACGACATCACCCGAGATGCGGGCGCCGAGAAAAAGCTCCTGTGGTGCTGTTGTCATGGGCGGAACAGAGCCGGTGTGCCGTGCGCATCGCGGTTGGAATGATGCGGGCAGCCCCCGTTCCATAAGGGACGCCGGGGCTACATGGCGCCGTCGCCATTGTGCGTTTGATGGCTTGGCTGCCGAGCCCCCCGCTCACTGCCGGCTCGGTTCCGGCCACGATCCGTTCGAGATGGTGGCCTCGGTCGATTGTAACCGCGTCGATTTTGCATGAAGACGGGGGATGATAGGGGAGAGCGGACGGGCAAGGGTAAGGCACTCTCGTTGAATAAATTGCGCACCGGCCGAGCCAGGTCCAAGGTCGGCCGTAGGCCGCTCCGAAGGGGTCGTCTTGACGGGCGCGTTGATAGGTACGGGGTAAGATCGCCCGGCACGGCTCAGTTGTTGGTGATAGCGGACAGTGGCCGGCTTAAGGCGAGCGACGCAAAAGCGCCGATACCGGCCGTTCACGTGACAGCGGGCGAACCGCGACGCGGTCCCAAAGCGGTCGCTGCCCTCGCTTCAATGGTCCTAAAGTTAAGGCGGCCTCGGAGGTGTTGCTTCCCGAGGAGCGTCACGGATGACGATGCCCACAGGCACCTTACGGGGCGCGCAGCGATCGGGTAAAATGAGCACGATCACCGACCTGTGATTGAGGGCGCTAGTGTCCGATCGACAACTGAATAGCATCCGGCGCAAGCCGCGAGGGTTACGAACCGAGCGCCGCCTGGTCGAGCTGGCGAAGCATCCGGGCACTAACGAGCTGCCGGAGCTTATGGACTTGGTGCATATAACAAGCGCCGGTCGTGGCAGGCGGATCATCACCGCAGAGAAGATCGAAACGCGCCGCTGCAACGTTTTCGATCGCGAACTCGTCTACGCTTTTGTCGCTCGCCCAGCGTACCGATTCCCCGATGGAAATGAGAAATCCGAACAGATCAATCGATTCCCCGTTGTTTTCGTCATTTCACCCAGAAACCTGGAAGAACCCCATCATATATACCCGATGGATACGGGCGCGGCTGTCAAAGGTGTCTACGGTTCGGCCGTAGATCCAGAGGTTTATCTGGAAGAGTATGAACTTGATCCAGACCTTAACGCGACGCTCCTCCACATCGCGTGGGCGTTCGGAAGTAAAGCGGCGTATTTCGATGGCCACCTCAAAACGGGTCTGGCTAACACGCTGCCGCATTGGGAGTCTGCGGTCCGGGGCTGGATTAAGATCGCGACGTTACCAGCTGAAGGCAGTAACCGGCCTGATGACCGAGCTTCAGCAATCGAAATTGCGTACAGAAGTAATATAGCTCTTCGGGATAACGTCCGTCTGATAATCTTGCCGCAACAACTTCTGGAAGATCCTCGTGGGTCTAATACCCAGCTTATTGCCGCACTGAAATCGCTCAAGTTGGAAATTAAGTGTTATGACTGGAGGCCCAACGAGACACCAGATTCCTTTATGGCAGATATCACAACTATTGTGCGCCGTCATTTGGAGGATACCGGTCAGCTGTGAGTGATGCTACGCCGACGCCGACTGAATTTGCCCTTGTCGGGTACGAGAAGCTTACCGACCACGGTTTCGCGTTACCCTGCTTTGCAAGGGCTGGCGGGTTTAATTCAATTTACATTGCTTCCGCCACGTCGCCGGGCGATCCACGCACATTAATATCCGCATTTAACCCTTACGTTCCCGAAAATCTAATACTTCTGACTTTGGATCAACAACGCGGAAATGTGAAGATACATGATCAATGGATCGATGTTTTTCTTTGGAAGGAGCGGACGTATGTAGGTACTAAAGCTGCAATCTGGGAATCATTGACCCCAGAGCGAGTTGAAATAGCAGCGCATGCCCCCTTAACCCTTCTCGCGTTAGCTGAAGGGGTGTCACGGGAACTGGGCGCATCATTTGGTCCGATAGCTCTTGGATGGCTTACGAGTCGATACGGCGTTGCCACGGCATTCGAGTGGCTACTGGATACGTATTTGCGCGGAATCGCGATACGAATATTACGCTCTCGGATGCGCAGCGCGCCACTCTGGTGGTTTGAAGACGTAAGGCTGATACAAAAAGGTAAGAATATTATAATTTGGTTGCCGGCGCCGATCGTAAATACTGGTATTGAAATTTCGGCTTTCGGCGATCTACAAATCGCGGCGCAAGCATTTGAGTTAAACGTTCTTTCGATCGAAACAGGCCGCTCATCCGGACGTGTTGATACCAATGATACCAATGATACCTCTGTCAATTCGGTCGGTCGGATCGGAGTTATACAGATTAGTGCTGATGCGCTGAATCTCGTAGTGTTTGAACGGATCGGCTCGACCGTCCTCCCCATTCTTGAAGAACAAGTTATTTGCGGGCTTGGGCGCGACATTGGTCGAAGCGGCAGACTAAGCCTCGAAGGCGTGGAGCTCGTATTTGCGAATCTGCAGCGCTTCGTGGCGCTGGCCCGTGCGATGGGCACCGATCATTTGTCAGCAATCGCTACTTCTGTGGTGCGTGAGGCCAGCGACGGCGCTGCATTCGCCGCAGAGATTGAGCGGCAGTGTGGACTACGGGTGCGAATCCTCGACGGCAACGGGGAGGCGCGGCTGTTGGCTTCCGGAGTACTTACCGGAATATTCGGCGCTCAAGGGATTATCGGTAATCTTGATGGCAACAGCGTCGAGTTGGTGCGGGTCGACGCCAAGACGGAAAAACCAATCGGTGAAGGAACTTCGCTGCCTCTGGGGCCGCTGCGGCTCGCAGAGCATGGAAAAAGTTCGCGCGCTGTGATTGAGACGATCGAACGCGCTGTCGAGAGGGCCGACCTACTGCGCACAGCATCGGGAGAGACGTTGTTTTTGGCAGGTGATGCTTGGCATGCGATCGCGCGCCTGCACATGGAGCAGACGCATTATCCACTCCACATCATCCACCAATACGAGATCGCGCGACGCCCGGCTGAGGGCTTTCTCGACATCATCGCCGGCCAATCGTCGCGCTCGCTCGAACGGATCACGGCGATCAGTCCGCTGCAGCTCGATGTTGTGCCGCTGGCAGCTCTGATCCTGCGCCGCCTGATCGCGGCAGGACGGCCCGAGCATATCGTTTTTTCGGCGTTCGGGTTGCGCGAGGGCTACGCATATGGGCTGCTGCCGAAATCGCGGGGGAGCGACCTTCTGATCGAGACCTGCATCGGCATAGCGGCGAGCCAGAGCCGCTGGGTCAGCGGCGACGGTGACCGGCTGCGGGAATGGACGGCGCCGCTGTTCCCGGCGCTGGACGCAGCGCGACTGCGCCTGCACCGTGCCGCCTGCTGGCTCAGCGATATTGGCTGGACCGAGCACCCCGATTATCGCGCCGCGCAAGCTTTCGAGCGCAGCCTGAAGATGCCGTTGGCGCAGATCAATCATGGCGAGCGGGTGTTTGTCGCCGCAACGCTGCACGCTCGCTATGGCGGGGCGGCGGAAGATCCGGTGAAGTTAGTGACCCGACCTCTACTGGTCGATGGCGCCGAAACTGAGGCGCGCGCGCTCGGCCTCGCTCTTCAGCTCGCTTATTCCCTGTGCGGCGGTGAACTCGATCTATTAAACCATGTCCGACTGTCGCGCGCTGGCCGCACATTGGTACTTGAATTGCCCCCCACCGGGTCTTTGTTCAATGGCGAAATAATCCAACGGCAACTTGACGCCCTGGGTCGCGAACTCAGTCTATCGACCGTTATCAAGCGTCGCGCCGGTCCTCCGTAATCGACGGAAACGATCCAGGGTCGCCGTCCCATCTGAAATTGCGCTGCTTTCGATACAACCGCTTTACACCCTGCGGGCGCTCGCTCCCCGCGGCACGCAAGGTCCGAAGAGGGGCATGACGAGCCAGCGGACCGCGGGTCCCCAATTGCGGCTTCGGGATTGCTCGGAGTTTCTCGCTGTCCGGAGAACGCGGACCTCAATCGCGTGGTCTCAGGTTCTCCTTGGTGAGACGAGAACGGCATTCTCCTCGGAGCCGACATGCAACCACATTAGCGTGCCGGCCGCGCCGGTCAAGGTCGGCCGCAGGCCGCCCCGCAGGGGTTGCCTTGACCGGCGCGGTTAGAGGCGCGCTATCGATTTGCTGGAAGGCGATCCGACGGGCGTGCGTGAGGGATCGTCACCGAATGGCCGCGACGCTGAAGCGGCGCGGGGAGCCGCGGAAAGCGCGGCGAGTAGAGCCCGGCCCAAAGGGCACGCGAATTCATCTCTCTCCGTCGCCCGGATCGTAAACGCCAAGGTGTTGGGAGCGCATGGCAAGAAGCGACTGCACAAGGTCTGCCTGTGCATGGTCAGGCAGTGCGGCTGCTTGTTCGATCAACGCTTCAACTTTCTCCTCGGTGGTCATCAGGCTATTGTAGCAAAGAATGTCGCAGCTACAACCACGCGAACCTAAAAAACCAGTGCGCAGCAGACCACGAATAGGAATGTGTCAAGTCGCTTTACAGGGCTTTGTTGAGCCATGTTTCCTCATTCGCACAAGATCCGTAAAGCGAACCATTTCTAATTCCCACCGTTCAACACGTAGACTCCCGACTCTGTGACGGCGAATGTACGCTTGAACTGCGACTCTCGTAAGGCGAGGCGGGGTTGAGCCATATTATACCACTTTCCCAAAGGAGCCTTCAGTTTCTCCCCTTTTGGTTCGATTTTCGGCCTTGAAAACGTGAAGATGTGCGACCCCCAGAAAAACTTTTAGATTCTTTTTTCCGTCGCTCGCGATTTTTGAGCCGAGATTCCGTCGCCGATGCTGTATTGAATGATGCCCTGCTACCAGGCAGGAAATGTGCAGAGCCTTCGCTCCTCGGTTCGATAATATGCTCAGTATCGAGCGCTACCACATCGAATGGAAGTCGTTCGTCGATAATCACACGGCGCAAGAAGAGCTCTACGGCTTCGGACATATAGAGGCCGATCCGGTGCAGGACCTCCTCACTCGCTTTTTTGATAACAGGAACGACCCGAACTTGAATTGTGACGCTTCTAGTGAGGACCGACATTTGTTGAGTATACGGCTTGTCCACAGCTGAGAATTGGTGTTGTAGTCGAATTTTACTACACTCTGGCATATGGAGCCGGTGAGCCGTCGTCGCAGAGGCACATACTCCCAACTGACTCTTGGTGAGCGCGAGGTGATCAGAAAAATGCTCACCAAAAAGTATCGCGTTCGTTACATTGCAGAAGTCCTCGGAAAACATCGAAGCACTATCTTTCGTGAGATAAGGCGCAACAAGAATGCCGGCGGCTTGTACTACGAACAGCACGCCCAGTCTTTCCTGCGGAAACGGCGGATTGAGGCACGCGCAGGTTTCCGTGTCATCGAAAATAACCCCGTTCTTGAGGAGTACGTCGAGAAGCTCCTTGAGTTTGGGCTGTCCCCGGATCAAATCTGTGGGCACGGTCGCAGAGTTGACAGAAATCCGGAGCTTTCATACCGCACCATCTACCGCTGGGTGCACCGAGCGTGGCAAAGCCGAAAACGCCTTCTTCGGCACCATGGCAAGCCACGCGCACCGTATGGCTCGCGTAAGGCTGCCTGGGACCCGAATAAGCGGCATATCAGCAAGCGACCAGCGGTTGTGGCGAAGCGAGAGCGCGTCGGCGACTGGGAGGCTGATCTTGTCCACGGCACGCAGGACGACTCACGCCACTGCCTCCTCACCCTGAACGATCGCGCTACCGGCTTCTGCATCGTTCGTAAGCTCACAGCGATCGACTCGAATACCGTCGCGAGAGCGATCATCGGCGCATTGCAGGGGTTGCCTGTCAGGACACTCACCTGCGATAACGGCTTTGAGTTTGGCAGGCATAAGGGGATCGAGCGAGCCCTGAAATGCAAGGTGTACTTCACGGACGTGAATAGCCCGCAGCAGCGTGGCTCGAACGAAAACCTGAACGGGCTCTTGCGGCAGTTCTTCCCGAAAGGTAAGTCTCTGGTCCACGTCACGCAGGATGATGCGACTCAAGCTGCTACACGCTTGAACGGGCGGCCAAGGAAGCGTTTCGAGTATAGAGCTCCGCGTCACTTGTTTTCGGAAAAAACCGGCAGACCCGCCCTGTTCGTGCGTTGAAAGGTGCTGAGGAGCACTCAATCGGCACTCGTGACAGCTGATTTCCTTTCGAGAGCACTTTTCTTCCATAGCCAATACGTCATCATGGGACTCGCGACAAAGATGGTTGATCCGACCAGTACAAAAACTCCGCTAGCAAGAGTGAAATATTGCACCAGTCTAAAGATGTTCATGGTTGCAATTGAAAACATTCCCGCACCGGCAACCATATTTGCGATGCCAACGAGAGTCGTATAGTAATCGTAGAGTATGCAGACGAACCAAAGTGCACGTAAAAAACTCCCGTGCGCGCCTGCTTCTATGAATATCTCATTGGTGAGAAAGTTCATCACGAGAGCAGTAAGAGATAGGACGAGGGCAATAATAATGACCAGGCCGGTGCTGTTGGCATCACTAAAGAAGGCCTTGGCGCCAAGGAATGAAAGCACCCAGTCACATAGAATGGCTGGTGAGAATGCGATCGCCGCTACGATAAATATCCGATCCAGACCCATGTTCGTTCTCCCGTCTGCTTTTGCGGTAACCTTAATCGAATGACCGCGGAATCTCACGAAGAAAGTAGCCCCCGCGGATCGCGAGGGCTACTGGCGGTTGATCTGGCTCGCCAGAAGATCAGACCGCTCGGGCTCTGGTCGGTATAAATGCGACGAGGATCAGGGGCAACGCATAGACGAGGAGGAGGCCTGTCGCGACTGCCGGGCACCGGGGAGCGAGGGCCACGTAACTGACCACGCAACAACTGCCATACAAGAAGGCGGACCAATAAATGAACTTCGCCATTGCAGCTTCCCTCTCAGAAGGAGCGCGGCACGAAATTGTGCTGCGATCCATACTGAGACGACGGCAATCGACCTTAGTATTGTACTACGTGTATGTAGTTTGTCAAATAACTACAGGCAATGCGATGATAAAAGGCGTGTCAAGTACGCCAGTCGGAGCAAAAATTTGTCGCACTTTAAAAGTCAATGTTCAGACGGGCGTGTTATAAATAGGTGAAAATTATACTGCACAGCACGCGATGGGGATAAGTCGCTATCGTATAGCCGCATATTGATATTATGTGTGGTATGTCTCTTATTTCATTTTTTGGATTATCCATAGCTTTCATCGTCGGCAGGTGGTGGCTCCGATCGTATATCATGAACTCAGGGACTCGTGGAGAAGGTGTGCAGAGCGAGGGTCATAAATATTCTCTTTATGTTACGGTGATGCGGTACATCGGATATACGATCATCTGTTCCGGGACCGGCATGCTGATAGCCGGCCTGATCGTCCTTTACCATACGGCCGATTTCGTACCACGCAATTGGCTATTCGCAATGCCTGTCGGTGGTTTTCTCTTGGGGCTTGCCATAGCAACTGCAAGTCGCGAAACCTGATGAATTTGGTCCACAATGCCCTAATCAGCGCAACGTTTCCTTTAGTAGACTGGCGTCGGCGTGGCCAAAAAAACCCCCAGATCCCAGACATTGCTAATAGTCGATTGAATAATTCCTGCGCCAACCGCCCCGCCTAAACCTACCCATCCCGCCGCCCAGAGCTCTGGCGTGGTTGCATAGTCGATAGACGAATTTGCGGTAACCTGGAGCGTGTATTTGAGTGTACCGATTTGGGCAGCATTATGCGTAAGAGAGTATTGGTCAATAAAGTCATTGATGTATTTGTCCGCGATGCCGCTCAGGACAAAGCCGAATAGCGTCCAATTTGTGTCGGTCAGGCTTATAGTTTTGTTGCCGAAGGTTGTTAGTATCGCATCGTTGAGTTCGCTTTGAAATTGCGTTGCTAGGTCAACTGGCAAGAGATTCTCCAGCGGTCCAAATGCGGTAGCAACGATCGATTGCAACGCTGGGACAGTTATATCCTGCAAAGGTGTGGGTTGGACGATACCCTTCGACACGTTGGCAGTGCTCTGAGCTTGATATTGATTGAGAAGGATATCGGTTTGTGATGGAGGCGCTGTCGTGATAGGTGAAGGAAAGCACGATGCACCATTGATGGTGCAAGCCTTAAGCGGTACCGACGAACCGATGGTGCCGTGTGAGATCGCACCGGTTCCTGTATCTAGCGCCAGCGATTGGCTAAAGCTCTGTGCGCCATCAATTGAGGAAAATGTCATAGGGCCCTTGGTTGCGGTCGTACTAATGGTGGTATCTGCCGAAATTGTCGTCGGCCCGCCGACGGAGACGCTTTTTGCCGTCAAATCAGCGCTGGCAAAGGTCGCCGAGCCGCCGATTCGGAGGTCGTCAGCAAAATGGAGATGGCTACCTTTAAGCGACGCGTCGCCGCTGATGTTGACCGGCCCATTGAATGTAGTCGTTGTCGCTCCAAGGTTCGGAAGCAAGCTGGAATAGAAGCGGGTCAGGGAGTTTGCTGTGACCGAACCGATCGATCCGGTAACGTTGTCTTCAATCGAGACACTGTTAAGCGGTATGGCCGCACCAATGTTGCCCACTGATAGCTGGCCGTGACCGTCAACCAAGATGAGCGACTCCGCGCCAGGGGTGGTCGCATCAATGTTTCCGTTAATCGAAATGTTCGTATTCGAGCCATTGCTGAGGTTATCGACGAGTACGCTCTTGCCGGCGCCGCCGCGAAGCACGATGTGACCGTCAAGAGTTATGTTTCCTCCGACACCAGTAATTGTCTCTGGTAGAAATGCAGTGGTGTCGGAGTTGGGGCCTCCGGCGGCATTGACTTCGATATGTGTCAAATTTGGTATGCCGCTAAAAGTTTCCGAGGGATAGTCAAGCAGAGATATGGTGTTTGCAGTAATTGAGATATTGCCAGCGTTTCCGCCGTGGGTAGAGCCGTTATGTGGAATACCGCCATCACTATTAACGCCGGCGAGCGTTACGGTACCTCCAGCGTGGACGGTCACGTCCGCGCCATTGCCGCCATTGCCGGTCCCCTGTTGAGAGCCGCCGGCCGCGATGAGCAGCCCGGCGACGTTGATACCACTGGTGTTGTTGTCTGTGCCGATCCTGATGTTACCCTGGGTGGCGATGTTAATTGACCCGGCGTTCTCGTTGCCGGGTATCGCGGCGGACACACCCCCGCTGGCCGAGATTCCTCCTGGAGCGATTAAATTGCCGGTTTGATTAAGGTCGGTGAAAAAGCTGTTCGCTGTAATGAAGCCTGACGCGGTGACGTTGCGGGCGGAGTAAATTGTCAGGCCCCCGACGGCAACGTTTCCGGAGAAAGATATGTCGTTGCCGCCAGCAGCAAGGAACAGGCGCTGACGGGCGAAATAAGACCCAAAGATACCAGTTTCAAAGCTGATGGGGGCACCAGAGGCAAACGCGCCGCCGCTTGTCGTATCAAGAGTCAACAGCGTATTTGTGAAGGGATCGATGCCCCCCATCCGGATGCCATTTGGCGGAGCCGCGAGGAGAATACTGCCGCCGTGCGTTGTTATGTTTCCAGTAGTAGGCGACAAAAATAGACCACCAGTGCCACCTGTTACTCGCAGAAAAACAGTTCCACCGAGCGTGCTGCCACCGTCGGTGCGCAGCGGTGCAAATATGTCAAGGGATCCGTTTAACGGAGCTGGAGCGCTTGGGTCGTTTGCACTCAGTTGGATAAGACCGCCGCGTGTTGTAATTGAAGCGCCGGGATTGACGACGACATTACGACCTGCTTGGGCCGTAATACCTATGCCATTATTAACCATGCTTATGGGGGCGGCAAAGGATATGTCCTGTGTCGCCTGAAGGACCACATTGCTTGACGCAGCATCGATCGTATTTGGGCTAATAGTTTGCCTCGTCCCGGGATTAATTCCAAACGAGGTGACACTTTGCAGACTCGCTACCCCACCAGGCGCCACTATTATGGAAGCCGGGTCCATCAGCCAGTCCCCTACTGACCCGTGGGGAGCGGTGGTTTTGACCGATCCGCTTTGTACGGAGAGATTTTGTTTGCCCGACGTCTCGACAAAGCCGCCATTGCCGGTGAGATCTCCGCCTCGGGCGTAGATCACGCCATCAAAGTTCGTCGTGTCATTCGACCAAACGGCTACTTTTCCACCATTGCCGCGGCCGACAGCATCCGCCTTTATGGTTGCGCCCGCGGCAACCGTCGTAATTCGGGCGCTGCGCTCGGGTCCCGCACCGTGGAAATTGCCGCCGATCAGCGCGGTGCCGCCGCCGGCGTTGCCGGAAACATTGATCGTCGCGCCGCTGCTAAGCGCGACTCGATTGCCAAGAACCTTGACCGTGCCGCCGGTTTGACCAGTCCCCTGCCCGGAGGCGTCGAGAGTTCCCGCTACCCGCACGGCTCCGCCATCACCGCCGTCAAGGATGATCTGACCGCCCTGTTGGTGCACGGCGGTGGCTTGGATCACTCCGGTCGTATTGATCGCCTGGTCTACGATGCGCTTCGCGGTATTGGCCCCGAGCCATACCGTGCCGCCATTGGCGGAGATCCTGCCTGTGTTGACGACGGCAGCCCCGGCAGATTGACTCTGGACGGCCGTGATGGGCACCGCGAATTGGATGAGCTGGTCGCCGTAAAGATCGACCGCGAACGCGTTGCCGGAGGCGAGGGCCACTTTGCCGAGGTGAGCCTGGATCACCCCATCATTGCGCACGGAAGGAGCGACGAGCCCGACCAATCCCCTATCGCGAGCCGTGATGGTGCCCTGGTTGACGACGCTCGAGCCCGGCTTTCCGGGTCTGTTGAAAGTGTCCTTCCCCGCCATGAAAGCGGCGTTGGCGATGTCGTGGGTCGTCGCGATCAGGCCGTTCACGTCCACCTGGGCCGTCGGCGTAAACACGACGCCATTCGGATTGACCAAGTACACCACGCCGTTGGCCGAGAGGTGGCCGGCGATCATGGAGGGGTTGCCGCCGACAACACGGTTCAGCGCAACGGAAGAGGGAGACGGCTGTTGGAAGGTCGTAGCGTCGCGCTGCCCGATGCTGAACCCCTGCCAATTGATGATCGCTCGGTTGCTCTGCTGGGTGATCGTGACCTGGTTCGGCGCCGGCTGGGAGATCGTGGCATTGCCGCCGACCACGACGCCGCCTTGGGGATTAGCCGACGCGGTTATCGGCACCAGCGCAGTCGTTGCAAGGAGCGCCGCGGCAGTCGCTCGGCCGCGATGCGGAGAGATGATGCATCGGGCAGGGGACTGACGCCGCCCCGTTGTCCTTAATGCGGGTTGTGAGGGTGCTCCAGCGGGGCGTTTCGCCATCGCTCAGTACCTCGCGATGATGCGGAAGAAGACCCGCCAATCCTTGTTGCCGTTGGCGGCGACATTGCGGGTCAGGGGTTTGTCCGCCTCAACCGAGGCGAACAGGAACGGGGTCGGCGTCAGGCGCACGCCAAACCCCGTAGAGGTGGCCGTAAGAGTGCTCGGAAATGTCGGGTGAAGGTGATTGAACACCTGGCCGGCATCGTAGAAGGTGAAGAACTCAGCCGTGCGCAGGTAATCGATCGGAATGCCGGGCGCATACCGCAGCTCGATGCCTTCGGCGATCCCGGAATCCCCCGTCAGCTCGGCGGGATCGTAGGCCCGGCCCAAGGGTTCGCCGCCAAAGGCAAACTGCTCCGATGCCAGGAGCGAATCGGGCGAATACTGGGCAGCCACCTGCCCGACCAGGCTCCATCCGTCGAAGAGTTCCTGCCTCCGCGACGCTTGCAGGTTGAGCTTGAAGAAGTCGGTCTTGCCACCAATGCGGCTCGGAATTGGGTTGCTATCGGAGGTCGCGCCGAAAATCGGCAGGCCGTGGCTGATGCCGCCTATAAGCTGGGTGATACCGCGCCACTCGTCGGAGAAATCGTAGGATGCGCTCCCCGAAAGGACGCGGGTACGATCATCGGCCGTGCGCACCCCAAGCTGGTCGGTCGTGTCGTCACGATAGGTAAAGGTGAAGCTTGCCGAGAGATTTTCCTGGCGCGATCGGATGAACGGATGCGACAGGGTTAGATATGCGGCCGTGTCGCGCCCTTCAACGTCGAGCGGAGTGAGGATATCGCCCGGGTTGGTGCGAACATGAGTCAAACCCGCTGTGACTTTGGTACCCTCACCGTTGAGTGTCTCCTCGTGCTGGACGTGGTAGTACTGGAGGTCCGAAACCCGCTGCGGCGTGAGGACAATATTGAGCGCGGTGCGCTCGTAGAGGCCGAGTGCATTATTGAGTCCGCCGGCAAGGTTGAGTTCCAACGGTCCTAGGGATTTGGTGCCTCGGTTGTCGAGACCAAGTTGGAGATCGACCGGCTTCTCGGCCAGAATCACCACGAGCGTGGCCGCGCCAGTCTGACCGCGCGAGGGCTCGAATACCGAACGTACGTTCATTCCGGCAAGATCGCCTGCAAGGAGCAGATAGCGCTCCAGCACAGAGAGCTGGAGCGGGCGCGAGGCGACAATACGGTCTACATAGTACTGGAAGAGGTCGGGTCTACCCACCGGCACTGCGCCCTCGTAGCGCACCTTGTCGACATAGCCCTCAACGACGACGACGCGGGCGATGCCATTTTGGATCGTCTGCGGTGGCACGTATGCTCGCGAGAGGATGTACCCGGCGTTTCGGTATCGCGTCGTGATTGCGTCGGCGATTCGGTAGAGATCCGCGACCGAAATTTCTTTGCCGAGGTACTCTTGGTAGAGCGGTGAGAAATCCACCTCGCGATACACCGTCGCGCCGGTTATTTGAAGGCCGGTCAGCCGGAAATGGAGCTTGGCGGCTTCGGCCGGCGCGAGCCGCTGCGCGGGGAGGGCCGGCGCCACGGGCGCCAGCGTCGAGCGAGGAGGCGCTGTCGGCTGAAACCGCCGCTCGATCTGACCCGGCTGCACCGAGCCAGGTAGGTTTTGCTGAGCAATGGCCGTCGCAGGCGGGAACGCGCCAGACAACAACGCGAGCCAAGCCACCGGATTAGTCAGGCGCACGTGAGAATCTCCCGTCCGCAGGACCAGCCTAAGGGTCGTCTCTCGTTGCTTTTGCGGGACGGAAAAAGATCAGAGGACGCATGAACGCTGTTGCGCCGCAGTCAAGGTTCACCGCTTTCCCCCCTTGTCCACACCGAGTATGAACCCAGTATAGTCGTCGGCCCTATCCCGATGGTTGCCGCAACACTATTGGAACGCAACCGACAGGCGAACATACCAGAATGCGGTTACGAAGCAAGCAATTTTGAGCGCATTTGTAGCGGATACGCCTAATGTGGTGTCTTCGCTATCCGAAGGGGTGCTGCTTGGATCGCGGCCAGGATCTTGCGTAGCCGTAGGTGCGCCGGCCCATTCGTTGAGCGGGGCATTTACGAAGAAATAACCCGGGGAGATAACCCCCGAGTTGGTCGCCTCGGCCATGATGCAGCATATAAATTACTGCCGGAGCAGGGGGTAGTAGTAATGCCCCAGGGACCCGTAGGCGCCGGTTTGAAGGCAGATACGCAAGTCATCGTTGTGGTAGACTAGACAGTTTTGCTGCTTGAAGGGCTGAACCTTGAGACATTCCGCGTAGCTGTTCTGGAACGCTTGCGTGCAGGTACTCGGTCGCGACCCCATGGGGGCGGGCGGCACGATCCCTGCCGTCGTGCTGGCAAGCTGGCCCTGGGGCTGCGCTTGCGCGTCACCACCGGCGATGGAAACGAGGACCGCCGCGATTGCGGCAGAAATAACGAATTTCGGCATTGACGTTCTCCTTTGCCTCCGGCACGAACGACCCAGCGTCGTCGTGATGTACTAGAGCTTTAATTTTAGGCGTCTTTCAGCGTTCGTGCCGTAACCAGGTTGACAGAAGATCTAACAAAAATCGCCGGGTCGCATCATTTTAGCGGGCTTCCACCCACCGAGACCCGACCCATCCCCTTTCCCTTCTTACATGTTTCTTTTCCGGCGGAGGGACCAGTGCCTGGAGTAAAACAGAAGACCTGTTTCTCGATATTCCCCCGACGCAATGTCCCAGACAAGGGGTCGGGTAGCCCACGCTTTCTGGTATCGTATGCGAGGTCGACCGTCGGCCCCGACGCGGCCGCAACCGTATAGTCGAACCTTCCTTCACCGGGGTAGATCGTGACGAAATTGAAATCCCCATTTTCACTCTGAATTGGGATGGGGACTTCGAGCGAAGGCCAAGAGACGGAGCTGGACTAGTAGCGGCTGGTGGACCTTGCTGCCCGAAGGCTCCTATCGTAATAGAGACCAGCAACCCGCATATCCCAGAGGATACCATCCTCAACATGCTCCGCTCCCTATCGTTGTTGGCAAAAAGCATAGCGTCTTGGAGCCGACACTGCCACCGCCACGTGCATCATTTCCTTTACCCACGTGCTTGCTCCGAAAATCGCCATTTCCAAAGCGGCTGATGCCGTGTTTAACCAGGTCATTACGTCGCGCGCGTCGGCGCTGCTTTCCGTCGAGCCCCACGCTCTCCCACCAATGACCGTCGACCCCGTCGGCGTCCCCCGCCCGACTCCGAGCGAGTTCCCAGGCTCGACCGCTCGAAGCGGCAGCGAGGCGGGAGAGCGCGGGGCGAAGCGGGCGGCGAGTGATGCCCCAGCACACTGGCCGTCAGCTGAAGTCGGCGCCATGGCCCACATGGGCGCCGAAATTCGCTCGGAGTCGGGCGGGTAGCCCGGCGCGCGCGACTTGCTGCGAAGCCATTTCCCGATCTCTTCCCCGCCTTACCCTAAAGGCGGGGCATAAGGAGGGGTTGCCCACAAACCCAATCGCCGTTTTCGGCGCCACCGTGCGCCGCCTGTTGCGATCCCCTTCCCCACTTTAAAAGAATGCGCCCCATACTGAGTATTTTTATTCTTTGTATTTATATACTGGGTATTTATATAAGTAGAATGATTTCGACCGGCCGATGGCTTGTTTACGATCCACCGATTTCTGGATATCGATGCACCGATATCTTGATGTCGGCGGGCCGATATCAAGATATTACCCCCTGGGTCTCTTGGGGGCTCGTTGCACTACGAACTTGATCTTGTATAGGTTAGTCTTGCCCTGCCCTCGGCGGGTGATCTCGATGAGGCCCGCTGTCTGCAACTCCTTAATGAACTCGCTGACTCGCGATTGACTCATGCCCATGTCCCCAGCCAACCGTTCCTGTCCGGGGAAGCAGCTGTCGTTGTGCCAAGCGTAATGCAGAAACATGGAGTATGTAACCTTGGCTCCCAGGCTGAGGTCGGCGTGCTTGAGAATGAAATTGGGGACCTGTGTGAAGCCGCCGCGAACGACAGGATCGTTCGTTGCGAGCTCGATGTTGCGCTCTCTTAGTGCGTCGCTGATGTGTCGAGGGCCTGGCGGCATACACTCATTGTAGCGCCGGCGTGCGAAGGCATTGAAGGTTATCCCCTATCGAGCCTCCGTTTATACTCAGAATTATAATTGCACGTTGGTCATTGGGTTCGATATCGACAGCTCGCAGCCTCCATGGGTCGCTCGCCTTCGTCGAGCTGAAGCGCAGCCGATGCCTTCCAAAGCTGCGCGTTGCCGTTTTCTGACCCGGAGAGCTGGAGACAAAATTGGCTAATAAATTTGTCAGGTCATTCGCTTCTTTCATGGATGAGTTGTAAAAATACCTGATCTGCCCCCCACGCCTGAGCCGATGAAAAAGCTAGGCGGCGCTTCTGATCAGACGTGAGCTCCCGCTCACCCGGCTTGTAGCCGAGGTCGTGCTCAGCTTCAGACCAGGCATGCTGAAACAGAGTTTTAAGCTGAAGCTCGAAGAAGGGCGGTACCATGTCCTTGTTCACGCCGTCATCGATCACGTCAGGCGGGATCACAAGGATGTAGTGCCGTCCAAAGTAGCCGAATTCCCATTCCGAGTCAGGTACGACAGTTTTGAACTCTATGGCTCGAAAATATTTCAACACAACTTGATCAAGACGCTCCACGTCCGATAGATAAAAGGTGACAATTCGAACGCCGATCTGGTCCTGAATCTGTATTAGCGGTTCTGTATATTTCTTGTTGCCCTTCTCGTCGAGATTCTCAGATTTTTTCATAAAGCTACAGACTTTCTTCGCCCGCGCTACTATCCGGTCGATCCTGGGCTCATCCTTGAAAAGCTCGATCACATGAGCCTCAAGCGCCACCGTGATCGGTATCAACACCTCCTCGCGCCGCTCGCGATATGCGTCTTCAAGCGTCATGGGGCGATCTTGAGCTTCTCATTCAGGATTCGACCGCGGGTCGAGAACTCGATCGATTGGTCGGCCACGTCATCCACCGCGCGTCTATGGAACACATCGTCGAAGATCGATGACTCCGCGGTGAGGACCGCACCGTTGTCCAGTTCTAACGATTTGTAGGCTATACGATTTCGGAACTCGTTAATATCGAACTCGAACTGCTCCTCGGCTGCGCGGGGTGTCTTCGCTTCCCGAATCAATGCCTCGCGAGCAAGCTGGGACAGGTGAAAACGGTCGCCAAACGTGGTGATGCTGACCCGTTGGCCTGCCAAATTTCCTGCCAGGGTAGCCGCGGCGGTAAGTTCCTGCTTGACCTCAAGCGGGGATTTGCGAACAGCGCCTTTCAGCGCTTCTGCCAGCCGTCGCGTTCCATGGGCCGGCGTCGCGGAAAATTCGGAGAGCAGAAAGTCGGTGATCCAGTAATCTGAGGCCTGTCCCACCGGGTTGTTGAGCTGCTTATCAACGACTCGGCCGCCCCAAAATCCGGCTTGAAGGGAGCGGTCCTCATAGACAACGGCTTTGTACGACGCCTTGTTCTTCATAAAGACGCGCTCTAGGAACTCCACTGTGAGAGCGCGTGCGCGTTCATCAACATAGATCGCACTATCGGTCGGGAACCGGGAGACGACGATTTTATGGTTCGCGCCCTCGCGACCAGCGATGACAAACAACAAGCCAAGCCCGGATCGACGATCTGTATTATCTCGCAATCGCTCAGCAATGATCCGGGCTGTGTCGATCGTTGTCCCTCTGAGATGGGCAACGATGATATCTCGACAAGCATTTTGCTGGCGACCTTCCGCGTGACGGAACGTGATGTCGATGTCGCATTCGTAGACGGATCGCTGATAGATGCCGTCCAGCAACGCGTACATCGGGCCTTCCAGCGGCACTGCTGTTCCGTTGACCTCGACCTTAGTTCCCCCGCCCGAGCCGGGATGAACCAAGAACGCCTGTATGTGCTGAACGGGCAACGTACCACCTGGAATAGGGCGCAACTTTTCGTCAGTTTAGTAGCACGCGGCCTGCGCGGACAACGGGGAATTGTCGCGGACGCTGCGCAGCAGCAAGGCGGATGCAGGCGCGAGCAAATGTCGGCTCGCGGTGCGATCAGGCCAATGCTGACCAGAGCTTTGCCGTTTGCGATGCGGCGCCCGAGGCGACACGCACAAGCTAACTCGCTGTGGCCCCTCGCTCGCCGTCCAAGGTGTCATCGGTTGTGTATGTCCGCGGCAGCTCTTCCGATCGTGACGGCGCCGGTCGCCCCAAGAGCGGCGTCAGCATCTTCTGTAAGCCGGCGATCAGGTGGTTGGTCTCGCGCGATCGCTCGGTCAGGTCCTTGATCTGTCCATCTTTGACGGTGATCTGTGCACGGAGGAATTCGTTCTCCCCCTCCAGGCGCGCGACATACCGCGACGCCGGGTCGCCCTCTGCCGCGACAGGTCGCGACAGGTCGGGGCTGGTCGCGACAGGTCGGGGCTGTTCATTCGAAGGCTCTCTGTTGTCGCGGCTTGTCGCGACAAGCCGCGGCTCGTCGCGGCCGGTCGTGACCTGTCGCACCTCCTCGATGTAGGCAATGTGCTTCGCGACTGACGCCGGCGTGATCAGGTATTTCTCGCCATAGGAGGTTTCGATGCGGCGACAATCGAGATGGGCTTTGGCGCAGTAGCGCTGGATCGTTCGAGGCGTTCGGGGAAGACCCGCGCGCTCATAGGCCGCGAGGGCGTCATCGATCGACAGGGAATAATCGGTGTCGGGGCTTGTCGCGACAGGTCGCGGCTGGTCGGGCATACGGGTAAGGGTATCACCGTCTCGTCGCACCTCTCGCCGGTTATCCCCACCGATTTGTCGCCGTTGATTTAGATCAAGGCGTGCCGAAGCGCCGCATGGAAGGGTATTGCCGATCAATGTCGGAGTGCGGCCATGAGCACGACAGAAGCCCGAAGGTCGTTTGAGACACCAAACCTGCTGGAACCGTTGCGCGCCAAATCGGGCTGGATAGTTGCCTTGGGCGTCGTCTACCTGATCGCGGGCTTTATAGCGCTCGGTAGCATCGTGATGGCTACGGTCGTCAGCGAGTTCGTGGTCGGCATTATGATGCTGGTCGCGGGCGTCGCGGAGCTAGACTAATCAATGCCTTCCATATGAAAACCTTCGGCCGGTTCGTCCTTTGGGTCCTCCTTGGCGCCCTATACATCGTGGCCGGCTTGGTCACGCTGACAAACCCGCTGCTGGCGGCGGCGCTCCTGACGCTCACGCTCGGCATTGCCTTAATCGCGTCCGGAGTCATGCGGGTCGCGGTTGCCATGAGCATGAAGACGGGAATGGCATGGATGATCCTCTCCGGGGTGATCACTTTGCTCCTTGGCTTGGTGATCGTGGCGCACTGGCCCGTTTCCAGCCTTTACATCCTCGGGATCTTCCTCGGCGTCGACCTCATCTTTGCCGGCGTGGGCCGGATCGCCCTGGGGCTCGGCCTGCGTCGAGCCACCGTCTAGACGCCGTCGTCTGACGTCTTCGTCCGATCCGCGCGTAGCGGCGCCGGCAGCTTCGCCAACTGGCGTTCCGCGAAATCTTTGATCCGCTGCAACTCGCTGATCAGCATGTCGGCGTCGCGAAGAATGTCGTCCGCGAGCTCCCGCGTGAGCGCCTCTAAAACCTCCGGCGATACCCGGTCGGCGAATCGGAACATTTCGTAGAGAGAGTGGGCCTTGGCGTCGAGGTCGTGGCAGATGATGACGTGGACGCGGGTACGGCGGGAGATAATCGAGTGCTCGCGGACGGCAACGATGTCGACGCCTGGGGGGCTTATTCGCATGGGTCGCGTCCTCAAGAGGTAAGGAAGTTGAACGGGGGATGCCCGACGCGCTGCCAATCTTCGGTCAGCATGTGGCCGGAGGGCGGGGGTGGCTTTCCAGGCGACGTGAACGCCGGGAACGTTTTGAACAGGATATTCTTCGATCCGGCGCCGCCGGTGATCCTCTCCAGCAACCGCATCATCGAGGACATGCGCGCTGCATTCGTGGTGATGATTGGCACGTAGAGGTTCGGAAATCCGAAGTGCGACTGGTAGATGCCCTGCGCGTCGATCGCCAGATAGAATAGGAATTTCTTATACAGCGACGATCGTTGAAAATCGGAAGCGTCGATCGGCTCCGTCCCACAATCGGCCTCAACACCGGGACAGAAGAAATAGGCGGGTTCGTCGAAGGAAACTCTCGCGATACCGAAGGGCGTGCCGTCAGCGATGACGTGGGTGGAGATCGACGTGCCGTCGATCGTAACGCTTACCGGTATTTGGAGCGGCTTCTGTAGGGTCCGGGTCGCGTCGGGCAAGCTCCGGCTTTGAAGGATGTCGGTCCAGGTGATGAGGCGGTTTGTCGTCTCGCGGCCCCCGAGCTCGAATGAGGCCATGAGCTGGCACGTCATCAGCTCATGCGCAAAGTTTGACGGTGTGCGCGTCCGCTGACAGTTGAGCCCTCGCTCATGCATGAGCCGGATGCCTCTGTCAGCGAGTTCGTAAATCTGCCGCCTGCAATTCGCGCTGGCATTCGCACGCTGTTGCTGCGGCCGGGCGACGTACGAGTTTGGTTTCCTTGCAAGCAGCCCGAGACGATTCACAAGATACTCGAGACTGCCGCCGCTCAGCGCGTGCAGATAGTCGACGGGGAGGTACCTGTAGCGCGCAAGCGGCAGGAGAATGCGATCGAAATCGCGGTCGGTGACGACCGCGATTTTCGACCTTCCGTTCTTGTCGGTGATCGGAGCATCGCACCAGCGCGAGGTGCGCCTCCGGGTGTTGTCGGTGGCCATGGGGAACACCGCCGCACCTAACAAGCGCGATAGTCATAGCCCATGTCGTAGCTGGGCTTGTCTGGCTCGGCGCCGAGGTACCCATATTCGTGCGGCGTTATGGTCCAGATGGTGGCCATGACGAGTGCCGCCATGCCAAGCCATCCGCAGATAAATCCCTTGAGAAACATGACTGCCCTCCGTTGTTGGCGGGCAGCTAATAAGTGTGCCTACGCGTCGCTGTCAAAGGTCGCTATTGGACGTAGGGTGTCGCGGCTGGTCGCGCCGAGCCGCGATGAGGCACGATCACAAAGTGTTTCAATCACCGAGGCAGCTGGCCTGCAGAGGTCGTGCTAACTCCAGTGTGCCGCACCCTCGGTCTGACTTCTGTTTGAAGACGCTGCGGACGGTTGTTCCGATGCCGGCTCGTCCGGCCGCGCCGCCTTTATCTCCCCATTGCCGACGGCCGCCGCCGTGTCCGCCGAGGCGGGCTCAACCGGTTCCTCCGAATATCCCGAGGGAATGTCTGACGCTGGCGCGAGTTGACGGGGAAGGCCATACTCCGTTCGCATACGCTCCTGAAGCTGCCGACCCTCGGCCGCGGTGATCAGCGCGTGGTCGTCGAAGCTGACCCTGTTGACGGTGAGCGCGATCGCCTCGCCGATCATGTCCCGGACGTATGCGGCAAATCTTCCTACCGGAAGGCGCTGCAAAAACTCTGGTGAGGTCCGGAGGCGTGGTGCCAGGTAGCGCGCTTCCTCATCGCTGTTGGCAAAGCGAATTGCGCAATTCGATAGCGCATCGAGCACGTTCTCCGACGTGATCTGCCTCGTGCGCTGGTGCGCCATAATCAGTGCGATGTTCTGGCTGCGGCACTCGTCGAGGATGGTGGGAATCTTTTCGTCGCGAGCGATGACGTTCTGACACTCGTCGATGTAAAAGTAGACGGGCGGCTTCTTGTCGCGGCGGCGGCTCGATCGCTGTTGCGCCGCGGCGAGCACCTGCGCAATGAAAAATCGGCCGAAGAATTCCGCTCCTTGATCGCCGAGACGCGCTTTCGAATTGTTGATGATGACGATCTTTCCCGTATCCATCGCCTCGCTGATGCGAAAGCGGGTCGCGGTGGCGGTGAGCATTGCACGCATGGTGTCGTTGTCGAGAAGGAGTCGAAGCCGCTGTAAGACTTCGCGGCGCCGATCGCTATATCCCTTCTCATTGAAATCCCTGTAGAAAAAATCCTTAAGATCAGGCGGGAGTTTGTCGATATATTCTTTGTACTTCTCGTAGCCGTTGGTGAGGAGATCGCGAAACGTCTCCAGCGTCGGATTGGGGAAGACCGAAACAAGCGAGCGCAACACGCTTCGAAACAGCGTGGTCTGCATCGCCGTCATCTTGAATTCGAGGAGCGATGCGAAAAGATACTCTAGCAGATCAACTGTTTGCGCCAAGTCAGCATGCGCTATGTCGAGCGGATTTATCGCGACCGGATTCTTTGGATCGGGATCGATGACGATAAGCCGGTCCTGAAACTCTTTGAGCCGTCGGATTGGATCGATGAGATCGCCCTTGCTATCCATCAAAATGAGGGAAGCGCCGGGCTTCCTCAGATCCTCCATAACCATGGCATGCAGCAGCGTCGTTTTACCTCTCCCCGGTGGGCTCAAAATCCAATGACCGGAGAAACGGGTCTCCTCCGGCAAGGTGAAGGGAACATCAACGTCAAAGAGGTCGATCAGATGTGTGTCGCGCAAGTATGCGTTTATTATCTCCCGACGCGACCCCTTGTAGTCCCACGGCCGCACGTACGAGCCGTTGCGGCCAGACGCCGTGTAATCGTTCTCGTCTAATTGTCTCTTTAGAGTTTGAAATAGTCCGAGGTCTTTGATCTCGTCGGTATAGAATGCGATTGCAACATCGTACGTAAGATTGGGAACATCTTCTAAATAATCGACCAACGGCACCGTGAATGCCGCTGGCGGAGCATCAATGCTTTCTTGAAGTTCCTCTCGGCTCTTGAGCACCGTCTTCGGCAGCGCGTCGCGCATTGATTTCAGGGATCGGGTCAGAGCGTCCGAAAAGATCCCTAGGGTATACGGAGCATCACTGATCTTTTTCATGTGCTGGCCGAGCTCATCGCGATAGCGACCGTGCTCGATCGGATCGGACGAATGGAGCGGCGGCAGAGGATTATTGAGCCCCTCCAGTTCGTAAATGCCTTCTGCAAACTCCATCATTCGCTCAAAGAGCGGCCATGGAGGAAGCTGGTGATCCCATGCCTCCATGATGCGGCGAATGTAAGATTTTCTGAACTCCAACGTGTCGGGGAAGTTGGCCGCGATCGTCCTTTCTTCTGCAGCCTGGATCACTTGTGGCATCGGCGGCGGTATGGGGGGCTGCTGGGCTTTCCACCGAATCCAATAAATAATTCCAGCGACGATGGCAACAGGTATCGCCAGCACAACGCTCGCAGCAATCGCAGCAAAGCCCATAATGAGGATCGCAATGGCGCCAAAGAACCATTGCTCAAGCTTGCCGACCTTCATAGTTCGAAGGTCTCCACTTCTTTCAGGTTCGCATTGCCGACGACGGCATTTCCAACGAGAAACTGTTTCGCCTCTGCAAGAGCGTGACGCACTCTTCCTTCGTAACCCCGTGCCTCATTGACGTCCATCGCAGCAACAGTGAATACCGGATTTCCAAGAAGACGTTGAAGCGGAATGATTTGGTCTTGTATTGATGCCGAATAACGCTGATGCGCAAACCGAAACCACAAGCAGATACCGGTTCCGAGTGCAAGCCAAAATATAGCCCAGACAAGAGCTTCATGAGCCACAATGCCGATGAGCAGCAAAAATCCCCCAAAAAGCCAACAAAAACCCAGAGCGTAGACGCCGAATGTTGAAGTCCAAGAGTCGGGATCTATGCCAGTTCCAGATGGTACCCCCGGCGGAACTCGCATCGTATGTTTTCCAAGACCGCGCTGCTGAATAATTGCTTTCTCTTCCTCGGAGAACTTAACTTCGCAGTCCACAAAAAATCTGGCAGGTCCGGCCTGCCGATGCCTGATCGTCACGAGCATCGCTTCTCTCCCTGAGATTTTGAGGGAGATTCGATCTATCAACTCCAGGGTGAGTCAAGCCAAAAAAGAGGGCCGGGCTGTGCACGCCCGGCCCCCTCACGCTCCCCCATGCGGGGGCGCGGTGGGTCTCACCTCACGAACGCGGCCTGCTGTCGATCCACCCGTGGATCTCGCGCTTCAGGTAGCCGACCCGGCCCCGAGTGTGCCGCGAAAAACGTACACGCTTCGGAAACCAGCCTTCCTTCTCCCATCGGCGCAGAGTTTCGCGAACGACATGCAACAGCTTGCAGACTTCGTTGATGGTATAGAACCCGTCCATCGCTGACCTCCTCGAATGAGAAAGCCAGCTCCGGAGCCAGCTCATCGCCGGCGGGAAAATGCTACGGCAAATGCGCGCTACGCGGCAACATACTTTCCCTCTCTTCGCGCGACTTGGTTGGCCTTCGTGAGCGCGGTCAGCGCGTTCGACACCGACATCTCGCCGGCTTTGTCGCCCTTGAGGCCCATCCGCTCCAGGATGTCCTTGCGAGCAAGACCGCCGGGATTCGCGCTGATCAGCCCAAGGAGCTGCTCGCGCCTGCTGCCGCGACGGGCACGCGGCTGGCCGCGCCTGGTCGCGGCCTGTCGCGGCGGGGCGGCCTTGCCTGATTTCGCAGCTTCATAGGCGTCGATCGCGCGCATCTCATTGTTGATTGCGTCGAGCTTTTCCTGAAGCTGCTGTTGCTGGTTGAAGATCGCCTCGCGCTCGCCGTGCAGACGCTCGCGTTCATGAGCAATAAAGTCCTGAAATGTGTTAGCCACCTGCTTCCTCCGTCTTTGACCGGAGGGCTTGTAGGTATTCCTCCCACTTTTGTACAGCGGCGCGAAGCTCCGGCAGATAATTGTGCCGCTGGTAAACGGAGACGATGCCCCGGAACGTACCGGAATGATGCGCGAGCAAAGCCTCGGTTACCTCGATGGGTACTCCTATTCGCTGCCATCCTGAAGCGACTGAGCGTCTGATGTCGTGGAGAGTGTACGGCTCCACGCTGTCGAGCCGTTGGTCAAAGGTACTCTTGGATTTCGAGAAGCCGTTGAATGGAGTTTCTAGTCCTCGGGCGCGGAATACGTAGTCGTGCTTGGGCGCGTTTTCGAAGATCGCTGCCACGTGGTCGGGGTAGGGTATCGTATGTTCGCGGTTTGCCTTCATCACCTCCTTGGGCCACGTAATGATGCGGGCGTCATTGTCGATCCATTCGGCTCGAAGGTTGGAGATCTGCTTTACGCGCTGGCCGGTTCGTATCAGAAGCTCGACGATCCGGCCGAAGGTCGATCTGTCGGCGATTGCCTGAGACAGAACAAGGCCAAGCTCGCGGTCGGAGAGAACGCGATCGCGCGATGCAATTCGCGTTGGCATGTCGAGCCCGCTCAGCGGCGAATTTGGAATAAGGCGCCGCTTTGCTATCCAGCGGAAAATCGTGCGAGCTGCCGTGAACAGGGCTTTGCACTCGCCGGGGGTCGCCAGCAGTTTGTCTACGATCGATGCGAGGTCGTGGGTCGAGATCTCGGACAGGGGCTGGCGTCTGAGTTTGGGCAGGAGATGGCGCCGCACCAAGCGCTCCATCTCGTAAACGGTCTTCTCTCGATTCTTCGCCTTATAGGATGCGAGGAAAAGCGCGTACGCCTCCTCGAACGTCATTGCCGGCGGCTCGGGTCGGATACCGAGCTGCACGGCGCTCAGTCGGTTGCGAGCCTCGTCGCGAGCTTTCCCGAGCGAAACGACCGGGTATTTGCCAAGCGTCTCCCACTTGTTGCGGTTGCCGCGATGGATGACCAGGACGAAGGTCTTGCTTCTGGGGCTGACGCGAACGCCGAAGCCCTTCAGCGTATCGTCAAAGAACGTCCGCTGGCCTGTCTCGACGGCCAGATTTTTCACCGCGAGATCCGTCAGCTTCATAGATCAGTTGCTCCGACTAGCTACGGGATAGCTACGGCAATGGGGTGCGTAGCGGTGCGACGATATGCGACACCGTGAGGTAGTTTATCAAGAGGATTTAATAGGTTGGGGCAGTTTCGTGAGGCGCCATGATGCGCCCTGGTGCACCCAAAAAACCAATTAAAAGTCAGTTGCTCTACCGGCTGAGCTACGGGCTCTTGGCTGGGGTGGCGGGCCTGCGAGGCGGCAGCGCCACGGCAGGGCGGCAAGTCGGCGGCGCGGCTTGCGCGCAGCGAACATAATGCGCCGCGCGGGGTTGGGCAATCGCGCGGCGTCAAGTAGCGCGCCGCGGGGGGCTCGGCAGCGGCCCGCGGCGCGCCCGGGATTGACCGTGCGGGCGCGTTGCAACATCGTGCCGCGATGTCTGGCGCCCCGCACCACCGACCGCTCCACGGCTTCTACGAGCTCTTGGAGCTGCCGCGCATCCCCGAGGGCCGCGGCTCGCTGACCTTCCTCGAGGGCGGCCGCCACGTCCCGTTCGAGATCGCCCGGGTGTATTACCTCTACGACGTGCCGGCCTCGGCGACGCGCGCCGGCCACGCGCACCACCAATTGGTCCAGCTGATCATCGCCGCCTCGGGCAGCTTCAAGATCAACCTCGACAACGGCTTCGAGCAGAGGACGCTGCGGCTGGAGCGGCCCTATCAGGGGCTGCTGCTGCGCCCGATGGTGTGGCGCACGATCGACAGCTTTTCCGGCGGCGCGCTGTGTCTGGTGCTCGCCTCGATCCCCTATGACGAAAAGGACTACATCCGCGACTACGAAGTGTTTCTGCGCCTGTGCCGGGGCGCGGCGTGACGATCGAGTTCTTTCCGATGGCCGACATGCTGCGGGCGACGCGCCAGGAGCTAGCGGGCGCCTTCGAGCGGGTCCTCGCGGCCGGCCGCCTGATCCTCGACCGCGAGGTCGCGGCCTTCGAAGCCGAATTCGCGGCCTATTGCGGAGCGCGGCACTGCGTCGGGGTCGGCAGCGGCCTCGACGCGCTGGCAATCGCCTTGAGGGCCCGCGGCATCGGCCCGGGCGACGAGGTCATCGTGCCGGGCCACACCTTCATCGCCAGCTGGCTTGCGGTCGCGCAGGTCGGCGCGGTGCCGATCGCGGCCGATGTCCGGCCCGACACCTGCAACCTCGACCCCGACAGCCTCGCCGCCGCGATCACGCCGCGCACCGCTGCGGTGATGCCGGTGCATCTCTACGGCAACCCGGCGCCGATGGACGCGATCAACCGGCTGGCCGCGCGGCACGGGCTGTTCGTGCTCGAAGACGCCGCCCAGGCGCATGGCGCGCGCTATCGCGGGCGCCGCGCCGGCGTCCTCGGGAATGCCGCGGCTTTCAGCTTTTATCCGACGAAAAACCTCGGCGCGCTCGGCGATGGCGGGGCGATCGTCACCGACGACGACGCGCTCGCCGAGCGGGCCCGGCAATACCGCAATTACGGCGCGTCGGCGAAGTACATCCACGACATCGCCGGCACCAACTCGCGGCTCGACGAGTTGCAGGCGGCGTTCCTGCGGCTGCGGCTGCCCCGGCTCGATGCGGAAAACGCGCGGCGACGGGTGCTCGCCGCGTTCTACCGCGAGCGCCTCGCGGGGCTCGGCGATTTGCGGCTGCCCGAAAGCGAACCCGAGGCCGAGCCGGTCTATCACCTCTTCGTGGTGCGCAGCTTCGCGCGCGACGCCCTCGCCGCCGGGCTGGCGCAGCGCGGCATCGGCACGATGGTGCACTATCCGCGCCCGCCCCACCTGCAGCGCGCCTTCGCCGCGGCGTCGCCGCGAATGCCGCTGCCGGTCACCGAGGCCCTCGCCGGCGAAGTCTTGTCGCTGCCGCTGTGGCCGGCAATGACCGACGATCACATCGTGCGCGTCGCCGCCGCCGTGCGGGAGGTGCTCGCCGGCCGGCCGGTCAGCTCGCGGCCAGATCGCGCGCGATCTGCGCGATGACCGGGTCCCATTTGCGCTCGGTCCCCTGGCGGTAGAGGCGCAGCGAGGGATACCACGGGCTGTCGGCGCGGCCGAGCAGCCAGCGCCAATCGGGCGCGTAGGGCAGCATGACCCATGCTTCCTTGCCCATCGCACCGGCGAGATGGGCAACCGAGGTATCGACCGTGACGACCCGTTCGAGACACTCCAGCACCGCCATCGTGTCGCCGAAATCGCACAGCTCCGGGCCGAGGTTAATGAGCGGCGCGCGCCCCCAGTAGCCGCCGATCTGCGCCTGGCCCGGCCCCTTCTGCAGCGACACCAGCGCGACGCCGGGGAGGGCGGCCAGCGGCAGCAGGCTGTCGAGCGTCGTCGAGCGGTTGCGGTCGTTGTGGTGGGTCGGCCGGCCGGCCCAAACGAGGCCGATGCGGCGCGCGCCACGCGGCAGGAGCGCGGCGAGCCGCTCGGCCCAGGCCGCGACGCGCTGCGGGTCGGCCCGCACATAGGGGATTGCGGCGGGGATCGTCTCGATCCGCGTGCCGGCGAGGCGCGGCAGCGAGGACAAGGCGCAATAGGCGGCGAATTCGGGCGCCTCTTCCCAGTGGTCGAACAGCGTCCCGACCCCCGGCAGCTGGCCGACGAACGGGTGCAGTTCGCGGCTGCACGCCAGCGACACCCGCCGGCATCGCGCCGCCGCCCACGGAATGTAGCGCGCGAACTGGATGACGTCGCCATAGCCCTGGTCGGCGATCAGCAGGAGGTTCTGTTCCTCGGGCAGCGGCGCCCCGTCCCACTGCGCCCGCTCGGTCGGCGGCAATAGGGGCGGCGAGTTGGCGAGCTTGGTGCGCCACTCGTATTCCTCCCAGCCGCGGGCGAAATCGCCGCGCAGCAGCGAGGCTTCGGCGATGCCGAAATGGGCGCCCGGGAAGCCGGCATCGAGGGCGATCGCCTGTTCGCCGGCGGCGATCGCTTCTTCCAGTTCGAGGCGGTGGTAATAGAGGACGCCCAGATTGTGGAAGCAGTGGACGTCGCGCGGCGCGAGCGCGGCGGCGCGGCGGCCGGCCGTGAGCGCTTCGTCGAACCGCCCGGCGACACGGTAGATCTCGCAGATGTTGCGGCGATAGAGCGCCTCGCGCGGCGCCAGCGCGATCGAGCGCTCCATCAGCCGCAGCGCTTCGCCGACGTCGTTTTTGCGAAAGGTGACGATGCCCAAAAGGTGCAGCGCAGGGTGATGGTCCGCCGCCTCGCCGAGGACGAGGCGCAGCGCGCCTTCGGCCGCATCGAGCCGACCGGCCTGCTCGTGCTCGCCGGCCAGCTGCATCAGCTGCGCGATGCGCTGCGCCGCGGTGAGGGGAGGCGCCGCCCCCGGCGCACCTGGCGCGACCTCGGGCCCCGGCCCGGCCGCCGGCGTCAGCGCGCCGACCTCGAGCTCCGGCATTTGCGAGCTTTGCGGCTCAGTCAATGGGGTAGCCAAGCCGGGCGATCACCGGCTGCAGGATCGCGATCGCCGGATCGAGGTGCTGGCGGTAGTGGCGATAGCGGTAGCGCGAGCGGTCGTACAGCCGTTCGGTCACCTGCGCGTAGCTGGCGGTGCGGGCATAGCGGCGGTTTTCGTGAAAGGCGAGGCAGCGCTCGTCGAACTCTTCGCCGATGAAGTCGAGCATGCGGCGGATCGCTCCCTCCTGGTCGTCGACGATGTCCTCGTAGCGCACCGGCAGGTAGCGCAGCGTCATCTCGCTGCGGTAATGCTCGACCAGCTCCATCGTCAGCGCGTAGTGGCGGGCCGCGGTCTCCAGCGCGTAGGCGCAATAGAAGCCGTGCGTCAGGTGGTTGGAAAACGTCGACAGCACGATGTCGAGCGGGTGGCGCACGACGTGGATCAAGGGCGAGCGCGGGAACATCAGCGCGATGAGGCCGAGATGGGTCTCGTTCAACGGCATCTTGTCGGTGAACCAGGCAGCCCCCGGCTCGATGATGTCGAGCTGGCGCACCCGTTCGAGGTAATAATCGCGCAATTCATCGAGGCCGCGCCGGCGGTCGCCCATCCACAATTCGGCGAGCGCCTCGGGATAGCTGAGCGGGCTGTTGAGCACCCGTACCATCGCGTCGGTGATCTCGTTGACGAACGGCAATTCGTCGCCCGCCGAAATGCGCGGATGCGCCGACAGGGTCTGCTCGACCAGGGTCGTGCCGGAGCGCGGAAAGCCCAGGATGAAGATCGGCTGCGCCCGGTCGTCGCGCACCCCGGCGCGCGGCAGCGTCGCCAGCCGGCTCTCGGTGAAAAAGCCCTTGAGGCGCGTTGACAGCTGGCGGGCGTGGTCGTCGAGATAGGCGAGGCCCGTCACCTCGCGGCACAGGCGCTTCCCCTCGGCGAAGGCGGCGAACGCCTCGTCGTAGCGGCCGATGCGGTCGAGCAGGCGGCCTTTCTCCAGGAGCTCGTTGGCGCCGAGTCCGGCGCCGTCCTGCGGCGCCAGCGCGTCGAGCGTCGCCAGCGCCTGCGAATAGGATTGGGTGCGGCCGCTCAAGACCGCGCGCGACAGCATGATGCTGGGGTTGTTGGGCGCCAGCTGGTCGGCGCGGTCGAGCAGTTCCTCGGCGCGCGCGAAATTGCGGTCGGCCTCCTCCATCCGCGCCCAGCCGAGCCAGGTCAGCATGACCTCCGGCGCAAGGGTGCTCGCCTCCTCGTAAAGCGCGCGCGATTCGGCCATGCGCCCCTGGTTTTTCAGGTTCCAGGCGAGGTTGGCGAGGACGATCGGATCGCGCGTCCGGGCGAGATCGAGCACCTTGCGGTAGTGGTATTCGCCGATCTGAGGCCGGTTGGCCTCGGTCATGATCATGCCCATCAAATTGTGCGATTGCGGGTTTTCCGGCGCGATCCGCACCGCGTTGCGGGCATGGCCCTCGGCTTCGGCGATGGCGCCGCGGCCGAACAGCGCGAGCGTCAATTCGTGCGTCGCCCACAGCGTGTTGGGATGCAGCTGGACGATGCGGCGCAGCAGGATGTGCGCCGCGTTCTCCTGCCCGCCCGCCTTGCGGATGCGGTAGAGCAGCGCCAGCGCCTCGGGCTGGGCCGGCGCTAGCTCCAGCACCGCGAGGCAGGCCTGTTCCGCCTCCTCGACGGCGCCCTGGGTGTGCAGCTCGGCGGCGCGCTGGGCGAGCGGCAGCAGCGGCCGACCGGCCTCGGCCGGCGGCAGCATCGAGAAATCCATCTGGCAACAGCGCGCCAGCCGCAGCCCGCTGCCGCAGGAACACAGCCTTCCGTCGACGATCATCGCCGCGATCTCTCGCTCCCTTCAGCGGCAAAGGATGCGAAAATAATCATCGCGTCAACCGCATCCTCGATCCGCCGCCGACCTTGCCGCGACGCTTCTCCTGTCGCTCGCAACCACGGCCCGCTAGACTGGCGCCGACCGCGGCCCAGGCACCGGCGTCCTATGCTCGACACCCCTCTTGTGCTGACGGTCATCGCGGGCTTGCTGGTGGTCGTCGGGCTGTGCCACCGGCTGGCGGCGCGCCTGCGGCTGCCGTCATCGGTGCTGCTGGCGGCGGTCGGCGTCGCGATCGGTGCCTTTCCGGCGCTTGCCGCATGGCTCGGCTTCGGCCCACTCAATGCCGCGGCCGACCTCTTCGCCGGGCTGCCGATCCATTCAGACACCTTCATCTACGTCTTTCTGCCGCTCCTCGTCTTCGAAGCCGGCATCCTCACCGATGTCGGCCGCACCGTCGCGGACGCCCCCGCCATCCTGCTCCTGGCGGTCATCGCCACGGTGTTGACGATGGCGGCGGTCGGGCTGGCGCTGTGGCCCTTCAGCCGGCTGCCGCTGGCGGTCTGCCTGCTGCTCGGCGCGATCGTCGCGACAACCGAC
>Ga0209579_10000354_pt1 | contig 51298 bp, 25 predicted proteins | sample Coa_R1_2_FD_187152 | JGI IMG/M metagenome (GOLD analysis project Ga0209579, IMG submission 187152) | Surface soil microbial communities from Centralia Pennsylvania, which are recovering from an underground coalmine fire - Coalmine... | ecosystem: Environmental > Terrestrial > Soil >...
GATTCTGGCGTATCGCGGCGCGCCGCAGTCCGGCGCGCGGATTCACGCGGCGGCGGATCGTGCCGACCCGACCACGGCGGATTTCCCGGCGCAGGCGGATGGGTTGAGCCAGGCCTTTCCCGCGATGAATTGGCAGGCGAATTATCTGGGCGTGACGGCGCAAACGTCGCCGGAGATTAATGCGAACCTGACTGCGGCGGCCTGTGGCGGCGCGGATTGGATTCTCTATGTTGGCCACGGAAACTCAGTGCGCTTGGGCAACGAGGCGCCGCGAATCCTGGATACGGATTCGGTGCAGGCCTGGACGGGAAACGTTGTATTCCTGCAATCGACCTGCAACGCAAACTGGATGGCCAAGGACGAAGACGGATTCCGAAGCATCGCCATTCAGGCGCTGGTTCAGCCGCAAGGCGGAATTTGCGCAAGCATCGGAAGTTCAACGTACATGAATTCGGATTTCGGCGTCACGTTTATGCGCGAACTAATCTGCAACGCAAACGCAGACAATCAGCGGTGGGGAACGGCGCTGTTAAAAGCTCAGCAATGGGCCTATGCGATGAGAAGCCAATCCGAGTTTTATGAAGACTTGAGCCGGACGGAGCAGATTTTTGGCGATCCGGCGATGCGCGTGTTTTTTCAGCTGCAAAAAGAGGCGCCGCAAGCGGCCGCGGATGGCGGCCGTTTTTGAGTCCGAAATCTCGAAATCGCGCGCGTGTTTCAATATAATAACAGCTTGCCATTGAATTTTTGGGCAAGTGATTGCCTTGCGTCTGAATTCCACTATATTCCGTGAACGAATTCGCCGATTGCATTCACTAAATCGAACGGCCGCACGGGCTCAACTACACATTATTTAATTTAAAGGATGGGAACATGCTGTCAAATTCCACGCGGAGACCTTGGATGATGTTTGCCCGAAGCGGGGCAATCGTGCCTGCGCTACTGCTGGCGGCGCTGTGCATTTCGCGGACAGTTCACGCGGCTTACGCGCAGCAAGGGGCGAAGCTGGTGGGGACGGGGAATGTGGGCACGGCGTTTCAGGGACGAGGCGTGGCCATATCGGCGGATGGCACTACGCTGATCGAGGGCGGAGCATCCGACAATAGCAATGTCGGAGCGGCGTGGGTATTCACGCGGAGCGGCGGCGTGTGGACGCAGCAGCAAAAACTGGTGGGCACTGGAAATGTGGGGGCAGCGCTGCAAGGCCTTTCGGTTGCACTCTCTGGAGACGGCAATACTGCTCTAATTGGCGGCTCTAGCGACAACGTCTCAGTCGGGGCGACCTGGGTTTTTACGCGGAGCGGCGGGGTGTGGACTCAACAGGGCGCTAAGCTGGTCGGTACGGGAAGCACCGGAGCTTCGCAGCAAGGGTACAGTGTTTCAATTTCTGACGACGGGAATACTGCCTTGATCGGCGGTTATGGCAATAACGGCGATAACGGTGCATCATGGGTCTTTACGCGCACCGGCGGCGTGTGGACGCAGCAGGGTGCAATGCTATTGGGGACAGGAGGCGTGGGGTTTTCAAGACAGGGGAGCAGTGTTTCGCTTTCGTCCGACGGTAATACGGCCTTAATCGGCGGATATGCGGATAATAACACCATCGGCGCAGCGTGGGTGTTTACTCGCAACGGCGGAACGTGGACGCAACAGGGCGCAAAGCTCGTCGGCACCGGATTTTTTAGTCCCTCGCCGGGGCAAGGCATAGGTGTTTCGCTTTCGTCTGACGGGAACACGGCGTTGATTGGCAGTTACTCTGGTGGGGTCGGTAGCGACGTCGGCGCAAGCTGGGTTTTTACGCGTAGTGCTGGCGTGTGGACACAACAGGGGGCCAAGCTGGTCGGCACAGGAAATGTGGGCAACTCGAATCAAGGGTACAGCGTTTCCCTTTCGGCCGATGGGAACACGGCTTTCATCGGGGGGCCTGGCGATAATTCCAGTGCCGGTGCAGCGTGGGTATTTGCCCGCAGTGGCGGCGTGTGGACGCAGCAGGGTGCTAAACTTGTTGGAACGGGAAGTATTGGAGGCGCGAATCTAGGCTTTTTTAATGGCACGGCGCTTTCGCGCGACGGCACGACGGCGGTTGTTGGAGGATACCTCGATAACAGTGCGCAAGGCGCGGTGTGGGTATTCGCGCTCGACCCGAAGCTCACCGCAACACTGGCGGCTTCACCCAGTTCCCTGATGCCGGGCGGGACGATTAATTACACGGTGAAAGTCAGCAACATCGATACGGTCACGAAGACCGGCACTGCGTTTAATTTGACGCTGGATCCGAACACGACGCTCAACGCCGGGACGTTGAACTCCTCGCCCTATACGATCGATCAAACAGTGACGGCGACGGCGGGCGTCGCACTTCCGATCACAATGGCGGCGGTGGACCCCGATGTCGGTGAGACGGCGACGCTGGTTTACAGCATCAATGTTCAGCCGCAGCATGGGACGTTGGGCGCGGTCAGCGGCACGGGCGTGACGTACACAGCGACGGCGGGATACTCGGGTTCGGACAGTTTCACATTCAAGGCCAAAGATGTGCATGGCGTTTTTTCGAATGAAGATGGCGTGGTGTCGATCGTGGTGACGCTGCCGGCGCCGATTGCGGTGAACGATCCGAATTATCAGGCCGGCAAGGGCACTCCGCTTACCGTCGCCGCCGCGCAGGGCGTGCTCGCCAACGACACGGTGAATTTTGCAACGATCGTCAGCTTCGGCGCGTCGACGGGCACGGAGCAAACCACCCTTGGGGCCAACGCGTCCACTTTGCAAGGCAACAGCGTCTCGCTTAATGCAAACGGAAGTTTCGGCTACGCCCCAGCGCCCAACTTCGTTGGCGCCGATTCGTTCAAATACAAGCTCAGCAACAGCAGCGGCAGTTCGACGGCGACGGTGACGATCACGGTGTTAGCGCCGCCCGTGGCGGCAACGGACGGCATCAGCCCGCCGTATGCGACGCCGGTGGGGCAGCAGTTTGTGCAAACTGCTCCAGGTGTTTTGGGCAACGACACGCTGAATGGCGCAACGCTCAGCAGCTATGGCGCATCGACCGGCAGCGAGCAAACGACGATTGGAACTGCGACGCCGACGGCGCAAGGCGGCAGCATTGTGCTGAATGCCGACGGCAGTTTCACGTTCACGCCGAAAGCGGGTTTTTCGGGCAACGACACGTTCAAATACACAATCACGAACGTGGCCGCGTCGAGCACCGCGACGGTGACGATCGCCTGCACGCTGCCACCGCCGGTCGCCGTCGCCGACCCAAATTACCTGGCCGGCAAAAACACTCCGCTCACCATCGCCGCCGCGCAGGGCGTGCTCGGCAACGACACACTCAATGGCGCAACCATCGCCAGCTTCGGCGCGTCCACGGGCAACGAGCAGACGACCCTCGGCGCCAACACGCCTACCGCGCAAAGCGGCAGCGTCTCGCTTAATTCAGACGGGAGTTTCGGCTACGCCCCCGTGCCCAATTTCATCGGCACCGACACGTTCAAATACAAGCTCAGCAACAACGGCGGCAGTTCGATTGCGACGGTGACAATCACGGTGCTCGCGCCGCCTGTGGCCGTGGCGGACCCGGCGACCGGCGTCACTTGGGCCACGCCGGTGGGCAATCAGTTTGGGCGCACCGCCGGCAGCGGCGTGCTTGCTAACGATACATTGAACAGCGCGACCATCACCAGCTATGGCGCGACGACTGGCCTCGAGCAGACGACGATTGGCACTGCGACGCCGACGGCGCAAGGCGGCAGCATCGTTGTGCAATCGACCGGCGCATTCACGTTCACGCCGAAGGCGGGATTCTCCGGGAACGACACGTTTAAATACACAATCACGAACATCGCCGGTTCGAGCACCGCGACGGCCACGATTTATTGTGATGTGTTGCCCACGGTGACCGGCACCAGTCCCTTAAACAATGCGACGGGCACCAACATTCAGGCTCCGGTCACGATCACATTCAGCGAACAAATTACGACGACAGCGGCTTTTGCGTTCACGGATACGACGGCGTCTTCGAGCGTGGCTTTCGCGCAAAGTCCAACCGATGGCAATCCGGGCACGACGTTCACGCTGACGCCGTCGAGCAATCTAACGCCTGGGCATTCTTATACGGTGACGGTGCTGCACAATCAGACCGCGGACGTGGATGGCGGGCTGTCCATGCCGGCCCCCGATTACACGTTCTCGTTCACAACGCTGCCGTTGCCCAGCGCGTTGAACGATCCTGACACGCAAGGCGGCCGCTACCAGGTCACCGCCAACATTCCCATCGACACAAGTCTGACGGCCACGCCATCGTCGGTGCTCGACAACGACACGCTCAACGGCGGCGCACTTTCCACGTACGGTCCCACGGGGCCGACCGCATCGACTCCAATCGACGGCACTTCGACGATCTCAAGCCAGCAGGGCGGCACCGTGCTGATGCGCACGAATGGAACGTTCACTTACACGCCCAAGCCGGGCTTCACCGGCACGGACGCGTTCTTCTATAAGTTGCACAACGCCTCGGTCGTTTTCCCGACTCCGGACCCGCAGGCGCAGGTGTTAATCAATGTGACCGGGCCGGTGGTGTGGTTTGTGAACAACACAGTCGCCTCGTCCGGCAACGGAACGCTCAGCAGTCCGTTTAAGGATTTGACGAACATCACCAATGACGGCGCGGCGTTGCATCCGGCGGCCGGGGCTGTGTTCTTCATTTACAACAGCGCGACGGCGTACACGGGGCCGATCACGCTGTTGAATACGCAGAGCATGATTGGCCAGGCGGCGGCGGGCACGTTCGCGTCGCTGACGGGTGTCACCGCCACAACGTATTCTGTGGCGCTGCCAGCGACGGGTACGGGCACCAAGCCGACGATTGGAACCGGCGCGATCTTCCCGGCATCCAATAATGTGATCAATAGCTTCACATTGTCGCCGACGACGACCAGCGGAATCATTCTGAATACCGACATCGGCAGCACGGGCAGCGTCACCAACGTGGACATCGCGTCCACAAGTACCGGCTCAGCGGTGTCGAGCAACGCGACGTTCGTGGGGACGCTGAATTACACGACCGGCACGATCACGAGCAGCGGCAGCAACAATGTGATCAATCTGCTCGGCGCGTCGAGCGGCTCGATGACATTCTCGAATGTGAGTGTGTCGAACACCGGTTCCGCTTCGACGTTGAACGTCAACGCGCACACGGGCGGCTCGATCACGTTCAGCGGCACCAGTTCGCTGGGCAGCACGGGCGCAAGCACGGGCCTGGCGGTCGCCGTGACAAATTGCGCGAACACGACGGTGAATCTCGGCGCGATTAATCTTCAGCCAACGGGCGCGGGCGCGACGGGTTTGAGCCTGACTGGAAACAGCGGAACAACGGCGGTGAACGCGGCGAGCGGGACGATCATAGTCTCCGGCTCGGCGATCACGGTGTCGGGAGTCAACGCGCTGACTTTGCCGCTGGGAACCGTGACGTCCACTGGCGGAGCGAACGGCATCAACATCGGCGCGGGAACGAGCGGCTCGATCACCGCAACCGGTGGCGCGTTGAGCGGCGCGGTGGGCGTGGAATTCAATGTGACGGGTGGGACATGTTCGATCACGTATCCCGGCAACATTACGGGTGGCAACGGGCAGCATTCGGTGAACATCTCCGGCGCGACGGGCGGGACGATTGCGCTGAGCGGTTCGGTGACGGAGAACGCCGCGGGGGCGGGCATCAGCCTGACGAACAATACGGGCGCCACAATTAATTTTAGCGGCACGATCACGGCCAGCACGGGCGCGGCGACGGCGTTCACGGCGACGGGCGGCGGGACGATTTCGGCGACGGGAGCAAACAGCGCGCTGACGACGACGACGGGGACGGCGTTGAATGTGGCGAACACGACGATTGGGGCGGGCGGGCTGACGTTTAAGAGCATCAATTCGACGACGGCGGGTGGCAATTCGGGAATTGTGCTGAATACCACGGGCAGCAGCGGCGGGCTGACTGTCACGGGAACCGGCACGACAGCGGGGTCGGGCGGGACGATCAGCAACAAGACGGTGGCAGGCATCAGCCTCACCAGCACGACAAATGTGTCGCTGAGCAATATGAACGTTCAGGCTAATAGTCTGGAAGGCATAATCGGTACCAGCGTCAACGGATTCAGCATGACGGGTTGCTCCGTGACGGGGAACAGCACGGCGGCGAATAACCGCGACGGAATCAAGCTTACGGATACGACGGGAGCAGTCAGTTTCGTCAACGACACGGTGACGGGAAACTTCAACAGCAATGTACAATTGACGACGAGTCCTTCATCGACGGCCGTCATGACGACCTTGACCGTGACAAACGGCACCTACAGCAGCAGCACGCAGAACGCTGGTTTTCTTGTCGATCTTCATGGCAGTCCTTCGCTGTTGACGGCGTCGGTGAACGGCGCGACATTCTCGGGGAATTTCTCAAAGGGGATTCAGTTCCAGCACAACGACAATGCAACAATGGGCAACGGCGTTGGGGCGCCGGCCACCGGAACGATCACGGTCAATAACTGCACGTTTACGAACAACGATGTCGCCGCGAGCTTTGAGAGCGGCGGGACAGGTGGCAATGGGTCCGCGTACTATCGCTTCACCAATAACGCCACTATCATCGGCAGCCATAGCCTTGCCGTCAACTTTGCAAACGGTTCGACGGTCGGGACGGGGACGTTCAAGGTGTTCTGCGACAACAACCACATTGGCACCAACAACGTTCCCAATTCGGGCGCAGCAATCGGCGAAGGAATCCGCGTGTTCATGCAGGGGCGCCAGACTGCTACGGCCACGATTACCAATAACGTGATTCGCGCGCTTTACAACGGAGCCGGCGGATTCGATGCGCGCGGCATTGACGTGGAGGAGCTCGGCTCCTCGAACACCGGCCAAGGACCGACGTCGCTCGACGTGAAGATCACCGGCAACGACGTGGACCAGCAGTACACGGGAGCGTCGTTCAACAATCAATATGCCATCTACGTTGCGGCGGATGGACAGGCTAGTGGCTCAGGCTCTAACGTCAGAGCGGAAATCCACGACAATATCGTTCCAACGCAGGTCGCGTCCGACAGCAGTCCGTGCGGCGGCACCGGCGGCTGCGCCATGATTTGGATTGAAACGGTTAGCAATGCAAACAATCCCGCGGCGGCGCTGTATAACGCGTTCGGCGACGCCAGTGTGAATGCGGCCATCATCAACCACAACACGGGCCTTGCCGGGAAGACCCAAGCGACGCAGAGCGGAGCCGGTCAACCGGCAGTGACGTTGACCGGTACGCCGCCAAACACGGTCGCACTGATGTACGCGCCGGGTGGAGTGGAAGCTGCTAACGCTGTCGCGCAACATGTCGTTCCAATAAGTGTCGGTGACGACACACCTGTGTTGGATCCGCAGATTGCAGCAAATCCATGCCCGTGTGCGGAACAAAAAAAGGCAGCGGCAGCGGCGCGGACGGCGGCAATTGAGAACGCGAAGCATCGTGGCGAAAACTCGAATACGTTGACGCAAATACAACTGGATAAATTGGTCTTCGCCGCACGTGCACAATGGGAGGCCACGGGGCTTTCGGCCACACAACGTGCAGTTTTGCAAGAGGTCAAGTTCGAAGTCGCGAACCTTGGTCCGTGGCGCTTGGGCGAGGCGGGGAATGGAGTGATTCGGGTGGATGCGAATGCGGGCGGGCACGGATGGTACATCGAAGGGGAGGAGGGAGGGGGGAGGGGGGAGGAGAAGGGCCAATTCCCCAACGTTCTGTCTTCCACCCGATTCTACACGACGCCGGAGAAGGCGCCGGCGGGGCGGATCGATCTGCTGACGACGATCATGCATGAAATGGGGCACGCGCTGGGGTTGCCGGATGAGTATGATGCGCGGGCGCGCGACTCCATTATGTATGGGTATCTCACCAAAGGTGAGCGGCGCTTGCCGGCGAAGGGTGATTTAATTCAAAATTCAAAATTCAAAATTCAGAATGGACAGCGCGGAGCAACGGACCCCGGAGGGGTCAAAGAAGGTAGCCGGGGGTTGAGCAAAGCGATACCCCCGGATTCGGAGGAAAGAACGAACTCGACCCCGGAGGGGTCGCAGAGAAATTCACGTGGGCGCCGGGAATCGTCTGCGACCCCTCTGGAGTCGATAGAAATTCTCGCTGGGCAATCCGGGGGTATCGCGCTTCGCGCTCAACCCCCGGCTACCCTCTGTGACCCCTCCGGGGTCGGGCCAGAGCGGAGTACCGCTCCTTGGCGCCCGGCGGCGCTGATCGTTGCGCTGGCGGGAATTTCGCTGTTGTGGCGTTCGCGGCGCGCGGCCGCGTTGGCGTTCGTCGCCGCAATGAGCCTCGCTTCGTCGGCGCAGGCCGCAACGACCGTCAGCGTGCCCACAAATCTGGCCGGAACCCGGGGTTCGCCGTTGAGCGTGCCGGTGTCCGTGAGCAATGGCGCGGGAATCACGGATGCGACGATTGTGCTCTCGCTGGATGGGACGGTCTTTTCGCTTTCGGGCGTGACCGTCAATGCGGCCTTGTCGGGGGCCTCGTTCACCGGTTCGTCATCCGGCAGCAATCCAATCCAGATTACGCTGACGTTTCATTCGTCCACCCCGCTGGCCGCGGGCAGCGTTACGCTTGGAAACGTCAATTTGAATGTCCTCCCCCCAGCGCCCTCCGGAACAAGCGCGTTGCACTTCACCAGTTCGTCGCTCAACGGTGGCGCGATTGCGTCGGCAACCTCAGACGGCTCCGTTATTCTGGGGTTGTTCGAAAACATCGGCAACTTGCCGCCCGGCAAGAGCACGACCATCACCTTCACCGCGACCGTCGCTAATCCGACGACGCCGTCGAACGCGCCGACCGTTTCGCAGCAAGGCCAGATCACCGCGACGAACATCACCGGCACCGTGTTCACCGACGATCCGAACACGCCCGCGACGCTGGGCGATCCGACGGTGACGACGATTGTCCACGCGCCGACGATTGCGACGATCACGGCTCCCGCGAACGGCAGTTACCGCGCGGGGCAGAATCTGGATTTCACGCTCAATTGGACGTCCGCCGTAAATGTGGCCGGCGGCGTGCCTTCGTTTGGAATCGTAATTGGAACAACGACGAAAAATGCGACGTATATCTCAGGCACTGGCACGACCGCAACGCTTTTCCGCTACACGATCTTGGCGGGCGACAACGATTCCGACGGCATCGCGCTGGTTTCACCCGTGGCGCTCAACGGCGCGACGATTGTCGATGCGAACAACAGCAACGCGGCGGTGTTGACGTTTACGCCGCCAAACACGACGGGCGTGCTGGTCGATACGACGGCGCCGACGATCGCGAGTGTCACGCCGCCGGCGAACGGCAGTTACCGCGCGGGACAGAATCTCGATTTCACGGTGAATTTCAGCGAAGTTGTTGCGGTAAATATCGGTGGGGGTGCGCCAACGCTCAGCCTAACTGTCGGAGCGACGGCGCGCAACGCATTGTACATTTCCGGCAGCGGTTCAACGGGGTTGCTGTTCCGTTACATCGTTCAGGCCGGTGAGAATGACAGCGATGGCGTCGCTTTGACTTCGCCGCTCGCATTGAATGGCGCAACAATCACGGACGTTGCGGGCAATGCAGCTTTGCTGACGTTTACTCCGCCGGCTACGAACGGGGTCGTGGTCGACACGATAGGGCCTTCGATTACGGGAGTTATTCCGCCTTCGAACAAGACCTATGGTGCTCCGCAGAATTTGGATTTCACAGTTAATTTCAACGAAACCGCAGTGGTCAACACAGGAAGCGGGACGCCGGGAATCACGCTGACTGTGGGCTCCAACTTGCGAACAGCCGCGTATGTTTCAGGCAGCGGCACAAGCTCGCTTGTTTTCCGCTACACGACGCAAGCGAACGAAGTTGACAGCGATGGAATTGCGTGCGCATCGCCGATCATCCTTAACGGCGGCACGATTCAGGACGTTGCAGGCAACAATGCCGCGCTGGCATTTGCCGTCCCGAATACCAGCGGAGTGCTGGTGGACGGTGTGGCGCCCGTAATTACCGCAATTGCCGATCCCGGCAATATGTATTTCGGACTCGGGCAGACCATTCCGTGTGTACTCACGTTTACTAAACCGGTCACAGTGATCGGCAGTCCGCAGTTGAACTTGACGGTGGGCACAACGACGCGAAGCGCGTCGCTGGTATCAGGCAGCGGAACCGCGACTTTGACATTCCAATATACGGTGCAGGCCGGAGATCAGGACAACGACGGAATCGACATGCTTTTTCCGATTGTGCTCAATGGCGGATCGATCAAGGACGGCGTGGGAAACAACGCCGTGCTCACGTTCCAGTCAAACACGGAAAACTTTCAATTGACAAGAGTGGACGGAATTGTGCCCACGATTACCAGTTTGACTCCGCCGGCGAACGGCATTTATCACCTCGGACAAAATTTGGATTTCACCATGAATTTCAGTGAGCAAATTGCGGACAACACTTTCGGAGGGACAAAGTTCTCGTACATCCTCATAACAATCGGATCGACCGTGCGTCAAGCGAACCAAGTGCCCAATGTCTCCGGGGTTATTTTCCGTTACACCGTTCAAGCCAGCGATAACGACGTCGATGGAATTACGGTATCGTCGCCGTTGGTCCTAAACGGTGCATCGATTGTAGATCAGGCTTCGAACAATCTTGTCCTGACCTTCACGCCGCCCGATACCACCGGCGTAAAAGTGGATGGCGGAGTTCCCGCGATTTTGACTGTGATCGCGCCAGCCAATGGCACGTACATCGCAGGGCAAAACCTTGATTTCACTGTGAACTACAGCGAAAGCGTCAATGTCACAGGGTCGCCCTCAATCCCTCTGACAATCGGAGCCGCCTCCCGCAATGCAGTTTTCGTCTCCGGAACCGGAACGCCGGCGCTGCTGTTCCGCTATACGGTGCAGCCGGGCGATAACGACAGCGACGGCATCGTCGCATCATCGCCGCTGGCATTGAACGGCGGCACGATCAGCGATGGTTTCAACAATGCGGGATTGACGTTTACCCCGCCAAACTCCAACGCTGTGCTGGTCGATACGACCCCGCCGACAATCGTCAGTGTCACGCCGCCGGCCAACAAGACCTACATCGTCGGCGATAACGTTGACTGGACAATTAATTTCAGTGAGCCGGTGAACGTCGTCATCACCGGCGGTTCGCCGCGCATGTCGATCTTTTTCGGCTCATCGACGAAGAACGCGAATTACATTCAAGGCAGCGGCACAAACGCGTTGTTGTTCCGGTACACCGTTCTCGCAGGCGACTTCGGCCCTGACGGCGTGGCGATCAACTCGCCGCTGAATTTGAATGGCGGAACCATCAAGGACGCGGCGGGCAACGATTCAACGCTGACATTCGTATCGACGTCACTGCCCAACCAGATCGCCATCGACGGCGTGGCGCCGACGATCACCAGCGTCGCGCCGCCGGCGAATGCGACCTACGTCGCCGGACAGAATCTCGATTTCAGCGTTAATTTCAGCGAGAACGTCGCGGTCAGCGGCACGCCGCAGCTTTCGCTGGTCGTCGGCGCAACCGCGCGCACAGCCAATTACGTCTCAGGGACCGGCTCGGCCGCGCTGCTGTTCCGCTACACGGTCCAGCCCGGCGAGAGCGACACGGACGGCGTCGCGCTGAGTTCGCCGGTGGCGCTCAACGGCGGTACGATCAAAGATATTCCGGGCAACGCCGCCGTGCTGACGTTCACGCCGCCCAACACGGCCGGCGTTTTGGTCGATGCGATTCCGCCGACGATTGCGAGTGTCACGCCGCCGGCCATCGGCAGCTATCGCGCGACGATCAATCTCAATTTCACACTCACCTTCAATGAAGCCGTCACGGTCAACACCGTTGGTGGCACGCCGAGCCTGAGCTTGACCATTGGAGCGGCCGCGAAGAATGCTACGTACGTTTCCGGCAGCGGCACGACGGCGCTTTCGTTCCGCTACACGATTGTGGCCGGCGATAATGCGCCCGCCGGCATCGTGGTGAATTCGCCGCTGGCTTTGAACGGCGGAACAATCCAGGACGGCGCGGGCAACAACGCGGTGCTGACGTTTTCCGCGCCGACCACCAGCGGTGTGATCGTCGATACGACGCCGCCGACGATTGTCAGCGTCACACCGCCGGCCAACGGAAGCTACCGCGCTGGACAAAATCTGGATTTCACGATCGCGTTCAGCGAGAACGTGCTGGTCGCCGGCGGCGTGCCGAGTTTGAGTTTGAGCATCGGCGCGGCGTCGAAAAATGCGGCATACGTTTCGGGCTCCGGCACGTCCAGTCTGCTTTTCCGCTACACGATTGCGGCTGGCGACACTGCCGCCGCGGGTATCGCGCTCACGTCGCCCATTGCGCTCAACGGCGCGACGATGCAAGACATTGCGGGGAACAGCTTGGTGCTGACATTTACGCCGCCGAACACCACCGGCGTGCTGGTCGATACGACGCCGCCGACGGTGCTTTCGATCGTGCGCGCGGATTCCAATCCGAGCAACGCGGCGACAGTTCGTTTCACGGTGAATTTCAGCAAAAGCGTGAGCGGCGTGGATAACGGCGATTTCGCGCTGGTTCAGAGCGGCGTCGCGGGCGCGAGCATTGCAAACGTGAGCGGTTCGGGCAGCGGGCCGTACACGGTGACAGTCAACACCGGCAGCGGCGACGGCACGCTGGGTTTGAATCTCACCAATAATTCGTCAATCGTCGATCCCGCGGGGAACACGCTCAGCGAAGTGCAGACGGTAACGATCACCGGCGCGTCGGGGTCGTTCACGCTGAGTTTCAACGGCAGCGCACCGACGGGGCCGCTGGCCTTCAACGCCTCGGCGGCTCAAGTTCAAGCCTCGCTGAATGCGCTTTCGACTATCGGCGGCGTGGGCGGATTTGTGTTGGTGAATTTGTCCGGCGGCGTGTACACGATCGAATTCGCCGGCTCGCTGGCGGGAACGAATGTGCCGCAACTTCAGGCGACAGGAATCGGTGGAGCGAACGCCACACCCGGCACGATTGCGGACGGCGGAACATTTGCCGGCCAAGTCTACACCATCGACAAAACGCCGCCGTCGACCCAAATTTCCGCGCCGTCCGTGACGATTACAAAGGGCGGACCGGTCGTGTACACGATCACGTACAGTGACGCGAATTTCAACGCGAGCACACTCTCGCAAGCCAACGTGTCGCTCAACGCAACGGCGGGTGTCAACGTCGGCAGCGTTCAAGTTACCGGCAGCGGCCTGACGCGCACGGTCACGCTCAATTCGATTAGCGGCGACGGGACGCTCGGCATTTCCGTTGTCGCGGGCACCGCGTCCGACACGGCGGGAAATCTCGCGCCCGCGGCCGGGCCGAGCGCCACGTTCATCGTGGATAACACGCCGCCGAGCGCTCAAATCGGCGCGCCGTCGGTGACGAACACGCTGCACGGGCCAGTGAGCTGGACGGTGACGTACAGCGACGCGAATTTCAATTCAAGCACGCTCGCGTCTGGCAACCTCACGCTCAATGCCTCGCCGGGAATTAACGTCGGCACGATCAGCGTCACGGGAAGCGGGACCACGCGCACGGTGACGCTCGACAACATCACCGGCTTCGGCACGCTTGGATTTTCGATTGCCGCCAATACCGCGACCGACCTTGCGGGAAATGCGGCGCTGGGGGCGGGACCAAGCCAGACGGTGCAAGTCAACTCGCCGCCGACGATCACCGGCACGCTTGCGAATCAAGCGGTCAACGACAACGCGACGATTCAGCCGTTTTCGGGCGTGACGATTGCGGATGTCGATACGCCGCCGCAAACGCTGAGTGTCACGTTCACGCTCGACGATCCCGCGAAAGGCACGATCACGTCGCTCAACGGATTCACCAATGCCGGCGGCGGATTATACACGTTCAGCGGCATCGCGACCGCGGCGACGACGGCGATTCAAGGTGTCGTTTTCACGCCGACGCCAAACCGTTTGCCCGTCGGCAACGCCGAGACGCTCAACATCGCGCTCACGGCCACGGATAATTTTTCGCCGGTTGTGAACGACAACACGACCAGCGTCGTGATCACGTCGGTCAACGACGCGCCGTCGAACGTGCAGACCGTGCCGTCGCTGTCCAGCATAAAGGAGAACGATTCGATCACGCTGCTCGGCACGTTCGTCGATCCCGACCCGCAGGACACGCACACCGTCAGCATCGACTGGGGCGACGGAACAGCGGCGAGCGTGCAGCAACTGGCGGCGGGCGCATTTAGTTTCAGCGCGCCGCATCAGTACCTGAACAATCCCGCCGGCCAGCCGCAAGGCAGTTTCACGATCAAAGCCACCGTCACCGACGCGAGCAATGCGAGCGGCAGCGGTACGGCGAGCGTGCAAGTCAACAACGTCGCGCCGAAAGTGACGATCAACGGCGCGCCGGTCGCTTCGGTCGAACCGGGCAATGCGATTGCGCTCACCAGCGCCGTCACCGATCCCGGCACGCTCGATACATTCACCTATGCGTGGGCGGTGACGAAAAACGGCGCGCCGTTCTCGACGGGCACGAGCGCAAGCTTCAGCTTCACGCCAGATACCGATGCAACCTACGCCGTTTCACTCACCGTCACCGATTCCGACGGCGGAACCGGCAGCGCATCCGTGACGATCGCAGTGGACACGGTGCCGAGTTTCCTGAGCGGCCCGGCGGCGAATCCGAATCCCGCGGTGGTGGACCTCGCCGTCGCGTTCTCCGTAACGACCAGACCCGCCGGCGCCATTGTCACGTGGGATTTTGGCGACGGAACTCCGAGCGCCGCCGGCGCGAACGTCTCGCACATTTACACTGCCGCTGGAAATTACACGGTCACCGTCTCCGCGAAAAATCCGCGCACGGCCACGACTACTGCGGCGACGCTGGCGCTGACCGTCGGCGGCGGCAGCACAATTCCCACCACGCTGCCGACGCTCTTCACGCGCGGCATCGTCGCCTTCAATCCCAACGGCGATCGCGTGACGCTGCTGAGCGCGTTCCAGCTTCAGCCCGGCCAGGCCATCGCCGGCCAGACGCTGACGATTTCGATCAACGGCTTGACGCGCACGTTCATGCTGGACGCGCACGGCAACGCCGTCAGCGCCGACGGCCGCATCCATTTGCGCGGACTCCATTTCACGCTCAAAGGGGCCACTGGCAGACTGTCGCTGAATCTGAAAGGAAATCTCAAACCGGATTTGTCAAGCGGCGTGACTGTCGATGCCGCCGGCAATCCGGTGAAAGCCGTCGTGGAATTCACGCTCGGCACAAACGTCTACAGCTTCATCACGCCGCTGCAATTCAAGCACTCGGCGGCACGCTTTGGATTCCACTAAAGTACTGGGTGCTGAGTCCAGAGTAACGGCGGAGAGGCGCTTCGCGCTTCGATACCCAGTCCTCACACGCTTGCGTCAGTGCTTCCCGCTCCCGCTTTGCGGGCCGAGTTTGTTCACTTTCACTGTGTAAACAAGCGCCGGATTTGCAAAATGCGAGGTACCGTCCAGCACCACGATCACGGGAAAAATCAGCGAGGGATTCGATGCTGTCTTGCTAAAGCCCAGACTTTGCAGCGGAACGAAAAGATTTCGATTCTTCACTGCGAAAGAAAAATTCGCCGTCGAACTGCCTTTCTTCGAGCGCAGCGAGAAGGATTTGTCGCCCGACGTTCCCTTCTCGCTCAGCGTCAGGCTCGTATCGAATCCCCCGATGAGAATCCGCACGACTTTCCCCGCCGGAAAAAATCCCGGCGGCAGCGGGATTTGGCCGGAGAGCGACAGGTTGTCATTGGCGCTTTTCACGAAGCTGAACCCAAGTTTGACTTTCGTCACCGCAAATGTGTCTTGCGACGCTTGAGCGTTGACGACCAAATCGACGCTTTGTGTTGCGCTCGCCTGCCCGTCGGACGCCGTCACGGTCACGACGTACACGCCTGGCACGGCAAAAATCTTCGAGACGCTCGCGCCGTCCGCGACGGTTCCGTCGCCGAAATCCCATGCGTAATCGAGTGCGTCGCCATCCGCGTCCGTGGCCTGCGCGGTGAATGTAAGCGCCATGCCAACTACCGCAGGATTTGCCGACACAGTCGGCGGCGACACGATCGCCGGCGCGTGATTCGTGCCGCTGCCGACGACGATCAGCTTCAAATTCTTCGAATCGCTGCCGCCGTAATTTGTAGCCGTCAGCGTCACGTTGAACACGCCGCTGGCCGTCGGATTGCCGCCGATGTCGGCGCCGTTCAGCGCCAGCCCCGCCGGCAATCCCGTTGCGCTGAACACTAGCGGCGCGCTACCGTCGGCGGTGATCGTGTACGCGAAGGCCGCGTTGATTGCGGCCGTTGCGCTCAACGCGCTGGAGATCGCCGGCGGAATGGCGGGATCGACGTCGAGAGTGGTCTGCGCGTTCGTGGTTGTGTAATCGACGGCGTCGTTCGGCGTGAAGGTGACGCTTAACGTTTGCGCCAAACCGGGCGCCAGCACCGTGGCGGGCGCGGGCGTGTACGTGAACGTGCCGGGAATCGGCGCGCTTGAAAACACGTCCGCTGCGGTGGCGCTCAGTTGCGTCTGATCCAGCGGCACGCCGGCAAAAATCCGCGCGGGCGGGGGCCATGACAGCACGGGAACGGACTGCTGAATGGTGAGCGTTCCGTCGGTTTCGGCGAGCGTGTAATTTCCCAGCTTGTTGCCGGGATCGGCGAGCGCCGCGGTGATCGGATAGGTGCCGGCTGAACTCGCCACGGTGGTTTTCGCTGAAAACGTCGCGGTGATGGTGTCGCCGTTGACGACGCCGCTAAGCGTGCCGGTAAACACGGGATCGGGCGCGCCGTAAATGCGAGTGGCGCTGCCCACCACAACGCTCAACGCCGCGGGGTTGATCGTGAGCGTGCCGGTATTGAGCGTCAGCGCGTAATTGGGCAGCGCATTGCCGGGATCGTTCACCGTCGCGGTGATCGCGTACGCCCCCACGCCGCTTGCCGCCGCCGCCAACGTCGAATAACTCGCCGAAATTGCATCGCCATTCTGCACGCCGCTGACCGTCCCGCTCAACACCGGATTGGCGTCGCCGTACGTTTTGCTCACATTCGCCGGCGTCACCACCAACGGCGCTTTGCCCACGCTCAACATACCATTGCTCACCGTAAGCGAATAATTTCCAAGCTTCGACGACGGATCAGCCACAGCCGGCGTAATGCTGTAGTTTCCAACCGGACTCGACGGCGTGGCGCTCGTCGCATACGTTGCTGAAATGTTGTCGCTGTTCTGAATGCCGGTGATGACGCCGGTGAGCGTGGGATTGGCTGCGCCATAAGTCCGCGACAAATTGTCGGCGATGACGGACAAATTCGCTTTGCCGATAGTGAGCGTGCCATTGGAAAGACTGACGGAGTAATTACCAAGTTTCGAATCGGGATCGAGTAGCGACGGAACAATCGGGTAGCTCCCGATAGGGGTTGCCTGTGTGGCCGCTGTATTGTACACAGCCAGGATGTTGTCGCCGTTCACGACGCCTAGAATTACTCCGCTAAAAGTAGGATTTGCAGAGCCGTATGAACGGGCAACATTGAACGCGGCGGCAGTCAAAGACGCTTGCGCGACCGTTAAGACGCCATTTTTCAAAGTCACCGAGTAGTTAACTAACCTACTGTTTGGGTCGAGCAGTGTCGGAACGATATTGTAGGGACCCACAACGCTAGTCTGTACGGCGTTCGTCGAATACGTTGCCGTGATGTTGTCGCCGTTTGCGATTCCCACAATAGTTCCGCTTAACGCCGGATTTGCCGCGCCGTATGCCCGGCTTAAATTGCCACCAGTAACCGTAAGCGCTTTTTTGAGCACATTGACTGAAGTCGAAGTGCTGCCACCGAGGTAGTTAGCCGTATCGTTTGGAGTAAAACTCGCATTCAGGGTTTGATTATTCCCCGCGTTAAGTACTGTGCCGGAATTGGGGGTATAGGTAAACGCGCCGGGTACATTTGATGAAGCATTTAAAACGCTCGCATCGAGAGCCGCTCCATAGGTAATATCGGCGGGGGTGGTCCAGCTCAGATTTGGCGCGGCTTTGTCAACTGTAAAAGTGTAGGTTCGGCTGCCTGTCGCGCCAATTGAATCCGTCGAAGTGACTGTGAAATTAAAACTGCCGGCAGCGGTGGGCGTTCCGCTCAGGTTACCTGATGCGTCGTTAAAATTCATTCCGGGCGGTATCGTTCCAGTATGACTAAAAACCAATGCGCCTGTACCGCCGGTAGCCGTGACCATTTGACTATAGCCCGACAGCCCATAGGTTGCATGCGGCAGCGTTGCCGGACTGACCGACACCGCGGGATTGACAGTAATATTCGCGCTTGTTCCGGTTACGGTGCCGTAAGCGGTATCAGCAACGCTTACTGTGTCAGTCGACCCGACAGTTCGTAACGTCACGCTAAAAGTTCTTGAGCCATTGTCTGCTGTTACGAATGGGTAATTACCGGGCAGCGTGGGTGCGCCATCATTGCTGCTGAAGTGTACGGTGCCGGTGTAGTTTGGGAAGGCTGCATTGTTTTTGTCCGCTGCTGCGACGGTGACTGAAAAGCTCGTGCCCGATGTTACAGCCGCTGGCGCGGTGATATTGAAGTGGTCGGGGAGCAACGCAAACACCCACGTCGCGCCGATGTTGTTGTTATCGTTTGGGCCACCGACAAGCAACGTCATCCCATCTGCCGACAATGCAACCGAACTGCCTTGGCCCGGAACGCCGACATACCCGGTCCCAACAACTTTGCCGCCCTGTTGAGTCCACTGGCCTGCGTTGCGCGCAAACACCCAGACTGCGCCTATTCGGACTCCACCTGTAATATCTCCCAAATCGCTGATAATCGCTATATTCCCATCGCCCGACAACGATACCACAATCCCCTGTTCGAAGGTGGAGGAACCGGTGCCGGTCCCGATTAGAGCGCCTCCCTGCTGTGTCCATACTCCGGCGCTGCGTGTAAATGCAATGCCGCCACCACCGTTTCCAGTTTGGTTGTCGTACGAGCCGATGATCGCCGTATTTCCGTCCGACGATAAGGCAACCCCTTGGCCTTGACCGTGAGTTCCGTTTCCAGTTCCAACCAGCTTTGATCCTTGCTGAGTCCAAACTCCGCCGTTCAGGACGAAGACCCATGTTGCGCCGATGCCGCCGTTGTCCCCGAAGCCGCCAATTAACGCGGTGGTGCCGTCTCCGCTGAGCGCCACGCGGGTTCCCTGTTCTATGGAAACATTCGCATAGACACTTCCGGCCCCGACCAATTTGGCCCCGGATTGAGTCCATACACCGGCACTCCGCGTGAATACCCATGCGGCACCCATCGCATTGTTGTCGACGGGACCGCCGATCAAAGCCGTGTTGCCGTCACCGGAAAGTGCAACTGTCGCGCCCTGCACAGCGTTGCCAACGGCGCCACTACCGACGAGCTTCGGACCTTGTTGCGTCCATATTCCGCCGCTTCGGGTGAAGACCCATGTTGCGCCGGAATTCCCGTCGTTGTAGCCCCCAATCAAGGCCGTATTGCCATCGGATGAAATAGCAACAGCGCTGCCAAAGCCAGGCTGCCCCACAGCGTCGGACGGACTAAGCTTGGAACCTTGCTGCGTCCATGTCGTTCCGGTTCGCGTAAATACAAAAACTGAATTGTCAGCACCGGCCGCAATGATCGCGGTGCTGCCATTGGCGGAAATGGCAACCGCATTGCCTTGGAACGGCGTCACGGCGTATCCTGTGCCCACTAATTTTGCGCCCTGCTGCGCAAATTGGGCTGTCGCGGCTTGGACCGACATCGCGACGAAGAACAGAGCGAGTGGAATCGAACTTCCCTGCAATCGTCCGACTCGAGAAAAAGGTCGCATAATCGCCGCCTCCAACTGCGTTTTAAAATCGTACGCGTGTCTGAAACTGTTGTTTGTCTGCGCGATGGGGAGTCTTTCGCGAATTCAAGCCCTGTAATTTACCCCCCCCCCCGCCCGTGTTTTCCATATTTTTCCGCAGAAGAATTGGATGCACGACGCCGGTATCGCCGACCCCCGCTAGTTCTTCCCGATTCCGCTCGCCGGCCCGGACTTGTTCGATTTTACGGTGTACACAATCGCCGGCCGAGTGCCTTCCCTTTTCCGATGCGATAGGGGGAGGACGGATGGCCAGGAAAGTTGCGCTGGGCGCTCGCAAGCGTATCAAACACGCTGAGATCGTTCGCGGGTTCGCGACGCGGCTGCGTCAGCTTCGGCATTCTCGCGGCATGTCGCAGAACGAATTGGCTACGCGCGCGCAATTGCATTGGACGTATGTCGGGCGCTTGGAGCGCGGCGAAGCCACGCCGGGCATCGATCTTGTGGCGCGGCTGGCGGATGCGCTTGGCTCGCCATTGGGGAAACTGCTTCCCGACAAAGCCGTCGATCCGTTGCCGCTTTTGCAGAAACAAGCGAAGGCAAGATTTGAACTGGTGCTCGGGCGCGGAAATGCGGCCTCGTTGAGCCTCTTGAACGCGTTCCTCATGATGCTCGAAGAATCTGTTCGGCGCGGGCGATAAACGCGCCTTACACCTTATCGCTTCACGCCAGCACGCCCTTCACCACTACCCCATGCACGACCGTCAGCCTGAAATCGCGGCCCTGAATTTGTACGTCAAGCGCGTGTGGTCGATGCCCAGGAGGTGCAGGACCGTGGCTTGGTAATCGTGAACGTGAACTGGATTCGCGGCGGGATTGAAGCCGAGATCGTCGGATTCGCCGTACGTCAAACCGGGCTTGACGCCGCCGCCGGCCATCCACAGCGTGAACACGTACGGATGGCGGTTGCGGATTCCCGACGGCTTTGTGATCGCCGGCGCATTCTTTTGACTCCTCAAATTCGCGCCGAGATCAACCAAGAACCCACCGACGTCAAATTCATCCAAAACACAGTGAGTGTCAGAATTAACGCGCTGAAGGCGGTCCGGTCGGATTGGTAAAACTCGAAACGATCGTCGCAAATACAAGAATCCGATGAATGGGTTTTCTTGCAGCGTTAGACGTTCATTTGAATCCAATACCTTTGATATGCCGATGTTTCCAGCACTCCGAATTCTAGGAATTACGTTTGCAACATCTGGCCCTAACGTTGCGCATGGTCTGCCAGCAGAGGACAACACCATGAGCAATCTAAAACTATTCAAACTGGTTTCGGCGATATCCCTCTCTCCAACCCGGCGCTTACTTCCGATCATTGCGGCTGCGTTGATGGGGCTAATTGGTATTGCCCCGGCAGAAGAGGCCCTCGCAGACAACGTTTCCAGTGCGCCGAACATAGAAAAATTCACGACGGATGAACTTCACAAGCTTGTTGCTCCAGTTGCTCTTTATCCGGACGCCCTGCTCGCGCAAGTGCTGCCGGCCAGCACCTACCCGATCCAAATCGTGGAAGCTTATCGCTACACGCAGACGGCTGAGCACGCTGAAAATCCACCCGAGAATTGTACCTGGGACAGCAGTGTGATTGCATTGCTGCATTACCCGCCGGTGCTCAAGAAAATGAACGACGATCTGACCTGGACCGAACAACTCGGCATGGCCGTTACATATCAGATGGCCGATGTCACCGCGGCCATTCAGCAAGTTCGCGCGGAGGCGCAAGCCGCGGGGAACTTGAAAACCAACGACAAGCAAAACGTGATTGTTGAAAGGGAAGTCATTCAGATTGTGCCTGCAAGCCCGGACACGATCTATGTTCCCATTTACGATCCAGGCTGGATATGCGAACCCTACGACCTCGGCCCGCCGCCGTTTATCTGGGGCGGATTCGGCTTTGGATTGTGGCTGGGCAACGAATTCGATTGGCGGCACCACCAAATTTGGATTCACCACCGCTGGCATAATGGTTATTGGTATAGCTCCAGCTACCCAGCTTACTGGCGCCCGCCCATTCGACCGATACCCTCCTGGTATCTTAAGAGCAACGTTGCAAAATCTGGACTAGCGGTGAAGCCAAAAGGCGATGCGCTGGCCAAAACCGTTGTGCCAAAACTGGACCGCGTGCATCCAATGGGCATGCTCTCATCCAAAGAATTGCACGCCAACAGCGTAACGCCAAAGTCAATAACTGTGCCGAAAAATTCGCTCGGATCGGACGGCATGGAAAGCACCGGCAGCCAGACCCGCAAGGAACGGGAACGCGGACAGAATAGCCGGGAAAACATCGTTCGCCCGCCCGTGACGCCCACAGTTCCAGCAACGCCCAGAGTGCCGGTGACTCCGCACTACACGCCGCCTTCCCCTCCGCGCTCGTCCTACCACGAGGAGATCCAACATTACTCGGATCGCTCCACAACTCAAAGCTGGTCAAACCGTGGAGCGGACAGCCGTGGGTCGTCCCTGTCGGGCGGCGGACGGCGGCGATAGCGCATCAATCGGCTTCAAACGGAAAAATTCTACGGGGATACTGCCATGCTTAAGACAACACATTTAGTTCCGGCCTTGATCGCGATCTTTTTTTGTGCCGTGATAACGCGCGCCACAGAAGAGTCCGCCGACGGCAAACAAGTTACATTTACTTCGCCGGATGCGGCGTTCAAGGCGCTCATCGAAGGCATGGAGAAGAACAGCGACGAGCAACTCCTCGACGTGCTTGGACACGCGCACTCAGACCTGGTCGTCCAGGCGGACAAGCAGGCGAGCAAGGATGCGCGCGCGCGGCTCTCAACACTCGCGAAGGAGCACCTCAATATTGTGGTTGATGAAAGCAGAGCGGTCGCCTGTTTCGGACTCAAATGCTGGCCTTACCCGATTCCGTTGGTGAAATCAGGAGAGCGCTGGCGCTTCGATACCGCCGCCGGCAAAGAGGAGATACTTAACCGCCGCATCGGCCGCAACGAACTGGCCGTAATCAAATTCCTCGATCGATATGACGACGCTCAGCGCTCTTATGCCTGTGCCGATCATACCGGTAACAAAGTACTGAAGTATGCGCAGCGCCTGGTCAGCGCGAGGGGAAACAGGGATGGCCTGTATTGGCCTGTGGCGCCCAATTCAAAGGAATCACCCAGTCCCTTGGCGCTGATTCTCGATGACGGCCAGGAATTTCTGGACGCGGAAGGCGTGGCAGTGCCGTATCACGGTTACTATCTCAAAGTGCTGACTAAACAGGGCGCCAACCCGCCCGGCGGAAAATACGATTATGTGATCAATGGCAACATGATCGCGGGCTTCGCGCTTGTCGCATGGCCGGCAGATTATGGTTCGTCGGGCGTGATGGCGTTTACCGTCAATCATCAGGGCGTCGTTTACCAGAAGGACTTTGGCCCCGAAACCGCCAAACTCGCCGCGGCCATCGACGAATACAATCCGGACGATAGCTGGAAAGAAGTAAAGGCTGAGGAGAAGCAGCAATTCGAGCTGTAGCGTTTCAAAGGAGATTCGCGCGATGACCATCCACGACGCCAAGTACATTCGCTTCTTTGAACATGTCGGTATCAACGACATTGGATTGGTCGGGGGAAAGAATTGTTCTCTCGGCGAATTGACCCATGCGCTCAAAGGCGATGGAATTCGCGTCCCCGACGGGTTTGCGACAACCGCCGACGCCTATTGGAACTACCTGGAGTGCAACCGGCTCACCGGAAAAATCGCGGGCCTGCTTGCTCAATTGAACAAGAAAGAACTTTCGCTGGACAGCGCCGGCCGCGCCATTCGCAGGCTGATTCTCCATGCTGAATTTCCCGAGCAGAGCGCGGTGGAAATTCGTGAAGCTTACCGGCAATTGTGCAAGCGCGCCGGCGTCAGCGAACTCGACGTGGCCGTTCGCAGCAGCGCCACCGCCGAAGATTTACCCGACGCCAGTTTCGCGGGACAGCAGGAAACGTTCCTGAACATCAGCGGTGAGAAGGAACTTCTGGATGCCTGCCGCCATTGTTACGCATCGCTTTTCACCGATCGCGCCATTTCATACCGAAACGAAAAACACTTTGATCACATGAAGGTGGCGTTGTCGATCGGTGTTCAGAGAATGGTGCGTTCGGACAAAGGCTCGGCCGGAGTCATTTTTACGCTCGATACCGAAAGCGGTTTTCCGCGCGCGGTCATCATTAGTGCCGCCTATGGCTTGGGCGAAAACGTGGTCAAAGGAACTATTACACCCGATCAATACACAGTCTTCAAACCGCTGCTCGAATACAATAACTTCTCGCCCATCATCGATAAGAAAATTGGCGACAAAACGCAGACGATGGTCTATGCCAGCGGTGGAACCAAAGCGACGAAAAATATTTCGACGCCGGAGCGGCAGCGCCGCGCATTCGTGCTCGGCGATTCCGATATTCTGCAACTGGCACGCTGGGCCTGCACGATTGAGCGCCATTACGGCAAACCCATGGACATCGAATGGGCCAAGGATGGAGTGACTCAAGAACTTTTCATCGTTCAAGCGCGGCCGGAAACCGTCAAATCGCGGCTCGGATCGGTGATGAAAACGTATCGCCTGAAGCAGAAAGGCGAACTTTTGCTGAGTGGGATCAGCGTGGGCGAGGCCATCGCGGCGGGCAAAGTCTGCCGCGTGCTGAGTGTGCACGACATCGCCAAAGTTACGCCGGGATCGATCCTCGTGACTGAGATGACTGATCCGGATTGGGTGCCGGTGATGAAAAAGGTGGCGGGAATTATCACCGATTCCGCGGGCGCACGTGTCACGCCGCCATCGTCAGCCGCGAACTTGGAATCCCAGCGATTGTCGGGACCGGCGATGCCACGCAGTTGCTCGCTCATGGCCAGGCCGTGACAATGTCGTGTGCCGAGGGCGATGCCGGGCGTGTTTATGAGGGCATTTTGCAATTTGAATCAAACGAAGTCGATCTAACCACGATTCCCGAAACAAAGACGCGGATCATGATGAACAGCGCCAGCCCCGATGAGGCATTCCGCTGGTGGCGGCTGCCGTGCAGGGGCATCGGGCTGGCGCGCATGGAATTCATCATCGACAACATCATCAAGATTCACCCGATGGCGCTAGTCCATTTCGAACAGCTTCAAGACAGAGATGCCCGCAAACAGATTGCGGCGCTCACGCTTGGGTTTGCGGACAAAACCGATTATTTCGTCGATCATCTTGCACGCGGAATCGCCAAAATCGCGGCATCGCAGTACCCCGAACCGGTCATCGTTCGAATGAGCGATTTTAAGACAAACGAGTACGCCAATTTGATCGGCGGCCGGCAGTTCGAACCGCACGAAGAAAATCCCATGATTGGCTTCCGCGGCGCATCGCGCTATTACAACGAGCGCTACCGCGAAGGCTTCGCGCTGGAGTGCCGCGCCATCAAGCGTGTGCGAGAGGCAATGGGTTTTGCCAATGTAATCGTGATGATTCCCTTCTGCCGCACGATTGAGGAAGCGGATCGTGTCAACGAGGAACTCGCCAAGAACGGTTTGAAACGCGGCGAAGACGGGTTGAAGGTTTACGTCATGTGCGAAATACCGTCGAACGTGATTCTTGCCGAAGATTTTGCCACACGCTTCGACGGATTCTCGATCGGCTCGAATGATCTGACACAGCTCACGCTGGGTGTGGACCGCGACTCCGCCGAATTGGCGTATCTGTTCGACGAACGCAATGAAGCCGTCAAAAAGCTGATCCGCAGCGTCATCTCGGATGCGCACAAATTCGGCTGCAAAGTCGGAATCTGCGGCCAGGCGCCCAGCGACTATCCCGAATTCGCTGAATTCCTCGTCGAGGCAGGTATCGATTCCATCTCATTGAATCCTGACAGCGTCGTAAATGCAAAAGTGCGGGTTGCCGCCATGGAACTGCGGTTGAGGAAGTAACGGCAACCAAACTTGGCTCTGTTGCGAAATAGGACTACTCACGGAGAAATATTCTTGTTAATGTGCGTGGTTAAAGGGAACTGATTATGCCGGCGCGCTAAGGGACGCGAAAGCAAAGCGCCCTGCAATTTCGGAAAAATAATGGCCATGAGCGACGATGCGCTTCGGCTTGAACGTTCTGAGCTGCAGCGCTTGATCGATGCGCTTGCCGCGCGAGGTTATTGCGTCTTCGGCCCGACCGTGCGCGACGGCGCGATTGTCTACGACGAATTGTCGTCGATGCGCGATTTGCCGGAGGGCTGGACGGACGAACAGGATGCGGGCAAGTACCGGCTTAAGCGCAGAGCGGACCGGGCGCTGTTTGGCTATGCGGTGGGGCCGCACTCGTGGAAGAAATATCTTTTTCCGCCGGAGCAGCGGTTGTGGAGCGCGGCGCGGACGGCGAGCGGCTTTGAAATTCGCGAAGAACCGCCGGCTTCAACGCGCTATGCGTTTCTTGGAGTTCGCTCGTGCGAGTTGCACGCGATCGCCATTCAAGACAAAGTTTTCATGCAAGGCGAGTACGTCGATCCCGGTTACGCGCGCCGGCGCAAGGACGCGTTCATTGTCGCCGTCAATTGCGGGCACGCCGCCGGCACTTGTTTTTGTGTCTCGATGAATTCAGGGCCGGCGGTTTCCAGCGGGTACGATCTGGCGCTGACAGAAGTGCTGAATAGCGGCGAGCATTATTTTCTTGTGCAAAGCGGTTCTCAACGCGGCGCTGAAGTGCTGGAATCGTTGTCACACCGCGCGGCAAGCGCCCCAGAAATAAACGCCGCCCACGAAGTCGTCGAGGAAACTGCGCGCCAAATGGGCCGGACGCTGGATACGACTGAGATCAATGCGCTCCTCCACCGAAATCTCGAACACCCGCGATGGACTGAGGTGGCGGCGCGCTGCATCAATTGCGCCAATTGCACGATGGCCTGTCCAACGTGCTTTTGCAGCACCGTCGAGGACACGACCGATTTAACCGGCGAGCACGCTGAGCGCTGGCGCAAATGGGACTCGTGCTTCACGATGGATTTTTCGCACGTCCACGGCGGCAGCGTGCGCTCGACCGGACTCTCGCGCTACCGTCAATGGATGACACACAAGCTGGCGACGTGGCACGATCAGTTCGGCACTTCCGGCTGCGTCGGCTGCGGACGGTGTATCACGTGGTGTCCGGTTGGAATCGATTTGACTGAAGAAACGAGAGCCATCCGTGCATCGGACGGCGCGTCGCAATCGCCGGCCGCGGAGAAATAAGTCGATGCAAATTCACTCGCTTGAGCCGATGCTTGCCGAGCATCCATTTTTCAAAGGCTTCAATGACAAGCACGTCGCCCTGCTCACCGGCTGCGCGGCAAATGTCGCGTTCGACGCCGGTGAATTTGTGTTTCGGGAGGGCAAAGAAGCCAACCATTTTTATGTGATCCGTCACGGGCGCGTTGCGCTGGAAGCCGCGGCCCCCGCACAGAAACCGCTGATTTTGCAGACGCGGCAGGCGGGCGACATTCTCGGCTGGTCGTGGCTGATTCATCCATATCACTGGATGTTTGACGCCCGAGCAACAGAGCACACACGCGCCGTGGCGCTCGATGGAAAGTGCCTGCGCAGGAAATGTGAGGAGGATCACGAACTCGGTTACGAAATGCTGAAGCGTTTCGCCTATATCATGGAGCAGGAACTGGACGCGACGCGGCTGCAATTGCTCGATGTGTATGGAGCGCCGTCGCCGCATGGATGAGACCAGTCTGGCTCACACACTGAATCCGATGACGCCACGGCCCTTTCGCATTGAACGCATGCGGAAGGAAACGAGCGACACGTTTACGCTGGACCTCGTAGCGGCCGGTTCTGCCGCGCCGTTTACATTTGCGCCCGGACAGTTCAACATGATTTATGTGTTCGGCGTTGGAGAAGTACCGATTTCGATCAGCGGCGACCCGTGCAATAAGGAGACGTTGATTCATACCATTCGCGCGGTGGGCACGGTGACATCGGCAATGCGCGCGTGCAAACGCGGCGATGTTCTGGGGGTGCGCGGGCCGTTCGGCACTTCATGGCCGATCGAAAAGGCGCAAGGCCAGGACGTCGTGATCGCTGCCGGTGGGCTGGGACTAGCGCCGCTGCGCTCGGTAATCTACGAGCTTGTCTCCGGCAGAGGGAAATACGGCGCGGTGACCGTGCTGTATGGGTCGCGCTCGCCGCAGGATTTGCTCTTTCGACGCGAGCTGGAACAGTGGCGCGGGCGCTTTGATTTGGACGTTCAAGTCACCGTGGATCATGCGGAGAGCGATTGGCGCGGCAACGTCGGCTGGATTTCGACGCTGATTCCGGCGGGACGTTTTGACGCGGCGCGGACTGCCGCGTTTGTCTGCGGCCCGGAAGTGATGATGCGCACCACCGCGCGCGATCTGATGCGGCGCGGCGTGAGCGATGAGTCGATTTACGTCTCGATGGAACGCAACATGAAATGCGCGGTTGGATTCTGCGGGCACTGCATGTTTGGGCCAACGTTTATTTGCAAAGATGGGCCGATTTTTTCATACAACCGCGTCAAAGAACTGATGCTGATCCGGGAGCTGTAACATGCCGCGCGCGCGCAAGCCCAAACTGGCCGTCTGGAAATTCGCCTCGTGCGATGGCTGCCAGCTTTCGCTGCTGGATTGTGAAGATCAATTATTGGCATTGACCGATGAGGTGGAGATTGCCCACTTTCTCGAAGCGTCCAGCCGCAGCGTGCGCGGGCCGTACGATTTGTCGCTGTTGGAAGGCTCGATTACGACGGCGCACGACGCCGAGCGCATTCAGCGCGTGCGCAAAGCGTCAAAGCATCTGGTGACGATCGGCGCGTGCGCCACCGCGGGCGGAATTCAAGCGCTGCGCAATTTCAAAGATGTGAAGGAGTTTGCGTCCATCGTGTATGCGCGGCCCGATTACATCGACACACTCGCCACGTCCACGCCGATCTCGGCGCATGTCCGCGTCGATTTTGAATTGCAGGGCTGTCCGATCAACAAGGCGCAGCTTATTGAAGTGATTAGCGCGTTTTTGAACGGGCGAAAACCCAACACACCGGCACACAGCGTGTGCATGGAATGCAAACGCAAGGGCAATGTGTGCGTGATGGTGGCGCACGGGACAGCGTGCCTTGGGCCGATCACACATGCCGGTTGCGGCGCGCTGTGCCCGTCGTATCATCGCGGCTGTTACGGTTGTTACGGTCCGAAAGAAACCGCCAATCCCGCACCGCTGAGCGGCTGGTTTGGCGAAAAGCTGGGTGTGCGCGACCCGGAGATTCTGCGCGTCTTCCGCACGTTTTATGCAGAGGCAGAGCCGTTCCGCAGGGAGAGTGAGGCGCATGAAAAGCCGCACGATCAAGGTTGATTACCTCGCTCGCGTCGAAGGCGAAGGCGCGCTGCACATCAAGATCAAGCGCGGCGCGGTCGCGGACGTGAAATTGAAAATCTTCGAACCGCCGCGCTTTTTCGAAGCGTTTTTGCGCGGGCGCTGCTTTACAGAAGCTCCCGATATTACCGCGCGCATCTGCGGCATCTGCCCGGTGGCTTATCAAATGAGCGCCGTGCATGCCATGGAACATGCGTTTGGCGTGCGTGTGCCGGAACCCATCCGGCTGCTGCGCCGCCTCCTTTATTGTGGTGAATGGATCGAGAGCCACGTGCTCCACATTTACATGCTGCACGCGCCCGATTTTCTTGGATTTCCCGACGCCATCTCGCTGGCGAAAGCGCATCCGGCCATTGTGCAGCGCGGCTTGCAGATGAAAAAGATCGGCAACGAAATCGTCGCGCTTCTGGGCGGGCGCGAGATTCATCCGATCAACGTGCGCGTCGGCGGATTTTATCGCGCGCCATCAAAGGCTGAATTGCGCACGCTTGTCGAGCGCCTGAAACGCGGCCGCGACGACGCATTGGAAACCGTGCGCTGGGTTGCGGGATTTACGTTCCCGGATTTCGAGCAGGATTACGAATTTGTCGCGCTGCGCCACGATTCCGAGTACCCCTTCAACGAAGGACGGATTGTGTCGAACAAGGGTCTGGATATCGCCGCCTCCGACTTCGACGATCATTTCATCGAGGAACACGTGCCGCATTCGAACGCGCTGCATTGCGTCATCAAGGCGCGCGGCGCGTACTTTGCCGGACCGATGGCGCGCTACAATTTGAATTTTGTGAAGCTTGCTCCATTGGCGCAGGAGGCAGCCCGAGACGCAGGCTTGGGCGCAGAATGTCGCAATCCGTTCAAGAGCATCATCGTTCGCAGCGTCGAGGTGCTGCATGCGTTTGAAGAAACATTGCGGATCATCGATGGGTACGAACCGCCGGATACGTCCGCAGTCGAAGTTCAACCGCGCGCCGCGACCGGTTGCGCGGCGACCGAAGCGCCGCGCGGAATTCTTTATCACCGCTATCGCCTTGACGCGAACGGCCTTATTCTTGACGCAAAGATTGTTCCGCCGACTTCTCAGAATCAGAAGACCATCGAAAACGATTTGTGGCACTATGTGCCCCGGCATCTGGACTTGACCAACGATGAACTGACGCACCGCTGCGAGCAGGCGATACGCAACTACGATCCGTGCATTTCATGCGCGACTCACTTTTTGAAATTGAATGTGGAAAGAGAATAGCGAATGGCCAGATCGGTTCGAATCATTGGAATCGGCAACGCGTTTCGGCACGATGACGCCGCCGGCCTGATCGTCGCGCGGCAGATCGCGTTGCGTGCGCCGCCGGAAATCGACGTGATCGAGCATAAAGGAGACGGCGCGGCGCTGATCGATGCCTGGCGCGGCGCGGATAACGTAATTCTGATTGACGCGCTGCAATCCGGCTGCGCGACTGGAACGATCCTGCAGCTTAACGCGCTTGCGACGCCAGTTCCAAGCGCGTACTTTTGCTGTTCCACGCATGCCTTCAACGTGGCGGAAGCGATTGAACTAGCGCGCGCGTTGAATCTTCTGCCGGCGCGCCTGGAGCTTTTTGGAATTGAAGGGCGCGATTTTTCTTCGGGCGAAGGCCTGTCGGCGGAAGTCGAACGCGCGATCGACGAAGCGGCTGTGCGCATTCTGAATTTGGCCTGCGAGTTTTCAAAGAATTAACAAGGAAGTGAATTCATGCACGAATTTTCATTGATCAACGATCTCATGCGCAAGATCGAAGAGATTGCGCGCGCCAATCAGGCCGCGAAAGTGTCCGGCGTGAAAGTGAAACTGGGGGCGATGGCGCACATCTCCGCGGATCACTTCCGTGAACATTTTGAACATGCCGCCACCGGCACGGTTGCCGACGGTGCGACTCTGGAGATTGAATGCGGCGCCGAAAACGATCCGCAAGCCCAGGACATCATTTTGCTGAGCGTCAATGTCGATGAGCCGGAGGGATAGCGCTTGCGTGTCCAGTTGCCCGTGACAGCGGCCGGCGAATCGTGTTTTGCGCGTGCGCGCATCATTCTTTCCGGAACGGTGCAGGGCGCGGGCATGCGTCCGTTTATTTATCGATTGGCCACGGGCCTTGGTTTGAAGGGATGGGTTCGAAACAGTCCCGTGGGCGTTTGCGCGGAAGTTGAGGGCTTACGAGATTGCATCAATGAGTTGCTTATGCGCATTGCCGCCGAGCAGCCGAGCGCCGCGCACATTGGCGGTGTGGAAGCGACATTTCTGGAACCCGTCGGCTATGCGTCATTCGAAATACGTGCGAGTCTTTCGGGAAGCAAAAGTGCTGCAATCATGCCCGATTTGGCCACCTGCGCCGATTGTGTGCGCGAATTATTCGACCCGTTCAATCGGCGCTATCGCTACCCGTTCATAAATTGTACGCAATGCGGCCCGCGCTTCAGCATCGTCCAAGCAATTCCCTACGATCGCTGCAACACCACCATGCATGGTTTTTCCCTCTGCGGCGCATGCCGGGATGAATACGAGAACGCAAACGACAGGCGTTTTCACGCTCAGCCGATTGCGTGTCCGAATTGCGGACCTCAAGTTTCGCTTTGCGATGCTCACGGCAAGTGCATTGCGGCGCGCGACGACGCCTTGATGCGTGCGGCGGACTTGATCCGCCGAGGACAGATCATCGCACTGAAGGGACTGGGTGGATTTCAATTGCTCGCGGATGCACGCTCAGAAGCATCCGTCCAGCGATTGCGCGCGCGCAAGCGGCGCGACGAGAAACCGTTTGCCGTCATGTTTCCGACTCTCGATTCGATAATCGCTGATTGCGTTGTTTCCGAGGCGGAAGTTCAGTGGCTATCAACGCCTCAAGCGCCCATTGTTTTGCTCCGCCGGCAAGAGCCGCACTCACCTCAGCGCGTTGCGGCGAACGTCGCGCCGCGAAATCCGAATCTCGGCGCGATGCTTCCGTACACGCCGTTGCATCATCTGCTGATGCGTGAGTTGCAATGCGTGATCGTCTGCACGAGCGGCAATCGCTCCAGCGAGCCGATTTGCATCGACGACGATGAAGCGTTCGAGCGCTTGAACGATATCGCCGATGCATTTCTGACGCACAACCGCCCGATCGCGCGCCCGATTGACGATTCGGTGCTGCGGGTCGTTCTGGGCAGAGAACTTGTCATTCGCCGCGCGCGCGGATTTGCGCCGTCACCGATATCTGTTGAAGGTTTGCGCCCTGACGCGCTCGCCGTAGGCGCACAAATGAAAAATACCATCGCGATTTCGGTGGGCGGCGCCGCAGTATTGAGCCAGTACCTCGGCGACTTGGGAACGCTTGACGCTGACAATTCATTTGAGCGCGGCGTCCGCGATCTCTGCCGTATTTATGACTCAACGCCCGATCGCTTCATGCGCGACGCTCATCCGGATTACGATTCCACGCGATTCGCAAAAAGACAGACGCAGCCAAGTGTGGCCGTGCAGCATCATTACGCGCATGTGCTCTCGTGCATGGCAGAAAATGCGTTGCAACCGCCGATTTTGGGCATCGCTTGGGATGGGACCGGATTCGGATTGGACGGCACAATCTGGGGCGGAGAATTCCTGCGCGTTGACAGGCGCGGTTTCAAACGTGTCGCACATTTGCGCACGTTCGGATTGCCGGGCGGCGAGCGAGCGGTTGAAGAGCCGCGCCGGGCAGCGCTTGGTTTGTTGTTTGAAATTTTTGGCAGCGCAGCTTTTGAACAGCAGCACATTCCATCGATCTCCGCATTTTCGCAGGTGGAATTGGAGGCGCTGCGGATCATGCTGGCGCGAAGCGTCAATACGCCGCGCACGTCAAGTGCCGGGCGGCTGTGCGATGGCCTCGCGTCAATCCTGGGACTGAGACAGCGCGCAAGCTTCGAGGGGCAGGCCGCGATCGAGCTGGAATTTGCGATGGGTTCGGTTACGACGAATCAAGCCTACGAGGTTGATTTGAGTGAAGGCGGCAGCGATCGGCCGCTGGTGCTCGATTGGGCGCGCATGGTTGAAGGTGTGCTGGCGGACCGCGCGAGCGGTGTTACGGTGGAGGAGATTGCCGCGCGCATTCACAACTCGATGGTTGAATCGATCGTCTGCATCGCACGGCGCGTGCAAGTTGAGTGTGTTGCGCTGAGCGGCGGGTGTTTTCAGAACAATTATCTGACGGAGCGCACTGTTCAGCGCTTGCGAAAAGAAGGCTTTCGGCCTTATTGGCACCGGCAAGTGCCGCCCAACGATGGCGGCATCGCGCTGGGACAACTGGTTGCGGCTGCGCGCGAAATGGAGTGAATCATGTGTCTGGCGATTCCGGGGTGCGTAAAGAGTATCAGCGGTGACGACGTGATCGCGCGCACTGCCAAGGTCAGCTTCGGTGGAATCACCAAGGAAGTGAATCTGGCGTTCACTCCGCAGGCTTGTGTCGGCGACTACGTGCTGGTTCACGTCGGGTTTGCGCTCACCATTGTGAACGAAGCGGAAGCGCGGCGCGTATTCGACTATCTCAAGCAAATGAATGAAATTCAGGAACTGGAGAACAGCGATGAAGTACCTGGATGAATATCGCGACGAAGCCGCCGTCCGCCATTTTGCGCAAGCCATCGCCGGACTCGTCACAAAGCCGTGGACGATCATGGAGGTGTGCGGCGGCCAGACGCACAGCATCGTCAAATATGGCATCGACGATCTGCTGCCGCGCGCAGTGACGCTGGTTCATGGACCGGGCTGTCCGGTGTGCGTGACGCCTGTTGAGTTAATTGACAAAGCGCTTGAACTTGCTGGGCGTCCGGAAGTCATTTTCACTTCGTATGGCGATATGCTGCGCGTGCCGGGGTCCGCGGACGATCTGCTGCGAGTGAAAGCGCGCGGCGGCGATGTCCGCATCGTCTATTCGCCGCTGGATGCGTTGAAAATCGCTCAGGCAAATCCAACCCGGCAAATTGTCTTCTTCGCCGTCGGTTTTGAGACGACGGCACCGGCCAGTGCGATGGCGGCCGTGCACGCACGGCGTCTGCGACTCGAGAATTTTTCGCTGCTGGTGTCGCACGTCCTGGTGCCGCCGGCGATCGAGGCGGTACTGACTGCGCCGCTCAACCGCGTGCAGGGATTCCTCGCGCCAGGGCATGTGTGCACGGTTGCCGGCAATTCCGATTACGAGCGGATTGCGCGCCGGTTTCATGTGCCGATGGTTGTGACCGGCTTTGAGCCGGTGGATATTCTCGACGGCGTGCATCGCTGCGTGAAACAGCTTGAGGAAGGCCGCGCCGAAATTGAAAATCAATATGCGCGCTGTGTCCATCCGGAGGGAAATGCCGAAGCGCGGCGCGTCGTCGATGAAGTATTTCAGGTGGTCGATCGGAAGTGGCGCGGCATCGGTGAGCTTCCGGCAAGCGGCCTGGCGTTGAACGCCGGCTACGCGGACTACGATGCCGAATTGCGCTTCGGCATCGCGGCGCGGCGCGTTGAGGAATCCGGCGAATGCATGAGCGGTCAGATTCTGCAAGGCGTGAAGAAACCGCATGAATGCCCTGCGTTCGGTTCGCGCTGCACGCCGGAGCATCCGCTGGGCGCCACAATGGTGTCGTCAGAGGGCGCGTGCGCCGCGTATTTTCGATACAAGCGAGCGGGAACGGAGGCGCCGCATGTCAGAGCATGAAGTTTCGCTTGCCTGTCCGGCGCCGCTGGCGAACGACGAGCGCATTTTGCTGGCGCACGGCGGCGGCGGGCGATTGACGCAACGCTTAATTGAAGATGTCTTTCTGCCGGCATTTCAGAATCCAGCGCTTGAGACGCGGCACGACGCCGCGGAGTGCGCACTGCCTAGCGCGCACCTCGCATTTACTTCCGACTCGTACGTGGTCCGCCCGCTCTTTTTTCCCGGCGGCGATATTGGCACGCTGGCGATCAACGGCACGGTCAACGATTTGGCAATGTCTGGCGCGAGGCCGATGTGGTTGAGCGCCGCCTTCATTTTGGAAGAAGGACTGCCGCTGGCGACGCTGCGGCGCATTGCCGCGTCAATGCAACACGCAGCCGCGGCGGCAAGCGTTCAAATCGTCACGGGCGACACGAAAGTGGTGGACCAGGGCAAAGCCGATGGCGTGTTCATTTCAACCTCCGGAGTTGGGATCATCGAACACAACCTGCGCATTCTTCCGGCGAGCGTCCGCGCGGGCGATGCAGTTTTACTGAGCGGCGATATTGGGCGCCACGGCATCGCGGTGATTTCCGCGAGGGAAGGGCTTGCGTTTGAATCGGAAATCGCCAGCGATTGCGCGCCTTTATCGGCGATGGTCCTGGCTCTGCTGGAAGCCAGCGTTGAGATTCATTGCCTTCGCGACCTTACGCGCGGCGGATTGGCGTCCGCCTTGAATGAAATCGCTCAAACGGCGCGTGTGCGAATCGATATTAATGAGGGAGCGATTCCCGTTTCAGAGGCCGTTCACGGCGCCTGCGAAATTCTTGGTTTTGATCCGCTGTACGTGGCCTGCGAGGGGCGCTGCGTGGCGTTCGTGAAAAGTACGGACGCCGAGCGTGCGCTGAACATCATGCGTGCGCATTCCGTTGGAACTGGGGCAACACATATGGGCAATGTTACAGCGGGGAGCGAGGGTTTGGTCACATTGCGGACGCGCGTCGGAACCGGACGTATCGTGGACATGCTCAGCGGTGAGCAATTACCGCGCATTTGCTAAGGCCCAGGACGAATTCGCTGATAATATCGGAAGTGAATTCATCCTGTAGCTCAATCAGGCGCTCCATAAACGAAGCCAAGCCCCCATTATCCAGTAACGGTTCGCTCGCCCAAACGACGGTAACGCCTCTGCGTGGATGCGGATGCGACACCTATTTTTTGCAAACTTCTCATTCACCACAGCAAATCGGGGCAACTGGCGCAAGTTTGAACCGCTGGTCGTTCGGATTGCGTCAATTTTCAGTGGTACGATTCCTGCGCATTTGTTGAAGGTAGCTCGACAAGCGGGATGATTTTGTGGCGGACAGGGATTCGAATCGCAGTGTTCTGTAAGGCGAGGTGGTTCAAAACCTTAAACCAGCAACTCCTTGACTCCCCCCGAATGTTGGATTGGCAACAACTCCCATTGAGTGCCATCTGCTGACATCGAATGCCATGGAGGCGTGACAACACTTTGACAACATTCTTCAGTGCATTTATTGACGTTGCAGGCGGTCCTGTGCGCGGCGCGGCGGCCTTCAGTGTCAAAGTCGGCGAAGCCGCAGTCATGGTTAACTCCGCTTCGTAGCTGGCGAGCTTCATTCTGTCGCGGCCGGTGTCAGCGAGGTTGACATGATAGAAGCGGCAGGTACGGGCGTTGACGGTGCGACGCCGCTGTGCGCGCCGCCAAACGCATTATGATTTACTTCGTGATGGACCGCATCCAATGTCAATTGAATGTCTACGCCTTTTGAGGCGTGCTTGTGTAATATGTCGCTCGGACTAATCGAATATCCCTGACGCCCAAAATTTTATCCAACGGACTGTCACGCCATGCAAACTCATCATGCTGATGATGAATAAGCGCGGACGGCGTGAAGCTCGGCCAGTGATCCTTGAGTAGTTTGTAGCTGGCTTGATATCGACAGACATCGTCTTATCGCATTCCACCTGCGCCTCAAACTGGATGGCGAAAAACCAAAACGGCTACTGCAGCATCGCTCTGCAAGCCCTGACGCAACCGCAAGGAGGAATTTCCGCCAGCATCGGCAGCTCAACCTACGTCGATGCCGATGTCTCCGCGGAATTCATGAACAAATTGCTCTACAATACCGCCGCACCCGTCATACGCTGGGGTGACGCGCTGAAGAAAACACAGTACTGGGCATTCGGAAAAACGGCCGAATCGGCAGACTGCTACTGGGATATGAGCCGAACAGAGCAGATCTTCGGCGACCCCGCGATGCCGGTGTTCATGAAGAACAACGCAGCGCAACCCGCAAAATCAGGCGGGGTGACAACTGGCACGTCTCAATCCAGTTTAGTGCTATCGCGGGGAGTTTTTTGACGCATAGTTCAACTTTCGGCGAATGCGTACTGAACAGCGGATACTTAGAAATGGCCGGCACCTAATACCGATCGTAGTTAGAAATGGCCAGTTATTTCAGTTCAATAATTTCGCTCTCGACCCGCACGGCGCGATTGAGGTGGCGCGCGAGTGAATCGAGGAACACGTGCAGCGTTTCGCCTTTGATTGGAACGTCGGCGTCGGGCGCAACCAGCTGGATGCCGCGCAGCCAGAACGCTTGGCGCACCGCGGATACGGCGGATTGCGTTTGGCCGGCCGAGAAGAGCGGCAAGTCAAGCGCGACGCGGGCGTCGAGCGGTTTGCCTTGCGCGGCGAGGGCCGCGTTCTTTTGCGGAGCGAAAGACGGCGATGGCGTGTCGAGACGATGCAGTACGACGTGCTCGCCGGACTCGATGTTGGCGGCTGCGATTCCACAGGCGGCAAGTTGGTTGCTGAGATAATCGCGCAGCGTCGCGCTGTCGCCTGGTTCGGGAAGCGAGACGACGAGCGGGGAGCGCGGGTCGATTTGGATCTCGAATCCAAGGGACTCGCGGAGCGTTTTTACCCATTGGTCCAAGCTGCCGGTATGGCCGCTTAAAAAAGCTTGCGCGGGCTGGCGCCAGAGCCAGTCGCGCGCAGCGGCGGCGGGTGTCACTGCGGGCTTGTCCCACAGAGGGACGAAGAAGAGTTCGGCGAATTCGCGCACAGTCACTTTCTGAAACGCGGCGGCTTGGACGCGCTCGGCCGCGGGGAGCAGCGGAAGCAGCGCTTTGACGTCTTCCTTTTCGGACTTGATCCATTCCAAAAGCGTTTCGAGCGGCGGCAACTGGTCTTCAGTCAATCGAGCGGCACTGCATTCCACACGCAGGCCTTCGAATGAAGCGAAGGGTGCAAGCAAGGCGTTCGCGATTTCGGGACGGGCGTGGTCGAGGCCGGTATCGCGCAGAATCGACAGGCGGAATTCGCGCAGTTCGCGCAGTGCGGCAAAATTTTTGGGCTGCGGCAGCGCTTTGGCCCATTCGTCGACGAGCGCCGGAGCGCGTTCGCCGTGGCATTGGGCCAGCGCTTGCAGGGCGAACTTGGCGGCATGCATCGGTTCGTTCGCGCGCTCCAGTTTGGGCATGGCCCAATCGGTTTGCGAGAGATGCGTCCACGTTTTTTCCAGCCATTCCGTCGAAAAGGGCGCGTCTGGCGCGTCCAGCGAACCGCCGTCGGCGGCGATTTCGACACGGTCGGCGGCGCCGGTGACGTCGATCGCCGGATCGTACCAGGCCCAGGCGCGCGCGCCGGGGAGGCGGTACTGACCGGCGGCGCGCAGCGCGCCGGATTGCGCGAAGAGCATGATCGCGCCATGGTTCTCGCCAACATTGGCGGCTGCGCTTTCGTTGAAGGATGTAAACGGCGAGACAACGAGGCAGCCGGCGCGCGCGGCGAATTGCGCCGCAGGCATTTTCTTCGCGGTGTTCAGTGTGCGTCTGACATCGGCCCAATTGCGGGCTTGAATTGAGCGCAAAACGTGCGCGGCGAACCCGCGCGCGGCGTTTTCGCGTTTTAAAAACGCGCCGGCGTCGATGAATCCCGGCTCGCGCGAAAGAATTTCGATGTCAGCACCTGCTTCGGGCGCGTGCGGATTGACGAACGGCTCTTCGTTCCACTGCACCGATTCCCAGCCGGCGAGCGTGGGCAGTTCGATCTGGAGGCATTGAACGCCGGGCGCGTAAAGGACGGCGGTCAGCGCCAGCAATTCAGTTCCCACGGGAATGGGCTGGCCGGCGTAAGGGCGCCAACCGGAATATGGATCCTGCGCAGCGTGCGCGCGCGGGTTGGGCGCGCGAACAAACAGCGTTCGGCGGATCACGCATTGCGACGGCGCGCCGTTCGATGAGCGAAGTTCCGCTTCCGGATTGAGCAGCACGTTTGAAAAGCCGTTGACGCGAGCGTTGAGCGCCTCGCGCGAAAGAACTTCGAAGCGTTCGGGCAGAAGTGTGCGGCGCTCGATGGCGACGCCAATGCTTTGGCCGGCGGGCGCGCCGATGGAAAAATCCCAGCCGGCGGAGAACGGCTTGCCGTTTTGCTCGTCGCGGAAAGCCGCTTCCACAGCGGCGGCATTGAGTGTCATGCGGCGCAAGTCCACGCCGGGCGGAAGTTCAGCGGCGATTTTACCGTTTAGCTTGAGCGCGATCGGACCGGGTTGCGCCGGCGCGTTTCCGCCGCAGACTTTGAGCGCGTCGGCCAGCGCCAGCAAACCGACGCCGTTCAAAAAAGTCGTTCCGAAGCCGTGTGCGCGGGAATCGGCGAGCGCTTCGAGGCGCAGCGCCAGCGGCATGATTTTGGTGTCGGGTTTTTCAAGCGTGACGGCGCTCATGACGTTGAGTGCCGCGGCGAGCTGGCGCATTTGAACCTGATTTTGCGCGCTGCCGCCATCTTTGGGCTCTGACGCGGGCTGTCCTGCCTCATCGCGGCTGAGCGCAAGCAATTCTTCGGCGTCCTTGTTCAGGCCCAGTTGAGCGCAGAGCAGCGCCGCGAGCGCGCAGTCGTGGACTTCGAATTTGTGTGAGCGTGCAAGCTGCACGGCGGACTGCGCGATCCTGGCGAAGCGCGCGCGTTCGGCGCGGCGCTCGGCGGCGCTTGCGTCGAGCGGGCAATCTTGCGCGGCGCCGAAGGCCAGCCACAGCTCGCGCTGGAACGCGCCGAACATCGCGGGCGTGCGCGCGGAATTTTCGGAGAGCGAAAAGTCCTCTAATTTTGCGTCGTTGCCTTTTGCGCTCAACAATTGGCGTTCGCATTGCGCGGCGGCGGAGCGCCAATCCTGATCGGATCACAGCTCGGCGCGGCCGGCAGGGAGCGCGGCCAGCCGGCGCAGATACCAGGCGATGAGCGGCTGCAGTTCGCTTCCGCCTCCGAGCGTGCGCAGGCGCACGACGCCGCTGTGCAGGACGCCTTCGAGGCGCGCGCGTTCCTCGGGCGAAACATTATCGTTGGGCAGCGCGTCGGCGAGCGCGACGGCGGGAACGAAGCGCGACAAGGTTTGTTCGAGGCAATGTTCAGGGAAGATGAATTGCAGATCGCGAACGTCGAGCCCGAGGCCTTTCAAGCCGCGCCGCAGCGTCACGGTGAGAGTTGTGCGCTGCGCGTCGAACGAGCCGGCGAATGGGACGTGCACGGAATCCTTTTCACGCAGGATTGCTTGCGTGACCTCGCGTTCCGGGCGGCCGGCCATACGGAGGGGCGATTCGAAGATTGCTTGATCGAGCGTCTTTCCGTCGGGAGAATTCGCGGAGATTTCGAAGCGCAGAGAGGAAGTATTGCTAAGTGCGCCTCCTGTCGCTGAGGCGGGACCCAGCAAATAGCGCACGGTCGCGCTGGAATGCGGGTCCACGTCGAGCGTTTCAGGAAGCGGGGCGGCGCTGAGTCTGGCGCTGAGAATGGGAAGCGCGAAATTGGGTTTGAGCTGCATGCGCTGATTCTTTTCGGAGTGGTTGTAGACGGTCAGCGCGACTTCTGTGCGATCGCCTTCGCGAAATTCGGAGGGCAATTCGAGCGCGAGTTCCACGTCGCGATGGACGGAGAGGTCGAATGTGCCGGAACCGGCGTCGCCGCGCGCGTCGAGCGCGTACGCGACGGCACGGTAAGTGGTGAGCGCGTCGGGCACAAGCAATGGCGCGCGCACCGTTCCGTCGGCGGCTGTCTTCAATTCTGTCAGCCAGAGCGCTTGTTCGCTGAAGCGCGAGCGCACGCGCAGACTTTCGGCCGCTTTGCTGCCGCCGTGGCGTTTGACCATCAAGCGCCGCCCGCCGCCGCTGCGATTGCCGAAGGAGCCGTGGCCGGCACCGGAATCGGCGTACAAACCGCGCGCGCTGACCGCGTACGGGCCGAAGGACCATTCGGGTGCGAGCCAGAGAAAGCCGGCGCCGTAGGTGAAAGTGTGGTACGCGGCGGACCATTCGACGCTGTGCGGCACGTGGCTGGCCGACCAGAACGCATCGCCGAAACGCGGCGCGGGATCGCCCGAAAAGGGCAGCAGGCGGCGGTCGTAGACCGCAAGCACGACTTCTGCGCCCGAAACGGGCGCGCCGCGCGAGTCGCGCACGGAGGCGGTCAACTGCACCGTTTCGCCGGGTTCCGCGGAATTTCTGTCGGCAGAGACGGTCACGGCAAGTTCGCGTTCGGCACGCGCGATGTTCAGCGGCAGCAGCACGCAATCGACTTGGTCGTCTGCGAGGACAGTCAGCGCGACGGTGGTGTCGGGCGAGTCTTGTTCAGTGAGCTTGATTTCAAGTTGCTTCGAGCGCGCCGGAATCGTGAGCAATTCGGCGCGCGTGATCGCGGAATTTTCGGTCGTGAACAAGGCGGTGAGATTGGGGCGGTCGGTGCGGAGCGTGAGCACGGCGGTTTCGCCGAGGCGGTATTCGTTTTTATCCACTTGCGCGGCAAGGACTGTGCCGCGGCGCTCAACCACTTCGCGCTGCGGTTGTGTCGAAACGATGGGCAGCCAACGCGCGCCGGCCGCGCGGAGCTTGAAGCCGTGGCCGTTCATGGGCTGAACATCGGCGTGGCCGCGCGCGTCCGCGCCGGGCGTGAAGGTGGCGAGGATGTGGCCTTCGTCGTCGGAGACTTCGAAGGGCTGCGTGTACGGTTCGCCGCTGAGCGTGCGCGCTTCGATGGCCAGCGCGGCGGGTTTGCCGAGCGCAGGCTGATCGAAGCGTTCGACGCGAACAATGTGATCGGAGCCCATGCCGAGCACTGTGCCGTATTGTTCGACCGCAGAGTGCAATGTCTGCGGCGCTTCGGCGGACGCGGTGAAGGCGCGAATATGGCCGACGGCGCTTTGGTCTTCAGGAAGTTCCAATGTAAATTCGGCCACTCCATTTTGATTGGTGAGCAATTCCTGTTCAGAATCCCAGCCCTGCATTAGGGCGCCGGAGTTGGCGCCGCGCGCGAAGTTGTCGCCGAAGGGCAGCCGCAGATTTTGTTCCCACGCATATTTCGTAAAATAGGCGTGGAGTGTCACCGGCACGCCGGCCAGCGGCACGCCAGCGGCGCTTTCGACGACGGCTTTGCCTTTGACGCGCGAACCGGCGGCAACGGGATGAGCGGGCAGTTCCAGGCGCAACTGGCGCGTGGCGAGCGCGCCGCCGGTGACGATGCAAAGCGGTTTGGATTTGCCCGCGGAGGTGGCGACGAGCGTGCCGTCGCGGGCGTCGGGGTCGATGAGCTGTTCGAAGACGCAAACGCCCGCGGCGTCAATGGGAACGATGGAATCGAAGAGCGCCGCGCCGTTGAGGCTCAGCGCGAGCGGCATTTCGCCGCCGTGCACCAGCGCGAGCCGGCCATCGCGGCTTTCGCGGACGAATCCGCGCAGGCGCACGCTTTGGCCGGGGCGCACTTCGGGGCGGTCGGCGACCCACTCGACGACACGCTCGGTGTGTTCGGGCTTGAGCGCGCAAGTCACGTCGAGCGCGTCCACTTCGCAGTCATCGACGCGCGCGCGGATGCGGCAGGCGTGTCCGCGCCATGATGCAGACAGGGCGATGCGTGAGAGGCCGTTGCCGTCGGCTTGCGGCGGGAGCGGCAGGCGTTGCGGTGGAAAATCGTCGCGATGTTTTTTCGCTTCGGTGACGCCGGCGAGGTACGAATCGCTGCCGGCGAGTTGGGCGTTGTCGTTGAGGGCGTCGCCGAAACCCTTGAGGAATTCGGTGCGTTCCCATTCCGCTGAGCGATACGGTTTGCGGCCCTGGGCAAGGGCCTCGTCGCTTTCGCGGTCAATGGAACGGAGCAGGAGTTCCGTTCTACTGGGCAGCGGCTTGTCGCCCCATGCGGTTTCGCCGGAATAGAGGAGCATGAGTTCGCCGCTGAGTTTCGCTGCGGGACGCGGCGCGCCGGTGAGGCGATCGATCGACCAGAGCAGGATTTCGCTTGGCGAATGGCGCGCGATGAGGCGCGCGTCGCTGACCGCCAGGCGCGAAATGGCGACGACGGGCGAATAGCGCGCGCGGGCCAGCAACACGTAGAAGCCGGGCGTGAGGCCGTGCTCTTTGATTTCGAGGAGTTGTTTGGTCGGGTCGGGTTCGAGATTGTCGGCGAGCGATTTCAATTGAAGCGAGTACGATTTCGCGACGGGCAGCGCGGCGATTTGCGCCGGCGTGAGCGCGTTGTCGAGCTTTTCGAACGCGTCGCGATTGGGCAGGCGGCGCGCTTCGATTTCGATTGTGCCGTGATAGCGGGTGAGGATGGTCAAACGCAGCCGCGCGGAGGGAGAGAGAGGGCGGACGGCGGAGACATCGGGACTCGGAGACGCGGGAACCCGGGGATTTTCGGAGGACGCTTCAATCAAGAATTCCTGATGGTCGATTTGCAATTCGTATTCTTCGCGGAATTCGCGCGCGCCGGCACGCTGCGGATTGAGCGTGGGCAGCAGATTTTTGTGCAGGACACCGGCGAGAAGGCCAAGTTGGCTGTATCGATTGCGTTTTTTTTCGGGAACAGTTTGGGCGTCGCCCTTATAGAAGTCTGAAAGATCCGGGTTGATGATTTCGAAATGATCGCCGAGTTCGGCTTTTGCCAGAATATCGGGTGGGATTTCGATGTTGCTTTTGTCGACGGGCTTTGGAACGGATTGGACGGCAGCTTCGAACGACGCGTTGCCGAGCACGATGCTCAAATCGACGGTGCCGAAAGCGGCGTCGAGTTCGCGCGCGATTTTTTCGCGGCGCGCGGCCCAGGCGGGATCTTTGAGATAGGGCTGCACGGCCGCGGCGAATGTCTGCGGCAATCCCGCGGCGGCATCCGGATCGAGCATCGGCAGTGCGCGGCTGAGGCGCTCGTAAGCGATGTGAATGCGAAGAAGTTCTTCGGCGGCGGCGTTTGAAGGTTCATCCCTGGGTTCGGCGCGTTCCAATGCGAGAAGCAGCGAAAGGGCGCGGCGCAGATCGCGTTCGTCGAGCAGCAAACGCGCGAAGCGGAGGGACGCGACGGCCTTTTGATCGCGGTTTGTGGCCTCGATGACGCGCGCGGTGTCGTCGAAAGTTGAGAGCCCCCAGGCGTAGCGGACGAGGGCAATGGTTGGCGCGTCGAGCGCGGCGAGAGTGGCGCGTTCGGAGTCGGAGGGATTCCCGCTCCCTTGCGGTCGCGACTCGTTTGGCGATCGCGGGCCATCTTTTGGTTGCGTTTCGTTTTCGGCGATGCGCTGCCAAGCGCCAATCGTCGCGTCGATGCGCGCGGCGGCGTCGCGGCGGCTGATGCGCGTGTAGGGCGCGCGGAGGGCGGCGTCGGGCTGCCGCGGGCCGTGTTTGTCGTTGGCGATGGGCGTCCAGGGCGCAACGACGCGACCGTCGGGCTGGAGCAGGAGCGGTTTGAGCGCGTCGAGCGTGGCGGCGCAGATGGCGCGCTGCACGGCGGCGCTCTTGCCTTCGAGCGCAATGGCGTGGAAGAGCGGCAGCGCTAGTTCCCAATTTCCCGCGCGCGTGTGCGCGCGGCCGAGGGCCAGCCGGACGCGGTCGGAGTGCGCGGCGGCGGCGGCGCGGTCGGTGAGCGAGACGCTGGCCGCGGCTTCGGATTCGAGGCGCTGCAGCACGCACTGCGCGAGCGCCCGGTCGCCGCGCGCCGCGGCGTCTTCGGCTTCACTGACGCGCTGCGCGGCGGGAAGATTCCATTCGTCATCGGCGGAAAAAAGGACGGTTGCGGAGAGTACAAGCAGATTTGCAACGATACATGGAATTGGTTTCACGGTGGTTCCCCTCCTGTTGTGGCGAGGAGCAGGACGCTCCTAACAGGCTTAACGGAGAAGCCGGCGAGTTCTTTCAGGAAGCGTATTTCTTCGCGCAAAGGCGCGGAGGTGTGGAGATGGAGTGCATCGGGTGCGTTTGTGCGTGTTGGCGGATGGTTCGGTAGCGCCGCCGGCGCCTCCTGCCGATCCGGCACATTTGCCACCTGTGAGCGGAATTCGACGGAAAAATATCGAGGAAAATTCAACAGAATACTGGCCCTTCGCGCCGCCGATTGTCGCATGAACGTGTGTGACCGCCCGAGATTCATTCCATGCCGACTTCTGGAGGTGCGCCGTGTTCAACTTCAAATTGCAAGCAGTGCTTTTTGCAGCGAATCTAATCTTCATCGGGTCGCCGTGTTTCGCCGCGACGCCCGCACTTTCGCTTGATTACCCGCGCGGCGGCGAGGCATTCGTCGCTGGCACGACGCAGCAAATCCGGCTGGGGCAGCGCGTCAAGCCGGCTGCGGTCACTGTCGAGTGCAGCGTGGATGGCGGCGCCACGTTTGTGCCGATGGGCGTGATCACAGTGAGCCGGGGCATCGCGGCGCCGTACAATTTCATTGTGCCGAATACGCCGTCGGGCAACTGCGTCATTCGAGTCAGCGGCACCGCGAACAAGACGCCCATTACAGTGTCCTCGGCGCCGTTCAGCATCTTTGCGGCCAGTTCCATCGGGACCGCCGCCGTGCTGGCCGACGGCAGCGTGACCAATCCGAAACTTGCGCCGGCCGCGGTCTCCGCCGACAAAGTGAGCAGCGGCAATGCGTCGGCCAATTTAGTTCTCGCCGCCGATGGAATCGGCAATGCGCAATGGGAGCCGCTGCCGACGGCGTTGCCGCCCACGGGACCGGCAGGCGGCGGATTATCCGGCACCTATCCCAATCCGTCGCTGGTGCTGCCGATTGCCGGGACCACGCCCGCGCAGCTCGGCGCGGTTTACGCGGACAATACTTCCATCGTCGTGGCCGCGGACGGCAAACTGACCGCGGTCGCGGCGGGCGTGACGCTCAACGGCGAAGTCACCGGCGCCGCCAACAACAATGTCGTCAGCAACGCGACCAGCGCCAATACCAACGGCGCGATCGTACGGCGCAACGCCAGCGGAAATTTCAGCGCCGGAACCATCACCGCGACGCTCAATGGCAACGCCACCAATGTCAGCGGCGTCGTCGCGATCGCGCACGGCGGCACCGGTTCAGCGACTCAGAATTTCGTCGATCTCACCAGCGATCAATCCATCGGCGGAAACAAAACTCTCCAGACCGGCAACTCGCTCTACTTCGGCACTCCGGGCGAAAACTCCGATACCATCTCGCTACAGCGTTCGAATCAGATCAACAACCAATCCGACCTCGTGCTGACGCTTGGCAGCGAATATGGAATTCCGTCCGGCAACGACCGCTTCATCGTCCGCGCGTCGAATCAAGCAGCCAACACCAACCTGCTGACGCTCAATACCGGAACGGCGTCCATGCAACTCAACGGCAGCCTCACCGCCAACAGCATCGACGGCACGCCCATCGGCGCCAACACTGCGTCCACGGGCCAGTTCACATCTCTGCAATTCAACGGCGCCGGCTCGACGCCGATCACCGACTGGATTTCTAAGTCCGTGGTGTTGGACCACGGTACAGTCAATGGTCCGGGCTATGACGTCGAAAACGTGCCCTTCGCGAGCGCGGCGGTCGGCGACACCGTGATCGTCACGCCCAGCGACGACCTGGGCAACGGCATCATCTGGAACGGCATTGTCGCCGTCATTTTGGGAAAGACCGTGGTCGCTGTGCGCGTCAACAATCTGGGCCAGAATTCGGTCGATGTCGGCAGCCACACCTGGCGGATTGATGTGATCAAGCATTAGCGGAAATTGGAAATTGGGAATTCGGAATTCGGAAGCAGGAAGTCGAACTCTGCGCCGTTCACCCGAAGCAATGCGAAAAGCACGCTAAGCAATTCATCGCTTGCCATCGTTCGCTTCGTTTGACTCGCGCTTTGCGGCGAGTTTCTTGCGCACTTCCGCCGATTTCGCGGCGAAATCGTCCTTCGATAGGCGGTGCGCGGGATCGCCGCAAACCACTCTGAAGCCGTTGGAATTTACGCGGCCCTCGAAGGCCATAAAGGTTCGGCAGGACGGATGCGCATAAAACGTTCCGCCATTGAACGCGCCTCCACAGATGGTTCCGAATCCGTTATTCGGAGGACTGAACGGATCGATCTCTGCCTCCGACGGTTGTTTTGGATCGTCCCAGCACATTTCCCAGGTGTTGCCGAGCATGTCGAAAAAGCCCCACGCGTTGGGCAGCAAACTTCCGCCCGGTTCGCAGTGATATTCCGCAATGTTGGCGTAGTCCTGAATCCAGCGGCCATCGTCTCCAAACGGAAAGCGCGTCTGCACGCCGGCGCGGCACGCAAACTCCCATTCGGCGCAGGTGGGTAGCCGATAGCCGTCGGCGTCAAAGTCGCAGTTCCACGCACCGTCCGCCGCATCGCGCGTATAGCATGGCGAGCGGCCTTCGCGCAGGCTCAGCCAATTGCAGAACAGAATCACGTCCGGATAGCTGACGTTGTTGACGGGGCATTCCGCGCGCGGCGCGACGCCCACTTTCGGTCCGGGCCAATTCGCCGGCTTCTCTGCCTCGGGCGCCCCTTTATCGGCCATGAAATTCTTGAACAATTCGACGGACGTTTCGCGGTCGGCCATGTAAAAACCGCGCGTCAGCATCACCATGCGGCCTTGCGGGCCGCCCATGCTGTACGCATTGGGCATCACGCGCAGCATGGTCATGCCTTGGCCGTTGACGAACCAGTCGCGCTCCGCAGGCGCGGAACTCGAACGCTCCAGCGCGGGCTCCGTTACATTCCATTTGCGCAGCGCCCAGCCCGCGGCGCTGTGCGTGCCGGCGCGTGGCGCATTTTGATACTGCGCGAGCAGAGTTTCCTGCGCCGTCTGGCGTTCCTCCACCGACAGCGACGCCGGCGCGATCGCGCCGATCGCCGCGCAAAGTCCGCTGTGCACGTCCGCGTCTCTGCTTGAACAAAGCAGCTCGACCGCCTCGTAAAGATCGCCATGCCAGTGCGCAAACGTGGCGACGAACGCGCTGCGCGGGGCGAGGTCGGGCGCGGCGCGGAAAATCTGCGCGGCGGATTGCGAATCGCCCAGCGACAAGAGCGTCGCCACGTACCGGGCGCGCAGCACGAGGTCGTTTTCGTTCGCGGCTTTCGCGGCCAGCGACTTGAGCACCGGTTCGCCGCCGGCGCGCAAGGCCGCGATCAAGTGCCCCGATTCCAGCGGCGGCGCGGTGGCGATTGCGTTAACCAGAAACTCATTGGGCGGCTGCTTGATCGCCGCCAGCGCGCACGCAAAACGCAGGCGCAGCCAATTGGGCGCGGTGGGGTCATCAAACTGCCGGCGCAGCGGTTCGCTGAACAGCTCCGGCGTTTCCCGCATCGATTCCAGAATCTGCGGCACGTTTCGCGGCGCGGCGCGGCGTAGCAATTCAACCCATTGCAGCCTGCGTTCGCGCTCAGCCATCTGCTCGCGTTCTTTTGCGCGCAGTTCGGCATTGTGAGCGATCACGAATCGGTCGCGTTCGCCGCGGGCTTGGATCAAACCGTAGGTTGTGCCGGCCAGTCCGGCGGCCAGCGCAGCGCCCGCGGCAGCGCCGGCCGCAAACAAACCCTTGTTGCGCCGCACTGTTTTCCGCAAGCGATACCATTTGCTGGGCGGGCATGCTTCCACCGGATCGTCGTTCAAATACCGCTCCACGTCGCGCGCGAGGCCATTGGCCGATTCGTACCGGCGCGAGCGGTCTTTCTCCAGCGCTTTGAGTGCGATCCAATCCAGCTCGCCTTCGATTTGTTTGGCAAGGCGCAGCGGGTCCGTGTTGCGGTTCAACGCCAGCGCGGCCAGATTCTCTTTCGAATGGCTGACGCGCGTGCTCGGCCTCGGCGCTTCTTCCTCGCGAATGATGCGCATCAGTTCCAGAAACGCCGATTCCTTGATGCGCCGCCGTTCCAGCGGCGTCGTGCCGGTCAGCAATTCGAACAGCAGCACACCCAGCGAATAGATGTCGCTGCGCGCGTCCACGCCCAGCGCGCTCATCTCCGCCTGCTCCGGCGACATGTACTCCAGCGTGCCCACCACCGACCCTTGCAGCGTGACGACCGTTTCGTCCGTCAATTTTTGATTGAGCGCCTTGGCCACGCCGAAATCGATCACCTTAGGCACTGGCTTGTCGTCCTTCAGTTCGACGAGCACATTGGACGGCTTGATGTCGCGGTGAATCACGCCTTTCTGATGCGCGTGCTGAATCGCCTTGCACACCTGCACGAACAATTTCAGGCGCCCGCGCAGCGCCATTTTGACATCGTCGCAATAGCGCGTGAAGGGCATGCCGTTGACGAACTCCATCACAAAAAACGGCCGCCCGCCCGGCGTCGTCCCGCCGTCAAATACTCTGGCGATGTTCTCATGGTCCATCAGCGCCAGTGCCTGTCGTTCCGCTTCGAAGCGCGCCATCACCTGCGCGGAATTCAAGCCGGCCTTGACCACTTTCAGCGCGACTTTGCGCTTCACCGGCCCGGGTTGCTCGGCCAGATACACGGTGCCCATGCCGCCTTCGCCCAGTTTGTGCAGCAGCTTGTACGGCCCGATGCACTCGTTTTCGATTTGCGTTCGATCGAGCATTGTGACTGGCTGGTCCGAATCGCATTCGGCGGGCGGCGGCCCAAGCGCGCCCACCGTGCCCTCTGTCACGGGCAGGAAGCTGGCGCCGGCCTCCAATTCGCAACGCAATAATTCCTCCACCTCGGCGCGCAACGGCGCGTCTCCGCCGCACGCGGCATCCAGAAACGCGGCGCGGCGCGACGAGTCTTCGATCTCGTAAGCCTCGCCGAAAATATCGATGGCGGCGCGCGCGGGATTCATGGCCGTGAAATCCGAAGGGACTTTGATCGCTTGCTTCATCGCTCTATGCGCCGTTTTACGGAACGAAGGGCCAACTTTTTCACACGAACATCCCACATTTCCGATGCACTTGACTCATGCTGGCGATCACGTGGCGTGAAGCGTTTTGCCGCCCAGTTCGCGAAACAGCCATCCGCGCGCATAAGCCCAATGACGCTTCGCGGTTCGCTCGGGGATTCCGAGAATGCCGGCGGCTTCTTTGAATGGCAGGCCCGCGAAGTAATGCAGCTTGACCAATTCCGCCACGTCCGGCGCCGCTTCGGCCAGCTTGTCCAGAGCCTCGTGCACGGCCAGCAGATCGCTCTCGTCCATGGTCGTTTGCACGGCGAGCTGTTCTTTCAATTCGACGGAGCGCCGGCCATCGCCGCGCTTGAGGCGCTGCTTGGAGCGCGCGTTATCCACGAGAATCCGGCGCATGGCTTCCGCGGCCGCGCCAAAGAAATGCCGCCGGTTTTCCCAGCGCACCGGCGCGTCCGCGCCCAGCAAACGCAGGAACGCCTCGTGCACCAGCGCCGTCGGCTGCAGCGTCTGCCCCGATTGCTCGCGCGCCAGTTTCGCAGCGGCCACCCCGCGCAATTCGTCGTACACCAGCGCCAGCAGCTTGTCCATGGCCTGCGCATCGCTGCGCCCGACCGCGTCGAGTAGGAGGGTCACGTCGGACATGGCGGGCAAAGAATAACACGCCAGAGTGGGAAAGCAAAAAATGAAAATTGTGCCGGGGATCGGGACGGGCAATGTCTCCTTGGCCGCGCTTTGTTCCCAGCGCCATCTCCCATCCTCCTTTACAAGTTGCTATCCCCACGAAGTTTGCTGAAATTACCGCACACTTTTGTGCACCTTCCCCGATTGCGTGAGGGAAATCCCCCCTTGCTTGATCGCCCTCCCTAAAGTTTTCAGGCCCCTCCGCCTTTTCTTCAGGGATGTCCCTCCTTTTCTTGCGACTATCCCCAATTCGAAATAAGCTTCCCTTCTTTATTGAGGGACATCCCCAATCCTGTTCGGCCCTTCAGTTGCCTCCATAGTGACATTGACTGAGAAAGGCGAGTGTCGCGGGCCTGTGCGGCGGCGTCCAGGATTTCGCGTGTTGCGGAGAATGCGGGTGGGCGTGCGGGGGCGCGGCGATTCGACCTCGGACGCGAAGGCGCTACTTGGCGGGCTTGAGTTTTTTCAGATGGGCTTCCACTTCGTCCAGACTGGCCCAGCCTTGAAAGTACATGCTCAGGTAAAAGAGCGAGGCTTTGGTCGGCTTG
>Ga0209579_10000356_pt1 | contig 50944 bp, 43 predicted proteins | sample Coa_R1_2_FD_187152 | JGI IMG/M metagenome (GOLD analysis project Ga0209579, IMG submission 187152) | Surface soil microbial communities from Centralia Pennsylvania, which are recovering from an underground coalmine fire - Coalmine... | ecosystem: Environmental > Terrestrial > Soil >...
CGGCGCCAGCGCAAGCTCCGCATATGACGTGATTTGAACTTCACGTGTGCGCGCGCCGAGATTGGTGATCGATACGCGGCGCACTTCCGCATCGTCCTCGTCCGACACCAGCACCTCGAGCGTCGTCGCCAGCGCGCCATCCCGCCGGGTGATTTCGGCGCGGTCTTCGGTGAACCGGGCTTCGTAGGCATCCGGGACGGCGCCGCTGGGTTGGTAGCCCGCCGACCAAGACTGACCCGTCTGCGCATCGCGCAAAAAGATGTAGGTACCCCAGCAGTCTCGCGTGGCGTCTTCGCGCCAGCGCGTGATCGCGAGATCGCGCCAGCGGCTTGACCCCGAGCCGGCCGCCGTGATCATCACCCCGTAGCGTCCGTTTGACAGGAGATGTGTCCGGGGCACCGCGTCGTACGGGGTCGTGAATCGGCGCACGACCGGCACCGCGTGCGTCCCGGCGTGCGCCGCCGCGGGGACGTCTTCCGCGCGAGGCCGGGCGACCAGCACGTCGCGCGGCGTACGCTCCTGCAGGAGCAGCTCGGTCGCCTGCACGATCGGGTCCGCGTGGAATCGGGTGCGCATGGCCCCATCGTTGAGCACGTTGGCGAGCGCGACCACCGACATGCCCTGATGGTGCGCCAGGTACGCGCGCACGATCGCGACATGTCCCCCTTCGGGCACCCGCGTCCGCGTGTAATCGAGCGCTTCGTAAAATCCATACGCCCCCGTTCCACCGGCCTTGGCAATCCGCTCAAAGTTCTGCGCCGCCTGGCTGGGATCGATCATGGACGCGAGCGCGGTCGCGTATGGTGCGATCACCAGATCCTCACCGAGTCCGCGCTTGAGCCCTAAGTCCGGCACCCCAAAGCTGGTGTATTGGTACTCGAGGTTCAAGTCCCGCGCGTTGTACGCCGACTCCGAGATGCCCCAGGGCACGCGGCGCTCTGCGCCGTAGGCAATGTGCCGCCGCACCGCCAGTTCGCACGTTTGGCTCAGCAGGCTGCCGGACGGCGACATCATCACGAGCAGCGGCATGAGGTACTCGAACATGGAGCCCGACCACGAGATGAGCGCGGACCCGTGGCCCACCGGCGTGAGCGCCCGGCCGAGACGAAACCAGTGCGACGACGGGATATCGCCCTTGGCGATGGCGATGAAGCTCGTGAGGCGCGCCTCGGACGCAAGCAGGTCGTAACAGTTGGCGTCCAGGGCGCCGTCCGTGACCCGATACCCGATGGACACAAGCCGGCGCGTATGATCGAACAGAAAGCTGAAGTCCATTTTCCGGAACATGGTCTCCGCCCGCTCTGTAATCGCGGTCAGGCGGCGAACGAGCGCGGCCGCATCGTCGGCTGAGCGCCGGACGGCGTCTGCCAGGGCGTCGACATATCCCAAGGTGTCGGCGGCCGCGGATGCCTGGTCGAGCAGGCCTGCGCGGAATGCGGCAAGTTCCCGCAATGCTCCGTCGAAGCGTTCCGGAATGTCCGCGAGCGCAGGGAGCGGGTGAAACAACGACTCGATCGATGCCCAGTCCGGCGATCGCCGCAGAGAACGTGCGGTCATTGCGGTACTCTCGCCGGAATCCAGCCGGATCCACGGAACAAACATCGCCGCGTCCCGCGTGTGACTTTCGACGCATGCCGCGACGGCATCCGCCCACGCGCAGAACGTGGAGTCGGGAGCGTCTCCGCGTTCCTGAGCGAGGGCGTGAGCGATGTCGGCGATGGTGTGCGCACGCGTCCTTAGCTCGATGAACCGCGCCGCCCACTCGACGGGAGTGACCGGCATCGGCTGCAGCGAGTTGACCAGCGCGTCGATCGCATTACTGAGCTGCTTCCGGGTGACGATATGCGTGCGCGACGTCTCCGCAACCCCGCCGAGCGCTTCGCGCAAGAGCGCAATCGTGTCGTTCAGGCCGGCGAACGCGCGCTGTCCGAGAAAGGAATGCCGGACCAGTTCCCGGCAACCGTTCCCGAGGGCGAGGAGATGTGCGGCAAGGTTGCCGCTGTCCACTGAGGAGACATACTTGGGATCGAGCGGACGAAGTTCACGCGTGTCGTACCAATTGTAGAAGTGCCCGCGAAACGATTCGAGCCGGCTCATGGTCTCGAGAGTGCCTTCCAGTCGCGCAACGGCGTCCGCCGTACCCAGCCAGCCCAGGTCGCGCGCCGCCAACGTGGACAGGAGATACAGCCCCATGTTCGTCGGCGATGTTCGATGGGCCACGACCGGCTTCGGATTCTCCTGGAAATTATCGGGAGGCAGCGCGTGGTCCGCCGGAGTCACGAATACTTCGAAGAAACGCCACGTCCGGCGCGCAATCACTCGAAGCCCTCGAGCGTTCGTCTCGGAGAGCGGCTCGACCCGGGTGCGCCTCGGCGGCAGGCTGATCCACCGTGCGACCGCGGGTGCCGCGATCCAAAGCACGATGAACGGAAGCGCCGCGGCCGGCTCCGCGCGCCGTTCAACAGCCACCGCCGCCGGCACCGCCAGCGCAAGCACCACGCCGCCGGCCATGCGCGCATAGATTCCGGAGAGCGCCGGATCGCCCCCAGACCCGGTCTGCGTCGCAGTCACCCACTCCAAGAGACGCCGGCGGGTGATCAACATACGCCCCACCGTGCGCAGAATCGCGTCCAACATCAGCCATGTCTGAGACGCCAACAGCGTTACCGTAAGCCCGATCTGGGACGCGCCGACCGAAAGGTCGGTGAGGGCGGCGCGAACATAGGTGCGCCTGGAAATACCTCGACGAGGGGGCGTGAATCCGATGACGAAGGCCAGCAGCGCGGGGATCGCGATCGTCGCCAAGATGAACGCCGTCCACACCCAGGCCGCGGCCGACGGCAGCAGCCAGGCGGCGGCCAACGTGAAAAATGCCGCCGGAGCGGACAACGAGCGCCGCAGATTGTCGATCATCTTCCAGCGGCCGATCGCGGGAATCGCGACCGCGCGCCGCTCTCCCGACGTTGCGCGCCTCCGTCCGAAGACCCACGGCAGCAGCTGCCAATCGCCGCGCACCCAGCGATGCTGCCGGGCCGCCGCCGCTTCGTAGTGCGAAGGAAACTCGTCGAACAGCTCGATGTCTGACGCCAGCGCAACCCGCGCGAAGATACCTTCGAAGAGATCGTGGCTCAGCAGCGCATTATCCGGCATCTTGCCCGCCAAGGCCGTCTCAAACGCATCGACGTCGTAGATTCCCTTGCCGGTGTACGAGCCTTCTCCGAACAAATCTTGGTAGACGTCCGACGTCGCGGAAGCATACGGATCCATGCCGCGCGGGCCCGAGAAGATGGTCTGGAACAGCGATCCCTCGTGGTCGGCCGGGAGCGATGGGTTGATGCGCGGCTGCACGATCCCATAGCCTTCCACGACGCGCCCGGCGGACGGGCTGAAGCTCGGCTGATTGAGTGGATGCGCCATGGTCCCGATTAAACGACGCGCCGCGCCTCGCGGCAGACGCGTGTCCGTGTCGAGGGTGATGACGTACCGAACACCCGACGGGGCGTGCACCGGGCGTCCGCCGACCGGCAGAAACGTCGTGTTCGCGCCGCCCCGAAGCACCCGGTTCAGTTCGCGCAGCTTCCCTCGCTTGCGCTCCCACCCCATCCACGTACCCTCGCGCTCGTTCCAGACACGCTTCCGATGAAACAGCAGGAAGCGCTCTCCGCCGTCAGACGCGGGACCGTAGAGTGTGTTGAGCTTCACGACGCCGTCCACCGCGACGGCCAGGAGTTCGTCGTCACCGGAGAGGCTCTCGGCCGGCGCGTCCAGCCAGTCGGTGAGCAGCGCAAAGCGCAGTTCCTCGTCCGGGTTCGCCAGGTAGTGGACCTCCAGCCGCTCCACCAGCTGTTCCACCTGATGTTGGGCCGTGAGCAGCGCGGGCACGACGACCATCGTTCGCAGTTCCCGCGTGACTCCGTCGCGCAGCTCCCGCCGCGGCAGCACGTGCGGCTTGAGTGAGTGGGTCACGGCCCGGTTGATGAGCGCGATCGCCAGGTCGGAAGCCGGCACGACGGCGAGGAGGCCGAGCAGCAAGAGCCCCCACGCGGCGATTCCCGCGTTCCGTTCGTACAGCAGCGGCAGCAGCACGATCAGGGCGGTAAGGAGGGTAATCGACCCGAGGTAGCCCGGCACCGCGCTTCGCAAATAGAGGCGCAGGAGCCGGTCTCGCCAGACGAGGCGGTAACCGAGCTCGCGCTCCAGCGCCGGGCGTCCCCCGGCAATCAGGTAATAACCCGCATCGGCGCGGTCCTCGCGCGGCGGGCCGTCGCCGGACGGCTCTGGGAGGGCCCGTGTGATTCGGCCCACCACACGTCTCACGACCTCGATTTCCGAATGCCGCGATCCTCGCGAGAGGTCCTCGATCGCATGGCGGTACGAATCCCGCGTGGCGAAATCCATCTGGGCGAAGTTGGTTTCGTGCCGAAGTATTTCGTCCGCCAGGCTGACGCTCTCGAAGAATTCGGCCCAATCAAAGTCCGTCATCAAACGCATGCTGGTGATGATGTTCCGTACCGTGACGGTCATCGCAGCCTGTGCCTGGTGCCCGGTCCGGACAATGTCGTCGGCCGTCGTCCCCAGCGCCGCCACCCGCTGGTCGAGCCAGCGCTGGACAACATCCACCTTCGGGCCGAGATCCCGCAGACGCTGGACCAGCTGTACGATAAAGGCCGTGCCGAGCGGCGTTCCTTCGGCGCGGCGGAGGGCCGCGTCCGGTGAGATCGGAGCGTGCCCGTTTGCGCCGATCACGCTGTCAATTAGCATGTCGACGTCCTGGCGCGCGGTGCGGTTCCGCACGATGCGCTCGGCCAGCCTTCGCAGGTTCTCGACGAGCACCACGCGGAGGCTGATGGCCACGGCCCACAGCTCGCCGATGGTGAGCGGTTGTACCCGCTGGTACGCCGTCACAAAGCGGCGCAACGTGTCCGGATCGAAACGGCTGTCCGTGTGCGCCACAAAGGCCCAGGCCAGACCATACACGCGCGGATACCCGCGCAGGGGCCCCGAGGCGAGCTTCGGAAGTTCGCGGTAGTAGCCGGCGGGCAGATCGTCTGCGATCTCCCGGAGTTGCTGGTCGACGATGTGGAAGTTATCGACCAGCCATTCAGCCGCGGGCACGACCGCATACTCGTCCCGGATCGCCGGCGCAATCACCCGATACGAGTCCAGCAGCACGCGGCCGTTCTCTGCCACCCGCGGGGTCAGCGGACGGCCCCGGTCCGTGTCGTTCGTGACAGTCTGCGCCGCCGCGAGACTCTCCGCGTGCTGTTCCAGCCGCTCCAGGCTGAAAAGTTCCGCCCGAATGGGTTCTTCCAGATCGTCGAGCGTGAAGGTTGGCGGTTGATCCTTATTCATGCCGGCAATGCGGGATTCCGGCACGGGGGATCTGCGAGATACCCGTGAAGCTGCACCAACGGCACCCCTCTTCTCTGTATGTCTATCGTGGTTTTTCGATGCCGACGGAGTCGCTGCACGAAACCTCGGAGAAGCCGGTGTGTTGTTGGCCGAAGGAGACACCACCGCGCTCGCATCGTGCGGGCTGTCCCTGGTTAGTATAACAGGCGCAAAGACAATGTCCCCGGCGGCCGCAGCTACGTTGGCGCCGCCGTCGACGTCCACCCGTGGCGGCGAGCTATGACCGGCGAGATCCGCCGGAAAGAACTCTTGCCGATTCACTGGTTCTTTGAGCCTTCGAAGTGTCGGAAGATTGTCGAACATTGGCTTCGGGGTCATTCGGAATGCGCAGGTCATCGATTCAAATCCGCTCGCCGGCGATAGTCAGGAATTAACGCACGATCACGCGAGCAGCCTCGCCATCGTCAGCGCATGCGCCTTGGTGACATTGACTAGATCCGCGACTTCAATGTACTCGTCTGGCGCCGCGATATTGTGCGGCGTTGGCCCATATACGACACACGGCGTGCCACGCCGCCGCCAGAACCGGCAGTCTGTCCCGCCCAACGAGCAACTCAATTCTACGGGCGCACCTCGCACCGCGGTGACGCTGTCCACCATGGTCCGCACCAGGGGATGCGCCGGATCTGTGAAGTTGGGATCCCGCCAGTGGCGGACCTCGCACTCGATATGCGGATGCCGCTCGAGCCGAGCGCGGACTTCGTTCATCACCTCGGCGTGCGTGAACCCGAACGGCATGCGGATATCGACCCACGCTTCGGCGTGGTACGGGATCAGACTATCCTTTTCGCCCCCGCGCAGCACTCCGACGTTGACCGTCGTCTCGAGGATATACCGCGCCGCGCCGGATCCGAACATCGCGTCAAACGTCGGACCGATCTTCGCCGCCATCTCGCGCAGCCAGGGCGGCGTACCGGCGTACGGGCCGGCGAGGCCCCGCAGATCGGTCAAGAAATCCATCAGCAGATGATTCGCGTTGCGGCCCATGCTCGGCACCGGACTGTGCCCCGAGAGCCCGCGGGCCGTAAAAGTCAGGCGGCTCGCGCCCTTCTCGCCGAACCGGACGAGGCTCGCGCCGCTCGGCTCGGCGCTCAGCACCATGTCGCCCTGCACTTCCGGACAGTTTGCCGCCAGGTGCTCAGACCCGAACTTTGCCCCGGTCTCCTCGTCCGACACGAGCGTCAGCGTGATCCGCCCACGCCAGTCCCGGCGGTGCTCCGCCATGACGAGAAAGGCCGTCATCAGCGCGGCGTCGCCGCCTTTCATGTCGATCGCGCCGCGGCCGTAGATGCGGCCGTCGACGAGCTCGCCGCCGAACGGGTCGCGGGTCCAGCGGCCGCGATCGCCGGGCGGGTACGTGTCGAAGTGGCCGTTCAGCACGAGGTGCGGCCCGGGGCCGGCGCCCGTGACGGTTGCGATCAAATTCGGGAGGCCCTCGCGCACGGTGACGTCTGACTGCTCCACGCCGGGCGCGTCGAGATCGCCGCGCGCAAACCGGTGTACCTCTGTCGTGTCGCCGGGCGGGCTGCTCTCCCGGTCGATGCTGGGAATCTGGAGCAGCCGTTGGCAGCGCCGAATCAGCTCCTCGCGCCGCGCCTCAACCGCTCCACTGACCCGCTCGCCCAGCTGCATGCGATGCCCTCCAAAGTTGGCTGTTCCGGTCAAGACACTACGGCCCGTCGGTGGCGCCCACCTCCGGTGGGGACGAGCGGACGGGACTGCGCTTCTCACCCATCGAATAGAGCGGCACCCGCTCGAGGACGATCGAGGTGACCCGTGAAGCAGGATCTCTTTCTCGAAGAAGCTCGGCTCGGCCCGCGCAGCGACGTCTTGATCGAATATGACGAGATGCCGAGGCTGCCGATGTTTCGCGAGCGGTTCCGCGCGTACGCGCTGGTGGACCTCGCGCACGCCGTCATGATGGTCGAGGAGGGGATGCTGACCCGCGAGCGCGGCGCCAAGCTGCTGCGGGGCCTGCGGCAGGTCCTGGATCTCGGTCCCGACGACTTTCCGTGGGAGCCGCGGTCGGGCTCGTACCTCGTGCAGATCGAACGCTACCTCGAGCAGCAGTTTGGTCACGACATCGCGGGGCGGCTCCAGACCGGCCGCAGCCGCAACGACCAGGAGGCCGCCGCGGACCGCGTCTACCTGCGCGACGCGCTCCTCGGCACCATCGCCGATCTCATCGCGCTGGAGCGCGCGCTGCTCTCGCTGGCCGCACAGCACACCGAGACAATCATGCCGGCGTACACGCACCTCCAGCACGCGCAGCCGGGCACGTTCGCGCATTATCTGCTCCGCGAAGCGAGCATCTTCGAGCGCGATCTTCAACGTCTGGAGGGCACATTCGCTCGCACCAACCTCAACGCGCTTGGCGGCGCCGCGCTGGTCGGCACGTCGTGGCCCGTGAACCGCCGCCGGACGGCCGAACTGCTCGGGCACGACGGTCTCGTGGTGAACGCCTCCGACGCGGGCGTCTTCGCGCGGGATGTGCTTGAAGAAGGCGTCGCCGCCCTTGCGCTGCTGATGAGCAACCTGGGCCGCCACGCGACCGACCTCTACGTCTGGTCGTCGTGGGAATTCTCGTTTGTCGAAGTGGCCGACGGCCTGGCCGGCACGAGCAGCATCATGCCGCAGAAGAAGAACCCGCACGCGCTCGAACGGGTGAAGGCCCTCGCGGGGCAGGCGGCCGGGTGGCTGCCGTCGATGATGTGTGCGCAGCGAGGCGTGCTCTCGACCGATCTCGACGCCATGTTCGGGGACGACACCCTGGCGGAGGCGCTGCGCGCGTCCCGCGCCGGGCTCCGCCTGCTGGCTGAGGCCGTGCGGACGCTGCGTGTGCGCGCAGACGTGATGGCCGAGCGGGCGGGCGTGTTCTGGAGCACGGCCAGCAACCTGGCCGACGAACTCGTCCGCCGGTTCGATCTGCCCTTCCGGACCGCGCATCATGTCGTGGGGCGTTTCGTGAAGTACTCGACCGACGCCAAACAGGGCCCGGCCGACGCCTCCGTCGAGTTGTTCCGCCGCGCCGCGCAGGAGATGGCCGGGCGCGACATCGAGCTCGGCGCCGCGGATCTTCACCGCATCCTGGATCCGCGCGCGTTCCTCGAGACGCGGGTCACCGAGGGCAGCGCCAACCCGCGCCACGCCGCGGACCACATCCGCGTGCTCGGCGAGGCGACCGACCGGCACGCCGCCTGGCACGCGCAGCAGACCGGCAAGATCGCGGCGGCGATCGCGGGGCTCGAGCGCGCCGCCGGGGCGCTCTCGGCATGACGGCCGTGCCGTCCACCGGGACCGCGACGACGACGCGCGCCGGGCAACTCGCCGAGTTCGGCGTTTCGCTGCGCCTTGACCAGGTGCCGGCCGCCGTCCTCGCCCACGCGAAAATCCTGACACTCGATACATTGGGCGCGGCGCTCGCCGGCGTGCCGACCGCGGAGGGCCAGGCGGCGATTCGCGCGGTCCGGACGCTGGCGGCGCCTGACGGGCCGTCGACGTTGTGGGGCACCGCGCAGCGCACCACGCGGGCGGGCGCGGCCCTGGTCAACGGCATCACCGCGCATGCCCAAGAACTGGACGACTTCGGCGGGTGCGATCATTCCGGTGCCGTCGTCCTCCCGGCCGTGCTGGCGGTGTGCGAGGGCCGCGGAGTCCCGGGGGCCCGCGTCCTCGAGGCGATCGTCGTGGGCTACGACGTGGCGCTCCGGGTCATGGAGGCGGCCGGCGGCTATCGAGCCCACAACGGACGCGGCTGGCACTCGACCGGGACGTGCGGGAGCTTCGGCGCCGCGGCCGCGGTCGCCAAAGTATTGAATCTGGACGCCCGCCACACGACGTGGGCGCTCGGGTTGGCGGGCACCTTCACCGGGGGGACGTGGGCGTTTCTCGCCGACGGCGCGATGAGCAAGCGTTATCATCCCGGGCGCGCCGCCGAGTCGGGCGTGGTCGCGGGCGTGCTGGCAAGCGAAGAGTTTACCGGACCGTCGCAGGTCTTCGAAGCTGAGTGGGGCGGATTCCTGAACACCTACGCGCGGGGCGACGCCCAGCCGGAGCGGCTCACGCAGGGGCTGGGGACGGATTTCAAGATCATGCGCAGCGGCGTCAAACCATACGCCTGCTGCCGCGGCGCGCACAGCGCGCTGGACGCCGTGCTCGATCTGCGGCGCCGCCACACCTTGGCCCCCGACCGGGTCGCTGGTGTCGCGATCCGGTGCACCGCGGCTGACATGCAGATGCTGGGGGACCGGGCACCCGAGACCCGCCTGGCCGCCCAGATGAGCCTGCCGTACAGCGTGGCGGTCGCCCTGATGACCGGCCGGGCCTTGTTGGACGAGTATGAAGATAAGTGGCTCACGGATCGCGCCACCCGCGCGCTGATGGCGAAGGTCGACATGCGCGTCGATACGACCCTGCCGGAGGGCACTGAGCCCTACATCACGATCACGACCACCGATGGACAGGCGCACACCGGACACGTGGACGTGGGACGCGGCGCGCCCGAGAACCCACTGCCAGACGCTGAGGTGATCGCGAAATACCGGGATCTCGCCGCCCGCACGCTGCCGCCGGCATCGGTCCGAGCGATTGAGGCCATCACGCTGTCACTCGACGAACGACCGAACGTGGACCAGCTGCTCGAAGCGCTGCGCGCCCCTTAGGCTTCCGCCCGCGTCTTGAAGGTCGGCACCGCCGCGAGCAGCGCTTTGGTGTATTCGTGGCGCGGCGAGCCGAACACGTCTTCGGTCCGCCCTTCCTCCACCACGCTCCCGCGATAGATCACCATTACGCGATCCGCGAGATGCCGCACCACCGACAGGTCGTGGGAGATGAACACGTATGAAACCCCGCGCGAGTCTTGAAGAACGACCAGCAGGTTGAGAATCGTCGCCTGGACCGACACGTCGAGCGCCGAGGTCGGCTCGTCGCAGACCACGATGTCGGGATCGGCGGCAAAGGCGCGCGCGATAGCCACGCGCTGCCGCTCGCCGCCGCTCAGTTGATGCGGCAGCCGGTCGAGATACCGCGCGCCGAGTTTGACCGCCTCGAGCAGCGCCGTTGCCCGTATGCGCCGGTCCTCGCGGGTGCCCCCGCCGAACAGCTCCAGCGGCCGGGCCACCGCCTCGAACACGGTCCGGCGCGGGTTCAACGTCAGGTCCGGATTCTGGAAGACAATCTGGATGTGGCGCCGCGTGGACCGCGTCCACCGTTCGGGACGCCGCGGCAGCGCGCGGCCCCGCAGCGTGATCTCGCCCGCGGTCGGCTGCAGCACCCCGACGAGGCAGCGGCCAAGCGTGGTCTTGCCCGATCCGCTCTCGCCGATGATCGCGAGAGCCTCCCGGCCGAAGACCGTGAGGGACACGTTGTCGAGCGCCCGAAGTGGCGGGGCGCCAAGTCCGGGAGCGAGGCGGCGTCCCGGCGTCCCATACTGGTGCGTGAGTCCGTGCGCCTCGAGCACGGCCGCTCCCGCGTCGACGGCCCGGCTCGCCGCGCGGATGCTTTCGGGAGGCACCGTGTCCGGCCCCGGGACCTTCTCCCAGAAGAAGCACCGGCTCGCCCGGCCCGGCCGGGCCTCCACCAGCGGCGGTGGCTCCCGGCGGCACCGGTCCTCGGCCATCGCGCACCGCGGCGCGAACTGGCAGTGGGTTACCGGCGCGGCCGGATCGGGCAGCGCGCCTTCGATCGCGGGCAGCAATCGCTGCGCGGACGGCGCGTCCACGCGGGGCAGGCACCGGAGCAGCGCCAGCGTGTAGGGATGCGTGGGCCTGGCGAAGACATCGGCGACCGGCCCCGTCTCCACCAGTTCGCCGGCGTACATGACCCCGACGGTGTCGCAGAGCTGCGCGATCACCGCCAGGTTGTGCGAGATGTAGAGGATCGCCGCGCCGGTGCGCGCACGCAGGGACCGCACCAGCTGGAGGATGCGGGCTTCGGTCGTGACGTCCAATCCCGTCGTCGGCTCGTCCATCACGAGCAGATCCGGATCGCACGCCAGCGCCATCGCAATCGACACGCGCTGCTGCTGGCCGCCGCTGAGTTGGTGAGGATACTTGACGGCCACGCCGGCCGGATCGGGGAGCTGCACCGCATTGAACAGCTCGACGGTCTTCGTGAAGGCAGCCGCGCGGTCGAGTCCTTCGTGTTCTTGCAGCACCTCCATGACCTGGGCGCCGACGCGCAGGACGGGATTGAGCGTGCTGCCGGGATTCTGGAACACGATCGACAGCCGCCGCCCCCACAGCGCGCGCAGCGCGGCCGGGGATTTGGTGAGGAGCGGCTCACCGCGGTAGCGCACGTCGCCCCGCACGGCGGCCGGTGGGCGCAGCGCGCCCATGACGCCGAACCCCACGGTGCTCTTCCCCGAGCCCGACTCGCCGACGAGCCCGAAGATCTCTCCCGCCGCGACGGCGAACGACACGCCGCGGACGGCGTTGACCGGACCGCGCGCCGTCCGGTAGACGACCTCGAGGTCCCGCACGTCCAGGACCGGCGTCCCGGTGGTGGTTCCCGTTGGTGCTGCCCGGGCGGCCATGCTACTCTGGCCTCAGGCTGGCCTGGATGCCGTCGCCGAGCAGGTTCGCGCCCACGACCGCGCTCGAGATCGCGACCGCCGGCGGCAGCGCGAGCCAGGGCGCCTGGTTGAGGAAGGGCAGCGCCTCGTTGATCATGAGGCCCCAGTCGGGGCTTGGCGGCGCGGCGCCCAGGCCGAGGAAGCCGAGGGACGTGGCGAGCAGGATCGAGTAACTGAAGCGGATGGTCGTGTCCACAATAATCGGCGTCCACGCGTTGGGCAGCAACTCGCGGAAGAGGATGTACCATCCGCGCTCGCCCCGGGCGCGGGCCGCGTCGACGAACTCGGACGCGGCGAGGCTCAGGACCACGCCGCGCAGCACCCGCGCGGCCCGCGGCATGAAGACGACGGCGATGCCGATGACCACGTACGTCGGGCTGTGGCCGAGGCTCGTAAGGATCAGCATCGCGAGCAGGATCGACGGAAAGGCCATCAGCGCGTCCATCGTTCGCATCAGGACCTCGTCGACGACGCCGCGATAGTACCCGCCGACGAGGCCGACCGTCACGCCGAGCGCTTCACCGAGCACCGTGCTGACGACGGCGAGCGTGAGCGTGCCGCGCGCTCCCCACATGACGCGGCTTAACTGATCGCGCCCGAACTGGTCCGTGCCCGCGAGGAACTGCCGGGACGGCGCCTCGAGCAGGTGCGTCATGTGAAATTCGGTGTACCGGTACGGTGCGAGCGCGGGCCCGAGGACCGCTAGGACGAGGTGCACGGCCAGGATCGCCGCCCCGACCGTCGCGGCCTTCGACCCGCGAAGGGCACCGGCGGCACGGCGCAGCGCCATCCACCGGCGCGCCGCGGCCGCGGGACCGACCGGCAGGGGGCTCGCGGCGGGAGGCAGGAGCTCGGCCACGGCTCAGTACCGGATCCGCGGGTCCAAGTACGCGTACACGATGTCGGCCCCCAGGTTGGCGAGCCCGTAGGCGCTGGCGACGACGAGCGTGGCCATCTGCAGCATGGGCACATCGCGGTGGTTCACGCTGTCGACGAGCAGCCGGCCGAGTCCCGGATACGAGAAGATCGTCTCGACGATCACGATGCCGCCGAGCAGGAAGCCGACGTTGAGGGCGACGATCCCGACGGTGGGGAGGAGGGCGTTGCGCAGCGCGTGCGCCACGACACGGCGCGGCCGCAGCCCTCGGAGGCGCGCGGCCTCCGTGAACGGCTGCCGGATCGCGTCGATCATGCTGGCGCGCGTCATGCGGGTCATCTGCGCCAGCAGCGCGAGGATCAGCGTCAGCACCGGCAGCACGAAGCGCGCGGCCTGAGACGCCAGCGAGGCCTGCGGGTCGACCATGCTCGACGGCGGGAAGATCCGGAAGCGGTAGGCCAGCAGCAGAATCAGCAGCGTGCCCCAGACGAACTCCGGCAGCGACAGCGCGATCAGCGTGAGCGTGCTGATTGCGTGGTCGAGCGGTCGGTCGCGCCGCAGGGCCGCGACGACCCCCAGCCCGATCGAGAGCGGCACGGCGATGAGGAGCGCGAGCCCCGCGAGCACCGCGGACCGTCCCAGCCCTTCGAGGACGAGCGGCCGCACCGGCATCTGGTAGAGCAGGGACTGCCCCCAATCGCCCCGCACCACGCCGCCGATCCACTCCGCGTACCGGACCGGCGCGGGGCGCGTCAGTCCCAGTTTCAGCCGGAGGGCCGCGAGATCTTCCGGCGTGGCCGAGGTGCCGAGGATTTCCGTCGCGACGTCGCCGGGCAGGAGCTGCACGACGGCAAACACGAGCACCGAGACGACCGCCAGCACCACGGCCAGCGCGCCCAAGCGGCGGGCGATGAACCCCAGGCTGCGCACTGCAGGCGGCGGGGATCAGCCTTCGAAGTAGGCCTCCCGGAAGTCCCACCACCGGAGCGGATGCACCGCGACGCCCTTCACGTTGCTGCGCATCGCGGCCGTGTACATCGTGAAGTACGGGACGACCCACGGACCGTCGACGTGGATGACCTGCTCCGCGCGCGCGTAGAACTCTTTCCGCTTCTTGAAATCGGTCGTCGCCCGGCCCGTGTCGAGCAGCGTGTCGACGTCCTTGTTGCTGTACGCGTCGTTGAAGCCGCCGCCGGTCCGGAAGTAGGGGTACAGCGTCTCGTCGATGCTCGCGCGTCCGAACCAGTTGTTGGCGTAAAACGGCTTCTTCTTGTAGACGGTCGCGACGTGGACGGACCACGGCACATTCTTGACGTCGATCTTCACCCCGGCGGGCGCGGCCATCTGCTGGTAGGCCACGGCCAGTTCCTGCAGCCCGACCCGTTCGTTCGACGTCCACAGTTCAATGTTGAGCCCGGAGCCATACCCGGCTTCGGCCAGCAGCGACTTCGCCTTGGCGACGTCGTAGGTGTGGGTGGGCGTCGTGGCCGCGTAGTACGGGCTGAAGCTTGGGACCGAATGGTCTTCGCCCGTGCTCGCGTGCCCCTGCCAGACGGCCTTGATCAGGGCGTCGCGGTCCACGAGGTACTTCAGCGCCTGCCGCACGCGCACGTCGTTGAACGGCTTCTCCGCGTTGTTCATGGTCAGCGGCTGGAACCCCGGGCTTTTCACCGAGACCACCGACACGCCCGGCGTTTGGAGGGCCGGCATGTACGACGCCGGCACCTCGAACATCGCGTGGACCGAGCCGCCGGTCAACGCCGCGACCTGAGCGGCCATGGCCGGCATGTTGACCTCCCACAACTCGTCGAGGTATGGGCGGCCGGGATCCCAGTAGTTCTGGAACCGCACCATTCGGGTATAGGCCCCCGGCCGGAACTCGGCGAGGCGGAAGGGGCCGGTGCCGGACGGCGCGGTCTTGATCAGCGCGGCCCGGTCGGCTGGCAGGATCCGCGCGTACGTCGTGCCGAGGGAGATCGGCAGATCCGCGTAGGGGATCGAGAGCCGGAAGCGGACGGTGTAGTCGTCGGCGGCCTCGATTTTGTCGATGGGGCCCACCGAGGTGCGCGCCGGCGAGCCGTTCTTGGGATCGAGAATGCGCTCGAAGGTGAAGACGACGTCGCGCGCGTTGAGCTCGCGCCCGTGGTGGAATTTGACACCCCGCCGGAGATTGAACGTCCACACGTCGCCATGCGCGTTCGAACTCCAGCCGCTCGCCAGCTGCGGGTGCACCACGAACTTCTCGTCGACGCGGGTGAGGTTGTCGTAAATGGCCGCGGTGATCATGTACTCGTCGCCGGATACCGCGTAGGCCGGGTCGATGGAGAGCGGCGAGCTTGCCCAGGCGATCTTCAACGTGCCGCCGCGCTTTGGAGCGGCCGAGGCCGCCCCGGATCCCGCGAGCGTGACCGGCTGGAGCGCCGCCGCCGCGGCGGTCGCGGCGCCGTATTGCAGGAGGCGTCTCCGGCTCAGCATGCCTGTTTTTCGATCCATCTCGAGCACCCCCGAGTTAGCGATCGATGACGGCGAACGCGTCAATCTCGACGAACAGGTGCGGCAGCGCGAGGCCGCTGCAGACCACCCCGGTGCTGCAGTGCTTGACGCCTTCGAAGTACTTGTCGATCATCGCGTAGACCGCCTTGCGGTACTTTACGTCGGTCACGTACACGGTCAGCTTGCAGACGTCCTTGATGCTGCCGCCCGCTTCCTCCGCGAGCTGCTTGATATTCTTGCAGGCCTGCTCCGCCTGCGCGCCGGCGTCGCCTTCGCCCACAAAGTTGCCCTCGATGTCGTAGCCCGTTTGCCCGCGGAAGAAGATGAAGTCGCCCTTCGTGCGGATGGCCATCGAGAACATGCCGTTGGCGTGGTGGCGGTACGGCAGCTTGGCGCCTTCGAATGAACGGATGAACTGCTTCGCCAATACCCTTCCCCCTTTCCGTGATCGGAGCGAGTGCGAGACCGGAACGGCCGTGCGCTGGGCGACGGCCGTCGAGGTGGCCGCTGTTTCTCCGGTTCGGCGCGCTTCTCCTTGAAGATGCCGGCGGCGGCGCGGGTTCAGCGCGGCTCGACGGCTCGGTCAGGCTCGGGAAAGCGCTCCGGTGAGCTCTTCCAGCGAGCCGACGGCCTCGAGTTCAGTGACCATCTGCAACACCGCGGCCGCGCGCCGGCCGCCGATGACCGGCTCGGCCAGCTCGCGGAATTTCTCTTCGATCTCCTGCCACGTCATTGGATCGTCCGGCCCTCCGTGGCACAGTTTGCGGGAGTGCTCGAATGTGCCCCGGGCGGTCTCGACGGCCACGGTGGACGGAATCCGGGCGGAGTTGCGGTTCTGCGCGTACTCCGCCTGCGCCGTTTCATCCAGTTCGACCGCGACGCGGTCGATCAGCGCCAGCACTGCGGGGTCCGTGCGGTTCGCCTCGAGCCACCAGTCGGGCCGCGGCCGCCCGAGCAGCGTCATCGCGACGGCATGCGGGACGCTGAACTCGGCGTCGACCATGGTCGCCGGCCGGCGGATTTGAAACCAGTCGACGAGCGGCGCCATCGACCGGACCGTGACCCGGCGGACCTCGCGCGGCTCCATGTGGTGCGCGGTCATCACCTGCCGCAGCGCATCCACGGTCGAGTGCAGCCACCGGCAGCACGGGTACGGTTTCGACGAGACGCCGAGCAGGTCGAACTCCGTGCCCACCCCGCGTATCATCCGGTCGAAGTCGCAGCGGTCGGACCCGGCCATGATCCAGAGACCGCGCTCGCCGTCGAGAATTTCGCGCGTCGCCCCAAACCCGCGCTCGGCCAGCAGCGCGGCGCGGAGGCCGCCCTCGGCCGGCCACGCCACATTGTCCTTGACCCATGACACCCGATCTTCGTCCCACCCGACCTTCCCGTCGTGCGGCAGCGGGGCGAAGGCGCCGGCGAGCCCGAAGGCGCACAGCGTGCGCTCGACGTCGAGGCCGAGCAGCCGCGCGGACGCGGCGGCCGCCCCGAATGTCTGCGTCACCCCGTTGCCGTAGACCAGAACCCGGCGCTCCCAGCTGGGCTGGATCGCGCCCCTGATGTGCGCCCACACCTCATATCCGACCAGCACCGCGAGCATGAACGCGTCGCCGCGTAAGCGCCGCGTCTCCGCCAGCGCGAGCGCCGCTGGGATAATCGTCGCGCCGGGATGGCCGGTCGGTCCGGTGTCGTCGTAGTCCAACGCGTTCGCGGCCATGGCGTTCGCGAACGCGGCCGGGCCCGGCGCCGCCTTGATCGAGGTGCCGACGACCGTCGCGCCGCCGCCACCGCCGGCCACGTCCGCCGCGGCGCGCGCCAGCGGTGTGCGGCTCCCCCCGAGCGCGCACCCCAGATGGTCCAGAATCAGTTCTTTCACTCTCTGAACGACCGGCGCGGGTACGCCGTCGAGCGATGCCGTGGCAGTGTAGCGCGCGAGCACGGCGGTCGGGGTGGTCGCCATCAGATCAGCCGCAGCTCTCTGGGCAGGGCGCTGAGGCGTTCGCACCCGTCCGGCGCGACGGCGACCGGCTCACCGAGATAGAGACACAGGTCGCCGCCCTTCGTCAGCGCCCCCGCGAACAGAAAGAAGGTCATTCCTTCGCGCAGCACATGGGGATCCGTCTCTTTGATCCGCAGATTGTCGAGCCACGTGGGAGGATAGCCGATCCCGATGCCGTAGCCGACATGCCGTCCTCTGCGCGACAACCCCTGCGCTTCCAGCCGGTCGACCACGCGCGTCGCCACTTGCGCTGCCGGGAGGCCCGGCCGGATCATCTCCAGGCCTTCTTCGATGCCTTCGCGCAGACCGTTATAGAGACTGCGGATCTCCGACGCGGGCTCGCCGAGGTGCCCGGAATGGACGGCGACCGCGTGGTAGCGTTTGTACGGCGCGCCGATCTCGATCGTGAAGGGATCGCCGGGCTGCATGACGCGCTCGGTCGCCGCGCCGTGCGTCTGCGTCAACGTTCTCGGGCCGGAGGCGATCGGCGGCGCCACGGCGGGATAGTCCGCGCCGAGCGTTGAGAGCGTGTACAGCACCGCCGCGTTGACATCACACTCGCGCACGCCGGGGCGGGCGGCCTCGAAGGCCGCCGTAAAGGCCCGGTCCATAATCTGCGCGGCGCGGCGCATGTAGGCGAGTTCCGCGGGCGACTTGGTGAGCCGCAGTTCGGTCACGAGGTCGGAAGCGTCCACGAGGTCGACGCCGTCTGGGATCTGCTCCCGCAGCAGGTCGTAATAATAAGGAAGCAGGGCGTGGCTCTTCTTCTCGATGCCGATGCGCCGGCGGCCCGACAGCCCGTGCCGCTCTTTCAAAATGTCGACCGTGAAGGCGCCGGGATTCACGTGGCTGTCGTCAACCCAGGGCCGGATCTCGTTGATGAACGGCGACTCCCTGATCATCAATGCGTCGGCCCCGCGGCAGATCGCAGTCGGTGCGGAGCCGTCGGCCGGCAGCACGACCGTTTGGTACACCCAGTAGCCGATCTGATCGTAGCCAAACAAGTAGTAGAGGCTCTCTTGATGAAACAGCAGGAGCAGATCGAGGCGGGCGTCGCGCATCGCCGCGCGGGTGCGCTCGATCCGTGCCTCGTATTCCGCGAGCTCGAACGGCAGCGCCATCGTCGGTCACCCCGGGTCCGGCGTCTCTCAGCGCGTCACCTTCTCGCCGGGGCCCGCGCGGGCCTCGTTTCTCCAGGAATGTCGCAGCCTCTTGAGGTACATACCTCGCGGAGACGCAGGGAACAGGGGGGAAGGGGATGCATCGAGGTATCGCAGCCTGGATCGTGGTTGTGGTGGTCATGATCGGCGTAGCCGTCGCGGACCGCACCGGCTTCTCCAGTCCGTCGATACCGGTGACGGTCAACGACTACGTGGGTGGAATCACCAGCAGCGCGCCTCAGGACTGGGCGGCGGATGCGCAGGGATTCTTCGCCAAGCACAACCTCAAGGTGAACTTCGTCATCCTGGAAGGCACGTCCCAGGCCGTTCAAGCCGTCGCCGCCGACAGGACGGGCCGCGCCTTTGTACAGGGGGACATCCTGGACGAGATGCTGCTGGCGGACAAGAACCCGAGCGCACCTCCGCTCATCGGCATCGCCGGCAACGAACCACGAAATCCCGTCGCGTTGATATTCTTGAATTCGAGCGGCATCAAGTCGCCCGCGGACCTGGCCGGCAAGACCATCGGCGTTCCGACCGGCAGCCTGTCCGAACAATACCTCGACATCTTTCTCCAGAAGCAGGGGATCGCGAAGGATAAAGTGACGGTACAGAACATCGGCTTCGGCGCGCTCCATCCTGCGCTGATGCAGAAGCGGGTCGATGCCATCTGTGAGTTCGCCAGGGGCCTGGCCAGCCTCGACATCGTCGCGCAGCAGCAGGGCCAGAAAGTCGGATCCTTCCTCTTCGGCGACTATCACATGCCCTCGCCGTTGGGCGCCGTGGTGGTGCAGAAGAGCCTCGTCGACAAGGACCCCGCGGTGGCGGGCGCCATCGCCGCCTCGCTCAACGAGGGCCTCCACCTCTGCGTGATCAACCCGGAGCAATGCATCAAGGACTTCATCGCCAAGAATCCGGGGCGCGACTACGATCAAACGCTGGCGGAGTGGAAGGTCGCGCTCAAGGCGCAGTACGGGCTGGACGCCGCGACGGTGCAGAAGATGAAGCCCGCCCAGCTGGGGTGGTTCGATCCGCAGCTCGTGTCGGCGACGCTTCCAGAGCTCAGGACGATGTTCAAGATCAGCAAGATCTTCACCCCGACCACACTGTACACGAACCGGTTCGCCGAGCACCCGTAGCCGGGTCCGGGGGAGTGGCGTCGAGCGGCAGAGCGAGCCGGGCCGGCCTGCCGGGGCTGGCCGACTACGGCCTGCCGGTCCTTTCGTTTATCGTAGGCATCGTCCTGTGGCAGCTCGCGGTCCGGCTGTTCAGGATCCCCGCGTACCTGTTCCCATCGCCCTCCGCGATCGCCCAGGTCTTCTTCGACGGCCGCATCAATTGGGTGCACCAGACCCTGATCACGCTGAACGAGGCCGTCACAGGCTGCGTGATCGGCATTCTCGTGGGCTTCGTGATCGCGCTCGTGATCACGGTGTCCGCAACGCTGAACAAGATCCTGATGCCGTACATCGTCGCGCTTCAGGTGCTGCCGAAGGTTGCGATCGCCCCGATTATCTACATTCTGCTGGGCTTCACCAACACGTCGAGGATCCTGCTCATCGTGATCCTCACGTTCTTCCCGATCGTCATCAACGTGAGCACCGGGCTGACCGACGTGGATCGCAACCTGATCTTCCTGCTCCAGTCGCTGCGCGCGAGCAAGGCGGTGATCTTCTACAAGGTGCGGCTCCCCAATTCGCTTCCGTACTTCTTTGACGGATTGAAGATCGGGGTGTCGGGCGCATTGGTCGGGGCGATCGTCGCGGAGTTCGTGAGTTCCAACAGCGGCCTCGGCTTTCTCATTCTGAATTCCCAGTACACGTTCAACACGGTGGCCGCCTTCGGAGCGTTCACCATCCTGACCGTGCTGGGGCTGCTGTTGTATGGTGCTGTGGTCCTGCTGGCGCGGCAGCTGATGCCGTGGTACCGGTCCGGTTGAGCATGACCTCCGTCGTCGTCCTCGAGCACGTCGGCAAGCACTACACGACCGTCAAGGGGGCCGAGGTCCAGGCGCTCAAGGACGTCTCGCTGTCGGTGCAACAGGGAGAGACCGTCGCGATCGTCGGACCGAGCGGATGCGGAAAGAGCACGCTCCTCCGGCTGATCGCCGGGGTCGAGAGTCCCGGCAGCGGCAGCATCCACCGGGAGACGGCGGGCGGGCAGTTCGTCGTCGGCTACGTGTTCCAGGATTCAAGCCTGATGCGGTGGAGGACCGTCTACGACAATATCAAACTGCCGCTGGAGGTCGTCAAGAAACAGGACCTCGGGAACGTCGACAAGCTCATCGACATGATCGGCATGAAGGGGTTCGAGAAGAGCTATCCGATCGAACTGTCCGGCGGCATGCAGCGGAGGGTCTCGATCGCGCGCGCATTCGTGCACGAGCCGTCGATCATCCTGATGGACGAGCCATTCACCGGAGTGGACGAACTGACCAAAGAGGCGCTGCAGAGCGAGCTGGGGCACCTGATCCGAACGCTTCACGTCACCGCGCTGCTCGTCACCCACGATATCGAGGAAGCGGTATTTCTCGCGGATCGAATCTTCGTCATGTCGCCCAGACCGGGCGCGATTGTGGAGGAAGTGCCGGTGAACCTCCCGCCCGCAAGAGACTCATCGACGCGGTCCCATCTCGAGTTCTTCGCCGCCGCCAACAAAGTGCGCGCAAAACTCCTCGAGATGCATGCGATGAGGGTCGACGCGGCTACCTGAAGCGCGGCATCACCTTTTCGGCGAAGGGCACGATCACTTTCTCGTGTTCCACTTCTGACCGTGGGGCGGAAAAGCACCTCAGCCAGATCTCGTTGATGCCGAAGGAGACGATCTCGTTGATCTTCGTGATGCAGTCCTCGGCCGTGCCCGCGACCGAGAACCGCTTGATGACCTCGTCTGTCAGATAGGTGCGATCACGGTACGCCGCTTCTAATCCCTCCCGGCCCCTCTCCCGACACTGCGTGAGAAAGGACGGCAGCGCCGGGTCGAAACCCTCGAGGATCGCGGGGTAGGCCTCCGGCGAGGTATTCACGAGCGCCTGCGTCACGAACCACCTGACGTTCTCCACCGCTTGATGTCCGTCGTCCGATATGGACGTGTAGACCCACGAAATCCGCCGGACGTCTTCGAAGCGCCGGCCCGCCTTCGCGGCGCCTGCCCTCACCCGCTCGATCGCGAACGCCAGCTGCGCCTTGGACGCGTAGGTCGCGATGATGGCGCCGTCTGCGATCTCGCCGGCGAGCTCGAGGTTCAGCGGACTTCTGCTCGCGATGAGGATCGGGATGTCCGGCCGTACGTCGAACCGCAGGCGGGCGTTGGTCAGTTTGAACAGCCGGCCGTCGAAGTTGACGGTTTCTCCGCCGAACAGCCCCCGCGCCATGGTGATGGTTTCACGAAGCGCCCGGTTCACGTGCCTGCGCTCGAGGTGCATCTCGGCGAAACCGGATCCTCCGGCGCCGAGCGCGAGCAGGGCCCGTCCCCCCGACAGTTCGTCGAGGCTCGCGACGGCGGCGGCCAGCATCGCGGGGATCCGGCAGAACGGATCGGACACGCACGGCCCGAGCTTGATCGTCGTGGTATTCAGCGCGTCGGCGGCGAGCGTGACGAAGACGTCTTTCTCGCCCGAGAATCGCTGGTCGGCGTGGACGAAGTGTTCGAAGCCGAGGTCCTCGGCCAGCTTCGCCACCGAGACCACTTTCTTCAGCGGCTCCACCGGCGCCATCCCGACGCCAAACCTGACCATCAGGCCGTCAGGCCGGTCCGTTCATCTACGCGAAGCTAATGCGCATCTTGCCCATGCCTTCCCGGCGCATCCGCGGGGCCTCATGGGCAAGCGCATCGATCCCCTCAGTGATTCTTCCGACAAGGTTCGTGGCCAGCGGACCGTCGATGCCCCGTACCGCGCTGTCCCGCTCGTAGATGAATCCGATGACGAGAAGGTCGCGGACATGCCTCGGCCACTCGGGCGTCACGAAGATGGCCGGTTTGTAGTACACGAACAGGTCGCCGACGGTCTGGTAGATCGTCTGATTCTCTTCCGGGACGCGATCGGCGGCATCGAGCACGACGTAGACCTCGCGGCCGTTCTCCATGCTGTGAATCGCCTGCTGCTCGATCGGAAGCATCTCCTTCAGCCATGTCGTGGTCTTTGGCGCGTCCTGCTCGTCGAGTTCCGCGAACGCCTCGACGTCCCCCAGCGTGATTTTCACTCTCGTCATTTGTCGAGTCTCTTCACGACGAGCTTCTGCAGGCCGTTGTGGCGGATCTCTTCGCACTTATGCGCGAAGTCCTTTGGGATGTCGATGAACGTGGCGAACAACGTGGAGACCTGCAAATTCGACTCGCGGCCGCTGCGTGCCGGGTCGTCCGCGGCCCTCCCACCGGCGGCCGGGTCGCCATAGAAGATCGCGAACTCTGACAGCTCGCGCTGGAACTCGGCGCTGTAGGCCAGCTGCTTGCCGCGAGACATCTGGGGGGACCGCCAGAAGTAGACGATGTCGCCGGGGGCGGTGGTCCCGCGCCGCGCCGGCCCCTCCGGGGGAAGCCGGAGGATCTTCTCGCCGTGAAGATGCAGCATGATCTCGCGGCTCGACCAGTTGGCGTGGATGGCCATCCCTTCGGCCGGAAGCATGTTCCAGACCGCGTCGCACGTCTTCGGCACGACGTCGTCGTGCATCTCGGCCACGGCCGTTGTTCCACCCAGCTCGAAGAGCAATTTTCTCATCCGGCTCACTCCATCTTCTCGATGAGGAGGGTCTTCTGGCCCCGGTAGATCATGTCTTCGCACGCCCTTGCGAAGCCCTCCCGGCTGGAAGAGATGTTCGCAAAGAGGTTCACGGCTTCCGGCCCTCGCGGTCCCTGCGGCCTCGTGTCCCTGTCATACACGATGCCTATCTCCGCGGATTCGTACCTTCGATAGGGGGAGCCCCGGAAGTAATTGCGGGGCCTGTAGTAATAGAAGATGTCACCGGGGACGGGAAGGTAGGTGAGCGCGTTCTCGGGCGGAAGCACAAACGTCTGGTCCAGGTGGGCCAACACCTGATGCCCGGACCAGATGTCATGGATCGCCTGGAGGCGCAGGGGTAAGAGCCGCCATATCGCCTCACACGTGTTTGGACAGTCCTCCTCCAGAAGATCTGCGACCGCGGAGATATCATCATCCGGAAAGGAGATCCGGATTTTTCGAGACAGAACACGCTGATCGGGCACCGATCCACTCCCCCCAGTTGTTCCACGCGTCGGTGAGGTCTTTCTCGTTGTTGATTTCTACCACTCCTGTTCAATTCCCGCACTGAAGACGGTCGCGAAGTGAACCGTTGGTTGATAAATCGGCCCTTTTGATCCGGCGTTGACAGCTAGCGAGAGACCCTTATCGTTCCTCAGGACTCTCGTGGGAGTGCGCAGATTGGCGGAATCCGCTTCAGGCGGCGTTCGCAATGTGCAGGTCATGGGTCCAAATTCGATCGCCGGCTTCAGTGTCGCCGATACTTAATGCTTGACGTGTAACGCGACGCGTTATACACTTATGCCGTGATCAAGTCTTTCCGATCACAGGCAACTCAACAGCTTCACTCGCGACAGCGTGTGAAGCTGTTCCAGGCCTTTGAGCGGACGGCCCAGAGAAAACTACGGCAGGTCGATATCGCGACGGAGTTGCGCGATTTGGCATCGCCGCCGGGTAATCGCTTGGAGGCGCTTCATGGCGACCGAGAAGGGCAACATAGTATTCGGATCAATGACCAATGGCGAATTTGCTTCGTGTGGCGGGACGGAGACGCTTATGACGTGGAGATTGTCGACTATCACTAGGAGGAGCTATGGCCAGGGTTAGATCCCGTAAGCTTCCACCGATCCATCCCGGTGAGATCCTTCGCGAGGATTTCATGGTGCCGCTTGGCATCAGCATGAACAGGTTGGCGCTCGACCTTCACGTGCCCGTAACTCGCGTCGCTGAGATTGTTCACGAACGGAGAAGCGTCACTCCAGATACGGCTCTGCGTCTCGGACGCTACTTCAACACCAGCGCCCGCTTCTGGCTGAACGCGCAAGCATTCTATGACTTGGAAGTCGCCGAGGATCGGCTTCAACGCGCTGTGGAGCATGACGTACGACCTTTCACGAGGACCGAGCGGCGGGTCAGGGTTTCGGCAGGGTGAACGAGTTGAATGCCAGGAGAGTAAAGCCTTCATAGCCCCGCGCGGCAACTTCATCGCATTTCCGCCTGTACGCGCCGACTCCGCCGACATACGCCAGAAGGACGCGCGGCTTGCCGGGGATATTGGCCCCCATGTACCAGGAGTCGGTCTGCGGATACAGCGTGCGGTCCGCGACCTCTTCGGTATGCGCAACCCACGCGTTCTCCGCTTCCACGGTTGGTTCGATTGCCGCCAGCCGGCGCCGGCGGAGATAGGCGAGGCAATCGGCGATCCAGTCGACGTGCTGTTCGATCGACACGATCACGTTGGCAAGAAAGGACGGGCTGCCGGGCCCGGTGATGATGAACAGGTTCGGGAAGCCCGCGGTCATGATGCCCAGGTAGGCGCGCGGACCCTGCGCCCACTTCCGCTCCAGCGCGGCGCCGTCTCTGCCCCGGATATCGATCTTGTGCAAGGTGCCCGTGATCGCATCGAAGCCGGTCGCGAACACGATGCTGTCCACGTCGTACTCGGCGCCGGACGTCCGGATGCCGGACGGGCCGATCTGTTCGATCGGCGTCGATCGCACGTCGACCAGCGTGACGTTCGGCCGGTTGAATGTCGCGTAGTAGCCCGTCTCGACGCAGAGGCGCTTGGTGCCGAGAGGAACGTCTCGCGGGAGGAGCCTCTCGGCGACCGCTCGATCCCGCACGATCGCGCGTATCTTCGAGCGCACAAACTCGGCCGCGGTCTCGTTGGCCTCTCGGTTGACGGTAATGTCCTCGAATGCCGCGGTGAAGCCCAAGCCGCCGCGCTGCCATCGCCGTTCGTAGATGCGGTTCCGCTCCTCCGGCGAGACGTCCAAGGCCGAGGCCGCGCCCGGCTCGGTGAGAAGTCCGCCCGACGATGTCCGGGCCCGCAGCCGGTACTCCGCGCGGTGCACGTCCCAATCCGCGATGACCTCGGGCGGCAGCGATCGGTTGTGCGCGGGCACGCTGAAGTTCGGCGTTCTCTGGAACACGAACAGATGCGCGGCCTGCCCGGCGATGATCGGGATGGATTGAACGGCGGACGAACCTGTCCCGACCACGGCGACCCGTTGGCCGCTGAAGTCGACCCCTTCGCGGGGCCAGGTGCCGGTGTGATACGTGCGCCCGCGGAACGATTCGAGACCCTTGAAATCGGGAATATGCGCCGCGGACAAGCAGCCCGTCGCCATGATGCAGAATCGCGCCGTGACCTCATCGCCGCGGTCGGTTCGAATCGTCCAATTGTTCGCGGCGTGATCGAAGATCGCGGCCGTCACGCGCGTGTCAAACTGGATGTCCCGTTTGAGGTCGAAGCGCTCGGCGACGTGATTGATGTACCGCAATATTTCCGGCTGAGCCGCGTAGCGTTCGGTCCAGCGCCATTCCCGCTCGAGCTCGGCGGAAAAGGAATAGGAGTATTCCAAGCTTTCCACGTCACAGCGGGCGCCCGGGTACCGGTTCCAAAACCAGGTGCCGCCGACGCCGCTCCCCGTCTCGTAGACGCGCACCGAGAGGCCGAGCTCGCGCAGGCGGTGGAGCATGTACAATCCCGCGAACCCGGCGCCGACAACGACGGCGTCGAACACGTTCACGCGGTGCCGGCGGCGGTGCGGAGCCTGTCCCGGCCGCGCTGCGCCGGCCGGATCACGGCCGGACGGTCAATTCACGGTTGCAGTTCGTCAGCGTCTCGAAGCCCTTGTCGGTCACCAGAACGGTGTCTTCGATGCGGAAGGCGCCGATCGCGAAGTCGTAGATGCCGGGCTCGATCGTGATCACCATGCCCGGTTGGAGCACCGTGGTGTCGCCCGGGGCCACGGACGGAATCTCGTGGACGTCCAGGCCGAGCGCGTGGCCCGTCCGGTGCAGCATGAACTTCTCGTACCCGAGCTCGCGCGTCGTCGTCTCGGCGACCTTGTCGACGTCCTGGATCGCGATCCCGGGCTTCACCGCGTGCAGGGTGCGGTGGAAGATCTCGGACTCCGCCTCGTAGAACTCGCGCTGGCGCTTCGAGACCTCCCCGATGAAGACGCCGCGCGTCAGGTCGCCCCAGTACCCCTTGTAGACGGCCCCGATGTCGAAGTTCAGCATGTCGCCCCGCCGCAGCGCGCGGGAGGACGCGTACGGGTTGAGCATATCGTACCGGTCCGGGCCGGAGGCGACGACCAGAAACCCCGGTGATTCGGCGCCGTGCTCCATCATCGTCACCCCGAGCACGCGCTGCAGCGTCGTCTCCGTGACTCCTTCCCGCGCCGCCTCGACGGCGGCGTCGAAGGCCGCGTCGGTCGCCGTGCACGCCGTGCGCAGGTACGCGATCTCCTGCGGCGACTTCTTGACCCGCACGCTCCACATGATGTCGGCCGCGTTGACGAGCTCCGCGTCGGCGAAGATCGCGCGCAGCGCCTCGAACTGGTCGTACGTCATCGCGAGCCGCTGGCCCACCGCGAGCTCGAACCCGATGCGCCCGGTGCGGAGGCGCCGCTCTTCGGCGACTTCGCGGATGATCGTCGGGGCGTCCGGCCGGTCGGCGAAGAGTCCCTTGCCCCATCCCCGGATGTCCTCGACCCACGACGTCTTCCGCCCGTCGCCGACCTCCAGGTTGGGCAGCACCAGCACCGGTTCGCCGTCCGCCGGCACGATCGCGTAGAACGGCCGGAACTTGCTCTGGTAGAGGATCGTTCGATACCCGGTCAGGTAGATGAGATTCGACGGATCGCTGAGCACGAGCCCCGCGATGTTCGCCCGGCGCATCGCCCGTTGGACGTTCGCGTACCGCTGTTTGTATTCATCGATCGAGAAGTCCAGGAACCGCGTCCCGGGGCGCGCGGGGGACGCGCCTCTTCCATCACTCGGGCTCATGTCAAACCGCCTCCTCGCGTTGCGAACATCGCTACACAGGAACTCTTTCGCTAGCGGTGCAATCTCCTTCCCAGAGGATTGGAAGCGGCACGCCCGCGCGCTCACGCGGCGCCGGCGCCGCGCGCGCGTAACCCCCGCACGGAGGAGATGGTGTGTCGTTGGATCCCGTGCACGTCGCGGCCGAGATCGACGCCGAGGCGGCCATCCGGTCCCTGCAGGCGCTCGTGCAGATTCCCGGCACGACGGGAGACGAGCGCCGCGTCGCCGAGCACGTCGCCGAGAGTCTGCGGCGGGCGGGCGCGCGCGTCACGGTCGACCGCCACTGGAACGTGGTCGGCGAGGTCGGATCTCAGCGGGGCCCGGGGCTCCTGCTGCTGACCCACACGGATTCGGGGCCGGCCGGCGCGATGGAGGATCCGTACAGCGGTGAGACGCGGGACGGAGCGCCGTTCGGCAAGACCGGTCCGGTCGTGTACGGCCGCGGCGCGTGCGCGCCCAAGGCGTCGATCGCGGCGATGGTCGCCGCGATGGCGGCGCTCGCGCGGCACGGCGACGCCCTGCCCGGCCGCGTGCAGATGGCCGCGGTCGTGAAGGACCTCGCCGCCAACCACGAAGGCGTGCGCCAGATCGACGCCGCCGGCCTCGTGCAGGCGGACGTGTGCATCGCGGGCGAGCCGTCGAACAACGCCATCGTGCTCGGCGCCCGGGGCATCGCGCATTACGAGGTCGAGTTCACCGGCGTGCCCACGCACTGGGGCCGGCCGCGCGACGGCGCCAACCCGTTGTACGCGCTCGGCGCTTTCGTCCTGGAGCTCGAGCGCGTGGAGCTTCCGACGGACCCGGTGCTCGGCGCCGCCACCCTGGCGCCGTTTGCCGTGGACTCCACCGCGGTGCCGCCCCGCACGCCGGGCCGCTGCCGCGTGATGGTGGACCGGCGCGTGCTGCCGGGCGAGTCGCCGGAGACGATCGGCCGATCGCTCCAGGATCTGGCGGATCGGATCGCCGGGGAGCGGCGCGGCATCGGCGGACACGTCCGGGCGGCGAGCGGCATGTTTCCCTACGCGGTACCGGAGGGGGCGCCGATCGTGCGCCTCGTCGAGCGCGCGGTGCGGGCGGCCCTCGGGCGCGCGCCCGAGCACACATACATCACGTTCTCGAGCAACGCCGGATACCTGATCCGGGAGCGCAACCTGCCGAGCCTCGCGTTCGGTCCCGGCCGGATCGAGGACGCCGGAGAGCGCGAGCACGTGGCCGTCGACGACGTCGTGGCCGCGGCGAAGGTCTACGCGGCCGCGGCCGTGATCGCCGGAGAGTCGTGACGGCCTACGTGTTTCGGCGGGTGCTCGCCCTCGGGCCGCTCCTGCTCGCGGTGTCCGCGCTGGTGTTCGTCGCGCTGCAGTTCGCGCCGGGCGACCCCGCCGTGCTGATGCTCGGACAGGACGCGACCCCGCAAGGGGTCGCGACCCTCCGCCACCAGCTCGGCCTCGACCGGCCGCTCGCGGCGCAGTACACCGGATTCGTCCTTCGGGCGCTCCGCGGCGATCTCGGCCGCTCGTTCCAGACCCACCGTCCGGTCGCCGGCGAGCTGGCGAGGACGTTCGGGGTCACGTTCGTGCTCGCCACGCTGTCGCTGGCGGCGGCGACGCTCACCGGTATGACGGTGGGGTGCCTCTCGGCGCTGCGGCGGCAGAGCTGGCTCGACTACCTCGCGCGGGCGATCGTGCTCGGCGGCGTGTCGATCCCGATCTTCTGGTTGGGCCTTCTGCTCATATCCTGGTTTGCGATCAAGTACCCGCTGTTCCCGGTCTCGGGGTGGGGCACGCCGGGCCAGGTCGTCCTGCCGGTGATCACGCTCGCGGCGTTCCCGCTGGCCGCGATCGCCCGGATGACGCGGTCCAGCGTGCTCGACGTGCTCGGGTCGGACTACGTGCGCACCGCGTACGCGAAGGGGCTGGGCGCGCTCCGGATCGTGGCGTTTCACCTCCTCAAGAACGCGCTGATCCCGGTGACGACCGTGGTCGGGCTGCAGTTTGGGACGGTGCTCGCCGGCGCGGTGCTCACCGAGTCGGTGTTCGCGCTGCCGGGGCTCGGCACGCTGCTGCTGACCGCGGTCCTGGGCCGCGACTACGCCATCATCCGGGGGGCGATTCTCCTCGTCGCGGCCGTGTTCGCGATCATCAACCTGGCGGTCGATCTCGCCTATGCATATCTCGATCCGCGGATCCACTACGCCTAGCCCCGCGGTCCCGAGCGCCGCGTCCGCCGCGCGCAGGGGCCGCGCCCGGGGTTTCTGGCGTCTCTGCTGGTCCCGCCTGCGCCGCGACCGCGCCGGTATGGCGGGGCTGTTCGTCGTGCTCGTCATCGTCGCCGTCGCCGCGGCGGGCCCGCTCGTGTGGCGCCTCGATCCGTCGGCGCAGGTGCTGTCCGGACGCGCGGCGCCCCCGGGCGGACAGGCGATCCTCGGCCGCGACGCCCTCGGGCGGGATATGCTGTCCCGCGTCGTCGTCGGTTCCCGGTTCACGCTCGGCGGCGGGCTGGTCGCGACCGCGCTGGGGCTGTGTCTGGGCACCCCGCCGGGTCTTCTCGCCGGCTACTACGGGCGCTGGCTCGACGGGGGCATCATGCGGATCACCGACCTGCTGCTTGCGTTCCCGTACTTCCTGCTCGCGATCCTCGTCGTCGCCGTGCTCGGGTCCGGCCTGTGGACGGCCGCCGCGGCCGTCGGCCTGACGAAGATGCCGCAGTACATCCGCGTGGTGCGCGGCGCGGTGCTCTCCGTCCGGCAGCAGGAATACGTCGACGCGGCGCGCGCCGCGGGCGCCTCGCATTACCGCACGATGCGGCAGCACGTGCTCCTGAACATCACGGCGCCGATCATCGTCCTCGCCACGGTAGGCCTGGGCGGCGACCTGCTGGCGATCGCCGGCTTGAGCTTCCTCGGCCTGGGCGCGCAGCCGCCCGTGCCGGAGTGGGGCCTGATGGTGAGCGAAGGACGCAACTACCTGTTCGACGCGCCGCACGTCATGGTGATCCCGGGCCTGTGCCTGATGAGCCTCGTGCTCGCGTTGAACCTGCTCGGCGACGGGCTGCGGGATGCCCTCGATCCCAGGCTCTACCGGTAGGCGGATGATGCGATTCGGCATCGGGCTCACGCCCGTGGACGAGCACGACGAGAACGTGCGGCTCGGCGTGCTGGCGGAGACGCTCGGCTACGACGTCGTCTGGGTTCCGGACGAGCGCTTCTTCCGGGATTGCTACGTGACGATGGCCGCGATCGCCGAGGGTGCCACGCGCGTGCGGATGGGCCCGTGCGTGACGGATCCGTACACCCGGCACCCCGCGCTGACGGCGGCCGCGATGGGGACCCTGGACGAGCTCGCGGGCGGGCGCGGCATTCTCGGCATCGGGGCGGGCGCCTCGGGGTTCGACGCGATGGGGATCGCGCGCGAGCGGCCCGCCGCGGCCATCCGCGAGGCCGTCGCGCTGATCCGGCGTCTGTGGGCCGGGGAACGCGTGACGCAGGAAGGCCAGATCGTGCGGTTTCACGCCGGCGCGCTGGACTTTCCGGCGCGGGCCTCGATTCCGATCTACATCGCGGGGCGGGGGCCGAAGATTCTGGAGCTGGCCGGCGAGGTCGCCGACGGCGTGATCATCGGCGCGCTGGCCTCGCCGCCGACCTTCGAGTACGCGATGCGCCACATCCGCCGGGGCGCCGCACGGACCGGCCGCGGTCTGGAGGGGTTCGAGACGATGCTCTGGCTGCACACCGCGCTCAGCCCGGACGCGGCGCAGGCGCGGGACGCGGTCCGCAAGATCGTCGTGGGCGTTCTGGTGTCGTCGCTGCCGGTGCTGGACGAGCTCGGCGTGGCGGTGCCGGAACCGCTCCGCCGGGAGCTGGCGACGGTGACCTACGGCGCGCACTCCGTGAGCATGGCGCGCGCCGCGGAAGGGGTGCCGGACGACGTGCTGGCGCACTTCACGATGGCCGGCGACGCCGCGGCCTGTCTCGAGCGCGTGGCGGCGCTGGAGCGTCAGGGGGTCACGCAGGTCGCCGTGCTGCCGTGGCGCGTGCCCGGCCAGACGCTGGAGCGGTTCATCACAGACTTCGCCCGGGACGTGATCGGCCCGTACCGCGGGAGCCGTCCCGAGGTCCCGCAGACGAAACACCCGTAGAGGGGGAGGTGCTCGAAATGTACCAACGTCGGCCACACCGGCCGGGACTCACGGCCGTGATCCTCGCCATCCTGGTCGGGCTGCTCGGCCTGCCGGCCTGGACGTCGGCGCAGAGTCCCGCGCGCGGCGGCACGCTCACGATCGCCGAGGGAACCGATGCCCTGACCCTGGACCCGCACAACTACAAGGCGGCGACCGACATCATCGTGAGCAATCTGATCTACGACACGCTGGTGCGGTTCGATCTCAATCTGAACCTTCGCCCGGGCCTCGCGGTGGGCTGGCTCGAGTTGTCCCCGACCTCGTGGCGCTTCGACCTGCGCCAGGGCGTGAAGTTTTCGGACGGGACGCCCTTCGACGCCCGGGCGGTGAAGATGAGCCTCGAGCGGGCGGCCGCCTCGCCCCGCGGCGCCGGCTACGCCGGCGTCGTCGACCGCGTCGACATCGTGACCCCGGCACGCGTGATCGTCCACCTCAAGCGGCCCTTCGCGCCGTTTTTAAAGAACTTGGCCGCCCCCATCGTCGCGATCATCAGCCCCTCGGCGCTGCAGCCGGGCGCGCCCGACATCAATACCCACCCGGTGGGCACGGGCCCGTTCATGCTGTCCGAATGGGTGCCGAATCAGCGCCTGCAGATCGTGCGCAACCCCAACTACTGGGGCCGCGCGGCGTATCTCGACGCGGTCGTCTTCCGGCCGATCGCCGAAGACAGCACCCGGTTCCTGGCGTTCCGGGGCGGGCAGGTCGACGTGATCTCCAACCCGCCGGCGAACCTCGCCGCGCAGATCCGCGCCAATCCCAACCTGAGCCTCGACACGAGCCCGTCCACCCGCGACGTCCGCGTCGCGTTCACGGTTACGAATCCGCCGTTCAACAACGTCAAGGTGCGGCAGGCCGTGGCGATGGCGATCGACCGGGGCCCGATCATCAAGTTCGTGCTGAACGGGCTCGGCCGCGAGGCCAAATGCGGCCTGATCCCGCCGGAGATCATGGCGACGTCGCCGTGCGCCGACCTGCCGTTGGACGTGGCGAAGGCGAAGCAGCTGCTCGCGGAGGCGGGATTCGCCAACGGCCTCACGACGCAGTTCTGGACGCCGGAGGGACGCTATCTCGGCGACCGGCAGATCGCGGAGGCCGTGCAGCAGCAGCTGCAGCAGATCAACGTGCGCGCGAACATCAAGGTGATGGAGTGGGGCGCCTACCTCGACGCGCTGGCCCGGCACGAGGCGCAGATGTTCATCATCGGGTGGGGCTGGATCACCGGCGACCCGGCGCAGGCGCTGCGGCAGAACTTCCAGACGAAGTCGGCCTTCAACTACTGGAACTACAGCGACCCCGCGTTCGACCGGATGCTGGATCAGGCGGAGGCCCTCGACAGCCCGACGAAGCGCCGCGACATGTACAACCAGATGTCGTCGATTCTGCTCGTGCGCGACGCTGTCTCCAAGGAGATCTACTACACGCTCAACATCTACGGCCTGAGCAAGCGGGTGCACGCCTTCCACGGCACCCCGGTCGAGCTCATCGACCTGAGCGACACCTGGATGGCGCCGAAGTAGCGGCCTCGCGGAGGGGCACATGGACGATCTGTTTACGAAGGCCGAGTACGAAGGGCGGCTGCACCGCGCGCGCACCTTGATGTCGGCCGCCGGCATGGACGCGCTCCTCGTCACCGCGCCGCGCAACCTGACGTACCTGACGGGCTACCGCACGAACCTGTTCTCCAGCACCTTCCGGCCCTTCACGGCGCTCATCCCGCTGGAGTCGGACCCGGTGCTGCTGCTGCCCAACCTCGAGGTGTGGCAGGGGGAGGGCACCGGCTGGATCGCCGACGTGCGCGGGTGGGGCACGGGGATGGGCTCCGTGGCGCGCGATCCGCTCGAGCTGATCAAGATCGCCGCGGACGAGAAGCGCGTCTCGGCGGGACGGATCGGCGTCGAGCAGTCGCGGGGGCAGCGCGTCGGCATGACGCTGGAGCAGTACGGACAGCTGCAGCGCCTGCTGCCCGGCGCGACGTGGCTCGACTGCGCCCCGCTGATGTGGGACCTGCGCGTGGTCAAGTCCCCGCAGGAAGTCGCGTACATGCGCGAGGCCTGCCGCATCACCGACGCCGGCATCGTCGCCGCGCTGGAGACGGTGCGGGAAGGCGTCACAGAGCGAGAGCTGCAGGTGGTGATGGGGACGACGATGATGCGCGAGGGGGCCGACACGGTGCGGTCGCTCAGCATCGCCTCCGGCCCCCAGCGGTACGCGATGCTCAACGCGCCGGCGACGTCCCGGGCCCTGCGGCCGGGGGAGATGGTCACGTTCGACTGCGGCGCGGTCTACAACGGGTACCACGGCGATCTCACGCGCGGCTATTTCATCGGTGAAGTGAACGACCGCCAGCGGCAGTTCTACGAGGCCAGCCTGGAGATCTTCTGGGAGGCCGTCCGCGCCGTGCGGCCGGGCGTGACGTGCGAGGACGTCGACCGGGTCGCCGAGGAGGCGATCGTGCGCCGCGGCTACCGGGAGTACATGCTGCACCGGACCGGCCACAGCCTCGGCATGGAGGTGCACGAAGAGCCGTCGATCGGCCCGGGCGTGAAGGTCCCCCTGCGGCCCGGCATGGTGCTGGCGGTGGAGCCGGGCATCTACGACTTCACCATCGGCGCCTTTCGGAACGAAGACAACGTCGTCGTGACGGAGAGCGGCTGCGATCTCCTGTCCAACGCGCCGCGCGAGTTGATCGTCCGATGACCGCTCCGCCGCTCAGCGTCGGGGTGGGGCTGCTCCCCGAGGTGCCGGCGCGCGCGCTCGCCGACGCCGCCGCGGAGGCCGAGGCGCGGGGGTTCTCGACCGTGTGGGTGCCGGACGAGCGGTTCTTCCGGGACGTGACGGTCACGCTCGCCGCCGTGGCGCGAAGCACCCGGACGGTGCGCCTCGGGCCGTGCGTCACCGACCCGTTCGTGCGGCATCCCGCGATCACCGCCACGTGCATGGCGACGCTGCAGGAAGCGGCGCACGGCCGTCTCGTGGTCGGGCTCGGCGCCGGCATCAGCGGCTTCGGCGCGATGGGCATCGCCCCGCGGCGCCCGGCCGAGGCGATCAAAGCGACCGCCCGCCTGCTCCGCACGCTGCTTGCCGGTGACAGTGCGGCGGTCGACGCGCCCTTCCGGTTCCACGGCCGGATGGACTTCGGTCCCGTACCGGTGCCGCCGATCTACGTCGCGGGCCGGGGCCCGCGCGTGCTCGAGGCGGCCGGCGAGGTGGCCGACGGCGTCTTGCTGGGCGGGCTGGCCGCACCCGCGATGGTCGAGCGCGCGATGGCGTTCGTGGACAAGGGACTCGCGCGGGCCGGCCGGACGCGCAGCGACGTCACGCTCGCGGCGTGGACCCACACCGTGATCGGCGCGGATGCCCGGCGCGTCTGGCGCCGCGCGCGCCTGGTCGTGTTCGGCATCCTCTTGTCCAGCCGGGACGTTCTGCCGACCTTCGGTGTCTCGCTGCCGGCCGCGCTGGAAGCGGCGATGGGCCCGGTGCGATACGGTGATCATTGGAAACTGCCGGACGACGTGCTCGCGCTCATCCCCGACGGGGTCGTGGACGCGTTTACCGTGTCCGGCACGCCCCCCGAATGTCTCGCCAAGCTGCGCGGGCTGGCCGCGGCGGGTATCACGCACTTCGCGCTGCGGCTGTGGCCGGTCGACGACGGCGGACCGCTTACGCCGATGCGGCTCTTCGCCGACGAGGTCTTGGGCCGCCTGGTCCCCGCCGCGTAGCGGCGGCTACAGCCCCCAGCTGCGGATCCGTCGCGGGACGGCCCGAAAGGCGCTCCGCCCCGCGTCGGCCATCATCCCCTTCGCGTACGGCGGGCCCCCGACCGGACCCAGGTACCGCAGCGCGAGCGCCGACGCCACGCGTTCCGCCTCGCCGGGAATGAACTCCACGGTCAGGTCGATCTCGATCCCTTGCCGTCCTTCGAACGTGGCGTCGTCGACGACGAAGGCCGCGCGGGGATCGCGCGCGAGGTAGCGCGCCGTCCGCCTCGTCGTCACGGTCGTGAAGTAGAAGACATCGCCCTCCAGCGCATACCAGTGGGGCACGACGTGGGGCGCGCCGGCCGGCCCGACGGTCGCGACGTGCGCGAGCCGCGGCGGCTGCAGGAAGGCCCGCTGTTGCTCAGTTAACATCATTGTCGCCTCTACGGTTCGAGCACGGCCAACGCCTGCTCGGGAGCACGCATAGGCCAGACGAGAGCGGATGGGAGGCGTCGGATGAGCCCGGCAGCCCGGGGAACCGTCAGCTTTGTCGGCGACGTGATGATCCGCCGGCCGTTCGCGGAGAGCGGCCGCGGCACGACGCCGGGATTCCACCGCGCGATCGCGGCGATGCGCGAGAGCGACGTGGTGATCGCGAACCTGGAAATGCCGCTGTCGCGTCGCGGCCACCGCGTTCCAAAATGGTCTAACCTGCGCTCGGACCCCGAAGTGATCAAGGACGTACGGGCGATGGGCATGGACGTGGTCACGCTTGCGAACAACCACATGTACGATTACGGTCCGGAGGCGCTGCTGGACACCCTCGAGGCCTGTCGTGGCGCCGGGATCGCGTGCTGCGGCGCCGGGCCGGATCTGGAAAGCGCCCTCGCGCCGGTCAACGTCCGCGCGGGCGGCGCGTCCGTGGCCGTGCTGAGCGTCGCCTGCACGCTGCCGGTCGAATCCTCGGCCAGACCCGGCAAGCCTGGCATCGCGCCGATCGACGTGACGTATTCGTTCGAGCTCGACATCAATCTCATGGTCGAGCAGCCCGGCACGGTGCCGATCGTGCACACGTGGACGTCGCCGGCAGATCAAAAGGTGGTGTGCGACCGCGTCGCCGCGCTGCGCGCGGGAGAACAGACCGTGGTCGTCGCCGTTCACTGGGGCGTGCCGGAGAAATGGCTGTCTCCCTCGCTCGGACATCTCGCGGAGTACCAGCGGCCGCTTGGGCACGCGCTCGTTGACGCCGGCGCGGACGTCATCTTCGGCCACCACTCGCACTGCCTGCATCCGATCGAGGTGTACCGGCGGAAACCGATCTTCTACAGCGCGGGCAACTTCCTGTTCGAAGATCCGCGGTCGTTCATGGCGCCGGAATCCGTGATCGTGCAGCTGGGAGTAGGTCCGGATGGCTTCGACGTCACGATCGTGCCGGTCATCCTCGACGCGAACGGATTCCCGGAGCTCGCGACAGGCGACGGCGCCCGCCGCGTGTTTCGCCTGCTGTCCGAGCTGTTGCGGGAGTTCGATGCCGTGCTCGAACCGGACGGTGACCGGGCGCGCCTGTCCCTGCGATAGAGGCCGTCCTGCGTCATGGCTCATACTGATTCTCGATACGACGATCCACTGCGGGCGTTTCGTGCGCCCGCTCCTACCCGCCGGGTACAAACTCCAGCTGCACCGGATAGGCGGACGCACCCTCAGGCACCGTCCAGATGTCCAACGGCCAACGGCCGGGAGGGATTTGAAACCGGCCGATCTCCCGCACGGCGTCACGGCCGAGCGGCGGGATGTCAACCAGCGTCCCGTTGACGATCAGGATGCCGGCCGCCGGTCCGTGAAAGGGAGAGAATTTGACGGTCAACAGCATGGGACGGCCGGAGGGATTGACGCACTCGACGCGGAGATGATACACGACCCCGTAGTTGCCTTTCAGCATGAAGCCCTGCGTCGGGCTGCTGAGATAGCCGGCGCCGGCAAGCAGGAGACCGCGCGGCTGATCCAACCGCGCCTCGAGGTGTTCCTCTATGAAGGGCGATTTGAAGACGCCGAACGGGTGCGTGCCGACGCGCGTGAAAAAGCTCGCGGGGGCGATGTCCGCCTCCGAGGTGCCCGGGAGGTACGCGAGGACCACGATGGTGAGCCGGCCGGTCATGATCTGAAGCTGCGCGAGGCCGCTGATCACGTCGTGGGGCTGCAGCACCGTCTGGACGAGCGGCTTCCACTGATGCGGCGCGATCTCCAGTGACGTCGCGGCGCCGGACAGGACGGCCTGCCAGAACCGGAGAATGGCGCGGTGTCCCACGCTCATCGGGTTGGGAGCGGGACCGCCGGCCCCCAACGTCAGCGCCAGGTGCGCCGGAACATCGTCGTCGTCACGCGCCCAGACCTGGATGGCCATCGGAGAATCGGACCGCGCATTCTCGTGATGGTACAGCAGCCTCACGCACGTGGCGGTTTCCGTTTCGGCGTAGAGCAGTCCCCGCGTCCCGCGCACCGCCTCAGGGTTGTCGCTGACAAACAGCAAATCGGCCGCACACGGAAGGGGAATCGGCCGGCCGGCGTCCACCGGCAGGGGCAGGCCGAACATCGCGGCGCAGCAGAGCATTGCCAGCGCGTGCAGGCGGGTGCGCGGTTTCATGCCGGTGGGTCTCATGCCCCCTACAACGCCTCGATAGACACCCGTCAACCCGGAGTTTGTGAGCAAGTTCTCGATGCGACCGGCACAGCATCGAACGCGCGTGTACAATGCAGAAGAAAGCAGGTGATGCTTGTGCCGGGCAGGATTCGCGCGAAGGCGGGATTACCGTGGCCCGTAACGGGGACGTACGTGTGCGACAAGTGCCACAACAATCAGATCGGGCAGGCCGGTGTCGTGGCGGCGCGATGCACCGCCCCCCGCGTGGACAGGCCGGAGTTGTGCAACTGCGCGTACTTCGTCCTGGTCGCGACGGACGATCGACTGAAGGACTTTAACGGGGGCTGAGAATGGACACGAGTCACGAACTGGCCCCGCCGCTCCCTCATCTGCTCTATGCGATAGCCGAGGAAGACGCCGATGATTGGGCGACCGATTCCCAGGGGGATCTCTGGGCCGGGTTGCTGCGAGACGGCGCGGAGATCGTGCGGCGCCTCAGGGAGCAGATCGAGGCGAACGCCGCCGTCGTGCAAGGGGAGATCGAAGCGGAGGACCGGGCCGCGCTCGGCGCGGCATCCGGCGTCATCGTGAGGCGCGACCACCGCCGAAACACCGTCTCCGCGCGCGCCTTCGCCGACGAGGAGGACCTGCTCGCCGAATGGGAAGCGAGCAAGGCCGAGCTGGAGGCGGGCGGCGGCGCCGTGGAGGCCGCCGAAATGGGAGACAGCACCGAGGGGCCATCTTCCGGCCCAAAGCCTCCGCGCGACGACGACTGAAGGCCGATCGTGGTGCCCGAGCAGGCATGGCCGGTGTGAGCGGTCCTGAAGGGACGCCCCTGCCCTCAGGGCGGGCGTTCGTCGCATCGGTTCAGCGGACGATCGAACGCCTGGAGCCGAGGGGATCCACGCGGGCGTATCGGATCACCCTGCTCCAGCGTTTCACGCTGGTGAGCCTGCTCACGACGCTCGCCGTCGGCGGGCTGTTCGGGACGATCGCCATACATCTTATGGAACAGTACGCGCTCGACCAGCACGCGCACAGCGCGGCGGTCTACGTGTCCGAGTTCCTCGCGCCGCGTTTGGTCACGGCCGATTTCCTCCAGCCGCCTCCGGCGCGCAGGGTCGAGTTTGAGTTCGCCGCTCGCGGCCTGATCGGCAGGGCCGGCATCCTCCGGGTCACGGTGTGGAACACGCACGGCCGGATCCTCTACAGCAGCGCGCCCGAGATGATCGGCCGCACATTTCCATTGCCCCCGCCTGCCGAGGCGGCCCTGGCCGGGCAAACCCGGTCGCAGATCCTCGCGCTTTCCGCGGGGCCGGGGCAAAAAGTCCAGCGTGCGATGGAGGTGTTCGTGCCGATCGTCCCGGACGGCGCGCATCGCCCCGTAGGCGTGTACGATATCGTGTCGGACCTGACCGATCTCAACGCCGCCCTGAACCGGCTGCGCTGGTCCGTTTGGGCGAACGGGATTACCGGTCTGCTCGTCCTGTACGTGGCGTTGTTTACGATCGTCCGCCGGGCGTCGCGCGATCTGGAGCGGCAGGAGGTCACGCTGCGCGGCGCGTTCGCGGGGGCCGTACAATCGCTCGTCTCCGCCGTCAATGCGCGGGACGCCGCCACGGCGACCCACTCCCATCAGGTGGCCGATCTCGCCGGGGCCATCGCGGAGGCGGCGGGGTTGGACGAGACCGGCGTCGCCAACGTGCGGATCGCGGCCTTCCTGCACGATGTGGGGAAGATCGGCATCGCCGACCACATCCTCGACAAGCCCGGCCCGCTGACGTGGGAGGAGCGCGCGGACATGCGGCGCCACGCGCTGGTCGGCTACCACATCCTGTCGCCCGTGCCGATCCCCGAGGCGGTCAAGGTCGCGGTTCGCCATCACCACGAACGATGGGACGGAGGCGGGTACCCGGGCCATCTCGCCGGCGAGGCCATTCCGATCGCCGCCCGCATCATTGCCGTCGCCGACACGTTTGGGGCGCTCACGGCCGATCGCCCCTACCGGTCGGCGCAGGAGTCGGCGGAGGCGGCGGCGCAGATCGAGGGCCTTGCCGGCACCCAGTTCGACCCGCGGATCGTCGCCGCGTTTCAGCAAGTCTGGCGGCGGTGGGCGGAGGGCGACGGCTCTCGGGGAGTCTGAACCCTCACCGCCGCGCGGTTGGTCTGCTCACAAAATCTGGCGGGGGTCGAGCGCATCGCGCAGGCCGTCGCCGAGAATATTGAAACAGAGACTTACGAGGAAGATCGCAACGCCCGGGATCGTCGCGACGTGCCAGGCGCCGGCGAGTGCCGTCCGCCCTTCGCTCAGCATCGCTCCCCATTCGGGCGTGGGCGGTTGAACGCCCAGCCCGAGAAAGCTCAGCGCGGCGGCGAACACGATCGTTTTGCCGGTCTCGAACGTGCCGTAGACGATCACCGACGACACGGTGTTTGGAAGGATGTGCCGCCAGAGAATCCGGCGGGTGCCCGCGCCCAAGGACTGCGCCGCTTCCACGAACGGCCGCTGCCGCAGGCCGAGCACGAGCGACCGCACCAACCGCGCGAAGCTGGGGATCGCGACGACGGTGATGGCGAGCATCGCATTGTAAATCGACGGCCCGAGCGTCGCGACGATCGCCAGGGCGAGCAAGATCGCGGGGAACGCAAACAACACGTCGAGCGACCGCGTGATGATCTGGTCCAGGCGGCCGTAGTAGCCAGCGACCAATCCCACCGCCGTGCCGCCCAGCGCCGAGAGCACGACCGGCACGATACCGACGATCAGCGAGATCCGGCTGCCCCACATTAACCGGCTGAGCACGTCGCGGCCCAGCTCGTCCGTCCCCAGCGCGTGACCGGCCGTTCCCGGCGGAGCGAGGCGAATCCGGGGCGCCACGCGCGTCGGATCGTAGGGCGCGAGCTGCGGCGCCAGTACGGCCGTGAGGATCACCGCGACGATCACCGCGAGCGCGGCCGCCAGCATCGGCTCCCGCCGCAGCCGGCGCCACACGAGCGCGCTGAACCCCCGGCTGTCGCGGCGCGGCCCATCGGCGCCCAGCAGGGCCGGCCTGGCGGCGATGCTCCCGCTCTCGCTCACGTACCGTACCGGATTCGCGGATCGAGCACGCCGTAGCAGATGTCGACGCAGAGATTGATCAGCACAAACATCGTGGCGACGAGCAGCACCCCGCCCTGCACGAGCGGCAGGTCGCGCGCGCCGATCGCATCGTAGAGCTGCAGCCCCAGCCCCGGCCACGAGAACACGGTTTCGACCAGGATCGAGCCGCCGAGCAGGTATCCGATTTGGATGCCCATGAGCGTCACGACCGGGAGGAGGGCGTTGCCCAGCGCGTGGCGCGCCACGACGCGCGGCTCCCGCAACCCTTTCGCGCGCGCCGTCCGCACGTAGTCGTCCGCGAGCGTCTCGAGCAGATTTGATCGGGTGAGCCGGGCGAGGACCGCCGCGGGCACGCCGGCGAGCGTGAGCGCGGGGAGGGTGAGATGCCAGAGCAGATCCGGCAGCCCGGCCGGCCCCCGCAGCGAGTACATGCCGTTCGACGGGAACAGGCGAAAGTGCAGCGAGAAGACCAGAATGAACACCAGGCCCAGCCAGAAGGCCGGCATGCTGTTCCCGAACAGCGCCACGACCATCGACGCGCGGTCGACGATCGAGGATTTGTGGGTCGCGGAGAGAATGCCGGCCGGCACGCCGATCGCCACGGCCAGCACCGACGCGGCGATCGCCAGGATCAGCGTATTCCGGAGCCGGGCGACCACCATCTCGGTGACCGGCGCTTCCAGCTGAATGGACCGTCCGAGATTGCCGCGGACCGCCCGGCTCAGCCACGCCGCGTACTGCACGTAGAGCGGCCGGTCCAAACCGAGGCTCTGGCGGATGAGCGCGACCTGCTCCGCCGTGGCCTGCGGCCCGGCCAGCACCTGCGCGGCGTCGCCGGGGATCAGCTTCATCGTGAGAAACACCACGACGGAGACGCCCACCAGCACCGGGATCGTGGCCAGCAGCCGCTCGAGGCCGAACCGAAGCATCTCAGGCGCCGAGCGACACCGTCCGGAAGGTGAACATGTAGGAGTTCGGGTTCACGAACCCTTTGACTTTCTTGTTCCAGGCGCGGGCGGCTTTCTGGTTGACCACGAACACCCACGCGGCGTCGTCTACGACGGTTTGCTCGATCTGGAAGTAGAGCTGCCGGCGCTGCGCGTCATTGGTCGTGCCGAGCGCCCTCTTCAACTGCCTGTCGACCGAGGCGTTGCCGTACCAGCCCGGGTTCGTGTTGCCGTTGGGCGGCTGGAGGTCGCTGCGGAACATCCGCTGCAGATTGACGAACTCGTCGACGCTGAAGCCCACCTGCAGCGCGTTGACGTTGCGCTGGATGCCGTTGGCCATGTTGTTTTGGAACGTCTGGAACTCTTGCTGCGAAAACGTCGCGTTGATCCCGACCGCCTTGAAATTCTGCTGGATGAACTCGTTCATCTGGATGCCGAACGGCGAGCCCGCGCCGCCCGCCGGGATCCAGACCTCGAGCGGCAGGCCATTCGGGAATCCCGCCGCGGCCAGGAGCTGCCGGGCCTTCGCGGGGTCGTAGCCGTACCCGGTGATGTTGGGATCGTATCCCGGCGTGCCCGGGGCGTGGGTGCCTTTCGCCGGCGACGCCAGGCCTTTCATCACGTCGCGGGCCAGTGTCTCGCGGTCGATGGCCCAGCTCATCGCCTGGCGCAGCGGGCGCTTGGTCGTCGGCGGATACTTGTGGTTCGGAATGTAGCCCCAGGTGTTCGGGAGCTGCGCCAGGTCGAGCACGAGATTCGCGTTGGACTTGACCGCGGCCATGCTGTCCGGGTTGACCGCGTTGATCCAGTCGACTTCGCCGGTCTGGAGCGCCGTCACGCGCGTGACCGCTTCGGGCAGAGGGTGGACGATGAAGCTGTCGAGGACCGGCGCCCCCGCCCAATAGTCCGGGTTGCGCTCGAAGGTCACCTTGACGCCCTTTTCGCGGCCGGCGTACTTGAACGGCCCGGTGCCCACCGGATGGTTGGGATAGTCGTCGTTGCCGTACCTTTGAATCGCGGCCGGACTCGCAATCGAATAGGTCCCGAACGCCAGCACCGGCAGGAAGTCGGCAAACGGCTCCTTGTGCACGATGCGAAGGGTGTATTTGTCGACGACCGTCACGCTGTCGAGGCCGCCGTACCCCAGCTTCAGGCTGCCGGCGCCGGCTTTGCTGTAGTACTTGTGGCTCGGATCCGAGTCGCGGTCGATGTTGAACTTCACGGCCTCGGCGTCGAACGGCGTCCCGTCGTGAAACTTCACGCCCTGCCGCAGCTTGAACGTATACGTCCTCGCGTCGGGCGAGACTTGCCAGGACGTGGCAAGGTTGCCCACCAGCGGCTGGTTGGCCTTGACGGTCATGTCGCGATCCACGAGGCGGTCGTAGATGTTGTGGAGCAGCGTGCGGGTGACCGCGCCGCGGTCGATGTCGTTGTCGAACGCCCCGGGTTCGGCCTCCCAGCCGCAGATCAGCGTGCCGCCCGGTCTCGCGGCCGCGCGCGCGGTCTGCGGAGCCAGGATCGCGCCGCCGGCCCCGAGCGCGACGGTGGAGAGAAAACGGCGACGGCTGATCGAACGCTTCACGGCGGTCCCCCCTCTACGATCTCGACGCGATCATGATCCGGGACACACGGCTCACACGCTTGGATTGTTCTGCGCGCCGTCGACCGCCACGTTGGTCCCGTTGATCCAGCGCGCGCGCGGCGACAGCACGAACGCGACCACGTCGGCCACTTCTTCCGCGGTGCCGAGCCGCTGCCACGGGAATTCGCGCTCCACGAACGCCTGGAATCGCGCTCCCTGTTCCCGGCTGAACCGGTCCCACCCTCCGCCGGGAAAGAGGATGGAGCCCGGGCTGATCGTGTTGATGCGGATCCGGTGGGAGGCGAGTTCGCGCGCCAGCGACCCGGCGAGAAAGATCTCGGCGGCCTTGGCCGCGCCGTACTGCGCGTGGGTCCCCGGCTTCGACCCCGAGACCGACGCGATGATGGCGATGCTGCACTCTTCGCGGGCCCGCATGTGCGGCAGGGCCGCGCGGATCGCGCGAATCGAATGGCCGACGTTGAGGTCGAAGGTACGCAGCCAGTCTTCCGCCGTCGCCTCGAGCGTCGCCCGGCGGATCATGCCGCCGACGTTCGCGACCACGTGGTGGATCTCGCCAAACTCGGCCGCCGTGGCTTCGGTCATCCGCTCGAGGTCGCCCTCCACGGTGACGTCGGCGACGTCCCCGCGAACGCGCGCGTTGGGACCGCTGAGCGCCGCCACCGTCTCGTCGATCTCGCGCCGGTCGCGGGCGCACAGGCTGACGTGACATCCCTCCGCGACGAGCGACCGGCAGATCGCCCGTCCGATGCCTCGCGTGCCGCCGGTGACCACGGCGACGTGATTGCGCAGTCCGAGATCCACGGCGTCCCCCTCGAGGTCAGTCTCGTCCCGCGGCCGCCTGGTTCGCCTGACTCAAGCGCAGAAACGCCGGCACGAACTCCCGCGCGTACGTCACCATACGGTCGAGGATCTCGCGGCCGTGCTCCTCGGACGCCACGGTCCAGTCCCCGCTGGCCCCGCTCGGCAGCACGTCCGCGGCCTCGCTGAACAGGCCGATCGAGAATCCCTGAAACGCCGCCGTGCGGTACGACGTGGCCGCGATCGGTCCGTCGTACTTCACGTAGCCCCGCGTTTCGGCGTGTCCGTCCTTTACGACGGCCTCCGGGTGGAGCCCCATCATGACCGAGATCGTCGGCTCCCCGCCATGGCCAAAGACTTTCGCGGCGTCCGGGATGACCCCGCGACCGACGTACTCGGCAAGCCGCCACGGATACAGGATGCCGAGCACGATGCCGTGCCGCCGGCGCATCTCCGCCGCGACCGGCTCGATCGCCGCCTCGTTCGGACCGTGGTTGTTCACGACGATGATGTGGCGGAAGCCGTGGGCCGCGTATCCTCCGATGACGTCCCGGACCAGGGCTTCGAGAGTCTCGAGGCGCAGCGTCACCGTGCCGGGAAATGCGGTGTACGGAGTGTATCCGTACCACAGCGGCGGCGCGACGTAGACGTCCGCGAGGCCTTCCGCCGTCTGCCGGCAGAGATATTCGGCGAGCACGGTGTCGGCGCCGGTGTACCCGGCCGGACCGTGCTGCTCGACGCATCCGATCGGCACCATGAGCACGGCGCGGTCCTTGGGGATCGCGCCGATCTCCTTGTAGCTCATCAGCGCGAGGTTCCACTTGCGGGCCATTCTACGCCCTCCGGAGGACCTTCGCCGGTGCCGGCTCGGGGGATTTGTAGACGGTGCCGTCCTTCATCACGAGCTTGATGCGCGCCGGGTCCGCGACGGCGGCGATGTCCTCCAGCGGGTCGCCGTCGACCAGGATCAGATCCGCCCGTTTGCCCGCCTCGACGGTGCCGAGTTCGCCCGCCATGCCGAGCAGCGAGGCCGCCGCGCCGGTGCTCGCGACGATCGCCTGCATCGGCGTCATCCCCGCCTCGACCATGTAGGGGAGCTCCCGGCCGTTCTGCGCGTGGCCGAGGGCGCCGGCGTCCGTCCCCATCGCGATCTTGACGCCGGCCTCGAGGGCCCGGCGGAAGTTGCGCTGCTGCGTCTTCAAGACGAGCGGCAGCTTGGCCGCGACGTAGGCCGGGAGGGCCCGCGGGTCGGCGTCGAGGCGTTCTTTCATCCGGCGTGTGACGCTGAGCGTCGGGACGAGCCACACGCCCTGGCGCGCCATCCGCTCGATGTCCGCCTCGTCCGCGACCGCGGCGTGCTCGATCGAATCGACGCCCGCCTCGAGGCAGATCTTGAGTCCGTCGCCGCCGTGCGCGTGCACCATCACGCCCTTGCCCGCGGCGTGCGCCTCGTCCACCATCGCGCGGAGCTCGTCGAGGGTGAACTGCCGCGTCGCCGGCCCGCCGCGCGGCGAGCCGACGCCGCCGGTGGTGGCGATCTTGATCCAGTCGGCTCCCAGCCGGATGATTTCGCGGACCTTCTTGCGGCACTCGTCGGGGCCGTCGGCGATCCCGTCGGGCACGCCCGGCAGCCGCGGAAAGTCCGACGTGAGGCCGCACGGCTGGATCAGGTCGCCGTGGCCCCCGGTCTGCGTGATGATCACGAGGCTGATCAGCATCCGCGGACCGGCCAGCAATCCCTCGTCGATCGCCATCTTCAAGCCGAGGTCCGCGCCCGCGGCGTCGCGGAACGTGGTGATGCCGGCGAGCAGCGTCTCGGTGGCCCAACGGGCGACCTGCAGGACGGCCAGACTGGGCGCCAGGTTGAACCGCCGGCGGAAGTCGTGGCCGAAGTGCGCGATGTGGTCGTGGGTGTCGATAAGCCCAGGCATCAGGGTGAAGTCCGGATGGTCGTGCACCACGAGCCCGTCGCCGGCCGGCGGCGCCGCCGCGGCGGGCCGAACGTGCGTGATGCGGCCGCCCTCGACCAGGACGGCGACGTCCCGCTGGACCGGACCGCCGGTGCCGTCGATCAAACGTCCCGCCTTGATCAGCGTCGCCGCCGTCTCCATCGACCGCGCCTCCTCGTGCCGCTGCGTTCCGCCACTTCTTGCCGCACGCGGCGGAATACCTCCCCGGGGCGCGGCAGGAGACCCCGCGCGCAGGCCCGCATTGAGTACCATCCTCATTCACGCCGGTTTGCGATGACGACCTTCGTGCTGCGCCGCGCGCTCGGCGTCGTCCCGCTCTTGGCCGGCGTCTCGATGATCCTCTTTGGACTCCTGCAGGCGATTCCCGGCGGCCCGCTCGCCGTCTACCTCAACAACCCGTTCATCACCGGCCGCGATCTCGCGCTGCTCCGGCACCAGTTCGGGCTCGATCAGCCGGTGTACGTGCAGTACATTCGGTGGTTCGGCGCGTACGCGGCCGGCCACTGGGGGGTCAGCTATTCCTCGGGCCAGCCGGTCGCCGGGCTCATCGCGGGGCGCCTGCCGGCCACGCTGCTGCTGATGGGCACCGCGCTGGTGCTGGCGCTGGCGTTCGCGGTGAGCGCCGGGGCCTACAGCGCGGTGCGGCAGTACTCCGCGTTCGACTACGCCATCACCGTCTTCTCGTTTCTCGGCATCTCGATGCCGGTCTTTTGGTTCGGGCTGATGCTGCAGCTCGTGATCGCCGTTCATTTCGGCTGGCTGCCGGTCGCCGGCTTCGGCAGCGGCGGCGGCTGGGGCGATGTCGCGCGGCACCTGGTGCTCCCGAGCGTGACGCTCGCGCTGTTCACCGCCGGGCGGTGGAGCCGGTTCACGCGCGCCGGCGTCCTCGAGGTGCTGGGCCAGGACTACATCCGCACCGCCCGCGCGAAAGGGCTGCCGGAGCGGCGCGTCGTCTACCGCCACGCGCTGCGAAACGGCCTCATCCCCGTCGTCACGATCGTCGCGCTGGACCTGGCCGCCCTCGTCTCCGGCGCGGTCGTGACGGAGACGGTGTTCGCCTGGCCGGGCATGGGCAATCTCCTGATCCAGTCGATCTCGAGCGTGGACTATCCCACGCTGCTCGCGATTCTGATGCTGAGCTCGTTCGCCATCGTGGTGTCGAACTTCATCGCGGACGTGCTGTACGTCGTCCTCGATCCGAGGATCGTGTACCGGTGAGCGTGCGCGCCGCCGTCCTGCCGTTCCGGCGGTCCGGCCTGTGGCTCGACGCGTGGCGGCGGTTCACGCGCGACCGGCTCGCGCTTGCGGGCGGGATCGTGCTCGCCGTGCTGGCGCTCGCCGCCGCGGCCGCCCCGCTGCTGACCCGGTACGCGCCCAACGAGGTGGACTTGAAGCAGCTCGACGCGGCGCCGTCCGCGTCCCACTGGTTCGGGACCGACGATTTGGGCCGGGACGAGTTCAGCCGCACGCTGTACGCGGGCCGCGTCTCGCTGTCGATCGGGATCGCGGTCGCGATCGTGGCGGCCTCCGCCGGCACCACGGTCGGCGCGCTGGCCGGATACTACGGCCGGCTCGCCGACGCCGCGCTCATGCGCTTCACCGACGTCGCGCTCTCGGTGCCGCCGCTGCCGCTCATCATCGTGCTGTCCGCGGTGGTGAAGCCGTCGCCGCAGATCCTCGTGCTGATCATCGCCGGCGTCGGCTGGATGGGGACGGCGCGTCTCGTGCGGAGCGCGTTTCTGTCGATCCGCGAGACCGAGTACGTCGAGGCGGCCCGGGCGGCGGGCTGCGGCAGCCTGCGCATCATCCTCCGCCACGCGCTGCCGAACAGCCTCGCCCCGGTGATCGTCGCGGCGAGCCTGGCGGTGGGCAACGCGATCATCACCGAATCGGTGCTGTCGTTCCTCGGCGTCGGGATCCAGCCGCCCACGGCCTCGTGGGGCAACATGCTGCAGAACGCGCAGTCCACAATGGCGACCAAGCCGTGGCTCTCGATCTTCCCGGGCGTGCTCATTCTATTGAGCGTGTTGAGCGTCAACGGCCTGGGCGACGGCCTGCGGGATGCGATGGACGTGCGGGCGAAGCAGTAGGCGGCGGACGCCTTCCGCCGTCACAGCGCGAAAGGAGACCACCACATGAACCGACATGTTCTTCGGCCTCTGCTCCGATTCGCGGTGCTGTGCTTCGCCGCGCCGGCCCTGGCGCTCGTTGCGCGGCCCGTGGCGCCGCCGGCGGCCGGCGCCGGGATCTCGCAAATGGTGGTCGCCTACTACATCGAGCCCGACACGCTCAACCCCTACGCGACCCACGTGCTCTCGGCGAAGGAGCTGGACGTCGTCGAAGGCTTCGAGGCCACCGACGACCAGATGCAGTACCTCCCGCATCTGGTCCGCGAGGTGCCGAACCTGACGAACGGCGGGGTCAAGCTCACCGCCGACGCCATGACCGTCACGTGGCGGCTCAAGCCCGGCCTGAAGTGGAGCGACGGCCAACCGGTGACCTCGGCCGACGCCGCGTTCACGTACAAGACGATGATCGATCCCTCGTTTCGGGTCGACAGCCGGGCGGGGTGGGGGCTGATCGCCGCGGTGGACACACCGGATCCGCTCACCGTGGTCGCGCGGTTCAAGGAGCCGTACGGCGCCTATCGCGACCTGTTCCGCTACCTGCTGCCCAAGCACGTGCTCGACGGACACGACATCAACACCTACGCTGCCTACAACCGGTCGCCGGTCACGACCGCGCCGTACGTCGTGCAGGAGTGGGTGCCCGGTCAGTACCTGACGACCGTGGCGAATCCCAACTACCGCGACGCGGCCAAGGGGCTGCCGCACATCAAGAAGATCGTCTGGCGGTTCGTGTCGGACTCGAACACGCGGATCAACATGCTGCGCACCCGCGAGGCGCAGATCGCCTGGGCGCTGCCGTTCGACCAGATCAAGCCGCTGCAGTCGGCGTCCGGGATCAAAGTCGTCGTGCATCCGCTGAACGCCTGGATGCACTTCGACTTCAACCTTCACCGGACGCTGTTCCAGGACGTCCGGCTCCGGCAGGCGGTCGCGTACGCGGTCAACAAGCAGGACATCGTGGCCGGCGTGCTCGGAGGGCTCGGCCGGCCGGCCGGGCCGCCCGTCACGCCGCTGTCGTGGGCGTATAACCCGAACGCCTACAAGCAGTACCGGTACGACGCGGCCAAAGCCAAGCAGCTGATCGCGGAAGCGGGGTGGGCGCCCGGCACCGACGGCATCGTGCGCAAGGACGGCAAACCGCTCGCGTTCACGAACTGCAACAGTGTCGGCGACGCGACGCAGGACCGGGTGCAGCAGGTGATCCAGGCGGAGTTGCGCGCCGTGGGGCTGGGGATGCAGATTCACAACTACTCGCCGACCGTGTACGGGCAGATCCGGTTCCAGGGCGAGTGCGACACGCTGTTCCACCGCTGGATCGTGCCGGCCTATCCCTCGCTCTCGCAGTTCTACGCGTCGGACGCGATGCCGCCGAACGGTTTGAACGAGGACTTCTACGCCAGCGAGGAGTTCACGGACACGATCCGCCGGGCGGAGCGGACGATCGACCAGCCCGCGGCGAAGAAGCTGTTCTGGCAGGCCCAGGAGATCCTCGGCCGGGATCTCCCGTCGATTCCCATCTACTACCTGTACGGGGCGCAGGCCACGACGACCCAGATGCGCGGGCTCGTCGGCAACCCGACGAACGACGGCGACGGCTGGAACATGGAGCAGTGGGTGCTCGAGCCTTAAGGAGGTCATGGAGGTCATGGCCAAGATCACGATCGTAGGGTGCGGCGCCATCGGCGGGTTGGCGGGGTTCTACATGGCCCGCGCCGGGGAGCCGGTGCTGTTCGTCGATCAAAACGCGGACCACGTCCGCGCGATCCGGGAGCGCGGCATCAGCGTCAACGGCTTCTACGGGCCGATGGCCGTGGGACCGCAGCGCGCCGCGACGCCGGCCGAGCTCGACGAGCCGCTCGACGGGCTGGTGTTTCTCGCGTGCAAGTCGCAGGCGACTCGGGACGCCGTGCGCGGGATCGTGGAGCGTCTCGCGCCGGGCGGGTGCGTCGTGTCGCTGCAGAACGGCATGAACGAAGATCTGATCGCCGAGGCCGTCGGGCGCGAGCGCACCATGGGTGCCCTGCCGGACTACGGCGGCGTACTGCCGGGCAAGGAGGCCGAACTGGAGCATGGCGTCGGCGGTGCGCTGCATGCGCTGCTCATTAACCGGGCCGACGGGGAAGTTGGGCAGCGCCATGACCGCGGTCACCTCGCCCGGCAGCTGATCGGATTTCCCCACGGCCGCCCGGGCGGCGCCGGGATTGTCCTGGGCGAGCGCCTGCCCCTCCTCGATCGCCCGCACGAACGCGGCCGCCGCCTGCGGATGCTGCCGTGCCCACGCCTGGGTGGCGACATACCCGGCGATCGGGAAGTTCAGGGTA
>Ga0209579_10000357_pt1 | contig 50791 bp, 44 predicted proteins | sample Coa_R1_2_FD_187152 | JGI IMG/M metagenome (GOLD analysis project Ga0209579, IMG submission 187152) | Surface soil microbial communities from Centralia Pennsylvania, which are recovering from an underground coalmine fire - Coalmine... | ecosystem: Environmental > Terrestrial > Soil >...
TCATCGGCCGCAACGCGGTTCAGCCGGTCGGCCTTGGCTTGCAGGTTCAGCGCTTCAAGCTCTTCGTAGCTCAAAGACAGAAAGTTCCGGTACTCAATCGACATGGTTCTCCTTAGGGGCGGGAAAGTGAAAAAACAGTCACTCAAAGTCTACGGTTCCAAACCTAAGGAACCTGTGAGAAACGCGGACGGAGTTGGACAAGCCGCAAGGGCGACTCGACCCCGTCGAAAACAGAATAACAAGCTCAATGAGGGCATCCCCGGTGGAATACCGGCCCTCTTTTCGGCAGAAGTGGCCCTAGGTCATAGCCCGCCGGAACCCCGTCGGGTGCACCGCGCGCACTCTGATCACGAGCGCAGTCGCGTCCCTTTGGCCGTCGCCCGACATCGCCGTAGCCACCAATTCGCGCGCCATCTCGTCCGCGGTTTTCGGCTGCGAAACGATGTCGGCCATGCGCTCGCAGCCGACTCCCTGGTGCACCCCATCGGTGCTGAGCACCAGCACATCGCCGGGAATCACCGTCAGCGCGGTCGTATCCGGAGAAATGAAAGACGACGTACCCAAAGCGCTCAGCCGAGCCGCTCGCAACCCATTCGTCAAATGATCCGGCTCCGACAACCCTTGGGTGAACTCACTTTCATGGTCCTGGGTCACTTGCCGCGCCGCGCGGTCTCGCACCAGGTAACAGCGCGAGTGGCCTACATGGGACACAATCGCCTGATCATTGCGCAGAGCGCATGCCACCATGGTTGTCGTCAGTTGCCTCCCATTTTGCCCATTCGTCTGGCCGCGACGCAATGCGGCATTGGCCGCCTGAATCAATTGCGGCAGCAGGCTGATCAGCATTGTGCCCGGGTCCGCCTGCTCGAATTCAGCAGTGAGAGCAGCGATTGCCGTCGTGGCCGCAGCCTCATCCTGCTCATGGGCGCCGGCTCCATCGGCAAGCGCGAAAAGATAGCCATGCGATTGCGCCTGGTTCCGCGAGTACGGAATGAAAACCCCCGTCGCATTGCCGTTCCTGGTCTTCACCATGGCGTGGGCGCTTGATTGTCCGAATTGAATCTCTAACATTCGTCGCCGCCGGATCGAATCCCTAAGCTTTCGCCAGATCATCCCCGTCATCACGCGTGCGCCGGCGTTTGTGCGCGGCGCTTGCGCGCGCGATTCATCCTTCGTCAGGAAGCTGCGAAACCCTTGAACATGTGAAGCCTAGGCGACACGGGATAAAGATGCAATGAAGGCGGACACGAGCAGAAGCAACGATTTCGGTCTGCACCGCGGAAAACCACAGCAAATTTGCTGTTAAAATCTGATCAATCGCTGATCACGTTCGAACCGGCGGCAGCCGGATCCCAGGAAACCCGAGTGCAAGCTTCTCGCACGACGCGGTGGCCAACGCAGCAGAGTCACTCTTTCGCTACATAAGCCTGGTTCTAGTCAATTGAAAGGACCGTACACGTTGTCCGGTGCCTCAACCATTCCTGTCCGCGCAGCCCTTGGCGCCCGAGGCGTCCACGGATCCCGGCCCCGCGCCCTTCAGTTCGCCCTGCAGTGCTTCTATGGGGTCGGTGCCGTTCTCGTGATCACGGGTTGCGGCCGCATCTTCCAGGGTTCACTGCTCGCCTCCGTCCCCCTCTGCTTGATGGTTGTCGTGTTCGCAGCCGGCTGGTATGGGTTCTGGCAATCCATCGTCGTCTCTGTTTCCGCCGCTGCCGCTGGATTGCTGGCTTCGCCGCATCCCGGCCCCGTTTCGGCGAGAACCTTCGTCGAATTCCTCTTCTCCTTGCTCGCCTTCGCAATGGCAGCCTATTTTGTGAGCCGGCTTGCTTCCCGCGCCGCCGAGAGAGAGGCGATGGAGAACGCCGTTTCCGGCCAGATGCAGGATCTCTACGAATTTGCCCGGCGCACGTTGCAAATGAATTTGCACATGGAGCCGGGCGCGCAACTTGCCGACCTCGTACACGAAGTGTTCGGCCTCGAAGCGGTTGCTGTCTTCGATGCCGATCTTCACGAGATCTATCAGGCCGGCTACTGGCAGGATGATCCGCAGGAACTGGCACAGAATGTCTACTACTTCGAAACATCAGATGACGATCCGAAAACCGGCATCGGGCGCCGCGTTGTTCGCCTCGGCTCGGTGCCCATCGGAAGCCTGGTCGTGCGCGGCGAGACCAGCCCGCTAACCAACAACGCAATCGCTTCGCTCATCGCTATCACCTTCGATCGTTATCGCGCATTCGCCAACGAAAGCCGCATCGAGACCGAGCGCCGCACTGAGCAACTCCGCTCCACCGTACTCGACAGCCTGGCTCACGCATACAAAACTCCACTCACCGCCATTCGAGCGGCTTCCTCCGGGCTCAGTGAAATGGGGCACTTGTCTGCCTCGCAGGCCGAGCTCGTCTCCCTCATCGACGAGCAGGCGGCAGTATTGAGCGACCTCACCGCGCGTCTCCTCACCACGGCTCGTCTCGATTCGGGTCAAGTCGCCATTCATGCGGTTGATGTCGGCGTTGCAGCCCTGATTGAGGAAGTGGTAGCGGGCCTCGGCGAACGCCTTGCCAGCATGAAAGTCGTGATCGATCTCCCCAACGATAGCCTTGTCGTCTGTTGCGACCGGCAGCTCATGAACATGCTGCTTACGCAGTACATCGACAATGCCTGCAAGTACTCGACTTTCGGATCCACGATCACAATCCGTGCCGCGCATGCGCAGAACGAGGTCATCTTTTCCGTGCACAGTTTCGGCCCCGTGATTCCCGTCGCGGATCGCGAACGCATCTTTGAGCGCTACTATCGCTCCTCCACGCTGTCCAGCCACGCGTCGGGCACCGGAATCGGGCTTTCCGTCGCCAAGCGCGTTGCCCTCATTCACGACGGCCACGTTTGGGTCACCAGCCACGAAGACGAGGGAACCATCTTCTACGCGGCAATTCCTGCGCCGTTGCAAAAAAGGAAAAGCTCATGAACCAGCCTCCCATCCGTGTCCTTGTCGTCGACGACGAGTCCGCGATTCGCCGCGCGTTGCGCCCCCCGCTCGTCGAGCTTGGCTTTCAAATTGCGGAAGCGTCACGCGGTGAAGAAGCTTTGCAACTGCTTCATGCCGGCAATGGCAATGTCGATGTGGTTCTGCTCGACATCAACATGCCCGGAATCGGCGGCATCGAGACTCTGCGCCGCATTCGCGCGCTGGCGCCGCGGCTGCCGGTTCTCATGGTGACTGTCCGCGATGGCGAAGAGGAGAAAGTCGAGGCCCTCGAACTCGGCGCCGACGACTACGTCACCAAGCCTTTCAGCATCCGGGAGCTCATCGCCCGCATTCGCACAGCGCACCGCCGCGTCCATGCGCCTGCCCGCGCCGAAGATGCACCCATCGAGATCGGCGAGATCCGCCTGATGCCGGCACGGCGCAGCGTAACCAAGGGAGGCGCAGCCGTCCACCTCACCCGCAAGGAATTCGACATTCTGCACTGCCTGATGAGTCGCGCCGGACGGGTCGTTACCTACGCCAAATTGCTGACCGCCGTCTGGGGCGCCGATTGTCGCGAGGAAGTCGAATATCTACGCACCTTCGTCCGCCAGCTGCGAAAGAAAATTGAAGACGATCCTTCCAATCCTATCTATCTGCTCACCGATGTCTATGTGGGCTACCGCTTCACGGATGCGCAGATGCTGCAGGATGTACGCGACGGCATCGCGCACGCCGAACCAGTCTCAGAGTCTGTGCTGTAGCTCGATGATCGTGACCTTGCGGCCTACTCGTCATAGTGCAGCAGGCTGAAGACGTCGTACTCCGTGAAACGGTCGCGTCCTTTCAGGAAATCCAGCTCGACAGCGAATCCCAGGCCCGCGATCTCGCCGCCAAGCTGCTTCACCAGCTTCACTGTCGCTTCCATCGTGCCGCCCGTCGCCAGCAGATCGTCCACCAGCACCACGCGCTGGCCCGGCCTGATCGCGTCCATGTGAATCTCCAGCGTGTCGGTGCCATACTCCAGGTCATAGGTGACCCGCGCGACCGGCGCAGGCAGCTTGCGCGGCTTCCGCACCGGAACAAACCCGGCATTCAGCCGATATGCCAGCGCAGGCCCGAAAATGAATCCGCGCGCTTCGATCCCCAGTACAAGGTCGATTCGCTGCTCGATGTAGTGCGCGGCCAGCGCGTCGATGAGTTGTGCAAAACCGGTCTTGTCCTTCAGCAACGTCGTAATGTCATAAAACAGAATCCCCGGCTTGGGAAAATCGGGCACCGTGCGCACCAGCGCCTTCAGAGCTTCCACGTTCACTGGCTTCTTGTCGGGCATGCTTCCGCTCGCTCCTGGAGTGCAATCAACTCCATTTCAAGATAATTTTGGGGAAGGGAACAGGTGGGTCTGCGGTTCTTCTTCCCCATCAATTATAGAAGAGCACTCCTCCAACTCAGCATTCGTGCAGCCTTTACAATCTCGATTCGCCGCGCCATCACTCCTCCGTTGCGGCACCGAGTTGCTCTATCATTTGCCTGATCTCCGGATTCGACATGAAGCACTTCCACAGCAGGCCCGTTCGATAGTTCTCCACCATCGCCACGATTGGCGCCTGATTCAATCCCATGTAGATGGGCGCAACCCAGTTTTCCGCCGGGTCGTATGCGTCACGCGGCCCGTAAATTCCCCACAACTCGCCTCCCAGATCGCGATAATAGTGCTTCAGCGCCGCCATCGAGGCCTCCGGCGTGTACGGGAACGACGACAACGCTCCGGTCGGCGCCATCGTTCCATGATCGTCCAGATCATCCGGAGCGGACGCCTCATATCCCTTTGGCGTATCGGCGGCCGTCAACCCCCACGCGTTCTCACCATATCCCGGGTAGTGCTTCGGATTGGCGATGCAATAGGCGCGATTGATCAATGCGATGTTCCGGTTGTTCTCAAAATAGGATTTCGTGAAGCGATCGTGCAGCGCGTGTGGATCGGGTCCAAGAAACGAGTAGTCGGTAAAGAATAATGGTCCGCCCAGACCCACTCCCACATCCAGCTTGATTCCGTAATAGGTGTTGCCATTCGCATAATGATTGCCGGCGGTCATTTGTGACCAGCCTTCGCGATAGTCGATTGCGGTCCGCGACTGGCTCGCCCATCCCGAGTAATACATGCTGGCCGGCACGCCATGCGTTGGCGACGCCATCGCCAGCAGATACGTCACCATTACTTCGTTAAATCCGATCAGCGGATGATGAATCTCGAACTTCCACTCCGGCGACCAATGCCAGAAAAGAAAATCGCTGTCGGGCTGATCGCGATACCAATCCCACTCAACCGACTCCCACAGCTTCGTGATCCGCCGGTAGAGCGTCCGCTCCGGCTCGCTCGGCCCGTTGAAGTATTGCCGTGCCGTCAGCAATCCCTCCATCAGAAACGACGTCTCCACCAGGTCGCCGCCGTTGTCGAGCATGCCGAAAACCGCCATCGTCTGACCCGTCGCGCCGTTCATGTAGTGCGACCACGCTCCGTGATAGCGCGGAGCATGCTCGAGAAACGAGACAATCTTCTCCAGCCTCTCCAATCCTTGCCCGCGGGTAATGAAGTGCCTATCCACGCCGGCCACCAGCGCGCAGATTCCCATCCCGCTCGCGCCCGTTGCGACGATCCGGTCGTCGCCAGGAATGTTCTCCCGCGCCATGCCCGAGTGCGGATCGGCGCCGTCCCAGTAGTATTCGAAGCTGTCGTGCTGCAGCATCGTGAGCAATTCCTCATCGCTCAACTCGTGCGTGCCGGCGCTGGCCTCAGACGAAAACTGCGAATCATGTCCGCTCCAGTCTTCTGCTACGATCTTGTAGGTCGCTTTCACGCCCGATTTCCCAATGAAATCCATGAAGCGGTGGCTGACGGGTGTCTGGATCCCGACCGGCTTGAACTCTTCGCCCTCCAACTTTCGAAACACCACGAATCGAGCCGAGCCCTGCGGCTCTTTTGCCTCCCAGCTCAGTTCGATGTGCCGGTCGTATCCCGCAGCTTCCAGATTCGTCGGCGGCTCGAGCGGCCCTGCAGCAGCATCGCTCGCATCGCCCACCCGCACATCGTCAACAACGAGCGTGTGCGGCTTGCCATCGTTCTCACCCTGGTGGAAAATCACATTCTGCACGTACTCGAAGTGGAACGGATAGATCGACGCTGTCTTCAGCTGATCGAGCGGCAGCTTGACCTCGACCCATCGTCCCGCGGGAATGCTTCCCGCAAACCTGCCCATGGGCACGGGCGCGGTAAAACTGCCGGGGAACTGCGCCACCTGCAGGTTCTCGCGCACATCCGAAAGCACGATCTCCGGAAGGTCGGTCGCCGCGATCCCTTCGGGCGAGTAGCACCAGAAAAAAAGAGTTCTGCCCGTCATCTGCAGCGGACGGTTTCTGAAATTGACAGCATGGATTTCGGCTTCCCATCCTCCATGTGAATGCGACACCCAATGAAGTCGTAGCGCATTCGGCGGAGTCTTGAAGAACTGGGTCTCCACCGGCAAGTGGCCGTTCGGGCTCTCCAGCACGCTCGGCGTCACCTCGCGCGCCACGCTATAAAAGTAGTTCCCGGTCGTAGGGCTGTTATCGAACAGGACGTGGCGATAGTAGTCCTCTTGCGCACCAAGCTCCGGCACGCATGTGAGTGCGGCGAGTGCAAGAAAAACCAGGGCAACCTTCGAAGGGGAAGTGAAAGAAACCGAAACGGTTCTCATGTCGGGAAAATTGTATGCTCTCGACCCAACCGCGGGACTTACCACGCCCCTTCAATGCGGAAGGCATCGAGCCCTTTGGCCTCATTGTCGTCAAGGTAGTGCTCGATGACGCGATCCACCCGGCTGCCCCGCGGTCCCTTGCGCAGGCTTGTGCGCAACTCCGCCAGGTCATCCACGGCGCCCGATGCCACTACCTCCACGTCGCCGTCTTCGGTATTGCGAACCCATCCGCGCAGCTCCAGTTCGCTGGCTTCGCGATGAACAAACCATCGGAACCCGACCCCCTGTACGCGCCCTTGAATGAGGAAGTGAAGAACCATAGCCGGCCAACGCCAGTTTTTCAGATGGCCGCCTCGTTTGTCATCCTGACAGTCGGATCCGGCGTCAAAGCATCTATCCGGCTCTACTTGACAACCAAGTAGAAGCCGCCGCACACTGGGCCGGAAAGATGACTTGGATGCCAGGTAAAGAGAAAAAGCCGGTCAAATTCATCGAAGGAACACGCGCGTGAACCCGGTGCTCACGCGCTTCGTCGCGAAACTCCGCAATCTCTTTGCGCGCAAGCAGCGCGATGCCGACCTTGACCACGAAATCGCGGCGCACCTGGGCCTTCTCGAAGAGGAGTTGCTTCGCCGCGGCGAAACGCCCTCTGAGGCGCTGCGAAAAGCTCGGATCGCCTGTGGCACCGTCGAAGCGACTCGCCAATCCCATCGTGATGCCCGGTCCTTTCTCTGGCTTGCGCAGGCCGCCCAGGATATCCGCCACGCCTTTCGCTCCATGCGCCGTTTCCCCGGTTTCACCGTCGCCGCTATCTTCACCCTTGCAGTCGGCATCGGGGCCAATACCGCGGTTTTCTCCGTGATCGATGCCGTCTTGCTTGCGCCGCTTCCGTATCCGCAGCCCGACCGCATCGTACAGTTCTTTCTTGCCTCGCCAGGCGGAGAAGAGCGGGGCGCATCCATCCCCGACTTCCGCTTCTGGCTCGACCACGCCAACTCGGTCCAGGACATCTCAGCCTACGACTTCGATCAATCCGAGATGGGGCTCACTTCCGCCGTGCCGGAACAAGTTCATGGCCTTCACGTCACCTCGGGCTATTTCCGCCTTTTCGGCGCGCCACTTATGCTCGGCCAATCCTTCACCTCATCCGATGACAATCCCGCCGGCGCGCGCGTCGTTGTCCTCAGCTACAACCTCTGGAAGCGGAGATTTGCAGGCGACCAGCACATCATCGGCGAAGCGGTTTCCATCGACAAGGAGAACTACACTGTCGTCGGCGTCACAGGGCCGGACTTTCTCTCGGAGCCGGACGCGCAGCTCTGGATTCCATTTCGCTTCGATCTGAACAGCACAGACCAGTTCCATTCCTTTGGAGTAGCCGGCCGTCTCAAGCCCGGAATCACGCTGGCGGAGGCCAATGCCCAACTCGCTTCCATCGCATCGTCAACGCAGCATAGCCGCCCCGATCCTGACTTCCGCTTCGAACTGCACCGCCTCCACGATGCGATCGCCGGCGACATCCGGCCCACCCTCTTCATGCTGCAAGGCGCGGTGACGCTCGTTCTGCTGATCGCCTGCGCGAACCTTGCCAATCTCCTGCTCGCTCGCATGACCACCCGCCAACGCGAATTCGCCATTCGTGCGGCCATCGGCGCCGGCCGTGGACGCATTCTTCGCCAGCTCACCACCGAGAGCCTCGTACTGTGCGCATGCGGCTGCGTGCTGGGTATTGTGTTGTCTCTTATCGGGGCGCGCGTCCTGCTCGCCTTGAGCCCCGGCAGCATTTCCCGCATCGGCCCGTCCGGCGCCGGCGTCACGGTGGATCTTCGCGTCATGTCCTTTGCCCTCGCTATCTCTCTCGCCACCGGACTCATCTTCGGTCTTCTTCCCACGCTGGCCATAAGCCGCACCAAAATTCCAAACGCTCTGCGCGAGAGCGGCTCGCGCCAAAGCGCAGGAGTCTGGAGCCGCCGGTCCCGTTCGCTCATCGTCATCACCGAAATTGCCTTGTCTCTGATTCTCCTCATCGGTGCTTCGCTCCTCATTCGCACCCTCATCGCGCTCAGCCGCGTCGATCCCGGCTTTTCCAGTCACAACGTCGCGCTCGTGACCATGCCGCTCGAAGGCAGGCAGTTCGCGACGGGCGCAAACGTTGCTGCCATGGTGAGCGATGCGCGCCGACAGCTCGCCGCGATTCCCGGAGTCGAAAACGCAGCGGCGACCTTCAGCGCGCCCTATGCCAGCCGCATGGGAATGCCTTTCGCGTCCGTGTCGAATGGGTCAACAATCAGCGGCGACGCTGAGTGGATGGCCGTGTCTCCGGGGTACCTTGGCACGCTCCAGATCCCCGTTCTTCGCGGACGCAATTTCGATGAACACGACGATTCCGGCGCACCCGGCGTGGCGCTCGTCAACGAAGGCATGGTGCGGCAATACTGGCCCGGTGACGATCCGCTCGGGCAACAGATCGAAATTGGCAAAGGCCTTGGTCCCAACTTCGTTGACCGCTCCCGCCGCATCATCGGTATTGTCGCCGACACCCGCGATGACGACCTGAGCCAGGCTGCCGCGCCCACCATGATCATTCCCGATGCGCAGGAACCGGATGGCATGGTGCAGCTCGAAACCAAGTTCGGCCCGCTCTGGTGGATCGTTCACACCCGCGTCGCACCACGCCCTCTCATTCCCGCCATCGAAGCCGCACTTCGCAGGGCCAGTGGCGGCCGGGCCGTCGGAGGTGTCCGCACCATGGAAGAGGTGCTTTCGCGTTCCATCGCTCGCCAGCGCTTCAATATGGTCCTGCTCGCTGCCTTTGCGGTCATCGCGCTCCTGCTGGCCGCGGCCGGAATCTATGGCGTAATGGCGTATTCCGTAGCCCAGCGCACGCAGGAAATTGGGGTGCGCATGGCGCTTGGCGCCGATCGCGCCCAGCTTCGCCGCATGATCCTGCGCGAAGGCCTCATCAAGGGTACGGTTGGCCTTGTCTGCGGGATCTCCGCCGCATTTTTTCTGGTACATCTGTTAGCCGGATTGTTGTTTGGCGTCACCACCCGCGATCCGTTGATCTTCATCGCCGCTCCAATCTTCCTGCTGGCCGTCACCCTTGCCGCCTCATGGATTCCAGCTCGCCGCGCCTCCAGCCTGAATCCCGTGGAAGCGCTGCACTTCGAATAGTTCCAGCGCGCCGGTTGCGGCGGTCACGCCCACCGCGCGTCCGACCACAATTCTCTTTTCGGAAACACTCCAGCGCCATTATCATCGCAAGACCAAAATTCCTCGCAGTCCGCGAGGCCCCATGCGGCTTCGCACAGAAAGGCTCTCGACCCATGCGCCGCTGGCTTCATCCGCTCGCATGTTTCCTCATCTCCGTCACTGCATCCTTTGCGCAGGCCCCGGCGCCCGCCAGCACGTCGTCCAGTCCGCTCTCCTTGATTTCGTGGATGCAGGGTACCTGGACCACGCAGGCCACCCCTCCCGGACAAGCTCCGGTTCCCATCGAGCAGCACATCACCTCCGTGCTCGGCGGTCAGGCCATGAGCTTCTCCACCTTCTTCAACGGCGTTCAGCAGTATGAAGGCCTCTTCGCCTATGACCCCGCAAAGAAAGCCATCGCGTTCTGGTACCCCAGTGCTGACGGCGAGCTCACCAGCGGCACCGTTTCACGCCAGCAGGACTACTTACTCTGGGACTTCAAAGTTACGTCCTCTTCCGGCGAAGTCACACCGTTCCAGGTTCACATCAAGCAGTCGGGGCCCGATGACTACGACTGGACGCTCTTCGGTGCATCCGGCTCCGACTGGAAGCAGATGTTTTCACTGCACTACCACCGCAAGTCGAGCTGAGCTGTTTGCCGAATCTCGCACTGTCTCTGGGACCCGCCTTCGCGCGCACGATTAGGCCCCGCTCCGCGCGCGTGTTAAAGTTCCTCCCATGCCCACAGGCTCCCGCGAATCGCATCGCGCACGGGACAAATCCAGGCCCGCAAAAACCCCGGGCGTCTTGCAAAGTATGCCTCGCAAGACGGTCGTCATTTTCCTGTTGGCCGTCTTCTTCGTGTTCGCCGCCCTCGGCGTCGCCAACGACATTATGGACATGGCGCGAGAGCAGCCCGCCCGGTTTTTCCTCGGCTCTCTGCTCGGCGGTCTGTTCGCCGTTTGCTACGCTTATGCCGGCATCACGCTGCGAGGACGCTTCTGGAAGTTCTTTCTACCCGCGTTGGTTGTGCACGTGTTCGTCATGGGCGCGCTGGCGCGGCATTATCCTAATTTGCCCCAGCCCGTGCACATGGACGCCGTCGACATAGCACGCATGCAGGGCCGTCTCAGCTTCGATGGCATTGCGATCACAGTCGCGGTTGCGTTGGGCTATACGGGTTTCGTGATCTCCTCGATCCGCGAGGCGCGGCGCTATGGCCGCACCCGCACCGAAATGGCGCTGCTCGAAACCGAAATGACAGCCGCCCGCGAGGTGCAGCAGGTCATGCTGCCTCCGGCAGGCGAATCCTTTCCCGGCTACTCGGTCGAATCGGTTTACAAGCCTGCGCGCCAGGTCGGCGGCGATTTCTTCCAGATTCTCCCGGCGGCCGATCGCGGCTTGTTCATCGTTTTTGGCGATGTTGCAGGCAAGGGCGTTCCCGCCGCAATGCTCGTCTCCATGCTGGTCGGATCGATTCGCGCGATTGCCGAGGAAACGCGCGATCCTGCCGTCATGCTCCGCAAGCTTCACGATCGCCTCATCGGGCGCATCTCCGGCGGATTCGCGACCGCTCTTGCCGCCCAGATCATGGCAGATGGCGCTGTCACCGTGGCCAACGCCGGCCAGTTATCGCCGTACCTTGACGGAAGGGAACTCGAACTCCCCGGCGCATTGCCTCTCGGTGTCGAAGGCGGTGGCCAGTACGAAACGCACGCCTTTGCGCTCCCCCTTGCCAGCCGTCTCACCTTTGTTTCCGACGGTGTCGTCGAAGCTCAGAATCAGGGTGGCGAACTATTTGGCTTCGATCGCGCCAGGGCCATCTCGACGCAGCCTGCATCGACCATCGCTGACACAGCCGTTCAATTCGGCCAGTCGGACGACATCACGGTGGTCACAATCCAACGCCGTGCCAACGGCGACATCGCATTCGCTCGCCAGGATTCTTCGACGCCGGCGCGTACCTGACTCACGCGGATGCGCAATTCGCTACGGAGCCTTCTCAAACACGAGCCGCTGTTCCGCATCGCCATAGTTCGCATGCTGTTCCACCAGGTCAATCAATTCCGAACCATCTTCTGAAAGAAACAGCCGCTGCTTCGAGTAGTTGGCGAATCCGGCGATGAATTCCTCAAACTCCAGCGTGCATCCCTGCCACATCGCCGTCACGCGCGCCTTCGGCGGCGTGCTGCCCGGAAAGGTGCTCGGCAACTGCACTTCATGTTCTTTTCCGTCCAGCGCCAGTTCCAGCGTGCTGGTCGAATCGGGCAGGGGAATATTCACCACGTTCGGATGGACCGCGATATCGGTAATCGCGATGGTCGAATCGTTTTGCACAATCTTCTTCGTCAGTTCGTAATTGCTGAAGGGATGATCACCGCCCATGAAGCTCTTTTCGACGTTGAGCTTCCACGTTCCGCTCAGGTTCGCCCTCTGCGCCTGCGCCATAGCCGACGCGGCCAGCATGATCAAGATCCAAACTCCATTGCGCATTTTTCCCCGCCTCTTTCGCTATGCCTCGAACTCGAGCAGCGCGATTCCATTCGCCGGCAATTCCATCGAGAACTCCGGCCCTTCCTTGTGTTCCATAACGCGTGTTTCCGGTGCTGGCAATTCGGCCGCACTCCGCAGCTCCGCAATCTGGCTTGCGCTCGGATACTTTGGGCTGCCCATCCCACGCCATTTGGGAATGGCCGAGCCGGAGTGACCGTTCACCTGGCTTACAACGACCTCTCCTGGTGCCCGAAGACCCGCCAGCTTCAGACGGAATTGCCTCGGGGCTCCGCGCGATTCGCTTGCTCCGGCCGTGGCGCCAAACGGGTTTCCATTGGCGACACCTCCCGCTGACGACGGAATCAGGTTCCAGAGCAGAATGGCAACCGATCCATCGGCTCGCCGCGTCGCCAGGATAGGCCCTTCATCCGTCTGCAACTGCGACTCTCCCAGTTTGTGCATCAACGCAAACGTATGCAGGGAGGGCCTCGCAATGCCCCATTGATCCAACATGCCAAAAACATCGTTGAAAATGCCGCCCGGCACGCCACCTTCTTCGAACACGTTGCTGAAGGTCCAGTACGACATGGCCTCCGCGAGGCCAATGCAATTCTTCAACGTGTCGGCAATGAACGCCGGATTCTGCGAGCTCCACTCCGTGAGCCACAATGGCAGCTTCGGCATCTTCGAGCTTTCCACCTGCTGCTTCACCATCTCAAGCCCGCGCGGAATCACCTGTTCGAGCTGGTACTTGTGAGCCTCGCCAAAGATCGGCTTCTGCGGATCGTCGGGATACACGTGCGTACTCACGAAATCGAGCGGCACGCCGTGTTCCGCGCAATACTGAATCAGGTCCGGAACCCAGCCAAGCTGCGCCGTCGCGGGTCCGCCCACCTGCAGCTCCGCATCCACCTTCTTCAGCGCCATCGCCGATTGCCGGTAGAGCTCGAAATATTGCTCCTGCGAGCCCGCCCAAAACGAAATGTTCGGTTCGTTCCAGACCTCGAACTTCCATCCGCGCACCTCGTTCACGCCGTAACGCTGCACGCAATGCGCTGCGAAGGCCTCCACCATGTCATGCCAATCCTGCCAGTTTCGTGGCGGCGAGACATTTCCCTTGTACGCAAAAATCCGGTTCGCGCTGCTTGCAAAAGCCTCGGGCATGAAGCTCAGCTCCACAAACGGCCGCACCCCGTGATCGAGCATGAAATCGTAGATCTGGTCGACATAGAGAAAATTGAAATGCCCCGCTCCCTCCGCTGCGATGCCCATTTCATCGTCGAAGAGGCCGTGGCAGCGCACGGATTGAATTCCGGTATCGCGGTGTGCGCGGATCAGGTCCTGCCGCCACTGCTCGCGCAATCCCACCACGGTGCGATCCGATCCCGCCGCTCTCTCCCAGAAATGCGGCAGCGGGCCGATCGTGCGGCTCGCGTCCACGGCAATCGCCGCACGGGCGTTCTCTGACTGCATTCCGAACGCGCGCGACGTCGAATGCGCCAGCGAGCCTGCCAACGCCGCGCCTGTCGCGGCCATAAACTCTCTTCGATTGATCACGTGATCTCCATCGGAATTTGATGAAGGGGAATCATAGCGCAGGGCCCATAGTGTACGCAGCGTGGGCAGCCATCATCCACTCTCTTCCAACAGTTCGCGCATCCGCCGCAGCGCCTTCGCAATCTGTATCCGCTCCGCTTCCGTTGCACGCTCCAGCGCCCGCTGCAGCGGCCCTCGCGACAGCGCCGGAATCTGCGTGCGCACAAACTCCGCCACCTCGGCGCTTGGATAAATGCGGCTGATGCGTCCGTCCTTAGAATCGGCGCGGCGGCTGATCATGCCACGGGCTTCGAGCCGATCCACAATACCGCTCACCGTCGAATGCGCCAGGCTGACCGCCCCGCTCAGATCCTTCAGGCTGACGCCGTCGTGCGCCACCACCTCGCGCATCACGGCCGTCTGCGGAACCGTCAGCTCACCCTGGGCAATCATCGCCTCAAACGGCTTGCGCAGCGCGCGTCGAATCACGGCCAGGTCGCGTTCCACCTGCTCCGCCTGCGCCGCCACCTGCGTCGTCCCGCCGCCTTTTCTATCCTTGCCCATCCGTCTCGGCTTTCTGACTACTGACCACTGACCACTGACAACTAACCACTCAGTCCCCAGTCCTTGGTCCCTCTCAAAAAACTCCCGGCACCAGCGCCTTCACGCGCTGCCGGTATGCAGGATAGTCCATCGGAAAGGTCTGCATCATCAACCGCTCTTCCTGGCTCATCTTCACCATGAATGCCAGCGCCAGCAGCACCATCCCAAGGACACACCGCCACTCACATGTTGCGAGCGACGTTCCCAGCGCTCCGAGCAGAATTCCCGTGTAAATCGGGTGTCGCGCCAGCGCATACGGGCCGCGCGTAATCAATTCATGATCCGCCTTGACCGTCGCGCGTCCGCTCCAGTTGCTTCCCAGCGTCAGCCGCGCCCAGATGGCAAAAGCGCACCCCGACATGGTCAGCAACACCCCTGCAATCTTCAGTTCGTCCGTCACCGGAAGAATCCGCTGGCTGAGCCATCCGCTGTCAAACCAGCGGCTCCCAAGGAGAGCGAATCCCAGCAGCACCATCAAAAGGTGAAATAGCCTCGCCCCCACTGGCTGCGATCGTACCGTTCGCTTGGTAAAAGCCAGCCCGACAAACCAGATCAGCCCCAGCACGGCCCACGCAGAACTGATCGCCGAATCCACGTTGAACGCCATTTCCAACCTCCGTCGCATACGATACGTCGTATACGACATATATTCTGCCCGAATCCAAAATCTGTCAAGGGCCAGGTTGCCATCGCTCAATTGCCGAGCCCTCCGCGCCTTTGCCGCGTCACTTCATTGCGGCCTCTCTCGGCCTCCGCGCTACACTGAAATCCAACCATGGTCTTCGTCCTCGACAATTACGACTCGTTCACCTACAACCTCGTCCAGTACCTCGGCGAGCTGGGTGCCAAGGTCGAAGTTCGCCGCAATGACGAGCTTACGGTCCAGGAAGTTGAAGCCCTCAAGCCGGATCGAATCCTGCTTTCGCCCGGCCCCTGCACGCCCCGCGAAGCCGGCATCCTTGTTCCCCTCATCCGCCACATGGCCGGAAAGACTCCGATCCTCGGCGTCTGTCTCGGCCACCAGGCCATCGGGGAAGCCTTCGGAGGCAGCGTCGTTCGTGCGCATCAACTGATGCACGGAAAAACGAGCCCTGTCTCGCACGATGGCAAGGGCGTCTTCGCTGGCCTCCCCAATCCGCTCACCTGCACGCGCTATCACTCGCTCATTGTCGCGGAAGAAAACCTGCCTGCCGATTTGGCCGTTACGGCGCGCACGCCGGAATCAAACGGCGCCGGCAAACGCGGCGGCTCCGTCATTATGGGTCTCCGTCATCGCTCCTTGCCTGTTGAAGGCGTGCAGTTTCATCCTGAGAGCGTGCTTACCGAGGGCGGCCGCCAGATGATCCGCAATTTCCTGGAAATGTAGCCGGATGCCGCTGACCCGCTCGACTCGCGCACTTCATTTCACACATCGTCGCGCCGTGCTCTTTGCAACCCTCGCGCTTGCGCCCGCGGTTCTATTCGCGCAATCCTCGCCCAATTCCACTGCGGCGGTCGTTCCTGCCGCGATCGCTCCCGCCGATCCCATCGCCATCGTGCCCCTCAATTCCGACACACCCGGAAGCGCCGCAGCTGTCACCGGCGCGCTTCAGGTCATGGGTGGCAAAGCCTTCATCGCTGCCACCGGCACCGTCACCTCAGGCTCGACAACCACCGACGTTACGCTGCCTCGCCGCGGCACGTTGCGCGTCTGCGCCTCCACAACCGTTAAGCTGGCCGCCGACTCGAGCATTCCCAAGGGTGATACACCCGGCCTCATGATGGCGCTCGACCACGGAGCCGTCGAAACCAGCTTCGCCACCGGTCGCAATGCCGACATCCTGCTCACGCCCGACTTCCGCATTCTCATCAGCGGGCCCGGTGCGGCCGACGTCAAAGTCCGCCTCGGCGATCACGGCGACACCTGCATCGACAATCCCGGCGTCAGCGCTCCCTACGTGCTCGTCACCAGCGTCTTCGACGGGGGCGACTACCGCGTGCAGCCGGGTCAGCGTGTCATGTTCCAGCACGGAAGCCTGCACGAAGTTGTCGACAACGAAAAAGAGCCCTGTGGATGCCCGCCCTCCTCCACTCCTGCGGTTGCCAACGAGTTTCCCCTCGCGCAAAGCGAAGGCCTCGCCCCCACGCCTGCCCCGGCTCCTTCATCAACTCCGGCGGCAGCGAACCCGCAACTCACCGAACCGCTTGTCTACCAGAGCAGCGATCGTGCAACGCAGGCTGCCGTCATCCCTCCCGCTCCTCCTGCGGACGCGTCCACGGCGCAAACTCCGATGCATGGAGCGAAGCACAAGAAGGACAACCTCTTCACGCGCATCGGGCACTTCTTCCGCCGCATCTTTGGCGCGGAATAAAGCCTTCTGCTTCTCTTGCTTTTGCGTTGCTCGGAGCGCGCCTATGATGAAGCGCCTTCAATCCGAGACTCCGGGACCTGCCTTGCAGGCCAGACGAAAATCAGGGTGCATGCCGTTGACGGTACCTGCCTCGAGGTCGAAGCGGAGGCGAGCATTGTCCGACCGAATTCCGACCGGCCCGGCCAGGTCGCTGCCTTCCGGTCCTAAGTTGCCCTCCCATACATTGACGTGATCGACAAAGACGTTGAGTAGATTTCCGTGCAATTCGGCCGCAAGCGTATGAACCTCGCCAGGGCGCAGAGCCGGGACGGACCCGCCGTGGTGCGGCTTGATGTTCTGGTAACCTCCGTTGCCGCATTCCGAACTGGTGGTCTTTCCGGGATTCTTCTTGATGGAAACGACAACTTTGGATTCGGGCTCGAAGCGCCACATCACGTACACGAGGTTGCAGGCATTTTGAGCGCGCAGCTTCAATCCGAACTGGCGGCGAACGACGCCCGAGCCGAGAGCCGATTCCTGGGCGGTTCCACCAAGGTATCTGAACCGCGCTTCAATCGCCTCCGTGGTTCGTGCATTCACATAAGCGCGCATTTTGCTACTGTCGACCCTGAGCTGGTTCGCCGAATCCGTACTGATGTTTCCTTCCGTAACGCAAAGATCGCCGCGCGTGACCGCACGAGTGCGTCCCGAGAGCTGTGCATGCGCAGCCGGCGTCAACACTGCGAACAGGACGAACAGGAGCGCCCTTCCAAGATCGCGCATGATGTCTCGCATGGGACCGCGAGACCGCTGTTCGTAAGAATTCGTCATCGCCATCGAGGCTTACTGCACCGCCCGCGCTCTCGCCAGCTCCACGATCTTCTCGATCATGTCTGCATACGAGTAGCCGGCTTTCTTTGCCGCCATCATGAATTCCGCGGCGCTGGTCAGCCACGGGTTTGGATTGGCTTCAATCACGTACACCTCGCCTTTTTTGTTCAGCCGCATATCGATGCGGCCGTAGTCGCGCAATTTCAGCGCGCGATAAGCGGCAAGCGCCGTGTCCCGAAGCTTCTTGCTTGTCTCCTCGTCGAGGTCTTCCACCGGCGCCGATTTCGTTACCTTGTAGGCCTCGGTATCGTGATCGAACTTCACGTCCTGGCCAGCGATCCGCGGTGTCCCCTTCGGAAGCTTCGAAAGATCGAGCTCGATCAGCGGCAGCACCTCGGCGTTGTCGTTGCCGAGAACGGCTGCGTAAATCTCGCGACCCTCAATGTACTCCTCGATCAGCGCCGGGCTGTCGAATTCCTCGTGGATGTAGTGGATCCTTTCCATCAGCTCCTTCACGCTGTCGACAACAGAGCCGTTATCAATGCCGATGGATCCATCCTCCGAGACGGGCTTTACGATCAATGGAAACTCGATATCATGCGAATGATCGGTGCGGCCCTTATACGACGTGGCAAAATCCGGTGTCTTGATCTTGTGAAAATCGAAAATCTTTTTGGCCAGAGACTTGTCCTGCGCAAGATAAAGCGCCTGCGGTCCGCCGCCGGTGTAAGGAATGTGCAGCAGTTCCAGGTAGGCGGCGATGTTCTTGTCCATCTTGTCGTCGCCGGCATACGACTCCGTGAGATTAAAAATAAGATCCGCGCCACATTTTGACAGACCAAGCAGCGATTGATTCTTGCCGTCAAGAATGTAATAAGAGGGTTCATGACCGAGCTTCGTCAACGCCTCGAAGATCTCTTCCCGGTCGTGCATCGGATCTTTCTTCTTCTTGCGGCGCTTGCCGTTCTTGCCGCGCGGCGCCTTCACCGGCTCTGGTTCCGGCTCTGGCGGTCCCTCTTCCCAAACATCGTGCAAGATCGTAACTTTCAAGTTTGCCATGTTGCCTCTACTACCTATTCTCTGTTTGCCTCACTTGCCTTCGAACTCAGGCCGCACCGCGTCACGGCAAAATGAATTTGCCCCGAGTCATATAGTTCATCGCCAGCGCGGTCGCATACACTGTCACTTCCGTTAAGTATTCTCTTTCACATTTTATGTCGGCGCGCAGCCCAAGGTCGCTCACTTTTGCTTCGATGGTCTCCACCAACTTCTTAACCAGCGGGCGCTGCACGCCTGTCCAGTAGTTCACCTTGTCCACAAGCACCTTGCGATTCTCGCGAAGAAGTTCAACCGCCGGACGAACATTCTTTCTTCGTCGCTTCGATACATTGAAGATGTCGCGCAAGTCCGTTTCAAGAGGCAGCTCGCCCGGAGTGAGTTCGTGATCGAGCGCGCGCTGGTAGAACTCACCGACCGTCACGTTCATTTCGTCCACGGTGATATCGGTGTCCCCATGTGCGACGACCGGATCGGCTTCGCCAAGCTTGTGGCCGATGCGATCCATGTAGAGCAACTTCTTCATCGCACCCCAGCCCTTGTAGCGCTGACGCCAGTTCGACCTCGGAGTCAGCCACACCGCAAACGTTTCGGCGAAGTCCTCATCGGGATGCTTCTGCGCGTACCAGCCCTCCATGTGCCGCACAAACTGGCGCGAAAAGGGAACTGGTTTGTAGTTGTCTCGATATGCCCGCCGGAATGGTCCGAACAGGCTGCGCCATTCCTCTGTCTTGTACAGCGCGTATGCGTAGTTGAAGGCGTGGCCCGCCTCGTGGCGCATGTACATCATGATCTGCCGCGCGTCTTCAATATCGTTCATCTCCGACTCAAGCCGCTGCAGTTTCGGATCAGCAAGATAGAACGGAATTCCAATCACCGGCTCCATGCTCGGGCAGCCCCACTCGTCGGTCAGATAGCACTTGGGCCGGAACCGATGAAGTCCTTTCGCCTCCAGCTCTTGGTAAAGCTGCTGGACGAATCGTTCGAGCGGAGAGCCTTCCAGCTTCAATCCAAGCTGCTGGATCGGCTTGGAAAGAATCTCCTGGACCTCCGCCGGTGTTTTTTCAAAATTGGCCACAGACAGTCGAAGGGTAGCACACACAATCCCAATGCCCGCCCGAACCCAGGTAACCGGCCTCTGCCTCCAGTACCATCTCGTTCACTGCGGCTCGCCGATCACACTGTCGAAACCTCGATGCGATCCGCTTCGGAGTTCTAAAAGACGGGAAGATGGACGATGATCTGAGTTGCTCTACGTTGACGCGTTCGGATTTGCCCGCGCAGGAATCGCCGGCAGCCTCGCCATCGATGCGATCGCCGGTCTACTCGCCTGCGCCTCGCTCGCTGCGATGCTGATGTGGCTCACGCGCAGGTACCAGACACTCACTTCCTGACGTCGCGGCGAGAGAGCACCGTTCCAGGCCGCGCAAGCGTACTGAGCATTGGGGTCCTGGCGGAGAGCCGGGATTGAATCAGTGAGGGCTTGCCCCAGCAATCAGAGTTCCCGCGCCCGCTCGATCGCCCGAATGACCGCTCGCGACTTGTTCAGCGATTCCTGGTATTCGAGTTCAGGCACTGAATCCGCCACAATTCCCGCCCCCGCCTGCAGATGACCTTTGCCATGGCGCGTCAGCAGCGAGCGGATCGCAATGCACGAGTCGAGGTTTCCCGAAAAGTCCGCATACAGCACCGCGCCACCATAGGTGCCCCGCCGCGCGGGTTCGAGTTCTTCGATGATTTCCATGGCCCGCACCTTGGGTGCGCCGCTCAGTGTGCCCGCAGGGAAGCAGGCGCGCAGCGCATCCACGGCCGTCAGCTCGGGTCGCAGCTTCCCCTCGATCGCGCTCACAATGTGCATCACGTGGCTGTATCGCTCCACAAACATCAACTGCCCCACCTTCACCGATCCGAACTGGCTCACGCGGCCGACATCGTTGCGGCCCAGATCGACCAGCATTACATGCTCGGCGCGCTCTTTCTCATCGTTGATCATCTCGTCTGCAAGTGCCTGGTCCTCGCGCTCGGTTGCTCCGCGCGGACGCGTTCCGGCAATGGGCCGATAGTCCACCTTGCCTTGATGCACGCGCACCAGAAGCTCCGGCGACGAACCCGCCAGCTCCAAAGCAGCCGACCCACCCTGCTTCCGCGACCGCGATTTCCCATCTCCTCCCCCAAGCGGACCCTCCGGAGTGAACCGCAAGAAATACATATAAGGACTGGGATTCACGGTGCGCAGCGACCGGTAGACCTGGAAGCTGTCGGTCCCCGGCTCCACGTCGAGACGCTGCGAGATCACTGCCTGAAAAACATCGCCCGCTGCAATGTATTCCTTCGTCCTTTCGACCGCCGCAAGATAATCGCGCTTCGATGTGCGGTATCGAACCTTCAACTTTGACTTTGCCTGAACGCGGGGAAGCTTCGGCAGTGGTTTGGCAAGCCTCCTCTCCAGGCGCGCCAGCCGCTTCACGGCGTCGTCCCATGCGCGCGTTGGCGACTGCTTCTCTACATCCGCGGTCACCACCAGCCAGATCTCTTTGCGCACATGGTCGAAGGCCAGCACTTCGTCAAAGAAAAGCAGGCACGCATCAGGCACACCCAACTCATCCTTGGCCAGCGAAGGCAACCGCTCGATTTGTCGCACGGCATCGTAGGCAAAGAACCCCACCGCACCCGAGGTGAACGGAGGCAATCCCGGCAGCCGCGCCGGCTTGTGGCCACCGAGCGCATCACGCAGCACATGAAAAATATCTCCCTCGATGCGGGTTGTCTTTTTGCCTTCTGTAATCGTGACAGCGTGCCCTTGCGCCACGATCCGCTTGAACGGATTGACACCGATAAAGGTGTATCGCCCTAGTTGCTCGCCGCCCTCCACCGATTCCAGCAGAAAACACTCCCGCTCGCTCCAGGCCACCCGCAAAAACGCAGACACCGGTGTCTCCAGGTCCGCGGTCAGCGTGCGAACCACGGGAACCAGGGTGTGATGGCGGGCAAGCGCAAGAAACTCCTTGCGGCTGGGCTGGATTAGGTTCGCGGAAGCTTTCACAGCATCAGTGTAATTGGGCGTACCCTGCGCACCTTCCGCCTGAAGGCTACGGGCTTCAGCCCGTCCATCAGCATCGCAGGAATTCCCCGGGCTTTAGCCCCCGAAGGTAATTTGTCTCAGGCAAATTGCAGCACCATCTTGTGCGATCTATGCCACGCGGCTCGAATACTCCGCCATCCAGCGAATCAGCTCAGCAGCAGGAAGTGGCGGGCTGAACAAGAAACCCTGCGCTCCATCGCACCCCATTAGACGCAGAAGGTTCAGTTGCTCCTGGGTTCTCACGCCCTCGGCCATCACTTCCATGCCCAGCTCGTGGCCCATCTCGATCACCTTTTCCACCATCACGCGATCGCTGTCGCTCGCGTGCATGCGGTCCACCAGGCTCTTGTCGATCTTGATTTCCGTGGCCGGAACGTTTTGCAGCTGCTTCATCATCGCGTAACCCGTGCCAAAGTCATCAATCGAAAGCTGGATTCGCTTCATCCGCAGGCGAGTCAAGACATCCAGCGTGCGCGCCAATTCATGAATGAGCCCCGATTCTGTGATCTCCACGACGATGTTCTCCGGTGGCACCTCGAATTTCGCGGCCAGGCCGGTCATCAGGTCGGGAAATCTGAGGTCGCGCAACGACTGCACCGTGGCATTCAACGACAGCCGCAGCAGGCCTCCGCTTGGCGACGGAAACCTTTTCAGTTCTTCCAGCCCTGTTTCCGCGCTGATCCAGCAAAGCCTGTCCATCAACCCCAGGTCCTCAACGCGCCCGATGAACTGGTCGGGCATAATCAGGCCAAGATCGGGATGACGCCAGCGCGAGAGCGCCTCCACCCCCGTCACTTCGCCGGTTGCAATCTTGATCTGCGGCTGGTAGTAGAGCACGAACTCTGTGCGGTCGAAGGCGCTGCGCAATAGCTCGTCGGTAATCGGAACCGGCGGCCCTTCCATTGCGTCTTCCAGCAATTCCGGCGCGACATGGGTTCCAAGACATTCCATCAGCTCCGGCAGCGGAAACGGCTTCTGCAGGTGACCGACAACCGAAAGTCCCAGCGTCTGTGCCAGCTTGGCTGCCGTTTCAATCACCCGCTTGTCCATGCCGCTCATCAGCACGATGCCGGCTTTGCATTGCCGCTCGCCCAGCAGTCGCAGCACTTCAATACCGTCCATGTCCGGCATCATCAGATCAAGCAGGATCAGGGTTGTGTCGGAGGGAATCAGGCTGAGATAGGTGGCCGCCTCTTTGGTAGCGACGCAATCCAGTCCCATTGTCTTCGCTGCGGCAGAGACGACCTCGCAGACTACCTTGTCGTCGTCGATGACCAGAACCCTTTCGACGGTTCTCATCGCAGCTCCAGTTTTCGCAAGCCGGCCTGACCCATCCCCGAATGGACAAAGTGCTTGCGAATGTGCAACGGGTTATCCCCAGTTTAGCGTAGGAGATGCCAATCCGAACCGGATTCGGCGTTCTGTACTGCTAAAGTAACGCGAAACGATGGCTTTTCCGATCCGCCTGCTCCCACGCACAGTCATCGGAACGCCGGATCGATTTACGCACCAGCCAAAATCCCCCTGCTGCCTCCACGCATCCGGTCAGTGACGGCGCGCACACTCAAGCAGGTTTCAAGACAGGTTCCGAAAGGTTACCACCTGTGCTTTCCGAGGCTTGACGACTTCACGCCAGCGGCCTAGACTCACAGGGGTTTGGGCTCTCGGCGGTCTTCGCCTTGGCTCAAATCCCGGCTATCTTCAAACAGCCGGTCAGGGGAAGCGCTCGGGAGTCCCGGGCGGATTCCCGCCGCATCTGAGAATGTGGGTGCCGAACCGAACCGGTTCATCGCCCCGGCGGGAAGGAGATGGGAGAGAGGTATGCCTACAGTAAGCCCAGCCGTCACTTTGGACCAGGAAATCAATCCATGGGAAGCGCAAAGTGCACGGTTCGATTTTGCAGCTCGCAAGCTCAACCTGGACGAAGGTCTTTGGAAGCTGCTTAGAACGCCCGCACGTGAAATCATCGTGCATTTTCCAGTGACCATGGACGACGGTCGAATCGAAATCTTCACAGGCTACCGCGTGCAGCACAGCATCGCCCGCGGACCTGCCAAAGGGGGCATTCGTTATTCCCCCGATGTAACCCTCGACGAAGTACGCGCCCTCGCCAGCTGGATGACCTGGAAATGCGCCGTGGTCAACATCCCCTTCGGCGGAGCCAAGGGTGGGGTCATTTGCGATCCCAAGATTCTCAGCAACGGCGAACTCGAACGCATCACACGCCGCTATACCTCCGAGATCATTGACTTCATCGGGCCCGAAAAGGATGTGCCCGCGCCCGACATGAACACCAATGAGCAAACCATGGCATGGATCATGGACACCTACTCCATGCACATGGGCCGCACCGTCACCAGCGTCGTCACCGGCAAGCCGCTCAACATTGGCGGATCACGCGGGCGCATCGAAGCCACCGGCCGCGGCGTTATGGTCGTATGCGGCGAAAGCCTGCGCTACCTCAACATGCCCATCGATGGCTGCCGCGTCATCATCCAGGGCTTCGGCAACGTCGGCTCCAACACCGCCCGCCTCATGATGGAGCACGGTTACAAGATCATCGGCATCGCGGAAAAAGACGGCGGGCTCTGCAATCCCAACGGCATCGATATCCATCAGCTCATCGAGTACAAATACCGCAACAACACCCTCCTCGGTTTCCGCGGGGCCGAAGCCATGCCCAGTGACGAGCTCATGGTCTCCGACTGTGACGTACTGATTCCAGCCGCCACTGAGAACGTCATCACCAGCCGCAACGCCGACAAGATCAAGGCGCGCGTCGTGGTCGAAGGCGCCAACGGTCCCACGACCGCCGTCGCCGATGAGATCCTCGCCGAAAAGCGGATCTTTATCGTGCCCGACATCCTCGCCAACGCCGGAGGCGTCACCGCCAGCTATTTCGAGTGGGTGCAGGACCGCCAGGGCTACTTCTGGAAGGAAGCCATCGTCAACGAGCAGCTCGAAACCATCCTCCGCGACAGCTTCGACGACGTGGTGCGCTACGCCGAGGCCCACAACGTCAACAACCGCATCGCGGCCTACATGCTCGCCATCGACCGCGTAGCCTTCACCATCAAGCAGCGCGGCATCTACGCCTAGCTCACAACCAGGCAAATGTGACAAACGGGCCGCCTCGCGCGGTCCGTTTTCTTGCAGTTCAATACATCATCGCTCTCTCCATACCCTGTCATCCCCTCAATGCTTTCATCCCTCCCTCAACGATGTCCCTGAGCAAACGGGGCCCCAAGCGTCTTTCAGCTTGGGGGTGGTGAGCCGAAGGATCTGCAGTTGCTCCTCGCTTCGAGCACTCGCAACCCCACAGTTCCTTGAAGGTACGGGCTTTTTCAGCCCCTACATCGCGAAGGCCGAAAAGGATCGGGGCATGCCCCTGAGGGGACGTCCTCTCGAGAATGGCCGCGAACCTCATTCGGCTCACTCGCAGGCCAGCGCTCTCACCGGATCCACGCGCATGGCGCGCACAGCGGGAATCAGCATCGAAATTCCGCTGAGAAGCAGGATCAACAAACTCATCAATCCATACACGAGCAGGCTGTCCGGCTTCACTCCAAACAGCAAATGGTCGAGCAACGGCATCGAGAAGGCCGAGAAGAGAACTCCCGCGCCCACGCCAAGCGCCACGCAAGCGAAACCCTCTGCAAAAATCAGGCGCAGAATCTCTGCTCGTTCCGCTCCCACCGCGATCCGGATGCCTATCTCCGCGGTGCGCAGAACAACTGAGTAAGAGAGCACTCCGTAGATGCCGCCGAGAGCTAGTTGCAAACCAACGATCGAAAGCAGCGTGGCGAGCACCGAGATGAAGCGGCTCCCAGCCTGCGCGCGGTCCACGACCGAAGACAGCGGCTCGAGATGGGTGATGGCAACATTGCGATTCAGGCCCGCGATCTGCTTGCGCACCGAGTTCGCGAGATCCGGCACATTTCCCCCAGTGCGAATCACCATCGACATGGAGGGCCGCGGCGCCAGCGGATACGGCACATACACCTGCGGGCGCACCACCGCCGTGAGCGAGTGGTACTGCACGTGGCGGACGACCCCGACAACCACAACCCAATCGCGCTCGAACTGAAACGGCCCTTTGGGAGAATCGGAGACGTTGATGCGTTTGCCAAGAGGGCTTTCGCCCGGCCAAAGCTGGTGCGCAAGCAGGTCATCGATCACCCCGACATGCTGGTGCGCCGCATCGTCCGAGTCGATGAAGTCGCGCCCCTCGATCAGCTCGGCGCCGATCGTCCCAAAATATCCCGGCAGCACCGAACGCATGTCCGTCATCACCGTGTTCTGCTGTTCCAGCGGGGTTCCGTCTTTCCAGTAGTAGTCGTACCAGTTTCCGGCGTCATCCAGCGGAAGATGCGAAACCGTCGAGACCGATTGCACCCCCGGAATCGCCGTCAACGACCGCTGGACCTCGCGCAGAGTGTTGGTATTCGGAATGCTTCCGCGGAAGGTGAACACGTTGTCAGGCCGGAATCCGGGCTGGACGCGAAGAATGTTCGCAAAGGTTCTTACCAGCAGGCCGGTTCCAATCAGCAACACAAAGGCCAGCGCAACCTCGGTGGCGACCAGCAACCTGGTCGATAATCCCTGCTTGCGCGTTGTCGTCCGGCCGCTGCGCTTCAGGTCTTCGGCCAGCTTGAGGTGCCGGACGGTCGAGATGGGCGCGATCGCCACCAGCAGGCTGACAAAGAGCGCGACAACCAACGTGAACGCCAGAACGCGAAGATCCAGGCTGACATGCCCAAGATTCGCGAACGAAGGCGGTTCCACCGCGATAATCGCCTTCAACGCGGCCCAGCCCAGCAGTAATGCGACCGCGCCTCCCAGCAGGACCGTCGTCACGGTTTCGATAAGAATCTGCTGCACCAGTCGTGGTACTGAAGCGCCAAGCGCCGCGCGAATCGTGGTCTCATGAAGCCGCTGGCGGGCCCGGACCATCAGCAGGTTCGCCACATTTGCGCAGCCAATCAGCAAAATGAACGCAACCCCTCCGAAAAGCAGGTAGAGTGTCCGGCGAACCTCGCGCACATCGTCGTCCTGCAGCGAAAAAGTGTACAGGTGATAATTCGCCACTCGCGTTCGAGCGCTGATGTGATTGATCTGCTCCGCGATCATCCGAAGTTCAGCCTGCGCGGCCGCCAAATTGTTTGAGCTGCGCAGGTGTCCAACCAGGTGAAGATAGCCCGGACCGTCCGGCTCCCATGGACCGATGGGAGTGGACTGAAAATAGTCCACGATTGCCGGTACGCTCGCATCTCCAGGAAAGATCAGCCGGAAATTCTTCGGGAGAACGCCGATCACGATCGAGGACCCGTTGCCGAACGGCACTGCGCTGCCGACAATATGTGGATCGGCTCCGAATTTCCGCACCCAGAGCTCATTCGACAGGACAAGTGTCGAAGGCGCGTTCTCCAGATCGTCTTCCGGGCCAAACAGCCGTCCCAGTGCGGGCCGGGCGCAGAACAGCGGAAGAAAATTGGCAGTTACCACGCCAACCTTGCCCTGCTCGGGATCGCCTTTCCCAGGCAATGCCCGGTTCGTCACCCAGATGCCGGCGATCTGATCGAATTCACGGCTGCGTTGGCGCATCTGGTAAAGCTCGAACATCGATGCCGGCGCGCGGCTGGAATTGCCTTCCTCTGTCAGGATGATGCTGAGTTGGTCTGCATCGGGATAGGGAAGCGGACGAAGAAGCACGGAGTTGACGAAGCTGAAAATTGCGGTGTTGGCGCCGATGCCGATCCCCAGCGTCAGGATGGCTGCAACAGCGAATCCCAGGTTGCGCCGCAATTGGCGCATGCCGAAGCAAAGGTCCTGCCACAGCGTTTCCAACCCAACCCCGGAGCGGCCGCTGCGAACACCCTGTTTCACCCGCTCGACGCCGCCACACTCCGCCAGCGCGCGCCTTTTCGCCTCAACTTGCGACGCGCCCCCGGCCGCCTCGTTTTCGGCAACCAGGTCCACGAACGCCCGCACCTCTTCATCGAGATCCTTCTCGACGTCGCGCTTGTGCAGAAGATTATGCAGCGCACTCCGCAGTCGCAGCTTCACAACAACTCCTTAAACCGCTTTGAGCGCGCTGCTCATCGCGAGAACGACCTTGTTCCAACTCGCCGCTTCTGACTTGAGTTGCCGTTTGCCCGTCTTCGTGAGCCGGTAATACTTGGCCCGCCGGTTGTTCTTCGATTCGCCCCACTGCGATGTGAGCCAGCCGGCCTCCTCCATCCGGTGCAAAGCAGGGAAGAGCGAGCCAGGCGTTACGTGGAACGCGCCCTGCGTGATTTGTTCCACTCTCTGCGAAATGCCGAGCCCGTGATATTCGCCATCGCCAATGGCCTTGAGCAGCAAAAGGTCAAGCGTGCCTTGCAAAACCGGGATTCTCTCGCTTGCCAATCATCTCTCCTATCGAAGCACGACATGAGTGTGATCGAACGCGGCGGTTCGTGTCAATAGCCCTCATCCGGCCCGCGTCCGATTCGTCCCGAGAACGAAATTGACAACCCTGCGGCTAGCGGCGAGGCCGCGAAAAACAGTTGTTCTGCGCGCTGCTCCTGGGATACCCTCGCCTGCGAAGTGAAACCAGAAGTCCAGGGGAGATCGATGAACAAGGGTTTGATGAGAAGCGCGATCGTTTGTATCGTCGCGGCCACGGCGGCCGCTTCACTCCATGCTCAGGCGGGCAAGCAGATTACATCACGCGATGGAAGTTGCCAGGTCACCGTGCCCGGCGAATGGGAACAGATGGCTAACCTGGGCATCGCCAACTCGCCCGATAAATCCATCACCGTTGCCGTCACTTCTCCCAGGCTCAGCCCCCAACTCAGCCAGGTAAAAGAAAACGCGCCCAAAATGTATCCCGACGACAAGATCGTCAAGGACACGCCGACCGACTTCCAGATGGAAGGGCAAAACGGCGCGCACCGCCCTAACGTCTACCGCGGAATTCAGATACCTGGAAAGGTCTGCCTCGTGGAAGTGGACTATCGCAGCGGCACCATCGACGACGCGCGCAAGATCGCTGCGACATTGAAAGGCGCGAAGTAGGACCGCACCTTCTTGAGAGCGTGGCCGGTTACCTCGGGGTTCCGGCCATTTGCTTTGCTTCCCCAAAACCCGCATGTCGCGAATGGCGGACAGGCGAATTCGAGCGCGTCAATCCTCTTCGGTCTGGGTGATCAGATATCGTTCGTACCCGATCTCGCCGATCTGGTGGACCTGCGCCTCCAGCCAATCGACATGACCTTCTTCATCCCTCAATAGCTTCACAAACAGGTCTCGCGAACCATTGTCGCCGTTCTCCACGCATACCCGGATCGATTCGTTGTATGAGGCCACTGCCTCGTGTTCCAAATCCAGATCCGACTCGATCATCTCCTTGACTGACTTGCCGATCGTCAGCGACATCGGTTCCATCTTCGGCATGCCGTCAAGAAACAGGATCCGCTCCATCAGCAGTTCGGCATGCTTCATCTCGTCGATCGACTGTCTCTTGATGTACTTCGAGTACTTCTTGTAGCCCCAGTTCTCCGACATTTCGGCGTGCAGAAAATACTGGTTGATCGCCGTCAGTTCGTCGCGGAGCGCTTGATTCAAATGCTCGAGAACTTTCGCATTTCCTTTCATGGAGCCCATCCTCAAATCATTGTTGCTCCATAGCCTATCACCATCGGTCCCGGAACTACTTCGCTTTCAATCCGCGAACAATCCAATCGGCCGCACTGGGCTCCGGGATAGCGTTTTCGCGTCCACGCCGGAAGCTGCTACCCGGCCGCTACAAAGTCGCAGACCAATGCCGTCAGGTCATCTTCCTGCGAAGCCGCCCATTGCTGCACTTCCGCGATGATCCGTTGCACCGCGTCGGCGGCTGCAAGGCCGATCGTTCTTTCCAGCGCTGCGGCAAGCGATGCGTCTCCAAACAGCCGTCCTTCCGCATTCTTGGCCTCAAGCAGCCCATCGGTGTAAAGAAGCAGCCGGTCGCCGCGTTCCAGCGTCAGCGTTCGCTGGGTGTACGCCGCCTCTCCCGTTGCCGCCAGCAGCAAACCGTTCTCCGCGATCTCCGTCACCTGTCCGTTTCGCATCAGCAGCATCGAGGGATGCCCGGCTGCGGCATATCGCAACTCGCGCGCCTGCCCGTCAAGATAGACATACGCAGCGGTAACAAACTGTCCTTGCGTGTTCCCGCAGAGCGCCGCATTCATGCCCGCCAGTAGCTCCGCTGGATGCGCCGCATGCGCGCGCTGCGACGTCGCCGCCATCTTCACCATCGAGGCAATCAGCGCCGCGGGAACTCCATGGCCCGACACGTCCGCAATCAACAAGCCCGCTTGCCGATCGCCCGCTACCAGAAAGTCGTAGAGATCCCCGGCCACCGAGGTCATCGGCACGTAGCGCGCGGCCACATCGAACGGCGTTGAATCGGGAAACTTCTCCGGCAGAATCGAAAGCTGGATCCGCCGCGCCAGCTCGAGTTCCTGCCTTACCTCCGTTAACTCCTGGTCCCGTCGCAGCACGCGCCTTCCCGCAACGTATCCCATGCACGACAGAAACACGGCGAAACCATATGGCTCCGTCTCAGTCCACCCCAAATGCTGACCCAAAGAGTTGTCCCACAAAGCAAGGCCTACAAAGACGAGAAGTCCGCCGCGCAGCACCCGGTAATCGCGATCCCGCGATCCTTGCAGCACGGAGTGAACCAGCACCGCAATCAGTGCGATGATGACCACGACGTTATTCGCTTGATGCAGGATCGGCTGCCAGCCCAAAATCGTCGTCAGCAACGTCAGAATCAGAAAAATCGAGATCGCAACATATGTGTAGGGCTTGCCCCGCCGCGGCAACAGTCCTGCAGTCTGAAAAAAGATGAACGCCGGCACAGGAACCAGCGGATTGATCGCATGCCTGATGCGCCGCAAGAATTCGCCCGCCGGCACGGTGAGAGCCGAATCCCACCAGAGCCGCTCGCCATACAGGAAAGCAAACACCGCCAGCGAAATCAACAGCACGTCGGCCTTCCGTCGCATCAGGCAGAAACCGGCTGCAACCAGCCCCACCGTCATGAATGCCGAACCCAGGAACAACCCCGGCTCATTGTGCTGGAATGCGCGCAGTACCTCGCTGGTTGTCATCTGGGCTTCGGCTAGATACATGCAACGTGATGGTAAATCATGGCGTCGCAAGCAAGTCTGCAGACGAGTCGAGGAATCGTCGTTGTCCTCGGTCTCGATGAAGAAGGGTCCTGAATGAAGAAGGGTACGGGCTGCAGGTGAACCCCAGGGTTCAAGCACCGGCCTTGAAGAGTATGGGCTTCATTCCGATTCCTCGATTTGAAAATCATCCCCCGGCTGCCCAACTACTCTTCCGCCGCTACCGTATCGCGCACCCCGCGAGCCGCGAAGAACCTCCGCAATGGCATCCCGCACAACACGATTCCTACTCCCACCAGCGCCGGCAATGGGTTGTGCATCAGGATCAGCAAATCGATGGCCGCGCAGCAGGCGATGAACACGACGGGCGCTCCCGGATACCACCACTCCCTCACGGGTTCCTTCAATCGGAACAGTGTCGACACCGCCAGCGCAAGAAACGCCACCGCCGGAAAAATGATGTAGGCCAGCATGCGGTCGAATCCACCAAACAGCAGCACGACCAGCGAAAGCCCGGTCTGTAGCAGAATGGCATTCGCCGGAGTTCCAAATCGCGGATGCAGCCGCGCGAACGCGGGAAACAGCGATCCGCTTTGCGCCATCGCGAAACTCACGCGCGACGACGCCATCGTGAGCGCCGCAACGCCGCCACACACGCAGAGCATCACGCACGCCGAGAGAATCTTCGCGCCGGCATTTCCGAACAGCGCCGCTCCGAACTGCGCTACGAACGCAGTGCTCGATGTGGCCCGCTCGATGGGAACCACCGAAAGAAACGCCGCACTGACCAGCATGTACACCGCGGTTACAATCGCCACCCCCGCGGCGAACGCCAGCGGCAGGCTGCGCTTCGGATTCCGTACTTCGCCGGCGATCTTGCACGCCTCCCACCATCCGCCAAAGCTGAAAAATGCGCTCACAATCGCTCCCGCCACCGCCGGAAACAACGCGTCGGATCCCGGCCTGCGTTCAGCCAGCGGCAGCAGATTCGACAGATGCGCATGTCCTGAAATCACCGACCACCCCACCAGCGCGCACAGCACGCCAATCTTCAGCAGATTCACCAGCGACATCACCGTGCCGCTTAGCCGTGTGCCAGCCAGGTTCAAAGCGCCAAAAATGCAAAGCATCAATGCCGGTACCAAGGCCAGCACCGGCGTCTTCAGCGGAATCAACTGCGCAAGATAAGGAGCCGATCCGAACGCCAACGCAGCCGCCACGCCGGGATACATGACCATCCCCGCCATCCAGCCGTACAGGAATCCCGGAACCTCCCCGTATCCCGCTCGCAGATAGATGTATTCGCCCCCCGATTCCGGAAACCGCACCGCCAGCGCCGAATAGCACAATGCACCGCTGCCGGCCATCACCGCCATCCCCAGCCAGACCAGGCCGAGCAGCAGCGGCGAACCCAGAGACTTGGCCATCGCCGCCGGCGTGAGAAAGATGCTCAGCGCAATCGACTCGCCCGTCACCACCGCAATGGTTGCGGCCAGTCCTAACTCTCTTGCTTCGCGCATTTCCGTATATCCTACTTTTCCAGTGCGATGCGTCGCGTCCATCCAACGGTCGAGACGCCCGTCCAGCCTTCACCCCGGGTCCATGCGGGCAGGGATAACTGAGTTATAGTTGTGATGACCGTTCCCGGCGATGTCCGTGACAAACCTTCCGGAACTCCTCTGGGCCGATCGCCAATCGCGTCGGGATGAACCGAACATGAACCTGCCCAACTACATCACGCTCAGCCGCATCGTGATGATCCCGCTGCTGCTTTGGATCCTGTCCCCCCATTTCCCCATGCGCGAAGGCGGAGCACAGGAGATTCTGGCGTCCGTCCTGTTCATCCTCGCTTCCATTACCGACGGACTCGACGGCTATCTCGCGCGCAAGCGCGGCCAGATCACCACCATGGGCATGCTCCTCGATCCCCTGGCCGACAAGATCATGGTCACAGGCGCGCTCATCGCTCTCGTCGCCTACAACCCTGCCATCGTCAAAGTCTGGATCGCCGTCGTCATCATCGGACGCGAGTTCCTCATCTCCGGCCTCCGCAGCATCGCTTCCTCCGAGGGATTCACCATCCAGGCCAGCGATCTCGGCAAACTCAAGACCGTCCTCCAGATCGTTACCGTCGTCTCTGCGATCCTCGCGCATCAATGGGATCAGTGGATCATCGGCGATGTCGTCATTCCCGTCCACTGGATGGCCGTCGCCGCAATCTACTTCACCGTGGTCGTTTCCATCATCTCCGCCATCGACTACTTCGTCGGCTTCTGGAAGCAGATCGATCGTGCCGCAAGCGACCGCCGCGCCAAGCCCTTCGTCCTCAGCCGTACCAAGGATGCAAGCTCCTCCCAGGTGAACTGAAGCCGAGGCCGCTCATGATCCGGCACGCAATCGCGCTGGTCTTTGCGCTGGTCCTGGGCCTGCCTGCCGGCTGGATCCTCGCCATGGCGCTCACCCCGCTCCTCTGGCGCCTCGAAGCGCCCCTTCATATGGAGTTGGCCGGCCATTCCGGCCCATCCGACTGGATCTTCTACCTCGTGTGGGCCCTCGTGATCCCCGCGTTCTTTTTGTTCTTCCGCTTCGTAGTTCTTCGCGATCCCGAAAAACGCGCTTGAAAAGCAAAATCCCCGGCCGAAGCCGGGGATCTTCGCGTCAGTCCGGAATGCTTCAGGCCATTGCGGCCACCGGCAATCCCGCTCCGTTCGCCATGCCTGCTTCCACCGCGTGCTGCGGCTGGGCATGTCCATTGCGGGTCAACCGATGAACAAAGTGATACGGCGGCCACGGCCCCGAAAGCTGCAAATGGCACTCTCGCATCATCGTGCTGGTTGAGGCGAACTTGTTCTGGTACCGCTCCACGTACTTGCGCTCGATCAGGTGCGCAATGTCCAGAACCATCTTGCCGCTTTCCGTGAGCCGGCAGCTCACTTCCTCGTCCAAAGGCATGAAAAGCCTGTGCATCTGGAAGCTGACCGCCCGCGCCCGCGTCTGGCGCTCGCGCTGCCGTGTCGCATTCTCGCGCAGATTGGTCAGATATTCGCGCCCAACCGCTTCAGCAGGCATGTGTCGCACCGCCTGCGTGCAGCAGTCATCCACAAAAATCTTCAAATGCATCTCGGTCTTGCCGCGCACCTTGTCGATATTCGAAAGAAATTGCCGCTGGTTTGAACGAATCGACTTCCGCAGGCTCTCGTCATCGTTGAAGACCGTCCCAAAGCGGAAGGGAAGTACCGTCGACTGCTGGAAACAGTCCGCGATCACCCGGGCGTGGTCCACTCCTGCCTTCTGGTTGAGACCCTCGCCAGGACTGTGCTCGCTTACCACAACCGCCAAATCGCTTGCAGGATACAAAAACACCTGGTTGCCGCTGACCCCTAGGACGGATTCCAGCGGGATGGGTTTACGATGTCGGGCTAATTCAGGGAATGCTTGTTTCTCACCGATGCAGTAGGCATACCATGCCATGGTCAGGAACCCCGTCTGCAGGCGCGGAAAAGCGCTGCTTGTTTATGAAGCTCTGTGAACTTGAGAACAACTGCATTGTGACGCTGGAGCGTACGGCCCCCATTTGGACTAACGGGAATATAGCCCTGCGAAAATACGACTGGCAATGTCCACCATCACGAACTTCGTAAAAGGTAGCAAAATTTCTCTAAATTGATTTTGCCTCATCAAAGTAAGTATTGATGCTATGCAATGATTCCCAAAATGGGACGCTTCCGGAGCCCCCGGGCAGCCCCAAATCCTTTTGTCCCCCTTCTTAGGAATGCAGGCGCAGAAACAGAAATACGTTCACGCCGATCGAAATCACCAGCAGCAGGAGGCCGATCCATGCAAACACGTGCACTTTCTTGCGCAGGCCGTGTAAGTCGTCCAACAACTCTTGTTGTCCTATCGAGTTTCGATCCGTCGCTTCTTTCACCAGGCCCAGCTGGTCGTCCACGCGCTTCAGCATCGTGTTGTGCTCGGCCACCTGATTGCGAAGCTGAAGGTTGTCGCCGTGCAAGCGCACCACCGCGTTCTCCAGCGGCGCCAGGTTCACTGGCTCGGGATGATGGTGCGGTGTCAGCAGGTTCGAAACCGCCGAAGCAATGTTCCCGTCGAGCAACGGCAGAATCTTCTGCACAATCGGAATCACCGTGCGAATGGCCCCGACGGAGCGCTGAAACGCCGATGGCCTCGCAACCGGCGCAAGTTGTTGTCTCCGCGGCCGCACCGCGGGCTCCGCTTCAAACTCCCGTGTGCCTTCCGGCTCGCGTGACGCAGATTCCCCTCCGCCCACATCGGACGCTTCGTGGACGCTCCCGGGCTTCACCGGAAAGAGAACCCGCGGATCCTGCTCTTCGGCGCTGGCCATCTCCCACCTACCAACTTCACTATACGGGAAAGTGCCCTATTCCTGAGGATTCCAGCCGATCACGCCGTCGCCGTCCGTGCTGAATCGCTCGCGTATCCTTTTTTTGAGGAGCATTGCGTGAAACCAGTTCTTGTGCACGCCCTGCGCGACCTGCAGCGGAACATCCTGGCCGGGCTCGTCATCATCGGACCACTCTTTGTGACCTGGCTTGTTTTCAGCTTCGTGCTCGGCAACCTGGCCAAGGCCGGCTTGCCCTTTGTGCGCCTGCTTGAAGTGCTCTTCGGTATCGACACCGTATCGCGTCCCTGGGTTCAATCGATCTTTGCCGTTGTCCTCACCTTGGTCGTCCTCTACGTGCTCGGCCGCCTCACCTCCCAGGTCGTGGGCCGGCAGATCTTCAACCTCTTCGAAGCCACGCTCGAGCGCCTCCCGATCGTCGCCAAGGTCTATACCTCGGTCCGGCAGCTGCTCGACAGCATGTTCGCAAAGAAGGAAGCCAACCAGCGCGTCGTGCTCATCGATTTTCCCATCGCCGGGCAGAAAAGCATCGGCTTTCTCACTCGCATCCTCACCGACGCCACCACGGGGCAGGAACTTGCCGCGGTCCTGCTTCCCAACGCCATCAATCCCACGTCGGCGTTTCTGCAGGTGCTGCCCCTCGAGCGCGTCACCGAAACCGACCTGACCATGGAGCAGGCCATGAGCATGATCATGACCGGTGGCGCCGTCGGGCCCGAGACCATCCGCTTCACCCACCCCGAGCGCATCCTAAAGGAGTGATCAGCCTCGTATCTCCAATGCGGTTATGAGAATTTCGCTGCACTGAGTGAACCCAAGCGCTCGATCTTGCCGTAGGAACTCCATGCTTTGTAACAAGGGCACGGCTTCAGCCGGGTCGTAAACATCGCAAAAAAACTGGGGGGCTTCAGCCCCTGCTGCCTTCCAAGCGCTCGATCTTGCCGGAGAAACTCCACGCTTTGTAACAAGGGCACGGCTTCAGCCGGGCCGTGAACATCGCAAAAAAACTGGGGGGCTTCAGCCCCTGCTGCCTTCCAAGCGCTCGATCTTGCCGGAGAAACTCCATGCTTTGTAACAAGGGCACGGCTTCAGCCGGGCCGTGAACATCGCAAAAAAAACTGGGGGGCTTCAGCCCCTGCTGCCTTCCAAGCGCTCGATCTTGCCGGAGAAACTCCACGCTTTGTAACAAGGGCGCGGCTTCAGCCGGGCCGTGAACATCGCAAAAAAAACTGGGGGGCTTCAGCCCCTGCTGCCTTCCAGGCGCTCGATCTTGCCGGAGAAACTCCACGCCTTGTAACAAGGGCACGGCTTCAGCCGGGACGTGAACATCCAAAAAAACTGGGGGGCTTCAGCCCCTGCTGCCTTCCAAGGCTCGATCTTGCCGTAGAAACTCCATGCTTTGTAACAAGGGCACGGCTTCAGCCCGGCGGTTGACCGTCCATACGTACTTGACCGAGCGGTCCCGGAAAGGTTGCCCAGTTAACGTAATCGTGAAAGCTAGTTGAAGGCTGATTCCGAGAAACTGCTCTCGCGGATGAAGGTATCATTCAAACCGTGCGCAAATTTAAACGATGGCTGATTCCCATGTTGTTGATCGCGGCACTGATGGTCACCATTTATGCCAGCCGTGCGCAACTACGGCGAATCGCCATTGCGGCATCAGTTTATAAGGCAGGCATATTCACTGCACCGCCGCCGAGCGCAGGGGAATCACGATGGCATGGGGTTCAAGACGCGGCCCAGTTTTACTGGGATTTCTCACAAATTTCCACGGCAAGGAACAGACGGCTTGAAGAGGTAGATCCAACTTTGCGGCCGCTCGTGAAAGAGATCAATCGGCGCCAGGCTGCAGGCGAAGACATGCACTACTCGATGCATATCTATCGCGAGATCCGTTGGTTGTTGAACTTCACCTCAGATATGGCGGCTACGCGGGCGAGGGTTTCAGACCTCCGTCAGAGTTTAACGCAAAGGGAAGAACAGAAACTCGCCTACGAGCAGCAGCCCTCGGACGGAAGCTGGGGCCTGGGAATTAATGCGTGGTACTTGAGGTTCTATTACTCGATCGATGACGTCCAGGAATGCCAATCTGCTCCCCGCTACCCTCTGACCTTCCTGGATCGACTTAACTCTCCTGAAAAACTCGTTTCCCAACTCGATTCGGATCTCTTCGATGACTTCACGAAGACAGGCGTATTCAACCGCGAAGAACTGGACGAGACTTTCTCAGGAATTGCACGCTTGCTGTTTCAGACTCGGACAACTAAATGCTACTCATTTCATCCCCAACTCAAGGACGCGCTGCGTGATTTCGTGGACCGCTGGCAGAATCCCGAGACGGGGTGCTGGGGACAATGGATGGTGGATCGGAAAGGCAAGGTCTGGAAGATGGACGATATGGGAATGACCTTCCATGTCATTTCCGATCTCAAGGGCGAAGTACAACACAAGGACAGGATCACTCGACGCTTGCTGCAGCTGGACCGCGTTAATTTCCCCGCGGGGATCCTATTCGATGGCCATTACGAGAATCACCTGAATTGGGACGCAGTAAAAATCTTCAGATCGGCATGGCCGAATCTTGATGATGCTACCCGCGAACAAGTGCGCGGAGAGATTTCTCGAATGCTCAAATGGTGCCTGACCAAGTCTTACCAGCCAGACGGTTCGTTTAAGGTGAGTGATTTGGATGACACCCAGGGAGACGCTTTCAGATACGGCATCTGGTTCCTGCAGGAAGCTGGTTTCTTCCGGCGCAAAGACAGGTTTTGGACCGATCAGGACTTTCCTGATTCCAAAGCTGTCCACGACCAGATCGAAGCCAGGCTGAGGTCGATCGGGCTTAACGATCCAGCGTTGAAAGAAGCATATGAGACATTGCATGCCATGGATTAATCGGGAGCCTCTCTGAGTCCCGGGTGGATTACCGGCCAACCCGGAAATAACCAAGTAGTCGATTGCGTGCGCATGATGTTGTCGAAAAGGTGATTTCCAAGTGTGCGACAACACGCCCGCAATACCAAACGGTTCGGAAAACGCTACGCGGCACAGAGGTTTGATAGACTCCGGTCAACACGCAAACTCGACTGCAATGGAATGCCCTTGGGCTCGCGAGCCTTCCTGAGGAGCCTTGGATGAGCCCAACAACGAAGAATTCTCCCCGTTCGACAAATCGCGCAGCTTCCGCCAATATCAATCGGGAAGAGACCCCTTTCGAGGCGCTGGCCAGCATCTGCTCGGTTCTGGTGGTAGGCCTGTTCATTCTGACCTTTTTGGCTCAGAACTACCTCATCCCGTCAGGCTCGATGGAGAACACGCTGCTTATAGGCGATCACCTGGTCGTCGACCGGATCACGCTGATGCCGCCCGCCTCGTGGATGCCGCTCATAAGATATCGCGAGCCGAGGCGCGGCGATATCGTGGTTTTCTTGAAGCCCGTTTATCAGCCTGGTATTGATGCCACTGACGCCGATGGGACGCCGCAGTACACTCCCCTGGTGAAGAGATTGATTGGCGTGCCCGGCGATCATATTCATTTGCGCAACGGCATTGTGATTGTGAATGGCGTCGCACAGCCGGTTGGATTTGCCCAGCCGACGACGCCGGAAAACTTCAACGAGTTTCTCGATGATTTCCCCGCAGTACCTCCAGCCGGGGTGCCCGGGGCAACAGAGTCGTGGGCTGTGAACTTTTCGAATTACGTTCATGACGGCGACCTGGTGGTTCCACCCGGCATGTACTTCATGATGGGCGACAACCGGCACAACAGCCTGGACTCGCGCTACTGGGGCTTCGTGCCGCGCGCCAACATAATTGGCCGTCCCCTGTTCAACTATTGGTCGTTCAGGGCCCCAGACGGGCAACTTGAACAAACAGGACTTAGTCACAAGCTAGCGTGGTTCGGCCACGTTCTGGTGCATTTCTTCCCAGATACGCGCTGGAAACGCACTTTCCACCTCGTTCGTTGAACCGAAATTGCAGAATCCCGATTCGATCTTGGTGTGTTCCGGTCGTGTCACCGGCAACCCGGACGTTATATTTTGGTTACTGCCGGGTTGCCGACCATCCAGAACCTTTGCCTGCGAAATACTTCGCCTGATCAACTGTGGCGACGGTCTCGCCGCATTTTTTCGTATCGCAATTTGGGAATACGACTACCGTCTTTATGCGCTTCTTATTTCTTTTCTCTATACGTTAGGGCGAACCCAAAACGGAGGTTACCGCAATGTTCGCTCGTGTAGAAGTGTCCGTCTTGCCACTGCTGGCCTTGGCGTTCCTCACGCTCAAGGCATTCAACGCAAACAGCCAAACTCCTGTCCACGATCAATCCGCTTCCGTTCCTTCTGCCGCAACGACCCCCACTGCAACAACCGATTCGGAAGAAGCTCCCAGCACAAGTACCGACCTGTGGGTGATGGGTGGCTCAGATTTCGTTCGTCCTGGCCTGTATCCTCGGGCTAACTACAGTATCGGGATCGGTCACACGTTAGGCTTTCTCAAGAAGAACCCAATCGGCGACGAACTCACGTTCGGCTACACCTACGAAAATGCAGGTTCCCATGGGTTCTTCCACTCTGAGTACGGGGAGCACAGCGAGCAAATTGGCGTCATGAAGAACTTCTCTATTCCAAAGACGAAAATTCTCACCGGATATACATGGATTCAAAGCGGCCTTACCAGTTACACAGGGTACAGCCACTTGTTGAACCGGATGGACACAGGAGTATCTCTCGGTGCGATTGTCCATTGCAGCTTTCATAGCTCGATCTGGATTCAGGAGAGTTACAACAAGGTCGTGACGGTGCCCTGGTACACGACGACTAGTGTCGGATACACATATAGCTGGTAGTGGATTATCGTCTATGCATATGGCTCGTTCTCGGCGTGGTATCGTGCCCTTGCTGCTGGCCGCAATCACCCTTCCATGCCTTTGCTCACTACTGATATGGGATATCCGCCCGAAACTCTTTCCCCCAAATGCCCACGCCTTGCTTAGCGCATTCCCGCCCGTGATGATCGCATTCGCGTGGCTCGCGCACCATGCCGCTCAGCGCGGATCGTCGCGTGAGTGGCTCAAAGCTGCACTGCTCGCCGCTGCCTTCTTTTCTGGGCCACCAACCAATGCCTACGCGATCCACGCGCAGCCACTGTCTGCAACGACATCGTCATCGCGCTCTTCGTCCTCGACCTCCTCTGCATTATCGCCGCACCGTTTGTCATTCCTGAATTGTGACAGGGATTGTTTGAGGGCGAGTTTCATCCTGTTCTGGACGGATTACCGCCTACCCGGACGTTATATTTCCGTTACTGCCGGGTTGCCCACCACTCGCTCTGAATCCAGAAAGGCGGGTGGTTCGGGATGGCCGCTCGACGCTGAGGCATGCATTATCATTGGTCGAACCCAGATTCCGGATTGGATCGGACTGAATGGATTATTCACATGTCATGTTGTGTAGTTCTCTAGGATTTGGTCCGGCACTTGGCATCTTCTTTCTACTCCGGCCAAAACGCCGAGCGTGGATTCCACCTCTTGGCTGGTGGCTCTCTCTGATCCTCGGAACCGTCATTTTCTTCTATGGCATGTCTCACTCGACCATGCCATCTTTCTCAACCCAAATCACGGCGATAGGCCAGGTTTACGACTACGTGGATAGAGAAGTTCATACTGGCTATCATCACGACACGATTTACGGATTTCGATTTGTGCCTGAAGGAGGGGAAGGTGGGGGACCCCTGCACATTGAAACCGAAATCGTCCTTCCAGATACCGCACACCCCACGAGTTTCAACGGGCAGACCTTTCGTATTGTCTATCTCACCGACAGCAAGAGAGTGCTGAAAAACGAAGCCGTCGATATTGAAATTCTGTCGGGCAGACATGCGGGCTTTCATGACTCGCTTGATGCACGTCCGGCAGGAGCTTGGTTAGCGATCCCAGTTGGCGCTGCTTTCTTGGGCTTCGGATTGGCCGGGCTTCGATCAATGAAGGAAGACGCCATCGCCGCCGCGTCGGACGATGACGACACCTCGACATGATGAAATGGTCCCGTGGTTGAGTCACCGGCAACCCGGACGTTATACTTCCGTTACTGCCGGGTTGCCCACGATCCGAGCAACACTTGTCTTCGACTCCATGAAAGTGTCCCGAATCGCTCAGGAGCAATGATTTGACGCGCGATCGGCGTTACGTGCTTCACGTCCTGTCGCGTCCAGATCGCATCCGTCCAAGTACGATGAGACTGCTGCGTCCGTCTCGACGATGTAATCGGCGATGGCCCAAATTTCTTGGATCGCTTCGCTTGCACGCGCCTCATCGGGCGTCAATGGGATGCCACCCCGCTCCCAAGGGTAGAAGCTCGACTGTTGTGGGTCACGCAGTGCCATGTGGGTTCCATCCTTCTCCCGCCAGACGTCGGCGTGAATCCACCTCCTGTCGGATGGACTCGTATCTTTCCACCATGGCCCTACGCTCAACGTAAGCCCAACGCGGGGCCTTTCTTCGGTGACGTTGAGGAGAGCGTAGTAGACCGAGTGCGCGTCACCATCCTTGCTAACGAAACCGAAAACGCGCTTCTTTGCCTGATTGCAGCAGTCACATCGCAGGAGATAGATGTATTCGCCAGCTTCAAGTGTGTAGGGGTTCATTCTGGACAATACTATCGCTGTTCGAGAGTTCCGGGCGAGTCACCGCCAACTCGGACGTAACCCGATATTGGTGCATTTCCAGAGCAACCTAATTCCGGTCCATCTTTTGCGCTTCTCCCAGATGGCATCGCGCGGATCAAGCCGCCGAGTGCTCCGAGTGGGATCAGAATCAACCAGAGGAGAAGGATCAAGATTCCATCCGCTGCAGCATTGCCAGCATAAGGTGTCGCGAACCAGAAAATCAGAAAGCTCAGCGAAGGGCTAACCTGAGAATCCGGCGAAACCGACATGACTTACTCATACCGCAATGCGTCCATCGGATTGACACTCGAAGCTCGCTTGGCAGGAAAGTAGCTGGCGATGAAAGCAATCGCGATCAACAGCACGGGAACACTTACGAAGATAGAAATATCAACGGGCCTGACTCCAAACAAAAGTGACGCAATGAGTCGTGTAAGAACAAGTGCTCCGGCTACTCCGACGCAGACTCCGATGCAAACAAACTTGGCAGCTCTTGCCAGAACCGCTCGAAGAACCGCTCCGCGGGTGGCGCCAATCGCGATACGAATTCCAAATTCGCGTGTGCGTTGTGTAACCGAGTAGCTCATGACGCCATAGAGTCCGATCGATGCAACGAAAAGCGCGAGGAAAGCGAACGTGAGCACGAACGCAGTTCTGAAACGCGATTCGCTCTCGGAACCGTAGACGAGTTGCTTCATTGATTCAATCTGATCTATTGGCACGTTCGGATCTACGTCGGAGACTGCGCTGCGCAATGCGCTGACCACGCTATCCGGCTCAATCGCGGTGCGCACGACAATGACTGGGCGCGCTTCGACATTGGGAACCTGCCCGTAGGGAACGTACATATCAGGTTCCGGCGTATCCGCCAGGCTGTCATGATGTACGTCCCCCACGACTCCAATAACAGTTCGCCAATGCTGATCGCCAAACCGGATGTGCTGACCAACTGGAGTTTGGCTACCCCACCAGGTTCGCGCCATGGTTTCGTTGATCACAACCTCCAGAGGGCTGCCGTCCGTATCTGACTCGGAAAATGTTCGCCCACGAAGCACCGGGATCCCCATTGTTTCAAAGTAGCCTGCGGATACCGGTCGATAGTGCGTAACATCGAACACGCCGGGCGGGTTCGGTGCACGGCCCGCAATATAGAATGCCCAGGAATTATCCACTCCAGACATGGGCAGGTAGGAGGCGAAGGCCGCGGACTGCACCCCCGGAACCGCGCGCATCCGTTGAAGCAGTTCATCCTCGAACTGCGAAATCCTCGGATGTTTTCCCGTGCCAAACACGAACCCGTTCGCATACTGAGGCGGCAATGACAAGCGAGCAGTGAGGATGTGATCGGTTCGAAACCCAGGCGAGACCTCCGTCAGCCTCCAGAGGCTCTTCGTCATCAGGCCGGCGCCAGCGAGAAGAATCACGGCGATCGCGAGCTGAGCAACGGTGAGCGAATTCTGCACACGAGAGTGATCGGCAGCGACGGCGCCTCCGCCCTGTTTCAACGAATCGTTTGCGCTGACCCGTCGCGCCTGGTAAAGAGGGACCAGGCCAAAAAGGATTCCGGTGAGGATCGATAACAAGCTGGTGAAGAGCACGACCCTCCAGTCGATCGAAACATCCGCGGCCCGAGGCACATCTGCCGGCAGATGCCGAACGAGCGCAGGCACGCTGACGAGTAGAATCGCAAATCCCAAGCTCCCGCCAACGAGCGACAGGACCAGACTTTCCGTCAAGAGTTGCCTGGCAATTCTCATGCGCCCTGCTCCGAGTGCAATGCGGACAGCAATCTCCTTCTGGCGTGCCGCCCCCCGCGTCAGCATAAGGTTCGCTATATTGGCGCAGGCAAGCAAAAGCACCATGACGACTGCAGCCAGAAGTGTGAACAAGGCGACTCGAATGCCTTCTACGACATGCGATTCAAGGGGCGTCGCGGCGATTCCTCTGTCCTTGTCATCGTTCGGATAAAGAAGCTGCAAATTGCCTGCTACAACATTCAGATCTGCTTGAGCCTGCTGCAACGAAATACCCGGCTTGAGGCGCGCAAAGACGCAAAGCGGGTGTGTTCCGCGCTGCCAAGCCGCTGGAGGCGATGGAAGGGCCAGCGGTGTCCAGATATCGATCCGGTTCCTTGACTGGTAGTCGGCGGCTTTGCTGACGAGATAGAAATTTCGGGGAAGCACTCCAACGATCGAATAGGATGCGTCGTTCAGCCGGATTGACTGCCCTACCACGTCAGTTCGACCGCCAAAGAGTCGCATCCAAGTCGAGTAGCTCAGAATAACGGCCTGACGAGAGCCGGGCTTGTCCTCCTCGGGGAGAAAATCCCGCCCGAGCGCCATGTGAACTCCAAGGAGAGAAAAGAACTCCTGGCTGACCGCCGCACCCGCTAAACGCTGCGCGCTTCCCGATCCAGTCAGAATGAAATCAGGGTATGGATCAATCGCCGCCATTTTCTCGAAGGAATGGGTCTCCCGATGCCAGTCGTAGTAATTTGCCGGAGCTACGCCATCGAGCGCGCCATTTCGGACCAGGGTTTCCCAAAGCATGACAAGGCGAGTGGAGTCAGGATAGGGCAGAGGTTTAAGGAGGACTCCGTTAAAAAGAGTGAAGATGGCGCTATTTGCTCCGATGCCCAGAGCCAATGTGAGAACGATAATGGATGAAAATCCGAAGCTCCCGGCGAGGGTCCGAAGAGCATAGCGAAGATCCTGCATCAGTCCTTCCACAAAGGCTCCTTTTCTGGCGTCGCGTACGCCCTGTTTCACTTGCTCTAATCCGCCAATTTCCAGACGTGCTTCCCGGATCGCTTCTTCCGGAGAAATCCCCCGGCAAACTTTGTCCTTCACAACCGATTCCACGTAGGCAGAGAGCTCCTCGTCCAGTTCTTCGTTAAGCGCCTGCCGATGACGCAGGTTGCGAAAGAGCGCGCGGCAATACTGAATCACGATGCCTCCCTGGTCGCGCGGAGCGCGCTTGCCATTGCCAGCGAAATGCGCTCCCACCTGTCTGATTCCGTTTGCAGCTGCTTCTTGCCGGTCTTCGTCAACCGGTAGAACTTCGCACGTCGATTGGTTTCTGCTTCGCCCCAGAACGAAGTCAGCCAGCCGGCCTCCTCCATCCGGTACAGAGCCGGAAAAAGAGAGCCAGCCTTAACCTCAAACGTGCCGTTCGTGATCTGCATAATGCGGCGCGAAATCCCCATTCCGTGCAATTCTTCGAGCGCCACCGATTTGAGGATCAGCAGATCGAGCGTTCCCTGTAGCAGGTCGGTTTGGGAGGAGGGCATGAGAGCTCCTATAGGCCTTCTATAAGGGATTAGCACTTCTCTTATAGAATGTCAATAAGAGGGAAAAGCGGATGAATGGGAAAGCGCTCGCCTGACGGCAGGATTCGACAGCATTCATCGGCACTTTGGCGGTCAAGGATGACCGCCGCTTCAGCCGCCGAACCGAAAAGCGGCGAGTTCAAAGGCAGAAAACAACTCAGGACTGCCTACTCCACCATCTCCGGAGCGGCTTCCGCCTTTAACTCATCTTCACTTTCATGCGTCACCTTCCGCAGGCTGATGTGATCGATCTGAGCCCACACAAGCCCAACCGGGATAACGCACAGAAAGGTCACCAGCAGAATCGTCGCCGCGCATGCAGTCGAGGCTTCCGGCGCCACTCCAAAAAATTTCGTGATTGCTGCAGCCACAATGCCAATCTGCGTGAACCATCCCAGAACAGGCAACTGCACCAGGCTCGATACACCGCTCAGCACCATCAGAAGAACGCACTTCGCCGGTGTCATCGACGCAAGCTCAGGGCTGGCCACAAATGCCTTCGTCGTTACCAGATAAGCCAGCGCGATCAGCAGCCACATCCCAATCGACAACCCCGCCGCGACTCCGAAATCTCCAATGGATCGCATCGTGTCCAGGCCAGTGCGAAATTCGCGAATCTTGTGACCCGCCGCCTGTCCAATCTTCTTCGACAACAGGCCCAGCGTCCTTTCAAAAAAAGCGGCCACCGCATTGCCCGCGAATCGCACGGCCAATAGCAACGACGCACCCGCTGTGGTCGCAAGCAACCCGCCGTAGCCCGACTTCTTCACCAGCTCGGCGTGCGGCATCGCTCCCGGCGATCCAAACCACGCGGCCAGCAGAATTGCCGACGAGAAGATCAGCGCCATCGAGCCCATATCGAAAAGCCGCTCCACCACATACACCGCAAGCTGAGTGCTCAGCGGCAGCCCTGTCTTTTTTGCGACCAGGTATGGCCGCACCGGGTCGGCCACGCGCCCGATCACCGAGATTGCAGTGAATCCGATCACCTGTGTTCCCAGCAGCGATAGCGCCGGCACCTTCTTGTTATGTCGCAGCAGGTATGCCCAGCGCACCGCCCGAAAAATATAGGCAAGATAGATACAACCCGCTCCTGCAGCGATCATGCGCCAGTCGGCCAGCGCAAGCTGCGAGCGAAAGAGCCCGAAATCAAAGTGAATCCGGTCGCGACCCCAGATCACGATCGCAACAATGGCCGCCAGCACCACCAGCCCAACAATCAGTTGATGTTTTTTCAAGCGGTCACCGCTCCTTGACGCACAGATCTATTCTATGGGTCCTTCGATCAGAACGGCGATCACGCAAATGAGCTATTCGATTGTTGAAGTTACTTTGGTTGCGGACGCCGCGTTCGCCTCCCGCGCCTGCTCGGCACGGCGCGCCTTCACCCGCCGGTTGAATTCGTGAATCACCCGCGCAACATACTCCCGCGTCTCGTGATAGGGAGGAATCCCGTGATAACGTTCCACGGCTTCAGGTCCCGCGTTATAGGCCGCCAGCGCCAGCGCAAGATTGTCGTGGTACCGCATCAGCAGCCGGTCCAGGTAAATTGACCCTCCACGCACGTTCTCACTCGGCCTGAAGCTGTCTTCGACTCCCAGATCCGCAGCCGTTCCCGGCATCAACTGCATCAGCCCTCTGGCTCCCGCCCGGCTTATGGCCCTGGCGTTTCCTCCGCTTTCCGCCTTCACCACGCTCGCCAACAAGTCCACGTCGAGATTGTGCTCGTGCCCGGCCGCCGCCAGCATCTGCCGCAGGTCTCCTGGCTTCAAATTTGCATCCTCTTTTTCTGCCGGAGCCTGATCCTTCGCGGCCGCCTGCACCGGCAGATCCGCGACCGGCTCAAAGCTCTTGATCTCGCCAGGTCCGAATTCGATGTAGCTGTTGTCGCCGCCATGCAGATAGAGCCGGATCCGCCCCTCCACTTCCGCATGATGGTCGCAGCGCATCGTGAACCCGTTGGTCAGCGTCGCTACCTCGGCCGCGCGCGCCACCGGCATCACCGCCAACACCATCGCCGCGGTTCCAAGTTGTAAGCCGATCCGCAACCGAATCCCTCGATCCATGCTCATGCTCTTGCCGAAGCGTGTTGTGCGAGCACTTTCTCGAGCACAAACGCGACTCCGTCTTCATCGTTGGGCGGAGCCTGTTTCCATCCACGCATCTTCGCCACGCCCCGCAACTCCTGCGCCGCGTTGCCCATCAAGATACCCTGACCTGCCCACTCCAGCATATCCACATCGTTCCAGTTGTCCCCGATCGCCATGGTTTCCCTGCGATCGACTCCCAGCCGTTTCGCCAGCCGCTCCAGCGCCCACCCCTTTGAGACCCCCGGCGGCACCAGATCGAGAATCGACAAATCCCGAGCGGGATACTCGGTTCGCACGCACTCGCACCCGGTCGCCCATTCGCTGGCCTTCAACGCGGCTTCCGCCTTGCGCATCTCATCCAACCCGCCGGCCACCATGCCCTGGATCGGATCGTCGCCCTCCACCAGCGCTTTTTCCAGCGGCTTCACCACCTCGAACGCATCGCGATTGGCTTCCACCCAAAGCGCAATCCGCTCGTGCGCTTGTTCCATCGATTCCAGCACCATCTCGCCGCGCCCCACCCGGTCCCGCGTGAAGACCACCACCCCGTAGGGGCGCAACAGGCCGCACACACCCCGGGCTACCCTCGCCTTCATCGCGCTGCGATCCATGGGTTCGCCGCTCAGCGTCCGGGTCACTGCTCCATTCGACGTAATCAGGGGCATGTCCGCTCGCATGCCCAAATCGGCCAGCAGGGGAGCGGTGTAGGCCGTGCGTCTACCCGTTGCGATCGCCACCGTCACGCCGGCTCTCTGCAGGTCCTTGAGCGCCTTGGCATTCCGCGGACTGATTGTTTGCGAAAACGAGGGCAGCAGCGTGCCGTCGATGTCGATCGCCACCAGGCGAACCGGAGGATGCATACCCCCAGTGTACCGGGACGCGAGCCCGGTTCAGCCGCCCCCGACGCTCAGCAACCCGTCCGCTACACTCTCTCTATGGAACGTATCTGCAGCCACTGCCACGCTGTGCTTGCCCCTGAGACGCAGGCCGACTGGTGCCCGGCTTGCGGAGGCGCCCTGGTTGAACGACCCGGCCTGCCTTCAACCCCGCAGAAGCCCAAGCCCGAAGTGGATCACCGCGGCATCGTCCTGCCCCGCCGCCATGCCGTCGGCGGCATCATCACCCCGCAATAGCGCCCCTACTGCCCGCTCACCCGCAGCATCAGCACCCCGTGTGACGGCACCTCGGCCGTGTACTTCCCATCGCTGAATTGCACATCCTCATGCTTCCACAAATCGCGCGCGCTCTTCACCGTGCCGGGCAAATGCAGATCGCTCGCATTCACCGTCGCCTGCGCAGATGAACCACCCAGGTTCACCACGCCCACTGCCACGCTCCCATCCGCCAGCGGCTTTACCCACGTTTCCATGTCGCCATTCTTCACCGGCGAAGCCTGTTTGCCCAGCGCATCCTGGTCCACCGCGATCACTTCCTTGTTCAGCAGAATCGCTTTCGTCGCATCGCTCATGCTGCGGATATCGTTGCCGGCCAGCAGCGGAGCGGCCGCCAGCGCCCACAGGCTCATGTGCGTACGGTACTCGTCATCGGTCATGTGTCCGTTGCCGATCTCCAGCATGTCCGGATCGTTCCAGTGTCCGGGCCCCGCATAGGGAGCTGTCGGAACCTGCTTCTCCACATCGCCGATCATGCTCGCCCAGGAATCGTTAATGTCCCCGGTCGTGCGCCACAGATTCCCGCCCACTTTCGGGCCCCACGTCTCCACCTGCCCGCGGCCGTATTCGCACAGGCTGTACACAATCGGCCGCCCCGTCGCTTCCAGTGCTTCGCCCATCTTCTGATACACGGGCTGCAAGTCCGAGTCCTTGTAGATGGTCGCTGCGCTGCACCAGTCGTACTTCAGGTAGTCGATGCCCCACGCGGCAAACGTCCTCGCATCCTGCTCCTCATGTCCATAGCTCCCCGGATACCCTGCGCACGTCCGCGGTCCTGGACCGGAATAGATGCCCAGCTTCAGTCCCTTCGAATGCACGTAATCCGCGAGCGCCTTCATATCGGGAAACTTCTGGTTCGCCTGGAGGTTTCCGTTGGCATCGCGCACGCCTTGCCACGTGTCGTCGATATTCACGTAGAGATAGCCCGCATCGCGCATGCCGCTCGACACCATCCCGTCCGCAATCGTGCGCACCGTCGCATCGTCCACCTTGCCGGCAAAAAGATTCCAGCTGTTCCATCCCATCGGCGGAGTCTTTGCCAGGCCGTTGCTTGGCACGTCGCGCAGCGGCGGTGGCGCAATGTACTTCACACCGGCGATTTGGTCGGCGTCGGTAGCCGGTTTCGCCGTGAACTCCCGGCGTCCGAAAATCTTGCCGTGCAACTCGCCATTTGCCAGATCGCCCGTGATCATCGGCCTCGTTGCGCTGCGCGGCCCAAACAGTTCGAAGTGATTTCCGGTGGCCGTGCCATGCAAATCTACTGAAACGCTTTCCGACTTGAGCGTTCCCGTCAGCTGATTTCCGTCCTGCTTCAACTCGAGAATGGCGATCAGCTTCTCGCCGTTGTCGAGAACCCGGTCCGTGCCCACCCAGCGCCCAGCGAGACTCGGGCTCTGGGGCTGTCCCAGTGCCGGCAACACACAAATCACTGCCACTGTCGCGCTGGCCGCCAATCGCCATCCACGATGACTCGTCTGCATCAATCCCCCAGTCCGCGGCCTTCTCCGCCAGCCGGCTTGCGCGCTGCCGAACCGCATCTCGATTTGCGCCCCGAATTGTATACGATTACATCCAACTCCCGATCGCTGTTTCTCTGACCCTGACCCCTGATCCCTGTTTCTCTACCCCCTGTCCCCTGTTTCTCTACCCCCTGTCCCCTGTTTCTCTGTTTCTCTGACCCCCTGACCCCCTGACCACTGACAACTGACCACTGACCACTGATTACTGCTTCTCCCCGTCAAGCCCCTTTCCCGCACATTTTTTCCATCTCCCGCATTTCAAACAAAATTCTCTTCCTGCCGCGTTGCCGAATAACTCGGCGAAAAGCGCAGCATAGAGATATGCGCGGAAAACAAGAGAATCTCGGGAGCAGCCAACTCAACGTGTCCGCCACGTCTCCGAAGGTCAGCGTGTGTCTGGTCGGTAACGTTACCACCCCCCCACCCCCCCTTGTTTATTTGCAGTTTTCCACAAAATTCTTGCCTGATTTTCAGCCGCCCTTCTCAACCGCGCTGATCCGAAAACGTTGTGGGAAAGGAAGTAGACCCGTCGTGGCGATTCCAAAAACGCGCCGCCAATTCACGGTTAACCCGCCGCTGTCATGGTTTACCCAGCGCTGTCATCCTCAAGTCGCCGCGGCGGCCGTAGGATCCGCGGTTGCTTTTGCCCCT
>Ga0209579_10000358_pt1 | contig 50351 bp, 51 predicted proteins | sample Coa_R1_2_FD_187152 | JGI IMG/M metagenome (GOLD analysis project Ga0209579, IMG submission 187152) | Surface soil microbial communities from Centralia Pennsylvania, which are recovering from an underground coalmine fire - Coalmine... | ecosystem: Environmental > Terrestrial > Soil >...
ACGGGTGGGACGACCGGCGGGACCACGGGTGGAACGACCGGCGGGACCACGGGTGGAACGACCGGCGGGACCACGGGTGGGACGACCGGCGGGACCACGGGTGGGACGACCGGCGGCACCAGCACGACGAGCCACGGCAAAGGTGAGGCGGGCGATTCCGGCAAGGGCGATAACAACGGGCACGGTCAGGGCAACACGCAAGAACACGGGAATACTCACTAGGCGGCAGGCACTCCAACCCCAGATCGGGAAGATGACCGGCGGCGGCCGCGCGTGGCCGCCGCCGGTCTTGTTGTGTCGCCGACTAAGAGAATTCGGGCGGGCGCGCTAGAATGATCTCTCGAATCCGCGTTTGGGCGGCCAATGGACTCCGCGTCACGCTGCTGGCGTGGCTGGTGTTCCACTTTGCGCTGACGGGCGTGTACGTTCTCTATAATAATCCTGTCCGCCGCGCTCTCGCGCCGATCCTGAATGCTTACATCGACAAGTATTTCGCTCAGGGTTGGGGCCTCTTCGCCCCCGACCCGATGTCGGACAACCTTTCACTGATGATTCGGCCGCTGACCCCGGCTGAGTCGGCTGCCGTGGGCCGGCTCGGTGTACCGAAGACGGGGTGGTATGACCTCACCAGAGCGCTGTGGGAGCACAGACAGCGTATGCCGTTTTCATACGACGAAGCGTTGGGCCATTTCCACATCGTGGAGATGGTTGATTATCTGGACGGAGATCCCGCGAGTTTCCGGTACCTCTACCCGTGCCGCGAGGAGGGCGCGAAAGCCTGCGAGGCCGCGAAGGCCGCGCACGTCCAGGCGCGCCAGCAGGCCATTCTCTACTTGTGGCGTCTTGGCTCGGAATTTGTCAATGCTCGCTTCCCGGCGCCGAAATACAACGCGATGGCGTTAAAGATCCACGACCAGTTCGCGACGCCGTGGCCCGACCGAGGCTCCGGACGGCGGGAGGTTCGCGACACCTTGATCGGCGTCTATGCCGCAGATCCAACCCGGTCGCCTATGCCGGTACCCGCCGTGGAAGTGCGTTAGTGAGCCCCGTCCGCGCGGGGTGGCGCTGGCTCGCCCATCATCCCCATCAACGCGCCGGTCTCCGGATCATGCAGGTCCTGCTCGGCTGCGCGCTGCTCTTCAAGGCGATCATTTACTGGCCGCTTGCAGACGCGTTATGGGGCCCGAACGGCGTCGCGGCGGGCCAGTCGTACGTCGGCCTGTTTGGCGCGCGTGCCGGCGGAGTTCTCGATGCTGTCTTTCGGACCAGTGCCGGCACGCACACGGTGCTGGCGGCGATCGGCCTCGGCGCCCTTGGTCTCCTCGCCGGCCGCAGCTTTTATGCGTCGGTCTTTCTGGCGCTGGCCGGTTTCTCGCTGCTCGTGTGGCGGCTTCCCTTCAGTCAGGGGGACGACGACCTCACGCGGCTTGCGCTCACCTACATGCTCCTCACGCTGCCGCCGCGCGCGCAGGTCCCGCCGGGCGCCCTGCGCGTCTGGATTCACAACATCGGGGTCCTCGCGATCGCGGCGCAGGTTGCCATTTTGTATTTCTTCGCCGGATTCGCCAAGGGGTTTGGCGAGGAGTGGCAGCACGGCACGGCGTTGTATTACGGCAGCCAGTCCGCGCTATTCTCGTCGCCGCTTTTCCAGCACATCACGCAATCTCCCTGGATCGTGACGCCGGGTACGTATATTTCGGTCGTCTACCCGATTATGTTTCCCGTCGCGATCCTGTCGCCGTTCAGGGTTCCCTGGCTGGTGTGGGGCATGATATTTCACTTCTTGACCGCGATCTTCATGGGGCTGTGGGCGTTCGGGACGCTCATGATCGGCATGGACCTGTTCCTGATCACCGATAGAGAGTATGCGACCCTAAGGCAGTGGGTCCGTGCGCGCGTCCGCGGAACGGCCCCGGCCGCGCGCCTCTATATCGACGGCTTCTGTCCGACGTGCCGCGCGACGGCCCGCGTCCTGGCCAACCTTGACTGGCGGGGGCGCGTGGAGATTGTCTCGTTCCGCGATCCGGCCGTCCCCGTCCCGCCCGACCTCACACCGGCGCGACTCGAGACCGAGATGGTGCTCGTCGATCTTCGCCGGGGGCAGGTCGTCGGAGGGTTCCAGGCCATCCGGGTCCTGGCTCGGCAACTTCCGCTTCTGTGGCCCGTGCGGCCGCTCCTCGCCGTGATCGCCTGGTCCGGCTGGGGCGACCGCGCCTATCGTTACCTCGCGGAGAATCGCAGGATTATCCCGGACCCCCGGGCGTGTCATCTCGGCACGTGCGAAGTGCACGGCGACGGGCGCCCGCGGTCCGCCGATGGGGCTGTTCCAACAAGCGCGCCGCCGCGCGCCGTCGGCAGGTGACGCTGAAGTAGAGTGGCCGCGCGGCCACTGTCCGAGTGGCGCGGGCAGAAATGCCCCGCGTCCGGCCCGTGCGCCTAAAAAGTAACTTCGGTTACCATCAACGCTCGGTTGATAGGTCTAAAACCCGCTTCCCGAGGGCATGACTCGGCTCAGGGATAGGGAGGGCGGGACTACGTCTGACGCAGACTTTCGCCGAGATCGGCGTGATTCCTCGCACCGAGGGGCCTGGAAGCGGGCTCAGTTCGAGCTATCGCTGAAGTCGATTAACGGATTCGGCTTCTCTCCGCGCGTCTCCGACTATTGCCGGGAACGCGCACGCGCTACGGATCGCCTGCCCCATGAAATCGTGATCGAAATCGTTGAGGAAGCCATTCTCCGCGCCAGTCGGGCTGGGTGACAGGTGTACACTCAACATCGTCCGGGCGGGGGCGGTCATGGAACGTCCGAACTTGTGTTGCTGAGCCTCGGGTTGGTCCTCGCGCTCATCGCGACGGCGGGCGGGTTGGGTAGTTTGCTGCAGCACATCACCGCGCAGCTCACCGCCTGGGTTGCCAACCTGACTCCGCCGTAAGGCTCGCTTATAGACTCGACGCCGGCCGGTGATCTCGGTCGCATCCACCGGCGTCCCTGGGGCGAAGACGTTGCGATTTTCTGGTAGACTGCAAAAATTGTCATGACCGACTTGCGCGAGGCGGCTAAAGGGGAGCCACGCGGTCTGCTGTCTATTGTCCTCGTAGTAGGAGCTCTGTGTGCGCTGGTGCCACTCACGCTCGGGCATCCCCGGCCGCTGGTCCAATTACTCGGACTCGCGGTCGCGGCCGGATGTCTTTGGAGCGCACTGACCGCCGTCCTTAGGCGCCCGAGCGCCCCGGGTTTCAGAATTGGCATCACCGCGCTCACTCAGACGTATCTTGCGATTCAGCTTGGGATCTTATTCTTCACCCGCCCACCGGCGTTCGGGAACGGACGGACGGTCGAAGTGGTTGCGGCGTGGGCACCCATCGTCCTCATCACGACGTGGCTTCTCGTCGAGGGGGCGGTTTGTCGCCGGATCGCGATTATCACATATTACCTGGCCGTGGTCGTTCCGCCGGCCGTCTTATGGACCGTCCGAGGCCCCGCAGCCGCGCTGGCCACGCTCGGCCCAACAGGGGCACTTTTGCTCACCAGCGCCGCCGTGAGCATTGTTCTCGCAGAGCTGGCTCGGCAGCGGGAAAAGTCCGTGGAATCCCTGGCCGCCCAGGAGGTTCTCGAGAGGATGGCCCACACGGACGCGCTGACCGAACTTCCAAACCGGCGCAGTCTGATGGCGGAACTCAATCGGGAGACCGCGGTGGCAACACGATTTGGATTACCCCTCGCTGTGATCGAGTTCGACCTCGACCACTTCAAGGACGTCAACGATGTGTACGGTCATCAGACCGGGGACCGGGTCCTGGTTGCTCTGGCCCGTCATGTGCGGCGTCGCCTGCGCGCGACCGATGTCGTGGGTCGGATGGGCGGAGAGGAGTTTCTGATCCTCGCTCCAGGCAACAGCATTGCGGAAGCGGCGCGTCTTGCCGAAGAGATCTGTGAGTCGCTTCGCGAGCGTCCCATGGCGGGCGACCGGGCATGGATCACCGCGAGCTTCGGCGTCGCCGTCTATGAATCCGGGGACACCGCCGACGCGATCCTTGTTCGGGCCGACGCCGCCCTGTACGAGGCCAAGCGCGGCGGCGGAAACCGGGTGGCGGCGACGAACCGGGGGGCGGCTGATGCGCGCCAGGCGACGTCGCCTAGTCGTCTGTCTTGACCGCGGAGGGCCGGCGCCCCGCGCGCGCCGGCTCTGCGCCGGACTTGATCAGGTCATCAGCTCTACAAGATCACGCCGTTTCTCATGTGGCACTATCGCGCGACGATACCCGACGTTCTGGCCATCCCGCTGCCGACGCAGGCTGGCGCACTGCTGCTGGCCGCCGGGGCGTTCGTTTTCGCCTACATGCTGGCCTACCGCTGGATCCCGCCCGCGGTGACGAAGACGCTGGTGTTCGAATAGCGCCGGCGCATTTCGTGAACCGGATGCCACGCGGGTTATGCAGGACCGGCGCCGCCGCGCTCCAGGCGTTTCGCCCGCCGATCGTGGCGTAGGATCCGCCACACGACGAATCCGAACGCCGTCCACAACAGCCCGGCGATCGCAAGGTGAAAGATATTCTCTTCATAGCCGCACCCGGTGCACGAGGCAACGGTGATCGCCCCGGCGAAACGGGCGCTGCCGTTCGCGTAGATCGTCGCGTTTGCGGATCCGTTGTGCCGGATCCCGACGTTGAAACTCCCGTCCGGCCCGAACGTGTGCGTCGGAGTGAATCCGCCCCTCGAGAAAATCGCGATCCCGCGCTGGACGCCGACGCCGAGGAGATCGTGGGCGGTGCGGAGGCAGAACCACGTCTGCCGGCGGGTTGTGTCGTCCGCGCAGAAGGCCTCGGACATCTCCTCGAAATACGTCGACCCCGTCACGTATCCCGGCAGATTGTTCCAGACTTCCTCCTGAAGAAACCCTCCGGGCCCGGCGTGGTCGATCTTGCGGTCGTACATCTGCACGCCGTGCAGGCCGGTGGAGAACCCGTACGACCATATGTAGGAGAACCGGTCGTCGGCGGTTCCGAGCTCGCGGACGTTGTCTCGATCCGGGCGCACGTTCGTCACCACCATGCCGGGGGCGTCGTGCCGTTCCGCGAGACCGATCCCCGCGCCCGCCGCCGCGCTCGCCACCGCCGCAACAAGGCACGCGATCCAGTATCGTCCGGGTAAACCTCTCGTCTGCGTGGTTCGCGGCGCCGTGTAGACTCTCAGGGAGCGCAGCGGATCCGTCCTCGATGCGGCGGGTGTCGTCATGGTGAGGGAGTTCGTGGGGGAAACCTTCGCGGCCCTCCCGCTTCGTGGGAGCGATCGCGGGAGGCGCGGGAGGGGAACCGCGCCGTGGATGTGAAGTCACATGAGAGCACGTTGCCGCAGTCACCCCAGTGATGCGACGGCCGCCGGACTGAAAGGGGCCCGATCTGATGGCGTTGGCGTTGGGCGTCCTCCTGAACGCCGAGTACCCGGTCGGTGAGCTGGTTGAGCTGGCCCGGCTGAGCGAGGACCTCGGGTACGACCAGATCTGGTACACCGACATCCGGATGTTCCGCGAATGTTATCTTGGATGCGCCGCGATCGCGGCGAACACCCGTCGCGCGCAGATCGGCCCCGGCGTCACAGACCCGTATTCGCGGCACCCCGCCGTCACGGCCTCGACGATCGCCACGCTCGACGAGATGAGCGGCGGGCGCGCGCTGCTGGGCCTGGGCGTCGGCAGCACGGGGTTCCGGGAATTGGGCATTCGCGCCGTGCAGCCGGTGACGGCGCTGCGGGAGTCCGTCGCCCTCATCCGCGGCCTCCTCCGCGGCGAAGAAATCACCGTCAAGGGGAAGGTCATCTCGTTGAACGCCGGGCGGCTGCAGTTCCGTCCGGTCCGCAGCCACGTGCCGATGTATTTCGCCACGCAGGGCGCGCGCATCACCGAGCTGGCCGGCGAAGTGGCCGACGGCATCATGATCCCAAACACGGTGCTCCCGTCCGCGGTTGACTTTTTCCTCGACGGCATCAGACGCGGCGCGGAGAAGGCCGGACGGCCCCTCGCCGGGCTGGACATCGCCCTTCGCTTCGAAGCCTGCGTCAGCGACGATCAGGCCGAGGCGGAGGCCGTGATGCGGGGGCGCGTCGCGATGCGGGTGGCAGCCGGATACGGGCACTGGGATTATCTCGAGCGGCTCGGCATCGCGCTGCCTCAGGCGTTTGTCGACATCGCCGCCGCGGGGGATCTGCGGCGGGCGGCGGAGGCGGCGCATCTGCTGCCCCCGGAGGCGGTGGACCGGATGGTCTTGGCCGGCGATCCGGTCCATGTCGCGGGACAGCTCACCTCCGCGATGCGGCCCGGCATCACCCGGGTGATCGTGCGTCCGCACGCGCCGCGCGGCCGGTCCGTCGGCGACGTCCTGCGGCGGTTTGTCACCGACGTCGTGCCGCGCGTGGCGGCGGCAGTTCACTGAGAGGGGGAAAGGCATGCCGATCGTCAGGGTCGAGATGTACGAGGGACGCTCCATGGATCAGAAACGGGAGCTGGCGCGCGATCTGACCGCGGTCGTGGCGCGGGTGACGGGGAACCCGGCCGACGCGGTGCATGTCATCATCGAGGAGATCAAGCGGGAGAACTGGGCCATCGGCGGGGTGTTGCAGCCCGACCGGCAGGCGCAGAAACGGTGATCCGGTCCACTCGTAGAGAGGAGCACACGTGATGTCAAAAGTCGTCAAGCTGACCGCCGCCGACCTCCCGGCGATGGATCTTACGAAGGGCATGCACACGCGATACACCATCTGCCGGGAAACCGTCGGCAGCGAGGCCCTCCGGATGGGCGTCTGCAATCATGAGCCGGACATGGCCGACCTGAAGTGGGAAGGCAAGAGCGAAGAGTCGTTTTACGTGGCGAAGGGCAGCATCCGGCTCATCTGGGAGGGCGGCGAAGGGGACCGCGGCGACGTCGTCGTCCGCGAAGGGCAGCAGATCTACCTCCCCAAGGGGTATCGCTACATCCTCCGCGCCACCGGCGAACCCGCGGTCAACGTGTTCGGCATCGGGGGAACGTCCACCAGTCTCGAGCCCATCGTCGGTCCGGAGCGCGCGCAGCAGCTCAAGGATGCCGCGGCCCGCGCAACACGCGAGTAGCGTAGCGGCAGGCAAGACAACGCGAATCGAGAGGGATGGGGGATCGCGAATGAGCAGCAAGGGGGGACGGATCACCAGACGGGGTTTTGTGCGCTCCGCGGCGGCCGCGGCGCTCGCGTCGACGTCGCTCGCGTGGCTGGCCGAGCACGGGCCGGCGTCCGGCGCGGCGCCCAAAGCGCTGCGGATCTTGCAGAGCGAGCCGGTCTTCGGATTCAATCCCGTGCTCGAGTCGACGAACTGGCCGGAGACCAACCGGCTGGTCTATAACGGGCTCACCGACTACAGTCCCGCGGGCCAGCTCGTGCCCGGCATCGCCAAGTCGTGGAAGGTGAGCGATCGGGCCGACATGTTCACCTTCGCCCTCGAGCCCGGCGTGAAATTCACCGACGGCAAAGAACTGACGTCGGAGGACGTCAAGTTCACCTATGAGCTGCTCGTCGATCAGAACGTCGCCTCGTCGCTGGGCGCCTTCTTGTCGAACCTCAAGACGGTCGAGACGCCGGACAAGTACACGGCCGTGCTTCGCTTCGACGGTCCGAACGTGCTCATGCTGCCGTTCATCTCGCCCATGGGGATCATCCCGGCGCATCTGTGGGGGGGGAGCGATCCGCGCACCAACAAGTATCTCCGCCAGCCGGTCGGCTCCGGTCCGTACATCCTCACCGAGTGGCAGCACGGTGATCACATCTCGTTCACCCGGAACCCCAGTTACTTCCGGGCGCCGAAGCCGGCCATCGATCAGGTCTTCTTCAAGGTCGCGCCCGACGCGTCGACCGGCCTGCTGTCGTTCCTCAACCACGGACTCGACGCGGTCCTCTCCCAGGGCATCCCCGGGGGGCCCCCGTACGACCAGATGCGGCGCATCGTCGAGGCGAAGCCCGCGGGGATGGTTTCGTCGGAGTACGAGCAGAACTGGGGGCAGTATCTGTTCGTCAACACGACCAAGCCGCCGTTCAACAACGTGAAGGTGCGGCAGGCGCTGGCCCACGCGATCGACAAGGCCTTCATCGTCAAGACCCTGCTGTTCGGCTTCGGCCGGCCGCAGGAGTCGCTGATCCTCGATACGCCGGCCACGAAGTGGGCCCACGAGCCCCACATCGCGCCGTACGACTACAGCGTGGCGAAGGCGAACGCGCTGCTGGACGAAGCGGGCCTGCCCCGGAAGGGCGGCACGCGCTTCCCGGTCACCATCCTCGCGACCGAGGGCTTTCGCGTCAAACTGTCCGAGGCCCTCAAGGAGATGCTGGGCGCGGTCGGCATCGCGGCGGACATCAAGGCCTATACGTACGGAGAATACATCGGCCGCATCCGGCGCCAGGACACCGCGGGTTGCCTGTGGACGCTGTTCATCTCCAAACAGATGGACCCCGCGGCGATTTGCGAGTACGTCAACGCGAAGAACGCACAGCCCGGCGGGACGAATTTCTCGGCCTGGAGCAACGCGCAGGTGAGCGAGTGGATCCAGCAGGCGCGGGCGACGACGGATCGGGCGAAGCGGCGGCCGGTGTACTCGCAGATCCAGACGCTCGTGCATCAGGAAGTGCCGATGATGCCGCTGTACAGCGCGAACGGGGTCGACCTGTGGTACAGCTACGTCGCCGGCGTGCACCCGGTCGATTCCCTGGTCGGCACGATGCAGTCCGTCGAAGACGCCCGCATCACGAGCTAGCAGGGGGGACACCGTGCTGACGTTTCAGGGCCGGGAGATTCCGGAGTCGCTGGCCGAGATCGTCCATCCGCAGCAGACCGCCGTGATCGTGCACGACATGCAGAAGGACAACACGGGCGCCGGCGGCGTGTACGACCGGGCCGGCCGGCGCATCGACGTGAGCCGCATTCTGCCGCCGCTGGTCCGGTTTCTCGACGAGGCGCGGCGGCGCGGCGTCCGGGTGATGTACACGCAGTACACCAACCTGCCGAACTTCGGCAGCGTCACCGACGTGCGGATCCGGTCCGACTACCAGCGCCTCACCGACCCGGCGGAGAGCTGGAAGCTCAACGCGCTCGTGGAGGACACGCCCGGCTGGGCGACGATCGACGAGTTGAAGCCCCAGCCGGGCGAGATCATCATCCGGAAGTTCCGGGTGGACGCGTTTATCGGGACGCCGCTCGAGGTGGTGCTCCGGCTGCACCGCGTCCGGACGCTCATCCACACCGGGATCGCCACCGAGGTCGGCATCCTGCCGACCGCGTGGCACGCGTTGAACGTGGGGTTCTTTCCGGTCGTGCCGGAGGACTGCGTCGGGCCGATGGAGCCGCAGTACCACGACGACGCGATGCGGTTCCTCCGCCGGCTCGCCGTCCCGACCAGGTCCGGCGAGATCCTCGAGGCTTGGGATGCCGCCGTCCCTCGATGATGTGACGCGGCTGATGTGACGCTGCGCGCATGACCCATCGGTACGTGGCGGGGAGGCTGGTCCAGAGCCTGGTGCTGATGGGCGTGGTGATCACCACGGCCTTCGTGCTGATTCACGTGGCGCCGGGGGATCCGGTCACCTACCTCTACGGCGGACAAGCCGTCAGCGCGCAGGCGCTCGACAACATCCGCCACGCCTGGGGGCTCGACCGTCCGCTCTGGGCGCAGTATCTCGCCTACGTGGGGAACGTCGCCCGCGGAAATCTCGGGTACTCGCAGATCAACTTTCAGTCGGTCGCCGCCATCCTCGCGGACGCCCTGCCCAATACCCTGCTGCTCATGATCCCGAGCGTGCTGCTGGCGGCGATCGGCGGCGTGTTTCTCGGGATGACGGCGGCGCGCCGGGCCGGTTCAGGCGTGGATTATGCGATCGGCGCCGCGTCGCTGGTGAGCTACGCCACGCCGCCGTTTTGGCTGAGCGTGATTTTCATCGTCGTCTTCGCGAGCACGCTGCACTGGTTCCCGACGCAGGGCATGGCGACGCTGGGGGCGTCCACCCAAGGGCTGGCGAGAGCCGCCGACGTCGCCTGGCACATGGTGCTGCCCCTCGGCGTGCTCGCCTGGTGGTACTCGGCGTCGTTCACCCGTCTCACCCGCGCGGCGATCATCGAAGAATCGCGCAAGTACTACCTCATGACCGCGCGGATGAAGGGGCTGACCGAGCACAAGGTCTTCTACAAACACGCCCTGCGCAACGCGATGCGCTCGGTGGTCACGGTCCTCGGGCTGCAGCTCGGCACAATGTTCGCCGGCGCCGTCATGACCGAGATCGTGTTTGCGTGGCCGGGCACCGGACGCATCATCTTCGGCGCGATTCTCGAACACGACTATCCGGTCGTGCTCGGCTTCTTCATGATCATCGGCAGCGGGGTGGTGCTGGCGAACCTCGCCGTGGACCTGGTGTACGCCCTGCTCGATCCCCGCGTCAGGTATGGGTGATGCCGGTGGGCCCCGCCGCCACGCCTGACACGGCGCTGCCGCGGCCCCGCGCCGGGGGGAGGCCCGCCGCCGGCGGGCGGCTTGGACGGACGCAGTACGTGTGGCTGGCGCTGCGCCGCCAGCCCGTGCCGATGGCCGCGCTGTGCGCGCTGGCCGCGCTCGGATTCGGCGCGCTCGCGGCGCACATGGTGCTGCCGTGGAATCCGAACACGATGTCCACGGACACGCTGCAGCCGATGTCGGCGGCGCATCTTCTTGGCGCCGACTACCTCGGCCGCGACGTGCTCACGAGAATGGCCTACGGCATTCGCGCGTCGTTTCTGGTGGGGCTGTCGGTCGCGCTGATCGCGATCTCGATCGGACTGGTCGTCGGGCTGCTCGCCGGCTATTACGGCAGCTGGGTCGAGGCGGTGCTGATGCGGACGGCCGACGCGCTGCTGATCCTCCCGGGGTTCTTTCTCGCGCTGCTGGTCGCGTACTTGTTCGGCGGCCGCTTCGCGAGCGTGATCCTGCTGCTGGGCATCACAGGGTGGCCGCAGATCGCGCGGATTGCCCGCGCCGAGGTGCTGTCGCTCAAGGCGGCGGAGTTCGTGGAGAGTGCTCGGGCCTGCGGCGCTTCCAATCGCCGCATCGTGTTCCGCGAGATCCTGCCGAACGCGCTGCCGCCCGTGCTGGCGATGATGGCGATTCTGACGTCCTACGGGATCCTCAGCGAGGCCTCGCTGAGCTTCCTCGGCGTGGGCGACCCGAACGTGATCAGCCTCGGCGGGATGCTGAGCAATGGTCTGCAGTACGCCACGACGGCGTGGTGGGTGCCGACCTTCCCGGGCGCCGCGATCTTCCTGCTGGTGCTGCTGCTCAACATCATCGGCGACGGACTCAGCGTCGCCCTGAACCCGCACGCGGCGCAGATCGGCCGGCGCACGGCCGTCTGAGTTTTAGAACTTAGCGAGTGGACGACGTCGGCAGATGTGCCCGAACGGCGATCTCCACGATGTCGATGAGAATTTCATGGGGCAGGCGTTTCGTCTCGCGGGCGCGCTGACGGCAATACTCGACGACCTGCTCGGAGAAGCCGAAAGCGGCGATCTGCTTGGAGGAGAATTCAAACTGCGTCCGTTGCCATTTCCCCGGGATCGACGCGTCGCGACGCTCCGGCCGTCCGTCTCCGTGGGACATCGGTTGTGAGTTCCTCCTCCCAGGCCCCCCGGCGATTGTTGACTGCCCGGCGCCGCGGTATTAGACGAATCAACTTCGATGTCCTTTATGCTCTACCGCGGAGAGTGCCGCCGTATAGCCTATTTATCCCCTTCTTTGGCCGCGTAACGCGTCGCAGAAATCCGCCGGTCCCGCCGCTCAGAGTAGCTTCGCAGGGGACGACCGGCGTGTCAGGGAACCTCCTGCCAGCCTGGATCGGATGCCTCGCCGACCACCACCGCAGACCGCCGGAGAGGTGAGCCACATCAAAGTCTTCGAGCGGACCCTCTGGGCCGTCCGCTACATCATCATCGTTCCGGTCATAGCGGTCGCGGCTGCCGCCATCGGTGTCGTCATCGTGACGACCCTGGAAGCCGTGCAATTGGTCGGCTCGGTGCAGAAATCCTTTGGGACCGGCGCGGCGGGTCCCTTTGGTCGCATCGTCCCGCTTGGCAACGTATTGCAGATGGTGGAGGGCTACCTACTGGCGGCGATTCTGATTATCTTCGCGCTGGGTCTGTACGAATTGTTTATCGCCAGGATCGATGCGGCCGGCGCATCCGAAAACGCGCCACGGACGCTTATCATCCAAAGCGTCGACGATCTGAAAGAGCGTCTCGGGCGGGTCGTGCTGCTCGCCCTCGTGATTGAATTTTTTCAGCAGAGTCTCCGCCTGGACTATGGAAAGCCGATTGAACTCCTGTACATGGCTCTCGGCATCCTCCTGATCGGTGCGGCCCTGTATCTCAGCGCGCTCAGGAGCGGAACATGAGGCGCAAAAGTGGGCCCGCCAGGTGTCGAACCTAGATTCGCCGGTTATGAGCCGGGAGTACAAGTGCGCCAGGGCCTGCAAATGCTGAGTTTCCAGCTTGGTCCGTCTGTTTGAGAGGGTAGCAGGCGGGTAGCAGAGCCCGATCACGCCGGCATCCCTTCTTTGAGCATCGCCGATACGGCCGCCACCGCCTGCCCTTGCATCCCCCGCAAGGCGTGAACATACGTCCCGAGCGTGAACGCCGCGGTCGCGTGACCGAGCCGTTCCTGCACCACCTTGACCGACACACCGCGCTGAATCAGGTAGGACCCGTGAGCGTGACGAAATCCGTGTAGCGCCCGACGCCACGGGAGCCCGAGCCGCTTGCACATCGGATAGAGGTCGCGCAACCGGACATTGTTGTCATGGAGCGGTTTGCCGGTCACCTGCGTAAACACCAAGTCGAGCGCGTGCCACGCTTCACAATGCTGCTGGCGACAGTCGGCCCCCGCCGGGCAGAGGGCACGCCGGAGCTGGTCCTGCCGCTGGCGGGCCCGAATCTCTCGCAGCGAGGTCAGCACTTCCTCCGATAGCGCGATGGTCCGCGCCCCATTCCGAGTTTTCGGGTCACGCAGGACAAACCCGCCGCCCTTCGGCCGCTGCAACGCCTGCGCGATCGTGACGGTCCCGCCCTGGAGGTCAACGTCCCGCCACGTCACCCCAAGGGCTTCTCCGATCCGCACCCCAGTTCCGACGAGGAACAGGTACAGCGGATAGTGCGGGCTCGACGCCTTCGCGTCGGAAAGGAATAGGAGCGTCTGCGCTTCAGTCCACACGTCGAGCCGCACCCGAGCCCGCCGCGGTGCCTCGGCCTCGGTGGCCGGGGACCGCATGATGAGGTCTTGCCGCTCCGCATCCCGGAGCGCCTTGTGGAGTAGGCGGTGGTAGTGCAGCGCCGTCGTGGACGAACACCCGGAAGCGAGGAGGCGCGCATAGAACGACTCGAGCGCCCGCGGCGTGAGCCGGGCCAGCGGGATCCCGCCGAGCGGGTCCCGTTTCACCTGTGCGGCCATCACGTCATACCAGCGCCGGGTTTTCGGCGCGAGTCGCGTCTGTCGGGTGAGCCAGTCCACAAGGTACGGACCGAGCCGTTCCCGTGGGGAACTGTAGAGCCCCACGCCGGCCGAATGAGCCAGCGTGTGCGCAGCCAGTTCCCGCTGCGCGGCCTCAGCTTCGGTGCGGGTGCCGAACGTGATCCACTTGTCCCGCTTCTTGCCGTTCGACCATGCCGCGCGCGCGGGATGAAATCATCGTGACGGAACTGACGCTCCGGCGCCTCAAGACACGACTGAGCGAGCAGGCCGTATGAATACGACGCTGCGCGTCGGCATCTATGCTCGCGTTTCAACCTCGGACAAGGACCAGGAGCCCGAAACACAGCTCCTGCCGCTCCGGGACTTCGCCGCGGCGCAGCGATGGACGATCGCCGGCGAATATGTCGATCACGCTTCGGCCACGGATCTGCGCGGCCGGACCGCATGGCGCACCCTGCTCGACCAAGCGGCAAAGCGGCGCGTGGATGTCATCCTCGTTTGGAAATTGGATCGAGCCTTTCGGTCGGTGGCGCACATGGCGACGACCGTCGAACAGCTCCGACGGTGGGGCGTCGGCCTCCGGTCCTACTCGGAGCCGTGGCTCGACACGTCCGGGACGTCGCCGGTGGGAGACCTGATGCTCAACATCCTGGCGTCGTTCGCGCAGTTCGAGCGCGCGCTGATCGCAGAGCGTGTCCGGGCGGGGATGGCTCGCGCCAAGAAGCAAGGTAAGCACGTGGGCCGGCCGCTGGCCTTGAACGGCGAGCTCGACACGCTGCGCCCGGCGATCGAGACGGAAGCCCTATCCCGGCGAGCGGCGGCCAAGCGGCTCGGCGTGACTGTTTCGACCGTCTCCCGTGCGCTGTCGAGAAAGGGGGGTTCGCGTCCACGGCCAGCGACGGCGCCGCGGCTGTCCTAGCGCAGCGTGGCGCGTGTGGCGAGGCTGTACGCAGATCCCATCGCTTCGGAAGTGTCGCGAAAGGATCTCCTTTCTCGACACCGGGGCCCGGGCAGCCGGGCCTCTTTCGTTTTGTCCCCGGCGACGGCGTCTGACAGGTTGCCGGACTCGGCATGGATCTCGCATGACCATGAATCGCCGCGTCCAGATCGCCGCCACGCCCCAAGGACAGGAGCCACGGGACGTGAGCGAGCCATCCCCAGGTAGCACACGACGCGCGGCGCGGTACGATGAGAGCAGGCCCCTGTTAGCAAGTGTGGAGGTAGAGCAGATATGGCGGAGGATCGCGAGGGAGTCCAGCACGTCATCGACGGCGCCGACCTCTATTCGTTGATCGTCTTGCCCGACGGCGATCATTGGCAGTGGCTCGTGACTCACGTGGACTTGGATCCCGGCCGGCCCTCGTACTTCGCAGAGCATCTTTCTCGACCGGGCAAAGGGCAGACGCTCGCCGAGACGTGGGCAGCGGCCGAGCAGTTCCTGGTCAGCCACCGGAAGAAGGCAACGCCGTGATCCGCCGGTGGAGACGTTGGTCGAAGATCATCTACAATGACGTCGTTGCGATCTCGCACAACCGGCGCCTATTCCGTGAGGCTTCCCAGATGTTTCAGGAGAATCCAGCGCTGAGGGAGGCTGACGTGACCGTCTGGGATTGGCTGGCCACAAACTACAGCATCACCGCGGCTTTGGCCGTACGCCGGCAGTCTGACTACAGCGACAGGAAGCCGGTCACCTCGCTCTGCACGTTGCTCACCGAGATCGCCCGCAACCCGCGCCTTTTCACACGGGAGTGGTTCGTCCGCCCGTACACCCGCGGTCGGCCGCCAATGGCCCGAGCGGACTTCCGGCAACGAGGCGAGCGTGACTTTGACGCCTACGCGAGCCCCGGTGCCCGATGGATCTCTTCTCGAAAGGTGCGAGAGGATCTCCGACAGTTGCGCAGGACCGAAGCCCGGCTCCGCCACTTTGTCAACAAGCGTGTCGCGCACCGCGCGCGCAGGGGGTACAGGGGTCCGGCCACGTTCGCCGATCTTGACGGGGCTCTTGACGAACTCGGTCGTCTGTTGGCCAAGTACTGGTTCCTCCTCAACCGGGGCGCGGCGATGATCCAAATAGAGCCGGTGATTCAGGGAGACTACCAAGCCGTGTATCGGGTGCCCTGGAAGGCCTGAATCGCCCGCTGTTCGTTCGTTCGGCGGGAGTCCGTGTGTCGCGTGCTCAAGGCGTCCACGTGCGCCGGATCGTCCGTGACTACGTCACTGTCGCTCTCGACCGCCAGGAAGTCCAGTTCGAAGCGTACATCGCCGAGCACCTTTTGCTCGCCGACCCCACGTCTCGATCCGCGAGACCGGCCGCGTCAAGATCGTGCCGAAGTTTCCGGCCGACTGTCCGCCGGTTGACGTAGCCATCGCCCTACGTGTGGCCGTCACCGCGACCTCGGAAAGACGCGAGACGGCCTCCGGGATCCGCACTGCCGCGGTGTCCGACGCACACCTCGGATTGCGCACATTTGCGATTGACGTGGAGTTGCACGCCATCGGCGCTGCGGAAGCTCGCGGGTACGGACTGGAGCCGCTGTGCGCACGATTCGTCGCGTGGTGGGGTCGGAGAAAACCGCTTGAACACACAACTCGCCATCCGCCTGCTACGCTTGTCTGAGGTGGGGATCTCCTCGAAGGACGAGAATCCACGGTATGCGATCGCCCGCGATCGGGCTCGCGCCCTGCTGGTGCTCACGCGCCAGCGGCCGCCCGTCGACATCGACGCCATCGTTGAGCGCGGGGGCGTGCCCACGGTGGAGCGCGTGCTCGGCGAGGATGTTCGCGCCACAGTCGGCGACGTAGCCGGCCGCCGGTCGATCATCCTCAACCGACGCCATCCGATCTCGTCACCCGGTGAGCGCCGTTGGATCCTGGCCGAGGAGCTCGGCCACGTGCTGCTCGAGCACCAGCTCGTGGACAGCACCTGTTCCGGGACGGGCCATCGGGCTTCAGGAAGCCTGGCGCGTGGTATACGAGCGCGAGGCTCGCGCGTTCGCCGCCGAGTTGCTCATGCCGTTCGGCGAGGTCCGGCAGCGGTGGTTTGCGCTGCTGGCGGAGCGGCCCACGGTAGGTGAGTTAAGCACTGAAGAGCGGGTGAAACGGCTCGCGGGGCAGTTTGGAGTAACGCCGTCAGCGATGCGGGTGAGGCTCGAGCAAATGAAACTGGTTCGGTAGTGCCGCCCAAGTCGTGTCGAGCGGGACCATGTGGGGGGAAGAGGCCGGGGATTCGGCTACCCCCACTAGCACCGGCCGCACCATCCGCGGGGGTTCAAGCCCCACAGGACGAAGAGGAAGACCATCACCCCCCCATATACCTGCTGACCGCTCCCGGGCCGAGGGTCACTGCGCTCGCGCGTCCAGGTCCAACCACCCCTACTCAACCGAAGGCGGCTCGGAAGTGATCGTATTCGCGTCATTTCTGGTCTTACGTAAGAGGGTGTCAGACTCGTCGGACACTTGTTCCGGTTCTCAATGTTGCGATCCGAAGTAATAGGCAATAGCGAGGACCAGAATCCCGAGAAGAAATATCGCGATTGTGATGGGAGCCCCTGTGGCAGGACCGATGGCGATTTGGCGTTGACGCAGCGTTTCCGCATCGGAATGGGGCTCAACCGAATCTAATAGAGACTCCGCTCCCGACGCTTTTCCCTTGACGATATCGAATGATCCGTCTGAACGCGGACAACGTGCGTAGCCGCGCCGGTGCAGTTCTCTGATCGCCATTTGGAAATACCGTCTGTTGTTTATGAACTCCGGCGTATCAGTCGGCAATCCAGTCCTGAATCTGGTGATAGTCTTCGAGAGAACCGCGTCAGAGAGCCAAGCGCCCTTGGGATACTCTTCTTCCATGAGCGCGAGCGAATCGTAATCGCCCCACGTTCCTCGATCCCTCATTTCCAACTCTATCTGCGCCAACCTCAGACGTTCATTTTCCATGTCGCGCAAGAGTCCCATCTTGCGCCTCCCACCCAGACGATCACCACAATGCGCCGGCTCGGTTTGGCCGCTGGGCCGATGTTCCACCGCCCAGGTTGACCAACTCCCCCGTCCCAGGTTGTCGAGCGACGAGACTTTTCCGATAGAAACAGCGAGAGCGGAGTCAGAATCCCTGACCCGCTCCCGCTCCGTATTTCGCTAGCCTAGGACTCTATGGCTGATAGACCCAGTCGGCGCTGCCGCCCTGTCCGACGATATACACGCCATCCGAGGTAACTCCGGACGCCCATGTCTCGCCGCCCTTCGACGCGCCCGGGACGGGGATTTGGTTGCAGATCGGGTGGGTCGCTTGACCTTTAGTCCAGCCGCCATCCACCAAATAAGCGTACCCTGACACAGTGCCCGTGAAGGCTACCCCGACGGTCCGACCACCGTCGCTGATGCCATGAATACGGCCGCCAATCGCACCGGAACAGGTCACGGTAGCGACGGAACTGAGCGGTACGACCGTCACCTGCGGCGCAGCCTGTCTCACCGACAGCAGGTCAGTGAGGTTGAGCACAAACCCTTGATCTTTTCCACTCGCATCCGGATACGAACCCACGATGTTTACAATGGCGGCGCCATCCACGCCTCTGGCGGTGCCACTCCCGGCCACTGAAATGTCAAACGAAATCCAACTCCCACTGACGATCGTCGGCGGACTATTGCTGGTATTGATTTGGACGGCGAAGGAGTGCGATGTCTTTCCTTTGTTGGTGAGGTAGGATCCCACCACCCACGCGATGCCGCCAGTTGAGACGGTAATTCCGGCCGGATGCTGGCCATAGGCGTTGGCGTCGCCGGATAGGCCACTGTCACTCGCCTTGAAGGAAAGGACATTCCCATGCGGGTCCATCACAAAGGCAGGCCGCGTTGTGTCTGAGGCCGCATAAATGCCAGTCATAAAACCGTCCGGGCTAATGGCCGCCGGAAACACTGAGGTGGCGCCTGGTATGCTGACATTATTTCCACAGGAACTCGTAATGGTGCCGACGTTCGCCTGAAATCCGACGTAGGTCCTGCTTACATCTTGAAACCCCACGATAGAATACGTCGGCGAGGTTCCATTGACGCCGAAGACCTGGCCGCAACTAAAAGGTGTAATGGTTCCCAACGACGCGGCAGACGGAACGATAAGAGCAAATGCGATACCAAGTGAAGTGAGCAAAAGAGCACCGGTCTTGAGCCACCGCGCCCTATCCATATCCTCGCGGCATCGACTAGATTTTGCGGAAACAAGGGCAGAGACGTGCTGAATCAAACCACGTATCAAGCCCATAGACTCCCCCCGGGTTCGCCGTCTGCCTCTATCCTATCGGTGCCTCAATCGAACCAGCAAAAACAGCCAGGGATGAGTAACGGTCGGCCAATAAAAATCAATGAAGAACCAAGCAAAGCACGAAATCTGCGACGACTAAACTCACTCCGTCCTTCCCCTAATGGTCAAGAAAACCTCTATCGATCTGAGGATCTTTTGGACGCGTACGATTCAATCCAAACGCTCTGTCAACTGTAGATAAACTAAGCTCCCTTTGGGGACTGCTGCGAGGACCCTTTTTCGGCGGACGAGAGCATTTACGTCTAGTGCATGGGTAACGTCCTCCTATTTTCCGCTGTAGCCACCGACCTCATTATGGTAAGCGCGCCATTGCAAAAATTCGATAATGATTGGCAGCCCGCCGGAGCAGCGGCCCGTTGGCTGAAACTCGAAACCCGCCCGCGCGATAGGAAACAGCGGTCGCTTGAGGTTGGCAGCACAGATCGTAATGATCGAACGCATCTGGGATTGGTGTCCAAGAAATCGGTGCCAACGCGGCCATGCCGAAATGTTGAGGTGCAAGGAGGGCACAAACGGGCTTTCGGGACAGCAGGGCCGGGGTGCTGCCCCGAAAACGGCATTCTGCCCGCAGGAAGGAGTTTATCTGGCAGAACGGAAGCGTCTCAATTGATATTTACCGGCCTGTTTTAGATTATTATCCTCTTCTTCGCCCACCTGTTTATAACGCTGATTTAGACCTATGCCGCCGATCCACGAATCTAATGCACCTCGGGGGAGGGTGACGCCGGGTCGATAGGATCTCAACGAACAATCCAAGCGTCTTTTTCGGACGCAATGATCCGCAGCCTGTGAGTCTGGTCGCCTGGGCTGCGCTGAGCGAATGGCGAACCCGGCCCGAGTTACAAGGCGCTGGGTTTTCGTTTTGTCGGCCCGCCGTTTGGCAGACTTGCGATGAACGGCAACGACGGATGCATTTTCGAAGGTCCTCGAACTCCGCATAGCCGCGGGTCTTGCGGTTCCATAATCAGCGGCTGCCCGAATGTCGGAGCTAATCCGGGCGAGATGGCGGGACCCGTGCGACGCTGATGCCGGAGCTCAAAAAAGTGTGGATGCCGGAACTCGACGGGCTCCGGGCGATCGCGGCCTTGTCCGTCTTGCTGTGGCACTACAACCCGATATCACGATGGGACTACGGGTTAGCGAGGTTTCTGCAGTTCTTTCCGATCGGTCCGATGGGAGTTGTCTTCTTCTTCGTCCTGTCGTCGTTCTTGCTGACCCGGTTGAGTGTTACAGAGTTTGATCAGCACGGTCGCATCGACATCATCCATTTTTATGTCCGTCGCTGTCTCAGAATCTGGCCCCTCTACTTTTCGCTTCTGCCGTGTATGTTCGTGGTCGCAGCGGAAACCGCGAGCCCGTCCCAACTCGTGTGGATTCGACACCATGCCTGGATGTGGCCAAGCTTCCTGTCCAACTGGGGTCTTGCCCTGACTCCTGTTACAAGCTATCAGGACCAGATCTCCCTTGTCCTTGTCATCTTCTGGAGTCTCTCGATAGAGGAACAGTTCTACCTGCTATTCCCGGTCGTACTGTCGATGGTACTTACGTCAACACGCCGGGTTTGGCGCGTGCTTGCCATGGCGGCGGTGTTGGGCGTCGTCTGTCGCGCAATCTCTCTACTTGTCCCCCGTCTGCATCCGTCCGGGATGTACTTTGCGACATTCTGTTACGCCGATGTATTCTTGGCAGGATGCATCGCCGGCTGGATGGCAGCGCGGAGCGTTCCGTCCGTCTTGGCGGTGCATCGAACGCTGACAGGCGCGTTGTTGGGTGCGAGCGTGGTTGTTTTGAGCTTCCTATGGCGCAAAACGTTGGAGTATCCGTACGCTTCTTACGGTGTTGTGCTGTATGGCGTCACGGCCTGCTTTTTTGCGGTCGGCATTCTGTGGGTTGCGGCGAACAACGGTTCCATCCTGAGTCGTCTGCTGCGGTCACGCTCGTTGCGGACCTTGGGTGTGCTGACGTATGGCATCTACTTGTGGCACCCAGCTATCGGAGCGTTGATGTTAGGACTTGCAGGCATCGCCCGGGGTGATCGACTGACCGCGTACCTTATCGCCCGGACGGGGTTCGTTCTCTATGTTGCCATGACAATCGGCATGGCCGCGTTGACGTATTTGGTCGTTGAACGTCCCGGCCTCGCGCTGAAGAAACGATGGTACCCTTCGCCAACAGCGACTGCGAGGAACGAGCAAAGTTCAATCACGGTATGGGCTCGGTAAGAGATCGACGTCGTGTTTCAAGGGTGGAACAATTGGCGGACCGATACCAGAACCACCGCCAGCGTTGCTGAGATCAGTAGCACCTGTGATACAACTAGCGCACCTGACAGCGTGCTGGATCGGTACGCAAACTTCACTGTCGCCACACCGTGCGGAACCTCGATCGCCTTAAAGCCGAAATTGGCACGTAGGATCGGGACCTCGAGCCCGTTGACCTGTGCGTGCCAGAACGGATGCCAGGCATCCGCGTAGTAAAGCCAGTACTTCCCGACGCCCTCGGGTAGCACCGTGCGGGCCGTCAGGGTGTCAGCCGTGGCGCCCAGCACGCGGACACCGGCCCTTACCCGCGTATTCGCATTCGGCTGAATGTCAGCTTCGCGACGTTATGCTGGTCTGCGCGTCTAGACTCGGTACCCGCCGGACCATAAGCCATCCGGGGGGGGTGAATGAGCAATGAGGTTGTTTGAGCGGATGAGGAGAGGACAGCAGATCATAGGGGAACTGACACACAAGTACGAGGACAAGTGGACCGACTACCTGCTGCAAAAATACGGCATCGATAGCGACCTTGGGCAATACGTCAGAACGACGCTCTCAGGCGAAGCGCAGGAGTTCCTGAGAAATCCTCGGATAGACTCTCGCCATCGTACGGTGCTTCTTAAGACGATGGCGCGCGGACGTTTCTCCCCTTGGGAATTTGCTGGATGGGACAAAGCGGATGAAGCGATCGCAAGAAGCTTGCAACAGCAATATGCGCGAGAACGACGCCAAAGACTACAGTCCCCGCCGTAACCGTGGCGTCGAGCAATTCGTCCTCGAGCCTGAGAGCTAGCTGATCTCCGGCAGCTTCCGGCCAGCCACGATGAAAATCCCTTCATGGGGCGGCCCCCGCGCTGGCCACACAGCCACCCCACCACGCCGCGGGCTGCGGCGGACGCGGCTCACAGCATGGTGGGGAAGCTTAGCCTGAGCCTTCGGTTGCTATCATGGCCTCAGACCGTCGATATCTGCGGCAACGATCCGGTGGGCGTTACGGATCTGTCCGGCTTGGTCAACCAGCGGGTCCGTGTTGTCGCAGAGCACATGGTGGAGTATGCCTCTGACATCGCGCATACGGCGAGCCATGATCTCGCGCTCGTCGTCACGCAAGTACGGTGCTACATCAAAGACGGCGCGCTCAACATCTCGCGCTGTGCCCAGGAGCGCCCTGCGTAGTTCACCGAACTCCCTCGCGGCGCTCGGTGAAACCTGAGCGATAGTGCTGCCGCTCGGCAAGTTCGAATTGCGCTCGAAGAAGCCAACAACCCTGACAAGATGTCCGTCCAAATACCTCATCTGCGCTTGCAGCTCGGTAATAACCTCTCGTCGCACCGCTTGCTCTTCTGCTTGGTCCCCGGCCTTGAGCGTTGCGGTGACGCCTTTCTTGGCGACCATCTTCAGCAACGAAATGGGATTCGCTAATGCCTCGGCCGTGTCGACGGCACTGATCCCGAGCTCAATGAGCCGTCGCGGGATGATAAAGGAACGACGTCTGCGCCGTGGCATCGTCAGACGCTCATAGGTTCAGATCGAACATTGTAATCGACTCGATCATTTCTTAGATACTCGGCGAACAAACGCGTGGAACCCTCTTGCGAAGAAGCGAGCCAAACGACGTTACTATGAGGACGCGTCCCCCGTCTCACCGTTCGACTTCGGAAGCTCGCCGCGCGCCTTGCGAAGGGCCGCGATGTACTGCTCCTCGGTGCCGTCGGCAATGATGGTGCCGCCGTCGAGATCGTCGAACGGGGACTCTAGACTGACGCCGGCCGCCACCTTGTCGGAAATCGATGCCAACGCCGCCCGGGCGATTGCTACGCCGCGGGCGATGAAGATATGTGCCTGTGAGGGGACTTCGCGTTAGGTTCCGACGGAGGCGCCGGCGTGCCCCTTAACCTGTGTGTACCGCCGCCGCTCCATGAGGTAGACACGCTGGTCAGCGGGGGCGGCGCCCTGCATCGTGGCCCCGATCATCTTGTCGAGTCGTTCGGCATGGGCGGGTTGGAGCGTCTCCCAGGGGATCGGCTCGCCACGAGCGAGTCCAGCCAGCAGGCGGACGAGCATCGCATCGTTCGCCGCTTCGTCATCGCCGCGGACGGTGACGATCGTGCGGTTGCCGAGCGTTGGAGTCAACTGCGCCGGCGCTTGTGGGTTGCGCACACCGGCCGCCGGCATCTCCCGCAGTTCCTGGGCCTCCGCGTCCTTGAGCGTGCTGTGGTAATAACCGGACCACGCTTCATAACTACCTTGCGGTGACACGACCGCCAAGCCGAGACCGTCTGCCCGGTCCGGTGACCGTCCGAGGCGCTCTTTCATCTTGTCCTTTGTGTCAACCTTGATGCGTCCCCGCATATCGAACGTATACGTGGGCGCCACAAGCTCGGCCTCGAGCTTGGGATCGTCCGGAATCGCACCGCCGTCCTTGAGCCAATCCGCCAGCCCGAACCACATCTGATCACGCAGTTGCGCGAAGCGCTCCTGGTTCTCGATCCCGACCGGGGTTTCCGCGACGTTGACTGCGACCGTCTCCACCTCCGGGGCGTGATAGAGCTGGTCGTACACGCCGGCGCCCACGCCGATAACGTCCACCCGGACGAGCGGCCGCTCGTCCGCCAGGCGAAGCTGACGCGCGACCTCGAGCACCCGGCCGGCCACCTGGACGGTGTCGAGTTTGTGCTCGATGATAGGCGCTAGCTGTGGTTCCCACACATGTCGTTGACACTCACGACCGCGGGGACCCGCCCTTCTAGCGCCGTGTGGGGGCGATGATGGTTGTAGTAGTGCAGCCATTTCGGAAACGCGATGCGGCGCTCCTCGTTCGAGCGATAAAGCCGTGCATACGCCCACTCGCGCAACAGAGTCTGGACGAACCGCTCGGCTTTGCCGTTAGTCTGCGGCCGATAGGGGCGCGTGATCTTGTGGCGGATCCGCAACCGCCGCGCGACGGCCCGGAAGCGGGGCGACTGGGTGTAACTCCAGCCGCGGTCGGTCATGATCCGTTGAATCCGGATCCCGTGCTCCGCAAAGAAGCCCACCGCGTCGGTGAGGAACTGGACGACGGTCAGCGCCCGACCATCGGGGCGGATTTGGGCGAACGCGAGCCGCGAGGCGTCGTCGATCGCCACGTGGATCACCTCATAGCCGGCCCCGCGGCGATGCGGGCCCGGCACGCGCCCCAAGACCCGGTGCCCGCCTCCCTCGGGAACCCGGGCCAGCGGCTTCATATCGAGGTGGAGCAGCTCGCCCGGATGGTCCCGGACGTAGCGGACCGGCACGCCGGTCGAGCGATCCAGATCCCGCAACCGCGTCATGCCGTGCCGCGCCAGGACGGTGTAGATCGTCGAGCGCGGATGCCCCACGAGCGGAGCCAAGCGATGCGGACCCCATTTCAGTCGACGACGCAGCAGCAAGATACGGCGCTCCACGGCGGCCGGCACTTGGCGGGGCGACCGATGGGGACGGCTCGATCGATCTTCCAATCCCGCGGCACCGTCACGGCGCCAGCGCCCCAGCCACTCGTAGGCCGTCTCACGAGAGACTCCCATCGAGGAAGCCGCCTGGCTCACAGGCCAGTGCAGGACCGTGACTCGCTGCACCAGCAGCAGTCGTCCGGCCGGGGTGAGCTTGCCACGCGCACGGCCCATGAACGCCTCCCAGAGTGGGGCGGATACCCTCTGCCCCACACGAACGCTGGAAGGCTTTCATGTGTCAACAACCTATCTGGGAACTACAGCTAGCGCCTTATGTCCCCGTACGGGGAAGATGACCGTCTCATCATCGCCGAAGCGGGCGACGTCGACGCCGAGTGTGAGCCGACCCTCTGCCGGCGTCTCGACCCACCGGACCGTGGCGTCCTCGACCAGGGCGAGCCCGATGATCGCGTTCTCGGCCTGCGAGGGGAAGTCGCCGCGGACGCGCACCTGATAGAGTGGCGACGTCTCACCCCACTCCCGGCGCTTTTCCTCGATCCACTCCCGCGTGGCGAGGCCGGGAATCACGTCACGGCCCTCCTGCGCGTTCCGCGTCTCCTCACTGCTGATGTGGATGACATGCCAGAACTCGCGCTTCGTCCCGAAGGCGTCGAAGAAGGTGCCGCTCGTGCGCGTGGGGTTGCTGAACAGGACGAGGCGCGCGCCGCCGGCGCGATTGCCCTCGATCGCCTGGAAGATCTGGTCCGGGATGCCGGATGCCTCGTCCAGGATGAAGAGCAAGTTGGCGCCCGAGATTCCTGACATACGCTCCGGCTCCGTGGTGTTGAAGCCCACGATCTCGCGGCCGTCCGAGAACTGGAGGCCCGCGTCAGGGTGGGCGTGTAGCTCTCCGCCGAGTGGGGGGCGGGCCGCCGCGTGGAGCGTCTTAAGCTCACGCCACAGGATGCTCCGGATCTGCCGGTACGACGCCGACGTGAGCACGACTCGGCTCCTCGGTCGTGTGGCGGCCCACCACAGTGCCAGGCCGGCGGCTGAGGCGCTCTTGCCGACCTTGTGGCCGGAGCGCACCGCGACTCGCGGATGACGGAGGACCGCCTCGAGCACCTCGCGCTGCCGCGCCCACGGCACCAGCCCCAGTACGTCACAGAAGAAGCCGACCGGATCCTCACGGTAAGCCTGCCAGGATGCCTGTGAGGTGAGGGCTGCGAGAAGGTCAGCGGCGAGCAGGTTGACCATCGGGACTTTTCTCCTCCTGGAGAACCTGGACGAGAGCCGTCAGAGCTTCGGGGAACGGCTCGAGAGCCTGGACCATCCGCGTGCGAAGCGAGAGCCACTCCAGCGACTGGACAAGCGTCACGGCCACCTGTACATGGGCGCTCTGCCGCAGGCGGCCTTCAAGTTCCAGCATCAGGCGGATGGTCTCGCGGAGCTCACGGGATAGGCTAGCCACGTCCTTGGCCGCTTGGGCATCTTCGAGGGCCCGCTCCAATCGTTCGCGCAGCGCCGCGATGCCGGCGAGCAACCCGTCCGCGCTGGCGGCCTCCTTGGCCTCGCGGGCCTTGGTCAGCTTGGCTGAGACGTGCGGGCGATGCCGGTGGAGTGCGGCAACGGACGTTCCGGTTCGTTTCGCTATGTTTCGCAACGGCTCGCCCGCAACGAGCGCCCAGGTCCGCGGCATCAGCGGACTCCCACGACCCGGCCGGTACGGCTGATCTTCACGCCGTTCTCGAGTACCTGTGGTGACCGTGTCGGCACTGTCATACCGTCGTTCCGACCCTACCCGTAGAAGCCCCGCCGGGCGCGAGGATACGGGCCGCGGTGCCCCGGGTGCATGGGGTGACTGTTCGAACATGGCTGACTATCGCCGGGGGGCCTGTTTTCTCGAAGCGGGTAGCAGGAGGGTAGCAGAGGACAGGGGACGCGCTGCGGCCCTTGCTATGGTGGGCCCGCCAGGGATCGAACCTAGATCCGCCGGTTATGAGCCGGATGCTCTGCCGTTGAGCTACGGGCCCGCGACGAAATTATAACACGACCGGGCCGGCGGCTATCCTTTGAGCCCCGAGTACATGAAGCTTTCGACGAACCGCCGCTGGAAGACGATGAAGAGCACCAGGAGCGGCAGGATCACGATCACCGTGCCGGCCGCGATCAGGTTCCACTGCGCAGCCGATTCCGCCGACTGCGTGAACGACGCGAGGCCGACCGTCACGGTGCGGGCGCGGTCCGTGTCGGTGATGATGAGGGGCCACAGAAACTCGTTGTAGTGGTAGACGATGCTCACGATCGAGAAGGCGACGAGCGTCGGCCGCGCGAGCGGCAGAAAGACGTTCCACAGCGTCTGGAACGTCGTGCAGCCGTCGATCGCCGCGGCGTCCTCGAGGTCGCGCGGCACGCCGCGGAATGTCTGGCGGAGCAAGAACGTGCCGAACGCGGAGGCGAAGTAGGGGATCATGATTGCCAGCCGGGTGTTCAGTAGCCCGAGCGTTTTGATCGTCACGAAGTTCGGCAGGATCAAGGACGACGGCGCCACCATCAACTGCAGCAGGAACAGGCGGAAGAGCCATTCGCGGCCGGGGAACTCCATCCGCGCGAACGCGTACGCCGCGAGCGTAATCGTCACCAGCTGCGCGCCCAGGATCCCGAAGACGACCACCGCGGTGTTGTAGTACAACCGCACGAACGGCGCCTCGCTCCACGCCTCGCGAAAGTTGGCGAGCGACGGGTGATGCACCCACAGCGACGCGATCTGGCTGCCGAGCGAGCCCGGCGGCCGGAACGACGTGGCCACGGCCCACAGCAGCGGGAACACCCAGATGAAGGCCAGCGCGCCCACGGCGAGTGCCCAGATGGCCGTCCCGAGCCGTCGTCCGGCGCGCCTCTGCACGCTACACCTCGTAGTGGATCCGCCGCTCGAGGAGCCCGAAGCTCACCGCGGCGATGCCCATCAGGATGGCGAGCAGGAAGATCGTGAGTGCGGCGGCCTTCCCGAAGTCGAAGAACATGAACGCCGTCTGATAGATGTAGAACAGCAGCACGTTGGTCGTGTTGTCGGGCCCGCCGGCCGTCATGATCCATATCTGATCGACCGACTGGAACGCGTTGATGCTCGCGATCACGAGGACGAAGAGCGTCGTCGGGCCAAGCAGCGGGAACGTGATGCTCCGGAAGACCTGCCAGGCGGAGGCCCCTTCAATGCGGGCCGCTTCGTACAGTTCCGTCGAGATCGTCTGGAGGCCGGCGAGATAGAAGAGCATGTAGTAGCCCGCGTTCTTCCACACCGTTACCAGCATGACCGCGGGCAGGGCCCAAGTGGGATCCTGAAGCCAGTTGACGCCTCCGCCGATGATCCGCTTCAAATACACGTCCATCAGGCCGTAGCCGGGCGTGTACACGAACAGCCAGATCGCCGCGGCCCCGATCAGCGGCAGCAGCGCCGGATAGAAGAAGGCCGTGCGGAACGGCGTGACCAACAGGTGCGTTCGGTTGAGCAGCAGCGCGAGGACCAGCGCGAGCGCCACCGTCACGGGGACGGTGCCCAGCAAGAACTCGAGGCTGTTGTGGAGGACCTGATGGAAGATCGGATCCGCGGCGATCGTGAGATAGTTGCCGGCGCCGATGAACGCGCGGCTGCGCACGGTCGCGGTCGACCGAAAGAGGCTCAGCTCCGCGGACGTGAGGATCGGATAGTAGGTGAAGACCGCGAGAAACACGAGCGACGGCAGCAGAAAGAGATACCCTTGCGCCGCGGCGCGGCGGCGGCGCCGGCCGGACGCGGATCGAGCCGCGGGCCGCACCGCGGCGGGAAGTGTGCGGGCGTCGGTCTGCGCCACGGCCGATGATGGGGACGATGGCCCGGCGCCGTGAGGCGCCGGGCCATCGGGAATCAACCGCCTACGGCGTCACGCTTAATACTTCGACAGCAGCTGCGTGGCGTCGCGCTGCGCCCGGTCGAGCGCCGCCTGTGCGGAGAGCCGGCCGGACTGCGCGGCCTGGATCGCCGTCACCAGCATCGTGCCGATCTGGTCGACGTCGTGGATCGTCATCTGCTCGCCGGCCACCCGCAGCTGCAGTGTGGCGGTGAGCGCCTGCGGCACCTGCTTGAGGTACGCCGAGAACGCCGGCGTGGACAGCTCGGTCTTGCGGATCGGGACGTACCCGGTCCCGATGCTCCACCGGGCGGCGTTCGCCGGGCTCGTCATCCAGGTAATGAACGTCCACGCCGCCTGCACGCGGTCCTGCGGGATCTTATTGAAGACGTAGAAGCTGCCGCCGCCGGTCGGCGCGCCGTACCGTTTGCCCGCCGGCATGAAGCCCGCGCTCCAGTCGAACTTGGCGTTGGTCCGGATGAACGTCATGTTGCCGGTGGTCGAATAGATCATCGCGGCCTTCTGCTGGATGAAGTCCTGCGGCACCTGGTTCCAGAAGGCGAGGCTGGTCGGCCCGGTCGGATGGACCTTGTACTTGTTCTGCAGATCGAGGATGAACTGGAGGGCCCCGACCACTTCCGGCGAGTTGAACTTGACCCACTTGCCCAGATTCGGGTCGAAGAAATTCGCGCCGGCCTCGATCGCAAACCCCTGGAAGACCCACGGCGACGTATCGGCAACCGGCGCCTCGACGCCCCATTGGGTCACCTGGCCGCTCGAGTCGCGGATCGTCAGCTTTTGCCCGTACTCCGCGAGCTCGGTCCAGTCTTTCGGGGCGCGGCTCGGGTCGAGCCCGGCCTTCCGGAAGAGGTCCCGGTTATAGTAGAAGATCGGCGTGCTGCGCTGCCACGGGATGCTGTACACGTGGCCGTTGCTCTTCGCGTTGAGGAGCAGTGCGCCGTAGTAGTCGTCGAGCCACGCCTTGCCGCCGGTCTTGGCGATCAGGTCGTCGAGCGGAATGATCGCCTCCCGGTCGAGCAGCGAGTAGAGCTCCGGCGTGTCGAGAACGGCCACGTCGGGCGGGGTGCCGCCGAGCACCGCGGTCATGGCCTTCGCCATCGTCTCGACGTAGTTGCCGGCGAATACCGGCTCGACGTGGATGCCGGGGTGGGATGCGTTGAAGTCGTTGACCATCGCGGTCATGAGCACGTTCAACGGCCCCGAGGCCCCGACGGGATAGTAGTACCGAAGCGAGACGGCGCCCTGGGCGCCGGCCCACTGCGTGCCGCTCACCGCGACCAGCAGCAACGCCGTCAGAAGCAGCGCGTAGCGTGTGGATCGTTTCATCGTGTCTCCCCTCCCCGCCGTACGAGCCTCAGGAAGGTTCTCGCTTTCCGCGGTGGTCCCTCCGCCGAGACCGTGGCAAACTGGTTAAAACCCTATTAAGACTCGTCGCGGAGCCGCACCCTGGGCGATCAGCCGACCACAGGAAAGGTCTTCAGCCCCCCGAACACTACCGGCGTGCGGCCTCAACGTATCGTCGAGGCGTCGGGCGTTCACGTGGGGCGCGGCGGCGCGTCCCCGGAGGAGAAGGTCCGGTACGTGCGCCGGATGTTCGGCGCGATCGCCCCGCGGTATGACCTTGCCAACCTCTTCATCAGCGCCGGCCTCCACCGGCTGTGGAAGCGGATCACGGTCGATCTCACCGACGTGCCGGCGGGTGGTCGGGCGCTCGACATCTGCTGCGGCACCGGGGATCTCGCGCTGCTGCTGGCCGAGCGCGTCGGGCCGCGGGGCCGCGTTGTGGGCGTCGATTTCACGCCGGAGATGCTCGAGATCGCCGGCCGGCGGGCCGCGTCGGCCGGGTACCGCGGGGTCTGCCGGTTTGTCGCGGGCGACGCGCAGGCCGTGCCGTTCGCCGACGGCACCTTCGACGCGGTGACCGTCGGGTTCGGGATCCGCAACGTCGGCCATCCCGAGCAGGCGCTGCGGGAGTGGTGGCGCATTCTGCGTCCGGGGGGCCGGCTCGCCGTCTTGGAGTTCAGCCGCCCCCGCAACCCTTTTATCCGGGGGCTGTACGACGGCTACTCGTTTACGCTGATGCCGTTGCTCGGCCGGATGGCGACCCGCCATCCCGACGCGTACCTCTACCTCCCGGCCTCGGTGCGCCGGTGGCCGGACCAGGACGCCTTCGGCGCCATGCTGCGAGGCGCGGGGTTCGAGCAGGTCCGGTACCGCAACTTCGGGTCGGGGATCACGGCGGTCCATCTCGCGATTCGGCCATCCGCTTCGGCGGCGGTCTCAGGGGTGACGTATGGGGGAACATGAGAAGACGGGGGTCTTCCAGGTCGGCGCCCATCAGATGCGGGACGTCGGTGAGGTCCTGCGATACGTGTTTGACGCGCTGCGGGAGCGCGGGTATAACCCGACCGACCAAGTCGTCGGGTACCTCGTGTCCGGCGACCCGACGTACATCACGAGCCACCGGGACGCCCGGACTTTGATCCGGCAGCTCGACCGAGGGCGGCTGCTCGAAGAACTGGTGCAGAGTTACGTGGACGCGAAGATGGGGGGAAAGGCCGCTGGCCAGCATTGACGTCGCGCAAGACACCAGGGTCGAACGGCTGCTGATCGAGGGCGGCCGCCCGCTCCGGGGACGTTTGCGCGTCGCCGGCGCGAAAAACAGCTCGCTGGCCGTGATCGCCGCCGCCGCCCTTGCCGCCGATCGGTCGACGATTGAAAACGTTCCGCGCTGCCGCGATGTCTTCACCCTGCTCGACATCCTGCGCGCGCTCGGGATGCGCGCGGAATTCACGCGCTCCGGCCGCCTCGAAGTGGACGCCCGCCAGATCGATACGCACGTCGCGCCCTACGACCTGTGCCGCCAAATGCGCGCCTCCTATTACGCGGCGGGCGTGCTGTTGGCGAGGGTAGGGCGGGCGGAAGTTCCGCTGCCGGGCGGGGACGATTTCGGGACCCGGCCGGTCGATTTTCATATGCGGGGCTTCGAGGCGCTCGGCGCCCGCGTGACCACGGAGCACGGCTACCTCAAGGCCGAGGCGTCCGAGATCGCGCCCGCAAAGTTCTACGTCCCCCGCAGCAGCGTCGGCACCACGATCAATCTCATGCTGGCGGCGTCCCGCACGCGGGGGGTCACAACTCTGCAGAACGCCGCCCGCGAGCCGGAGGTCGTCGACACCGCGGTCTTTCTGTCCCTGCTCGGCGCGCGGGTACGCGGCGCCGGCACGAGCACCGTGACGATCGAGGGTACCCCCGACCTGCGCGGCGCCACGCACGCGATCATTCCGGACCGGATCGAGGCCGGCACCTACCTGATCGCCGCCGCGGCGACGCACGGCGATATCCTCGTCGAGGACCTCATCTCGGAGCACGTGACCGCGCTGCTCTCGAAACTGTCGGACGCCGGCGTGACGATCGATTCGGACCCGCTCGGGGTGCGCGTGCGCGTGGAACGCGATCTGCGGCCGATTGAGATCGATACCGCCCCCTATCCGGGGTTTGCGACGGACTATCATCCGCAGTGCGCGGCGATGCTGGTCGCCGTCGCCGGGCAGAGCGCGATCCGCGAGACCGTCTTTGAAAACCGCTTCCAATACGTGGCCGAGCTGCGCCGCATGGGCGCGGAGCTGCGCGTGGACGGCGACACGGTCATCATCACCGGCGTGCCCCACCTCAGCGGGGCGTCGGTCGAAGCCGTCGACATCCGCGCCGGCGCCGCCGTCGTCATCGCCGGGCTCACCGCCGAGGGCACGACCGAGGTTGGGAACATCGAACACCTGGATCGCGGCTACGAGGGCATGGATGACAAACTCCGCAGCCTCGGCGCCGAGATTCAGCGGGTCAAGATCTGACCGCCGCCTTCCTCCGCGGATTCCGGCTATACTGGTGTGCGGGGCGAGTAGCTCAGCGGTAGAGCGCCTCGCTTACACCGAGGAGGTCGCGGGTTCGACCCCTGCCTCGCCCACCAGTTTTTCATTGGCAACTCGATTAGCGACGCTTCGGCCCGCTTTTCGGCTCGGTGGAAACCGAGGCCGGGATTCCGCGCCTGCGAACACACGGGCCTTTGACCCGAAGGCTGCTTCACCGAACGGTAGGCCCGCCCGCTCTGTTGGCAGCAAGGATCGTTCCGCAGCCACCTCGAAAACATCCGCCAAATCAGGGATGCCGTACCCCAACTGCACCAAGACGCCGTGAACGGCGCTCGCCCCATTACGCCGATCCGGCGCATTCGTACGAACGCCATGGGGAGGGGGAATGTTCGTGAACTGGCTGAAGTCGCTCCAGAGCGCCAGACTGTACGCAGGTGCGAGGAATCTCATCATCGCCTGGACGCTGATCTGCGCGCTGAGCCTGATCGCCGGTCTGTTGAACGTCCTTCACGGCCTGCCGTCGCCTATCGGGCAGGCGATCGCGGAGACGGTGACCGTGAGCTTTTGGACGACGGTCTGGCTATATCCGATCTTAGGTCTGGCCATCATTGCATTCGTCGCAAAACCGAGGATGAAGGCGACAGGCGGGCACTGACACGCTAGGCGCGCTTGGCTGCGGCGTGGTTTTGAACGCCCCGGCTCCCCAGAGGGTGACCCGGGCGGTGTGGTGCGGGTGGGTCGTGGGCGTAGCTTTGGGCATTTGCTCCGCCCGCTGGCCTCCCGTGTCTCAGGCGCAGCCGAGCCCGGGTGCGAATAGTATCGTCGCGCTGCTGGATCTTGCTGCTCAGTCCGCCGGCAAGGGCGTCTTCGGCTCGGGCTTCGTCATCAGTTCTGACGGCGTAGTATTGACGAACGCGCATGTCGTGCTTGGGGCGCAACGCGATCCGGATCACTACCGGCTGGTCGCGCTATGGCGCGCCGAGTGGTTTTCAGCGTCGGTGGTGTGCGCATCTTCGCTGGGCGCTGACTCTGCGGCTCTGGACTACACGCAGATGGTCAATCCGCGGCGGGATGTTGCCGAAGTCCGCCTGGGCCCTGCGTTCGTCGAGCGGTCCATCGAGGTGCTGGGACAGCGGTGGCGGCCACACACGGGACCCCTGCCGAGGTTCGCGGCGCTCGCGTTCGCAGGTCGCGATCCGGCCGCCGGGCAGCAAGTCGAGACCCGAGGATATGTCTTCGGCGCGGCCCCGCCGACCCTCACGATGAAGCGAGGCCGTGTGCTGCGTCTGTTCAACGCGTCCGACGGAACTCCCGTAGTCACAGTCCGCTATACAACACCGGTGGAACACGGCCAGTCGGGGGCGCCGATTTTCGATGCGTCAGGCGATGTGGTGGCGATGCAGACGTGGGGGTCGGCCTCGATGCCAGACGACGGCGCGGGTATCGCCCAAAGCGTGCTTCGAACGCCGTGTCTGTGACGTCCAAGATCCATAACGACTGCGAATCGACGACGAAGGGAGACCCATGGTCGGGCCCGGCGGGCCCGGTTCTTCCGGGCCGGTCCATCCGCTGATTGAGAAAGCGATCACTTCGAAGGTCCCGATCGCGGAGCTCATCGGGTTCCACGTCGAGGAGGTCGGCGACGGCCGTGTCATCCTGTCGCTCCACGCCGGCCCGCAGCACGCCAACCCGATGGGGACGCTGCACGGCGGCGTGTTGTGCGACGTCGCGGACGCGGCCATGGGGCTCGCGTTCGTGACGACCCTCGCGCCGGACGAGTCGTTTGCCACGGTGGCGCTCGACATCAATTTCTTCCGCCCGGTCTGGCAGGCGAATCTGCGCGCGGAAGGGCGGGTCGTCAACCGCGGGAAGAACACGGGCTATGTCGAGTGCGACGTGATCGATCAGGACGGCAAGAAGGTCGCCAGGGCGCACTCGACCTGCTTCGTCCTGCGCGGGGATCAAGCGAACGACCGTTGACCCGGGTCGACATCCGCGCGTTCATCTTTGACCTGGACGGCACGCTCGTCGAGACCGAGCGTCTGAAGGCGCTGTCCTACGCCGCGGCCGCGCGCGAGCTCCGGCCGGCTCTGTCCGAAGACCAGGTCGTGGACGCGTTCACGGAGTTCGTCGGGCAGACGCGGGACGACATGGCGCGAAACCTCACGGCGCGATTGGGCCTCGAGGAGGCGGCGCGCGCGCGAATGGCCGAATTCGGCGCCGGCGAGCCGTGGCAGGTCCTCTCGGCGCTGCGGACACGCCATTACGAAGGCGTGCTGGGCGATCCCGACCTGCTGCGCGGGCAGCGGTATCCGCACAATATCGAGCTCCTGCACTGGGCGCGCCGGCACGAGTTTCGAACGGCGCTCTGCAGCATGTCTCACCGTACCGAGATCGACCGCGTGCTGGACGCCCTCGGGCTGGCCGATTGTTTCGAGGTGATCGCGAGCGTCGACGACGTTGCGCGTCCCAAGCCGGACCCCGAGATCGATCTGCTCGTCGCCCGCAGGCTTGGGCTTCATCCGGCCGAATGCCTGGTGATCGAAGATTCGCCGCCCGGCGTGCAGGCGGCGCGCGGGGCGGGGATGGCGGTGATCGCCGTCACGACGCCGCTGACGCGCCGGCAGTTTCGGGACCACGACCTGCTGGACCGCCGTTGGGTCGTCGACAACCCGGAGAGATTGCAGGCCGTCGTGCGGGAACGCCTCGAGGCGTCCACGTGACGCCGGGCCGCGGCGAGACACCTTCGCCGCCGCCCCTGGATCCGGAACGGCGCCGGCTCGCGGACGCGCACGCGGGCCGCGCCCCGTGGTATCGGTGGGGGCCGTACCTCTCCCAGCGGCAGTGGGGCACCGTCCGCGAGGACTATTCCGCCGACGGCACGGCCTGGGACTATTTCCCGCACGATCACGCGCGCTCGCGCGTCTACCGGTGGAACGAGGACGGTCTGCTCGGCATGTGCGACGAACAGTCGCTCTTGTGCTTCGCGCTCGCGCTCTGGAACGGCGCGGACCCCATTCTGAAGGAGCGACCGTTCGGGCTTACGAGCGCCGAGGGCAACCACGGCGAGGACCTCAAGGAGTACTACTTCTTCCTCGACAACACCCCGACGCATTCGTACATGCGTGCGCTGTACAAGTACCCGCAGCGGGTCTTTCCCTACAACGACCTCGTCGCGGAGAACCGGCGCCGCGGCCGGGAGGCGCCCGAATATGAGCTGATCGATACCGGGGTGTTCGACGGCGACCGGTACTTCGACGTCACGGTCGAGTACGCGAAGGCGGCGCCTGAGGACATCCTGATCCGGATCACGGCGACGAACCGCGGTCCGGAGCCCGCGCCGATTCACCTGCTGCCCACGCTGTGGTACCGCAACACCTGGATCTGGAGCCGCGACGACCCCGGCGGCCTACGGCGTGAGCCAGGGGCGTCCGCGGGGCGGAACGACCGCCGCCCGGAGCTCCGCGCCGAGCGCGGGCCGCAGCGCCCCGGGGAGGCCTGGCGGGTGGTGCGCGCCGCGCACCCCACGCTCGGCGACTACCGGCTCGCCTGCTCCGGCGATCCGGCGTTGTTGTTCACCGAGAACGAGACGAACGCGGAACGGCTGTGGCATGGGCCGAACCGGACGCGTTACGTGAAGGACGGCATTCACGCCGCGGTCGTCGACGGCGCCGCGGACGCGGTCAATCCCGAACTTACCGGCACCAAGGCGGCGGCGCACTATGCGCTGACGCTCGCCCCTCACGAGACGCGGACCGTTCTGCTCCGCCTGTCTACCGAAGCCAAGGAGGGCGGGGGACCGCCGTTCGCCGGCGCGGCCGACGTCTTCGTGGCCAGGCAGGCCGAGGCCGACGCCTTCTACCGGCCGCTTGCGCCGGCGGGGGCCTCCGAGGACGCCCGGCTGGTGCAGCGCCAGGCGTTCGCCGGGCTGCTGTGGAGCAAACAGTCCTATCACTACGACGTGCAGCGCTGGCTCGACGGGGATCCCGCGGCGCCGCCGCCCCCGGCGCGGCGCAAGACCGGACGCAACGCCGACTGGCGCCACGTCGATGCCGCCGACGTCATCTCGATGCCGGACACCTGGGAGTATCCGTGGTTCGCGGCCTGGGACCTCGCGTTCCAGTGCGTGCCGCTCGCGCTCGTGGATCCGGAGTTCGCCAAGCGGCAGCTCATCCTCATCATGCGCGAGTGGTACATGCATCCGAACGGCCAGCTGCCGGCGTACGAATGGGCGTTCGGCGACGTCAATCCTCCGGTGCACGCCTGGGCCGCCTGGCGGGTGTACGAGATCGACCGGCGTCTGCGCGGCGCGCCCGACCGCGCGTTTCTGGAACGCGTCTTTCATAAGCTGCTGCTCAACTTCACGTGGTGGGTCAACCGCAAAGACGAGGAGGGCCGGAACGTTTTTCAGGGCGGGTTCCTCGGGCTCGACAACATCGGCGTCTTCGACCGGAGCCAGCCGCTGCCGACCGGCGGGCACCTCGACCAAGCCGACGGCACGGCGTGGATGGGTATGTTTTGCCTGAACATGCTCGCGATCGCGCTCGAGCTGGCGCGCGACGACAGCGCCTATGAGGACGTCGCGACCAAGTTTTTCGAGCACTTCCTCTACATCGCGGCCGCGCTCAACAACCTCGGCGCGGACGGGATCCCGCTGTGGAACGACCGCGACGAGTTCTACTACGATGTCATCCACCTTCCGGACGACACGTATCAGGCGCTCGCGATCCGGTCCGCGGTCGGCCTCTTGCCGCTGTTCGCGGTGGAGACGATCGAGCCGGCGCTGCTGGCGATGCTGCCGGAATTCCGGTCGCGCCTGGAGTGGGTGCTGGCCAACCGGAGCGATCTCGCAAGCCTCGTCTCGCGCTGGCAGGAGCCGGGCGCGGGGGAGCGGCGCCTCCTCGCTCTCGCGCGCGGCCACCGAATGAAGCGCGTGCTGCGGCGCGCGCTGGATCCGCAGGAGTTCCTCAGCGACTGCGGCGTGCGCATGATGAGCCGGTACCACGCGGACCATCCGTACATGCTGGAAATCAACGGCCAGACCTATCGCGTGGCGTACGAGCCCGCGGAGTCGCGCACCGGCCTCTTCGGCGGCAACTCGAACTGGCGCGGCCCCGTCTGGTTTCCCATCAACTTTCTGCTGATCGAATCGCTGCGGCGTTTTCACCGGTACTACGGCGACGACTTTCTGGTCGAGCATCCGACGGGGTCGGGCACGCTCCGGACGCTCAGCGCGATCGCGGACGATCTGTCGGATCGCCTCACGCGCATTTTTCTGCGGGACGCCGGCGGCCGCCGCGCGGTGTTTGGAGGCAACGACCGGTTTCAGACCGACCCGCAGTGGCGCGATTACATCCCGTTCTACGAGTACTTCCACGGCGACACCGGCGCCGGCCTCGGTGCGAGCCACCAGACCGGGTGGACGGCTCTCGTCGCCACGCTGCTCTCGGAGCCGTTGCGCTGATCTCGTTCGGGCGAGAGATCTGCGGCGATCTGCCCTCCGCGCTGAGGCGTGAGTGGCTCGTCACCAACGGACTCGGCGGATACGCGTCCGGGACGCTGGCCGGCGTCAATACGCGGCGGTACCACGGCCTGCTCGTGGCGGCCCTCACACCTCCGGTCGGCCGGACGGTGCTGGTCGCCGGACTGTCGGAGTGGATGGTACTCGACGGCCGGCGGTACCCGCTGTCCGCGCACGAGTACGGGGACGGCACGGTCGATCCCGACGGCTACCGATACGTACAAAGTTTTGCACTCGACGGGATGCTGCCGGTCTGGACCTACGCCTTCGAGGACACGCTGCTCGAACGGCGGGTGTGGATGGCCTACGGCGGGGGCACGACCTACGTGGGCTACCGGCTCGTGCGGGGCCGCGGCCCCGCGATCCTCCGGCTGACGCCGCTCGTCACCTGCCGCGACTTTCACCTGTTGCGGCCGGGCGGCGGCTGGCGGCCGGAAACGCGCGCGGATGCCTCGAGCGTGACGATCCGGGCGGAGGGCGCCCCGCCGTACCGCGTGCTCGCGCCGGGCGGACGCTTCGTCCAGGACGGCCGGTGGTGGTGGAATTTCCTGCACCGCGAGGAGCGCTCGCGCGGCCTCGACGATCGCGAAGATCTTTACGCGCCCGGAGAGTTCGTGTTGTCGTTGTCGCCCGGCGAGCCGGTTGCGCTGGTGGCGACGGTGGAGGACGACCCGGACCTTGACGCCGCGCGGGCCCTCCGGGCGGCCCTCGACCGGCAGGGAGCGCTGCTGCGCCGGGCCGGGACCGAGCGCGCCGATCCGATCGTCCGGCAGCTGACCCTGGCCGCGGATCAGTTGATCGTCCGCCGTGACGTGGGGGGCTCCGCCGGCATGACCGTTCTGGCCGGTTATCACTGGTTCGGCGACTGGGGGCGCGACGCGATGATCGCGCTGCCGGGACTGACGCTGTCCACGGGGCGCCACGACGACGGGGCGGAAATTCTCCGCACGTTTTCCGCATTCGTCCGGGACGGCCTGCTGCCCAACAACTTCCCGGAACCGCGCGGCGCGGACCCGAGTTACAATACCGCCGACGCGTCGCTGTGGTTTGTGCTCGCGGTCGCTGCGTACGACGCGGCGGCGCGGGAGCGCGGTCTCGTCGACGAACTGTACGCCGTGGTCCGCGAGATCGTCGACCGGCACCTGGCCGGCACGCGCTACGGCATCGGCATGGACGCGCAGGACGGGCTTCTGCGCGCGGGTGAGCCCGGCGTGCAGCTGACCTGGATGGACGCCAAGGTGGACGAGACGATCATCACCCCACGCGTCGGCAAGCCGGTGGAGATCAACGCGCTCTGGTACAACGCGCTCCGGACCGCGGCGAGGCTTTCGGCCGGACGCGACGAGGCCGCGGCGTCGCGCTACGATGTCCTGGCCGGCCGGGTCCGCGCGGCGTTCCGGGCGCGGTTCGTTCGTCCGGGCCGCGACGCGCTGGCGGATGTCGTGGACGGCCCCGACGGCGACGATCTCACGGAGCGCGCGAATCAGATTTTCGCGGTGTCGCTGCCCTTCCCGCTGCTCGACGGCGACGCCGCCGCGGGCGTCGTCCGCGCGGTCGGCCGCGCGCTTCTGACCACGTACGGCCTCCGGTCGCTTGCCCCGGACGCGCCGGGGTACCACGGGATATACGAGGGCGATCTACTCAGCCGCGATCACGCGTATCATGAAGGCACGGCATGGGCGTGGCTGATCGGGCCGTACGCCGAGGCCTACTGCCGCGTGACGGGCGACGCCGCCGGCGCGCTCGGCCTGCTGCGGCCGTTCGAACATCATCTGCGCGACGCGGGGCTCGGCACGATATCGGAGATCTTCGACGGCGATCCGCCGCACCGTCCGCGCGGCTGCATCGCTCAGGCCTGGAGCGTGGCGGAGGTACTCAGAATATGGCGGAAACTGTCCGCGATGATGGAGACCCACCGATGAGGTCCTCCGGCGGCGATGTCGCAGCCGTTCCGGCACTGCTTCTCACGCGCCGCACGGTGCGGTTCTACAAGCCCGATCCCGTGTCCGACGAGCTCGTGCACGCGCTGCTCGAGGCCGCGGCCGCCGCGCCGACGGCCCACAACGCGCAGCCGGTCCGTTACGTCGTGATCCGCTCGCCTGAGGCGAAGCAGCGGCTGGCCGACCAGATGGCGCGACGCTGGCGCCGCGATCTCGAGCGGAGCGGCACCCCCGAGGCGTCCATCAAGGTCGAGCTGCGGTTCTCGACGCGGCGGTTCACCGAAGCGCCGCTGCTCGTGCTTGTTGGCTACACGATGGCGGAGATGGACGCGTATCCCGATCGCGCGCGGCGGGGCGCCGAGCAGATCATGGCCGTCCAAAGCGCGGCCGCCGGCGTTCAGAACCTCCTGCTCGCGGCGTCCGCGAACGGCCTCGGGGCGTGCTGGTGCTGCGCGCCGCTCTTCTGCCCCGGCGTCGTCCGGCAGGCGCTCGACCTGGCGCCCGACTTCGTGCCGCAGGCGCTTCTGACGATCGGGTACCCGGCGCATACGCCGCCAGTCCCCCCACGCAAGCCTCTCGACGCCATCGTCGCGTACCGGTAGGCCTCCGTGATCACGGTCCTCTGCGGCGGGGTGGGCGGCGTCAAGCTCGTGGACGGTCTCGCCGCCGTGCTGCGCGACCCCAAGGACCTCACCGTGATCGTCAACACGGCGGACGACTGGGAGCATCTCGGCCTCGCGATCTCGCCGGACGTGGACACCGTGTTGTACACGCTGGCCGGCCTCGTCAGCGAGGAGCGGGGGTGGGGGATCGAGGGCGAGACCTGGGCGGCGCTCGAGATGTTCGGCCGGTACGGCCTGCCGGTGTGGTTCCGGCTCGGCGACCGCGACCTCGCGACGCACATCGCGCGGACCCAGTGGCTGCGGGCCGGGCGCCGTCCGACCGAGGTCACCGCGTCGCTCGCGTCGGCGCTCGGCGTCGTCAGCCGGGTCCTGCCGATGACCGACGGCCGGGTGGCCACGTTCGTCCACACGCTCGAGGGCCGGCTGCCGTTTCAGGACTACTTCGTGCGCCGCGGCGCGCGGGATCCGGTGCGGCGCATCGAGCTGACGGGCATCGAGACGGCCGAGCCGTCGCCGGAGGTGCTCCAAGCGGTCCGCGATTCCGCGGTCATCGTCGTGGCGCCCAGCAATCCGCTCGTGAGCGTCGGCCCGATCCTGGCGCTGCGCGGGATGGAAGCGGCGCTCAGCGAGAGTCGGGCGCTGCGGATCGCCGTGACGCCGCTGATCGGCGGGACCGCGGTCAAAGGCCCCACGGTGGAGATGCTGCGCGGCGCGGGCATGCGCGCCGAACCCGCGGCCATCGCCGCGCTCTACGCGAAATTCCTCGACGTGTTCGTGCTGGACGAGCGCGATCGGGCAGCGGCCGGGATGGTCGCGGACGCCGGGCTTCCGGACCGGCGGCTCGAAGTCGAGGTTGCCGATACGCTGATGACCGACAAAGCCGGCCGCCGGCGCCTTGCGAGGGAGATTCTGCGCATCGCCGGAGCCCGCGGGATCGAAGTGGCCGCCGTTCCGGTCTGCGACGACGGGATCGCGCGGACGTGAGGGCCCGGGCGGTCGTTCCGCAGAAGGCGCTGTCCGGCGCGAAGAGCCGGCTCGAGGGCGTGCTCTCCGCCTCCGGCCGGGCCGCGCTGAGTCTCGCGCTGCTTGGCAACGTATGCGCCGCGTTGAGGGCCGTTCCGGACGTCGAGAGCATCGTCGTCATGACGCCCGATCCCGCCACGCGGGCGCAGGCCGCGGCGTGGGGCGTGTCCGCGCTCGTCGACCCGCGCCCCGGTCTCAACGCGGCGCTCGGAGAGGTCGTTCGGGACGGCGCGCGGGCGTACGCCGTGCTCGTCGTCGCGGCGGACCTGCCGCTGCTCAAGCCGGACGACGTGGTTGCACTGCTCGGGGCGGTCCGGCGCGGGCGTCTGGTCCTCGCGCCGTCCAAGGAGGGCACCGGCACGAACGCGGTGGCCGTCCCGCCGGGGACGGTCTTCCATCCCGCCTACGGCACCGGCAGTCTGGCCGCGCACCGCCGCGGCGCCCAGGCGCTCGGCCTGGACGTGGTCGAGGTCAGGCGGCCGGGCCTCGCGTTTGACGTCGACACCGAAGCGGACCTGCGCGCCGTGCGCTACTGTGAGACTTTGACCTCGCTGGATGCGGTTCGGTGCGGGTGGCGGTAGCGGTACCGATCCATCTTGATCAGCTGGTGATAGCTGCCGAAGCGCGCCCGGTCGGCGGCGGCTACGTCGAGCGGCTCCGGCACCTCGGCCTCGTTCCCGTCGAAGACCCGCCGGAGCGCGTACGTCGTGGTGCGCTCCGCGGGAATCCGGCCGGTGTCGCGGATCAGCCGGCGGAGCTCCGCCGGCGGCAGCAGCTGCCCGAAGCCCGCCCCCGCGGCGGTCGAGATGCTCTCGTTGATCAGCGTGCCGCCGACGTCGTTGGCGCCGGCGCCCAGCAGAAGCTGCATCATCCGCGGGCCTTCCTTCACCCATGAGACCTGCAGGTTCGGGATCGCCCGGCCGAGCACGACGCGGGAGACCGCGTGGACGCGCAGGACTTCCATGCCGGTTGGTCCCGGCCGCAGCCCCTGGACGAGGCCCTCGCGCCACATCGGGGCTTCCGTGTGGATGAAGCTCAGCGGCACGAACTCGGTGAAGCCGCCGGACCGGCGCTGCAGGTCGCGGAGCAGCACGAGGTGGCGCGCCTGGTGGCCGGCCGTCTCCGCGTGCCCGAACATGATCGTGGACGTCGTCGGGATGCCGAGCTCGTGGGCCGTCGTGATGACGTCGATCCACTGCGCCGTCCTAATGCGGCCGGGGGCGATGCGATCGCGCAGCTCGTCGTCGAGGATCTCCGCGGCGGTGCCGGGCAGGCTGCCGACGCCCGCTGCCTTGAGTTCGACGAGGTACTCGCGGATCGTGCGCCCCGACCGGACCGAGCCGTAGAGCACCTCTTCGGGCGAGAACCCGTGGATGTGGATCTTCGGCAGCGCGGCCTTGATCGCGCGCGTCAGGTTGATGTACATGTCGCCGTCCATCTTGGGCGGCAGCCCCGCCTGGACGCACACCTCGGTGGCGCCGAGGTCCCACGCCTCGCGCGCGCGGCGGATGATCTCTTCCTCGGGGAGGAAGTAGCCTTCTTCCTCCCGGAAGTCGCGGCTGAAGGCGCAGAAGCCGCAGCCCTTGATGCAGACGTTGGTGAAGTTGATATTGCGGTTGACGACGTAGGTCACGAGGTCGCCGGCGACCTCGCGCCGCAGCGCGTCCGCGGCGGCCGTGAGCGCGGTCAGCTCGCGGCCCGAGGCGCCGAGCAGCGTCTCCGCTTCCTCGGCCGTAACGTCCCCGCCGGAGAGGGCGCGGTCGAGGGGACGCGCGACGGCCGGCGCGACCTCCGCGAGCAGACGGTCGACTGAGCGGCCCGGCTCAGGCCGAGGCGCGTCCGTGCCGGTGTTCATCGTGAACCAGCCCTCCCTTGAAATATCCGTCGGCATCCGCGGCGGCGCGCAGCCGGCTCACGAGAGACGGTGCGATGTAGTCCGGGCGGCGCAGCACGTACTCCGGGTACACGGCGAGGCGCGGCCGCAGCACGAGGCCGGCCCGCTCCGTCTTGTCGCGCAGGGCCGAGATCTGCGGCCACGGCGCCTCCGGGTTCACGTAGTCGATCGTCAGCGGTGAGATCCCGCCCCAGTCGTTGATACCCGCCTCGAGATAGGTCTCGTAGCCGCGCGCGGTCAGGTTCGGCGGCACCTGGATGTTCATCTGCGCGCCGAGCACGAGGCGCGCCACCGCCGCGGTGCGCGTAACGTCCACGGTGTCCGGCTCGTCCGCGCCGGCCATGGGCGTCGCCGGCTTGGCGCGGAAGTTCTGCACGATCACTTCCTGGATGTGGCCCCACCGCGCGTGCGACTCGCGGATGGCCAGCAGCGTGTCGACGCGCTCCTCCGGCGTCTCGCCGATGCCGATCAAGAGGCCGGTCGTGAACGGGATGCGCAGCGCGCCGGCCGCTTCCATCGTGCGCAGCCGCACGCGGGGCCGTTTGCTCGGCGCGTGCTCGTGCGGGCCGCCGGATCCGCACAGGCGTTCGCTCGTGTTCTCGAGCATGAGGCCCATCGAGACGCTCACGTCGCGCAGCGGCGCCATCTCGTCCCGGCTCATCGTGCCGGGGTTGAGGTGGGGCCACAGCGCCGTCTCCCGCAGCACGAGCTCCGACACCTCGCGCAGGTAGGAGAGCGTGCTGCGGTGGCCGCGCCGCCGCAGCCACTCGCGCGCTTCGGGGAAGCGCTGCTCCGGCCGTTCGCCGAGCGTAAACAGCGCTTCTGAGCAGCCGAGCCGTTCGCCCGCGCGGGCGACCTCGAGCACTTCTTCCGGCGTCATGTAGAGGCGCGGGTCGGTGTGCGGGTCGGTCCGGAACGTGCAGTAGCCGCAGGTGTCGCGGCAGAGGCGGGTCAGCGGGATGAACACCTTTGGCGAGAAGCTGACCGTCCGTCCGCTGCCGCGCGCGCGCAGCGTCCGGGCCGCCGCGCAGAGCGCGCCGACGTCGCCGGCCGGGCACCGCATGAGCGCCACCGCGTCTTCGCGCGTCGCCGCATCATCGCCGAGGATGCGATCCAGCACGGCGGCGACGGGCCGGGTCGGGGCGAGGCGGGAGGCATCGGCGTTCGAGGGGCTCACGCGCGTCACTTCGCGGCCGCGCCGCCGGAAGTCCTTCGGCGCACCGATCAGCCGGCGCGGCCCAGCGCGTCCGCCGAACGCGGACCGATCTCGTGCCGCCGCCCCCATACGTCGCGCAGCGCGTCGACGAGCCGGTCCATCTCGGCATCGTCGTGCAGAGGCGTCGGCGTGATCCGGAGCCGCTCGGTGCCCCTCGGCACCGTCGGATAGTTGATCGGCTGGAGATAGATGTGGTGGCGATGGAGCAGCTCGTCGGAGATCGCCCGGCAGAGCACGGCGTCGCCGACCATGAACGGCACGATATGGCTCGGCGTGTCTTTGACCGGCAGTCCCGCGCCGGCCAGCAGGCGCTTGAGGCGCGCCGCCCGCTCCTGATGACGCGCGCGTTCCACGGGGCTGGTCTTGAGATGGCGGACGCTCGCCAGCGCGCCGGCCGCGATCACCGGCGGCATCGCGGTCGTGAAGATGAAGCCGGGCGCGAAGCTGCGCACGCAGTCCACGAGTGCGGCCGGGCCCGCGACGTAGCCGCCGGTCACCCCGAAGCCTTTCGCCAGCGTGCCCTGCACGACGGTGATGCGGTGGAGCGCGCCGTCGCGCTCGGCGATGCCGCCGCCGCGCGGGCCGTACAGGCCGACCGCGTGGACCTCGTCGAGGTACGTCAGCGCCCCGTGGCGCTCCGCGACGTCGCACAGGTCGTGAATCGGCGCGACGTCGCCGTCCATGGAGTAGACCGACTCGAAGCACACGAGCTTCGGGCGGTGGGCGTCGACGGCGCGCATCTGCCGGTCGAGGTCGGCCGGGTCGCTGTGCCGGAAGATGTGCTTCTCCGCGCCGCTCCGCCGGATCCCCTCGATCATCGAGGCATGATTCGAGGCGTCCGAAAAGACGGCGCAGCCGGGCAGGAGACGCGCGATCGTGCTGATCGCGCCGTCGTTCGCCGTGTAGCCCGACGTGAACAAGAGCGTCGCGTCCTTCCGGTGCAGATCGGCGAGCTCCCGCTCGAGGAGGACATGGTAGTGGTTGGTGCCGGAGATGTTGCGCGTGCCGCCGGCCCCGGCGCCGCAGCGGCGGAGCGCTTCCTCCATCGCCGCGAGCACGATAGGGTGCTGCCCCATGCCGAGGTAGTCGTTGGAACACCACACCGTGACGTCGGCGGGCCCGTCGGGCGCGTGCCAGGTGGCGCGCGGAAAGCCGCCGCACCGCCGCTCCAGATCGGCGAACGTCCGGTACCGGCCGTCGGCCTTGAGCCCGGCGATCGCATCGGCGAAGAATTTGTCGTAGTCCATCGATCCATTCCCCCTCGACGCATTCACAGAGCATCATACGCCTCGGCGGTCGCGCGCTCCACACCACCGCGCACCGGGCCGTGCCGTTCATCCGGTATACTGGTCGCGTGGAGCGCTATCTTCGCTCGAACCAGGCGATGTGGGACGTGTGGGCCCGCCACCACGTCGCGTCGCCGTTCTATGACGTCGAAGGCTTCAAGGCGGGGACACGGGCGCGGCGGCGGGGGCTCGACGCGCTCGAGACCCGGCTCGTCGGCGACGTCACCGGCAAGTCGCTGCTGCATCTGCAGTGCCACTTCGGACTCGACACCCTCGCGTGGGCCCGGCGCGGCGCCGCGGTCACGGGCGTGGACTTCTCGGCACAGGCGATCGGGGCGGCGCGCGCGCTGGCGGCGGAGGTCGGCCTCCCGGCGACGTTCGTGCAGAGCGACGTCTACGACCTTCCCAGGCACCTCGCCGGCGAGTTCGACGTCGTCTTCGCCTCCCACGGTGTGCTCTGCTGGCTGCCGGACCTCGACCGGTGGGCCGGCGTCGCGGCGCATTTCCTGCGCCCGGGCGGGCTGTTCTGCCTGATCGAGGGTCATCCGTTCCCGCTCGTGTTCGACGAGAAGCGCGGGAACGGCGAGTTGTGGGTGGGGTATCCGTACTTTCATCCGGGCGAGCCCCTGCGCAGCGAGCGGCGCGGGTCGTACGCGGTGCCTGAGGCAGACTTCGACAGCGTGATGTACGAATGGGTGCATCCGCTCTCCGACGTGGTGGGCGCGGTGCTCCGCGCCGGCCTTCGGCTCGATTCCTTTGAGGAGTATCCGTACCTCGGGTGGGCGATGTTCCCGTGGATGGTCGAGCGGCCGGACGGCATGTGGGAACTGCCGCAGGGGATGTTGAGCCTCCCGCTCATGTTCTCGCTCACAGCCTCCAAGCGGGCAGCACCCAAGGGATGAGCGGCGGACCGCACGATGTGGTCGTCGTCGGGGCCGGCCCCGGCGGCTCGGCGGCCGCGTACGCGCTCGCCGCGCGCGGCGTCGGCGTGGTGCTGCTCGACAAGGCCGTGTTTCCCCGCGAGAAGGTCTGCGGCGACGGGCTCACCCCCCGCGCCGTGGCGGTCCTCGATGCCATGGACGTGCTGGAGCGCCTGCGTCCCGTCGCGCAGCCGATCAGCGACGTGGAGGTCGTTGCGCCGGACGGCGGCGCAGTGAGGACGGCTGTGCCGGCTCCGCCGGCACCGCCGGGTCAACCGTCCGGCCGGACGCGCCCGCGGCCGCCGGCGATGCTGATCGTGCCGCGGGTCCATCTGGACGATGCGATCCGCGCGCGCGCCGTCGAAGCCGGCGTGTCGTTTGAAGGCGGCGTGGAGGTGCACGACATCGTTCGCGAAGAGGGCGGCATCGCGGTACGCGCGACCCGCGCCGGCCGTCCCGTTACGTACCGCGCGCGCCTGGCCATCGTGGCCACGGGCGCTTCGATCGCGCTGCCGAGGCGGCTCGGCGCGCTGTCGCGCCCGCCGGCGATGATGCTGGCCGCCCGCACGTACGTGGCGCGCGCCGGGTCCGGCCCACGGGTCGAGATCCGGTTCGCGGGCGTGCCCCTCCCGGGGTACGGGTGGATCTTTCCGATTTCTGCGTCCGCGGCCAACGCGGGAGTGGGTTTCTTTGCGCGAGCCGGCCGCGGTCTGCCGCCGGCACGAGCGGCCTGCGAGCGGTTCTTACAGGCCGCGCACGCCCGCGTCCTCGACGGCGGCCGCGCGGCAGGGGGGATCCGAAGTTACCCGCTGCGCGTCGATTTCCCGGCGTCCGCCGTGAGCGTGGACGGCGTGCTCTTCGCCGGGGAGGCGGCCGGCCTCGTGAATCCGCTCACCGGTGAGGGGATTGACTACGCGCTCGAATCGGGCGGGATCGCCGCCGATCACGCCGCGGCGTTTCTCGCGGGGGCGGATCACTCGCCTCGAGGTTTCGCCGCCGCCGCCTCGGGCTACGAGCGCGCGCTGCGGCGCCGGTTCGAGCGTCTGTTTTCGGTCTCCCGCCTGCTGCGCGACGTCTCCGCGCGTCCCGCGCTGCTCAACCGGCTCGTGCGGATCGCCGGGCGCCGCGACGACCTCACGAGGGCCCTCGTCGACATCGTGCTGGGCAACCGGGAGCCGCGCCCGGCGGCGTCGATCAGGGCGGCGCTCGGACGGGTGCTGCTCGCGCGGTAAGCTACACCAGGCGCAGCACCCGCCGCGCGTTGCCTTCGAAGATCGCGGCGAAATCCGCGTCGGAGACCTCGAGGCTCTTGAAGATCTGCTGCTGCTCGCGCAGGATCTTCTCGCGGTACTCGTCGGGCGCGGTGGAGTCCGTCCCGAAGAGAATGCGTCCCGCTCCGTAGGCGCGGAGCAGATCGCGGAAGACCTGATCGAGCCCGGGCGCGCCCGGCGTGAACTCCCGCCAGTTGTTGGTCCCCGACGTGTCGGTCCAGATATTCTCCGTGTGATACGCGAGGAAGAGCGCTTCGCGCAGGAACCCGGCGCCGCAGTGCGCGATGCCGAAGGTGATCTCCGGGAAATCCCGCGCGACGCTCGAGAGCGGCAGCGGGTTCGCATATGTCAGGTCGTAGATCGGGGCGACCGTGATCCCGAAATGGTATAGGACGGGGAGCCCCTGCTCGGCGGCCGCTTCGTACACCGGGTAGATGGCGCGGTCGTTCGCGTGAAAGCGCTGCACCGGCGGATACAGCTTGAGGCCGCGCAGGCCCCACGCGCCGAAGCGCCTGACCGTCGCGGCCGCGTCCGCGGCCGTCGGATCCATGACGCTGCCCCACGCCTGAAACCGGTCCGGCGCCTGCCGGACGAACTCGGCGAGCTCCTCGTTGCCTTCGCCGATCGCGATGAACGCGCCCGTCGCGATGCCGGCCCGGTCGAACGCCGCCTTCCAGCGGGCCGCGTGATCGGCGATCGTGAGGCCTTCGAGGCCGGCGAACCGGCGGGCCACGCGGCCGGTGTCGCCCATCAGGACTTCACGGGCCTTTGAGCGCAGCGGCCACGGCCGCGCGCGCAGCTTTTGGAACATCGAGGCGGTCGCGAGATGAAGGTGCGCGTCGACGATGGACGTGGCGGGTCCCTCCCGGGCGGCGAGTGTGGTTCGCAGTGTAGAACGTCCGGCGATGCGCCGGCGCTTCCATAATATACGCGAAATCCGTGGGGCCCCGCGCCGAGGCATCACGCGGTCTTCACGATGCCTTCACACGGCCTGGGCATAATTAGCTCGGGCGCCATTGCGAGATGGCAACGGGGGCCGACTTCTTATGGATACTTCGAAAGCCCGCCGGCTTGTATCGCTGGATGCCTTCCGCGGCGCCGTCATCGCCGGCATGCTCGTCGTCAACAACGTGCCGTGGACCAATGCCACCCCCCGGCAGCTGATGCACGCGCCGTGGGGGCAGGGCGTGACCTTCACGGACATGATCCTGCCGTGGTTCGTGCTCGCGATGGGCGTCGCCATCCCGCAGAGCCACGCGGCGCACGGGTCCGTCTGGCTCCGGATATGGCGCATCGCGCGGCGGGCCGTGTTGCTCGTCGCGCTCGGCGTCCTGATCGATTCCCTCGAAGCGCGCCAGCTCGCGCTCAACATCGACGTGCTCCAGCTGCTCGGTCTTTCGTATCTTGCAGCCGCCGCGCTCGGCGGACTGCCGGTCCTCGCGCGCCTCGCCGCCGCGGCGGGCCTCTTGGGCGGCTACGCCGGGCTCCTCGCGTTCGTGCCGGTTCCGGGCGCCGCGCCCGGCGTGCTGAGCGAGAGTCACAACATCGTGCGGTATCTCAACGACACGTACCTGACGCGCTATCACGTCGCGGGCCTGCTCTCCGTCGCGCCCGCCTCCGCGCTCGCATTGATCGGCGGAGCGGCCGGCGAGGTGCTCCGCCGCGGCGTCCTGTGGGGCGTGCCGGACGAGCGCCGGGCCCTCCATCCCGCATTGGCGGTGGCGGCCGTCGGGCTCGGAGGGCTCGCGCTCGCGGCCGGCGGCGGGGTCTGGGGCGCCGTCCTGCCGCTCAGCAAACCGCTCTGGACGCCGTCGTACGCGCTGCTCGCCGGCGGCTTTGGGCTCGCGCTGCTGGCGGCGTTCTACGCGCTGGCCGACGTCGCCGGCTGGCGTCCCGTCGCCGCGCCGCTCGCCGTGCTCGGCGTGAACGCGATCGTAGCCTACGTGGTGCCGATTCTCTTCAAGCTGCTCGTGCTGGACGCCTGGCAGGCGCGCACTGCCGCCGGCGCCTTCGTCTCGCTGGAATCGGCGATTATCGCCTCGCTCGTCGCCCGGGTCGGCACGGTGCCGGCGCTGTGGCTCTATACCGGCGCGTACGTCGCGGTGTGGTGGCTCGTCCTGGTTCCGCTGTACCGGGCCCGGATTTTCGTTCGCGTCTGACGGCGCCTCCGGCGATAGGATAAAATAGAATAACTATGCGACCGCGCCGATCTCCGCTGCGCACGGCCGCGCCGGCGGCGCTGCTCGTCGCACTGCTCGCGGCGCCGGTCGCCGCGCTGCGCGGTGCGACCCCGGCGGTCGATTCCGGCAGCGCCGCCGCGCCCGCCGCGCCGCGGACCTCCGGTCCGGGGAGTCCGGTCGCCTCGCTCCGGCTGCTCGTCCGCACCGGCGAC
>Ga0209579_10000360_pt1 | contig 50312 bp, 50 predicted proteins | sample Coa_R1_2_FD_187152 | JGI IMG/M metagenome (GOLD analysis project Ga0209579, IMG submission 187152) | Surface soil microbial communities from Centralia Pennsylvania, which are recovering from an underground coalmine fire - Coalmine... | ecosystem: Environmental > Terrestrial > Soil >...
AACGCCTTGGTCGTGATGTTGCATCCTGAAGTACAACCTGCAGCAGATGGGATGCAACGTCACGACCAAGGCGTTCGTCGGCTACGCGATCTACACCGCCGCCGGCGTCAAGGGCTCCGACATGGATGCGATGTTCGCCGGCTGGTACCAGGACTACGCCGACGGATACGACTTCTTCCACATCCTGCTCGACGGCCGCACGATCCAGGCGTCGAACAACAACAACCTCGCGTACTTCAACAACGCGACGGTGAACAAGAAGATCGACGCCGCGAACGCCCTCACCGGCCCCGCCCGGGCGAAGGCGTGGGGCGAGCTCGACATCTACACGATGTCGCACTTCGCCCCGTGGGCTCCGATCGACAACCGCAACGTCCGTGACTTCGTCGGCCCCAAGACCAAGGGTTACCTTTACAACCCGGCCTGGGGCTCGCCGGATCTCGGCACCCTCTACCTGTCGTAACGAGAGGCAGAGAACGCACGTCTGAGTAACACTGTGGGGGCGCCGGCCCGGGCCGGCGCCCCCACAACAAACCGAGGCCCCCCAGAATGCTCCGCTACCTCATCCGCCGCCTGATCTGGGCAGTCGCCCTGTTCCTGACGGTGACGCTGATCGGGTTCGTCCTCTTCTACTTGATCCCCGCGGATCCCGCGAAGTTCGCGTGCGGCCGCGCCTGCGACGCCGCACAGGTGGCGAAGGTCGCCCACTACCTCGGCACCGATCGCCCGGTCTACGTTCAGTACGCGAAGTTCCTGGGCCGCCTGCTGCCGTTCGACTTCACGCACTGGCACTTCAAGGCGCCCAATCTCGGCCGCTCGTTCGTCAACCGGCAGAGCGTCAACAGCATCGTGGGAGCCGCAGCGCCGCAGACGGCGTCGCTCGTCTTCGGCGGGCTGGTGATCTGGATGCTGATCGCGCTGCCCGTCGGCATCCTGAGCGCTCTCAGGCCGCGGTCCCTGCTCGACCGGATATCGATGACGGGCGTGCTCGTCGGGATCTCGGCCCACCCGGTGTGGCTGGGGCTGATCTTCTCGTACTTCATCGGCTACAAGCTGAAGTGGACGCCGATCGCCAACTACGCGAACTTCTTCCACCCGCTCTACGGCCAGCCCGGCGGTCCGATCCAATGGGCGTACCATCTGATCCTCCCGTGGTTCACCTTCGCCATCCTGTTCGCCGCGGTGTACGTCCGCATGATCCGGGCGAACGTGATGGAGACCATGAACGAGGACTACGTCCGGACCGCCCGCGCGAAGGGTGCGCCGGAGTGGCGCGTCATGCGCTCGCACATCCTCCGCAATGCGCTGCTGCCTGTCGTGACGATGCTCGGCATGGACGTCGGGCTGGCGCTCGGCGGCGCCATCTTCACGGAGACCGTCTACTCCCTGAACGGGCTCGGCTATCAGACGATCCAGAGCCTCAACAACTACGACAGCCCGACGGTGCTCGGCATCCTCGTGTTCGCGACGACGGCGATCATCTTGATGAACCTGCTCGTCGACGTGTTGTACGCCTGGATAGATCCCCGCATCCGGCTCTCCTGACCCCCACGAAAGGACGCTCGCGGCGCCCATGGCCCTGCTCGATGTCAAGGACCTGAAGACCTACTTCTCGACCGGTGACGGCGTCGTCAAGGCCGTCGACGGTGTGAGCTTCTCGATCGAGAAGGGGCAGACGCTCGGCATCGTCGGAGAATCCGGATCGGGCAAGAGCGTCACCTGCCTCACGATCATGGGCCTCAACCCGAAGAAGTACACGATGTCGATGGGCGAGGCGGTCTTCAACGGCGAGGACCTGCTCGCGGCAAGCCCGACTCGCCTGCGCGAGATCCGCGGCAACGACATCGCGATGATCTTCCAGGATCCGATGACGAGCCTGAACCCGGTGCACACGATCGGCACCCAGCTCGTCGAGGCGGTCACGCTCCACAAGGACGTTTCGAAGCAGGAAGCGAGGAGCCGCGCGCTCGAGCTCCTGAAGGAGGTCGGGATCCCGCGCGCCGAGCGGCGGATCGACGACTACCCGCACCAGTTCTCCGGCGGGATGCGCCAGCGGGTGATGATCGCGATGGCGCTGATCAACAACCCGGAGCTCCTGATCGCGGACGAGCCGACGACCGCGCTCGACGTGACGACGCAGGCTCAGATCTTGTCGCTGATCGAGCGGCTGCAGCAGGACTACAACAGCGCCGTGATCATGATCACCCACGACCTGGGCGTGATCGCCGAGATCGCCGACGACATCGTCGTCATGTACGCCGCGGAGGTCGCCGAGAAGGGCCCGGTCGACCGCATCTTCAAGCGGCCTCATCACCCGTACACGTGGGGGTTGATGGGCTCGCTGCCGCGTCTGAACACGGACGTCGGCCGGCTCGCCCAGATCCAGGGGCAGCCGCCGTCCCTGCTTCGTCCGCCGTCCGGCTGCCGGTTCCATCCGCGCTGCCCGTACGTGATGGACGTCTGCCGGACGAAAGACCCCGAGCTGCTGCCGGTCAGCGACGACCGGACGCACCTCCAGTCCTGCCACCTCGACGAGGAGACGAAGGAGCGCGAGGCGGCGCGCCTGCTCGGCACGTTCGCGACCGAGGCGGCGGCGACGTGACGAGCGCGCAGGCGGAGCCCATTTCCGGCCTCGACGTCCGCGGTGACGAGCTGCTCGTCGTCGAGGACTTGAAGAAGCACTTCCCGGTCACCCGCGGGATCATCTTCCAGAAGCAGATCGCGGCCGTTCAGGCGGTCGACGGCGTGTCGTTCTCGCTCCGCGAGGGCGAGACCCTCGGCGTCGTCGGGGAGTCCGGGTGCGGAAAGTCGACGATGGCGCGCTGCATCATGAAGCTGCTCGAGCCGACCTCGGGCCGGATCACGTTCCGGGGCCGCGACATCACACGGCTCTCCCGCGCCGAGATGCGGCCGTACCGACGCGAGATGATGATGATCTTCCAGGATCCGTACGCGTCGCTGAACCCGCGCAAGCGCGTCGGCTTCATCGTCGCCGAGGCACTGCAGGTGCACAAGATGGGAACGCAGGCGGAGACGAAGCGCCGGGTGCAGGAGCTCCTCGAGGTCGTCGGCCTGAACCCGGAGCACTACAACCGCTTCCCGCACGAGTTCTCCGGCGGGCAGCGGCAGCGCATCGGCATCGCGCGCGCGCTCGCGGTCAACCCGAAGCTGATCGTCTGCGACGAGCCGGTGTCGGCGCTCGACGTGTCGGTGCAGGCGCAGATCCTGAACCTTCTCAAGGACCTCCAGCGGGACTTCAACCTCACCTACGTCTTCATCGCGCACGACCTCAACGTCGTTCGCTACATCTCCGACCGCGTGCTCGTGATGTACCTCGGGCAGATCGTCGAGTCGGCGGCGCGCACGGATCTCTACGATGAGCCGAAGCACCCGTACACAGGCGCGCTTCTCTCCGCTGTTCCGGTGCCGGACCCGGAGGTCGGACGCGCGCGGAAACGGATCGTGCTCGAGGGCGATGTCCCGAGCCCGATCAACCCGCCGTCGGCGTGCCGCTTCCACACCCGCTGCCCGCGTTTCGTCGAGGGCCATTGCGACGTCGACCCGCCCGACCTCGTGCACCGCGGGGGCTCGGGACCGGACCACGCGGTTCGGTGTCACTACCCACTCGAACGCTGGCCGATGACCGTGGAGGAGATGCGGCGGGCCGGCGCAGCAGGCGGGACGGCAGCCGCTTAGTGCCCAGTCAGCGAATGTCATCCGGGTTCCCGGCGGCTGCAAAGCGTCGCGCTGCGGCGTCCTCAGTCGTCCCGATAGCGTCGGCTATCGGGACTCCCTGCGTCCTTGCATCGCTCGCTTTTCGCGCGCCAGGAACGCGGCAACATCCACTGACTGAGCACTAGGTGGCGATCATGCTCCGCGGGGCGCTGCGCAGGCTGGCGGCCGTCGTCGCGGTTGCGATGGGCGGTGCCGCCCTGCTCGGGCTCCTGATCGCCGCCGCCGCGAGGGAGGACGTCCGCCGCGGCCTCGCGATCGGCTTCTACGCGAGCGGCGCCGGGCTCTGCGGTCTCGCGATCCTCCTCGGCAGCGCGCCTCCCGTTCGAGGGAAGCGGGACGGAGGGTTCGTCGGCTTCGGCCGCTGGGTCGGCGGCGGCGTCCGCTGGGCGACGAGAACCGAGCGCGACGAGGCGCTCAACCTGCCCGCGCTCCTCCTGGTCGTCGGCGTGACCCTGATCGTGGTCGGCGTCGTGGTGGACGACCGGCACACGAACCACTAACTTCTGAGCCGATCTTCGTCTCAGTAGTTGATGGTCCAGAACCAGCAGTGCCGTCGCTGCCGCGAGTGGGTGTCGGTAGAGCTCGACTCGCCGCTCTCGCAGTTCGAGCAGGCGCTCATGCGGCGCCACCTATCCCGCTGCGCTGATTGCGCGTTGTTCGCCGCCGACGTGCGTGGCGCGACGGCACTGCTGCGGACGGCCGAGGCCGTGCCGCTGCCGGCACCGCTCGCGTTGCACCTGCCGCGCTCGGCCGGCCAGCTGCTCGCCCGGACCGGGATGGTCGCCGCGGTTGCCGCGGCCGCGGCCGCCGCGGTCCTCACCAACGGCTTGACGGGCACGACGCCGCTCGGCACCACGGCCGCGGCGCAGGCCCAGTCCACGGCGGATCTCATCTCGATGCGCCTCGACCGCAGCCAGCAGCTGCGTGTCTCGAACGACCGCCCGCGCGTCATCGTCGTCGACTGACCGCGTAACATCGGGAGGCCTGGAGAGGTCCAGGACCTCGACATGATGATCAGCCCTGTCAGCTCGTACGTCTGACACCTCGACCACGTCGACCGTGTGTCGGCAGCGCTGAAGCGTTCCGAGCTTCGCTGGTCGAGCGACCCCGAGCGGCATTCGGGTAACCTCCGGCTGCCCGGCCTGCTGGCGCGCGCTTTTCGCACCCGGCGGCGGGGCAACGTCCCGTCCACGCTCGTCGAGGAGCTTTAGTGCCGAAGAACGCAGGCGACAAGACCGCAGCGTCCGAAAACCAGGGGAAGCTGCTCGAGATCAAGGGCGTCGTGGTCGACGCCGTCTTCCCCGAGCAGCTGCCGGAGATCTACTCGGCGCTGCGCATCGTCCGCCCCGACGGCGGCGACCTGATCGCGGAGGTGCAACAGCACCTCGGAGACGACCGGATCCGCGCCGTCGCGATGGACGCAACCGACGGGATCCCGCGCGGGGCCGAGGTGGTCGACACCGGCGCGCCGATCTCCGTCCCCGTCGGCAACGTGACGCTCGGTCGCGTCTGGAACGTGCTCGGCGACCCCGTGGACGAGAAGGATCCGCCGCCGGCCGACACCGAACGGTGGTCGATTCACCGCGACCCGCCCGACTTCAAGGACCTGACGCCGAAGGTGGAGATCTTCGAGACCGGCATCAAGGTGATCGACCTGATCGCACCGTACGTGCGCGGCGGCAAGATCGGACTCTTCGGCGGCGCGGGCGTGGGGAAGACCGTGCTGATCCAGGAGCTCATCCACAACATCGCCCGCGAGCACGGCGGCGTGTCGGTCTTCTCGGGCGTCGGCGAGCGCACACGGGAGGGCAACGACCTGCTGATCGAGATGACCGAGTCGGAGGTGATCGACAAGGTCGCCCTCTGCTACGGCCAGATGAACGAGCCGCCGGGCGCCAGGCTGCGCGTCGGCCTCTCGGGGCTGACGATGGCGGAGTACTTCCGCGACCAGGGCCAGGACGTGCTGCTCTTCATCGACAACATCTTCCGCTTCGTGCAGGCGGGGTCGGAAGTGTCGGCGCTGCTCGGCCGTATGCCGAGCGCGGTCGGCTACCAGCCGACGCTCGCCACCGAGATGGGGCAGCTGCAGGAGCGGATCACGTCGACGAACAAGGGCGCGGTGACCTCCGTGCAGGCGATCTACGTCCCTGCCGACGACCTCACCGACCCGGCGCCGGCGAACACCTTCGCCCACCTCGACGCAACGACCGTGCTGTCGCGCGCGATCGTCGAGCAGGGGATCTATCCGGCGGTCGACCCGCTCACGTCGACGTCGCGGGCGCTCCAGCCGGGGATCGTCTCCGACGAGCACTACGCGGTGGCGACGCAGGTGCAGGAGGTGCTGCAGCGCTACAAGGACCTGCAGGACATCATCGCGATCCTCGGCATCGAGGAGCTCTCGGACGAGGACCGGCTCACCGTCGCCCGGGCGCGCAAGATCCAGCGGTTCCTTTCGCAGCCGAACTTCGTCGCCGAGCAGTTCACGGGGACGCCGGGGCAGTACGTGAAGCTCGAGGACACGATCCGCGGCTTCCGCGAGATCCTCGACGGGAAGCACGACGACCTCCCCGAACAGGCGTTCTACATGGTCGGCCCGATCGAGGGCGCCGTCGAGCGGGCGCAGCAGATGGCCGGGTCGGCCGCGTAGCATGGCCGACCGGAAGCGCTTCTCGGTCTCGGTCGTCACGCCCGACGGGCCCGCCTACGAGGGCGAGGCCGAGATGATCGTCGTCCCCGGCGACGCCGGCGAGATCGGCGTTCTCGCCCGGCACGCGCCGCTGATCGCGACGCTCCGCGCCGGCTCCACTCGCGTCCATCCCGGGGAGGGGGTGGACGTGCTCGAGTTCGCGACCGGGCCCGGTTTCTTCCAGGTGCTCGAGGACCGCGCGATCGCCCTCGTCGACGACGCGGTCGAGGCATCTCAGATCGACGACGCCCGCGCCCGCGCCCAGCTCGAGGAGGCGCAGGCGGAGCTGGACGCGATCGAGCGCGGAGACTCCGCGGCCGACCGCTGGCAGGTCGAGCAGCGGATCCGCCATGCCGAGAACCAGCTGGCCGTCGCCGGCCGCGGCTGATACATCCGTCTCCGCCCACCAGCTAGAGTTGGCGGTACCCGGAAAGCTTTGATCAGCAGCTTGGCGACCGGGTCACCAAACGCCTAAAGAGCTATGGGACGCGACGCCGGACACGAGCTACGCAGGATCGCCGAGGAGCGCATCCTCGTGCTGGACGGCGCCTGGGGCGTTCTCCTCCAGAACCGCGGCCTGAGCGAGGCCGACTTCCGCGGCGAGCGGTTCCGCGATCACCCGCGCGATCTCCTGAACGATCCCGACCTGCTTAACATCACGCAGCCGGAGATCGTCCGGTCCGTCCACGAGGCGTACTTCGCGGCCGGCGCCGACATCGCCACGACGAACACGTTCACCGCGACGGCGATCGCCCAGGCGGACTACGGGCTCGAAGACGCCGTCTACGAGATGAACGTCGCAGGTGCCCGTCTGGCGCGCGACGCCGCTGGACCGGACAGGTTCGTGGCCGGCTCCGTCGGGCCGCTGAACATCACGCTCTCGCTCAGCCCGCGCGTCGAGGACCCGGGCTACCGGACGCACACGTTCGACCAGGCGCGCGAGGCGTACGCGGAGCAGATTCGCGGTCTCGCCGAGGGCGGCGTCGACCTGCTGCTGATCGAGACGATCTTCGACACGCTCAACGCGAAGGCTGCGATCGTCGCGGCGCGCGAGGCGGCGCCGCACCTGCCGCTGTGGATCAGCGTGACCGTCGTCGACCTGTCCGGTCGGACACTCACGGGCCAGACGATGGAGGCGTTCTGGACCTCGATCGAGCATGCCGACCCGCTGATCGTGGGCATCAACTGCTCGCTGGGTGCCCGCGAGATGCGCCCCTACGTCGCGGAGTTGTCGCGCATCGCCACCTGCCTCGTCTCGGCGCACCCGAATGCGGGCCTCCCGAACGCGTTCGGCGGCTACGACGAGACGCCCGCCGTCACGTCGACACTGCTGCACGAGTTCGCGCGCGACGGCTTCCTGAACATTGCGGGGTCGTGCTGCGGCTCGACGCCGGAGCACACACGGGCGATCGCCGACGCAGTACGGGGAGTCGAGCCCCGGCCCGTGCCCCCGCGTTCGACACAGGGCGAGGGCAGGTTCAGCGGGCTGGAGACGTTCACGATCGGCGCGGACACGGGATTCGTGATCGTCGGCGAGCGGACGAACGTCACGGGCTCGGCGCGCTTCCGGCGGTTGATCGAAGCAGACGACTTCGCCGGCGCGGTCGACGTCGCGCTCGAGCAGGTACGGGGCGGCGCGAACCTGCTCGACGTGAACATGGACGCCGACCTGCTCGAGGGCGAGCAGGCGATGCGTACGTTCCTGAACGTGATCGCCACGGAGCCGGAGGTCGCCCGGCTGCCGATCATGGTCGACAGCTCCAAATGGTCGGTGCTCGAGACCGGGTTGCAGTCGCTGCAGGGAAAGGGCATCGTCAACTCGATCTCGCTCAAGGAGGGCGAGGAGGAGTTCCTGCAGCACGCGCGGCGCGTGCGGGACTACGGCGCCGGCGTCGTCGTGATGGCCTTCGACGAGCAAGGCCAGGCGGCGACCACCGAACGTCGCGTCGAGATCTGCGAGCGGGCGTACCGGCTCCTGGTCGACGAGGTCGGCTTCCCCCCCGAGGACATCGTCTTCGACCCGAACGTGCTCGCCGTCGCGACGGGGATCGAGGAGCACGACGACTACGCGCGCTCGTTCATCGAGAGCGTGCCGCTGATCAAGGAGCGCTGCCCGGGCGTCCGGACCTCGGGGGGGATCTCGAACCTGAGCTTCGCGTTCCGCGGCAACGACGTCGTCCGCGAGGCGATGCACTCGGCGTTCCTCTACCACGCGATCCGGGCCGGACTCGACATGGGGATCGTCAACGCCGGCCAGCTCGCCGTCTACGAGGACATCGAACCGGAGCTGCGCGACTGCGTCGAAGACGTGATCTTCAACCGTCGCCCGGATGCGACCGAGCGGCTCGTCGAGCTCGCGGAGCGCGTGCGGGGCGACGGGGTCCGTCGCGAGCTCGATCTCTCCTGGCGCGAGGCGCCGGTCGCGCAGCGTCTCGAGCACGCGCTGGTGCACGGCATCGTCGACTTCGTCGAGCAGGACACCGAGGAAGCCCGCCGGAGCGCGGCCCGGCCCCTCGACGTCATCGAGGGCCCGCTCATGGACGGCATGCGAGTCGTCGGTGACCTGTTCGGTTCCGGCCGCATGTTCCTGCCGCAGGTCGTGAAGTCGGCCCGGGTGATGAAGCGTGCCGTGGCGTACCTGCAGCCGTTCATGGAGGCGGAGCAGGACGGTGTGCGCGCAGCGCAGGGCAAGGTGCTCCTCGCAACCGTCAAAGGCGACGTTCACGACATCGGCAAGAACATCGTCGGCGTCGTGCTCGGCTGCAACGACTACGAAGTGCTCGACCTCGGCGTGATGGTCCCCGCGACGACGATCCTCGACACCGCGGAGCAGGAACGGGTCGACCTCGTCGGGCTCTCCGGGCTGATCACACCGTCGCTCGACCAGATGGTCGAGGTCGCCCGCGAGATGGAACGGCGACGCCTGGAGCTGCCGGTGCTGATCGGCGGCGCGACGACGTCGCGCCAGCACACGGCGGTGAAGATCGCGCCGGAATACTCGGCCGAGACCGTCCACGTGCTCGATGCGAGCCGTGTCGTCGACGTCGTCTCCCGGCTGCTCGATCCCAAGCGCCGGCCCGAGCTCGACCGCGAGAACCGGGAGCTTCAGGAGCGGCTGCGCGAGCAGCACGCCGCGAAGCTCCGCCGGCCGGTGCTGCCGCTCGCCGCCGCGCGCGCGAACCGCCCGCGGGTGGCGCCGGTCGAGGTGCCCCAAGCTCCGTTCGACACGGTCCGCGAGGTCGAGCCGCCGCTCGCGGAGCTCGTGCCGTACATCGACTGGCAGTTCTTCTTCCACGCGTGGGACCTGAAGGGCAAGTTCCCTGCGATCCTCGAGAACCCGGCCGCCCGTGAGCTTTTCGACGACGCGCAGCAGCTTCTGCGGAGGATCCTGCAGGGCGCCTCTCTCCACGCGCGCGGGCTCTACGGTTTCTGGCCCGCCCACGCCGAGGGTGACGACGTCGTCGTCGACGGGGGCACCCGCCTCTGCTTCCTGCGACAACAGGCGGACCACGGCGACGGACGGCCGAACCGCTGCCTCGCCGACTACGTGGCCGCGGACGCCGACGTCGTGGGTGCGTTCGCGGTCTCCATCCACGGCGCCGACGAGCTCTCACGGCACTACGAGGGCGTGCACGACGACTACTCCGCCATCGCGGTGAAGGCGCTCGCCGACCGGCTCGCCGAGGCGTTCGCCGAGTGGCTCCACGCGCGCGCCAGGCGCGAGTGGTACGCACCCGAGGAGCATCTCACCGAGGAGGACGTGCTGCGCGAGAACTTCCGCGGCATCCGCCCCGCGATCGGATATCCGGCGTGTCCGGACCACAGCGAGAAGGCGAAGGTCTTCGCGCTGCTCGGGGCCGAGCGGGCCGGCATGGGGCTCACGGAGAGCTTCGCGATGACTCCCGCCGCGGCCGTCAGCGGCGTCTACTTCGCGCATCCGCAGGCGCGCTACTTCGCCGTCGGCCGGATCGGACGCGACCAGCTCGAGGACTACGCGGTCCGCAAGGGCGTCTCCGTCGCCGATGCGGAGCGCTGGCTCGGTCCCAACTTGAGCTGACCGGGCGACCGGCTATCCTGCTCAGGGCGGGCGTCCCCCAGGGGGCGCCGCGGTTCGTTTATGAGGACGACACTGAAGAGAGGCGTCGGGCGCGGCGCCGGGGCGAACGGCAACGGTCGTGCCGTGTTCCCGCCCGGCTCGGCAACCGCCGTCTCTCGGTATCGCCAGCCGCCACCGCCTCCGGTCAGCGGCTTCGGCATCTTCAAGCGTGTCCTGCTCGGGACGCTCATCGTGCTCAGCTCTCTCGGGCTCGCGGTCGGCGGCGGCGCGTATCTGTGGTTCCACCAGTCGGTCGCAGACGTCCAGTCGCATCCCGATCTCGCCCGGGTGCAGAAGGAGCTCGACATCCCGGTCGCCAACGAGCCGGCGATCGCCCTCGTGATCGGGTACGACCATCGCGCGGGTCTGGAGTCCGCCGGCCCGTCGCGCTCGGACACGGTGATGCTGATCCGCGCCGACCCGAACAACAAGACGATCTCGCTGCTGTCGTTCCCGCGCGACCTGCTCGTCCCGATCTACTGCGGCTCTACGCCGATGCGTACCGACCGGATCAACTCCGCGTACTCGAGCTGCGGTGCGCGAGGCACCGTCGACACGGTACGCCACCTGACCGGCCTGCCGATCAACTACGTCATCACGGTGGACTTCCACGGCTTCAAGAAGGTCGTGAACTCGCTCGGCGGTGTCTGGCTCGACATCGACCGCCGCTACTACAACCAGAACACCGGCGCGAGCTACGACGACTACGCGAACATCAACCTGCAGCCGGGCTATCAGCGACTGACCGGAGGTTCGGCCCTCGAATTCGTTCGCTTCCGGCACACGGACTCGGACCTGTACCGCCTTGCGCGCCAGCAGGAATTCGTGCGTGCGCTGAAGGAGCAGATCTCCCGCAACATGAGCGTGTTCGACGTCCCCGGCATCGTCAACGACATGGTCCAGAACGTGGAGGTGGCCGCGGGCGGCAAGAAGCTCGACGGACGCGACGTGCTGAAGTGGGCGTTCTTCGCGAAGGACCTGCCTGGCGGCCACTTCTTCCAGCCGAAGATCCAGGACGTGAGCGGGTATGCCGAGCTGACCGCGTCGCAGCAGGCGGTGCAGCAGGCGGTCAACGAGTTCACGAGCCCGGACGTGGCCTCGTCCAAGGCCGCGAACGCCGCCGCCCTCGGCAGGAAGCTGAAGCAGAGGACGCCGCCGCCGTCGAGCGTGACGCTGACCGTCCTGAACGGCAACGGCGTCGCGGGCGCGGCCGCCAACGCGTCGTACCTGCTCGCCCAGCGCGGCTACAAGGCGGTCCAGCCGCCGAACAACCTCGAGCCGAACACGCCGCAGCAGGACTACTTCCATTCGAAGATCTATTACGACCCGGCGCAGCCGCGGTCGAAGGCGGCAGCGCAGGCGCTCGCGCAGCTGATGGAGCCTGCGGACGTGGCGAAGCTGCCGCGGCGCGCTTGGCTCCTCTCGCTCGATCCGGGGTCGATGTTGATGGTCGTGCTGGGCTCGACGTTCCACGGGGACGTCGCGCAGCCCGTCGTCACGCAGGCGCCGAAGCACGAGCCGCCGGTGGTGCGATACGACCCGAGCCAGGCGCTGCCGCTTCTCCAGCAGGTGCGCTCGAAGATCCCGTTCCCGCTCGAGGTGCCGACCGTGCTCGAGCGGAGCTCCTATCCGGACACGCTGCCGGGCGACGTGCCGGTCCGCGCCTACGCGATCCAGGGCAAGAACGAAGCGGTGCGACTGGTGTTCCGAACCGGCGCAAACGAGTTCTGGGGCGTGGAGGAGACGAACTGGACCGACGCCCCGATCCTGTCCGACCGCAGCTTCCGCCACGACCTGGGCGGACGCGAGTTCGACCTCTACTACGCGGGCTCACACCTCCACATGGTCGTGCTGCAGGCGAACGGCGCCACCTACTGGGTGGTGAACACGCTCCTCGATTCGCTGTCGAACGAAACGATGCTCGCGATCGCGAGAGGCCTCAAACCCATAACAGCGGTCAAGTAGAGTCACGCGTCTCATGAGCAAGGTGGGCATCTTCGGCGCGGGCTGGGTCGGCGTGGTGACGGGAACCTGCTTCGCAGAGTTGGGGCACACGGTGGTGCTTCGCGACGTCGTTCCGGCGAAGATCGAATCGCTTCGGCGCGGCGAGGTGCCCTTCCACGAGACCGACGTGCCGGAGCTCCTCGAGCGGAATCGCGATCGGCTCACCTTCACACTCGACGTCGCGGAGCTCGTCGACTGCGAGTTCCTCTTCGTGTGCGTCGACACGCCGCCGACCTACTCGGGCGACGCCGACCTGTCGCGCGTGTGGACGGTCGTCGACGAGCTGCCCGAGCTTCCCGGGCATCCGGTCCTCGTTATGAAGTCGACCGTGCCCGTCGGCACGGGCGACAAGGTGCGGGCCGGCCTCGACCAGCGTGGGCTCACGCATGTCGGCTACGTGTCGAACCCGGAGTTCCTCGCCGAAGGGCACGCGGTGCGCGACTTCATGGATCCGGACCGCGTCGTCATCGGCGCATTCGCCGACGACGACGCGGATGCGGTGGCACGGCTCTACTCGTCTCTCGAGGCCCCGGTCGTTCGTTGCGACGTGAACTCGGCGGAGATGATCAAGCTGGCGGCGAACGCGTTCCTGATGACGCGCATCTCGTTCATCAACGAGATCGCGAACGTGTGCGAAGCGACGGGCGCCGACGTCGTCAAGGTCGCGGAGGGCGTCGGCCTCGACCACCGGCTGGGTCCGCACTTCCTGCGCGCCGGCATCGGCTACGGGGGTAGCTGTTTCCCGAAGGACTCGCTCGCGCTCAAGCAGCTCGCCTCGAACAGCGGTTACCACTTCCAGCTGCTGGCCGCGGTGATCGAGGTGAACGAGCTGCAGAAGCGGCGCGTCGTCGGGAAGCTCAAACGACACCTGGGCACGCTGCAGGGGAAGACGGTGGCGCTCCTCGGGCTCGCGTTCAAGCCGCACACGGACGACATGCGGGAGGCGCCGTCGATCGTGCTCGCGTCGAGGCTGCTCGCGGAGGGTGCGGAGGTGCGTGCATGGGACCCCGTCGCCGACGGGTCGAAGCTGCCGGGCGGTGTCGAGGTCGTCGGCTCCGTGGCGGATGCGGTGGCCGGGGCCGACGCCGCCGTGGTCGTGACCGAGTGGCCGGAGCTGCGGGACCTGGCCCGTGAGGAGGTCCGCCGCGCGATGCGCAACCCGCTGATCGTCGACGGGCGGAACCTGCTCGATCCCGTCGAGACGCGCGCGGCCGGCTTCGCGTACGAGGGCATCGGCCGCCCGACGTCGCTGACGGACGTGCTCGCGGAGACGGCCGAGCGCGAGCCGGCGCCGAGGACCTAGACCGGACGGCCGCATGGAGGCGATCGTCCTCGCCGGCGGGAAGGCTGAGCGGCTCGGCGACGCTGCGGGCGGCCGCCCGAAGTCCCTGGTCGACGTGGCCGGGCGCCCGCTGCTCGCGTACCAGGTCGCGCGCCTCGCCGGAGCGGGCGTGACCCGGGTCATCGTCTCCTGCGCGGCAGGAGACGGCAGCGTCTTCGAACGCGACCTCGACGGCCTCGGGACGGAGATCGTCCCGGTGGAGGAACCGGAACGCCTCGGCCGCGGCGGGGGGATCAAGTTCGCTGCCCGAGCGCGAGAAGAGACGGGAGACGTGTTCGCGCTGAACGGCGACGAGCTCGTCGCGGTCGACTTCGCCGCGCTTGCGGCCCGGCACCGCGAGCGCGAAGCGGTCGCCACCGTCACCGTGGCCAGGCCGAAGTCGCAGTTCGGGATGGTCGACCTCGACGAGAACGACGTCGTCCGCGGCTTCGAAGAGGCGGGACCGGTTCCGTACTGGGTGAACTGCGGCATCTACGTCCTCTCCGACGAGGCAATCAGCCGCTTCCCCGATCGCGGCGACCACGAGACGACGACGTTCCCGCAGCTGGCGGTCGAGGGCGCCCTGCACGCGTACCGGCACGACGGCGTCTGGCTGACGGTGAACACGCCGAAGGAGCTGCGGGTTGCCACCGAGTACGTGGCCGCGCATCCGGGTTGGCTCGCGTGAGAACATCGCCCGATATGTCGCTCGACACGCCAAACCTCCCGTCCGTCGACTCCTGGTCGTTCGACGTGAGGAAGGTCGAGAAGCCGTGGGGCCACGAGCTGATCTGGGCCGTGACCGGCAGCTACGTCGGGAAGGTCCTGTTCGTCAAGGCGGGGCACTCGCTGTCGCTCCAGTTCCACCGCGTCAAGGACGAGGCGTGGCTCGTCCACTCGGGCAGGGCGCGCCTCGAGCTCGGGCGGACCGGGGAGGGCGTCCTGAAGGAAGAGGTCGTCACCGCCGGAGACGCGTTCCATTTCCCGCCGGGCACCGTCCATCGCGTGACCGCCCTCGAGGACACGACGATCCTCGAGGTCTCGACGCCCGAGCTCGACGACGTCGTCCGGCTCGAAGACGCCTACGGGCGCGAGGGAACCTCGGCCGCCTAACCTTCACACAAGTGTGGTAAGGTTTTCGCGGCATGGACGCGATGCAGCCGCTGACCGTGGGCGACGCCGCCGCCGAGACCGGGTGGTCCGCCCGCATGCTGAGGTACCTCGAGGAGCACGAGCTCGTGGTGCCCGGGCGCACCGGGGCCGGATACCGGCTGTACGGATTGGCCGAGCTGAACCGGCTGCGTGCGCTCAGGCAGCTCCGCACCCGTTTCGGGGTCGATCCCTCGGACCTCGTCTTCGCGCTGCGTCTGCGGCGCGAGGAGGAGCTTCGTCGCGCGGTCGACGGCTGGCTCGCCGCCGCCGACGACGCGGGATCCTGGATCGACTGGGAGCAGCGGAAGCAGGAGCGATTGCTTGCCGCCTAGACTGCCCGGCGACTTCGAGAGAGAGGATTCATGGCGCAGACGTTGCGACACGACGTGAAGGACATGTCGCTCGCCCCGGAGGGCGTGCGGCGGATCATGTGGGCCGACCGGCAGATGCCGGTGCTCGCGGCGATCCGTGAGCGTTTCGAGCGCGAGCAGCCGCTGGCCGGCTACCGCATCTCGGCCTGCCTGCACGTGACCACCGAGACCGCGAACCTCATGCGGACACTGAAGGCGGGTGGGGCGGACGTCGTTCTCTGTGCGTCCAATCCGCTCTCCACCCAGGACGATGTCGCTGCGGCGCTCGTCTCCGAGTTCGACACGTCGGTCTTCGCGATCAAGGGTGAGGACAACGATACGTACTACGCGCACATCGAGGCCGCCGTCGACCACAAGCCGCAGCTGACGATGGACGACGGCGCCGACGTGATCGGCGTCCTTCACAGCGCCCGCCGCGAGCAGCTCGGCGACATCATCGCCGGCATGGAGGAGACGACCACCGGCGTCATCCGCCTCAAGGCGATGGAGGCGGACGGCGCGCTCGCGTTCCCGGTGATCGCCGTCAACGAGGCGCGCACCAAGCACTTCTTCGACAACCGATACGGCACCGGGCAGTCGACGATCGACGGGATCATCCGCTCGACGAACGTCCTGCTGGCCGGAAAGCGGTTCGTCGTCGCCGGTTTCGGTTGGGTCGGTCGCGGCGTTGCGCTGCGCGCGCGCGGCATGGGCGCGCACGTGATCATCACGGAGGTCGACGCGCTGCGGGCGCTCGAGGCGCTGATGGAGGGATACGAGGTGATGCCGATGAGCGAGGCTGCTCGCGTCGGGGACATCTTCTGCACCGCGACCGGCGACAAGCACGTGGTCGCCCGCGAGCACTTCGAGGTCATGAAGGACGGGGCGATCGTCTGCAACACCGGGCATTTCAACGTCGAACTGGACATTCCGGCGCTGAAGTCGCTCTCTTCCGGCAGCCGCGAGGCGCGTAACTTCGTCGAGGAGTTCGTTCTCGCCGACGGGCGGCGGATCTTCCTGCTCGCCGACGGACGGCTCGTCAACATCTCGGCCGCCGAGGGCCATCCGGCGATCGTGATGGACATGAGCTTCGCGAACCAGGCACTCGCGACCGAGTACGCCATCCAGAACGCCTCCTCGCTCGAGCACAAGGTCTATCCCGTGCCGACGGAGATCGACGAGGAGATCGCGCGCCTCAAGCTGGCGACGATGGGCGTCGAGATCGACACGCTCACCGACGAGCAGGCGACCTATCTCGCGTCGTGGAGCGAGGGCACCTGATCCGCGGGCTCGCCGCGCTCCTCGTGATCTCGGCGGTCGTGCCGGTCGCCGCTGCGGCCGGCGCGACCGCCTTTCACTGGTCCATCGTCGCTGAGGGAGCGACGGAGGCGAATGCCGCACCCACGTCCGTCGGCTACCTGGCGGTCACCCGCACGCAGGAAGCGCGATTCGCGGGGCGGTTGTCGAGCCACGACCGCGATGTGCTGCGAGGGGTCGACCTCACGACGACCGGTGTCGTCGCCGTCTTCCTCTACGGAATCCCGTGCGGGAGCAAAGCGCGGGTCGACCAGGTGGCCCGCACCGCGAGCACCCTGAACGTCGAGGTCAGCTACGTGCCGCCGCCTCTCGGCGTCGGCACGTGCGTGCGTGTTTCGACGCCGTATTTCGTGGTGGGTGTCGCGCGCCGTGCCCTCGGGCGCCCTGCTCCGTCGCGAGTCCGCGTCGTCGCCGTTGCTCGAACCTGAGCGGATCCTCAGGCTCGAGGAGGACCGCGTCGTCTTCCTCGACCAGCGCAAGCTGCCGAACGACGTCGTCGAGGTGGAGTGTCGGTCGGCGGCCGCCGTGGCGCAGGCGATCAGGACGATGGTCGTGCGCGGGGCACCCGCGATCGGCATCGCGGCCGCGTACGGGTACGCCCTTGCCGCCGCGCGCGGTGAGGACCTCGTCGACGCCGACGCCGTGTTGCGGGCTGCGCGTCCGACCGCCGTGAACCTGGGATGGGCGCTCGACCGGATGCGGGCCGATCCGTCGCCTGACCACGCGCGGCAGCTCCATGCGGACGAGGTCGATCGCTGCCGCAAGATGTCCGAGCACGCGTCGGCGCTCTTCTCGGCGGGCACGCGCGCGCTCACGCACTGCAACGCAGGCGGGCTCGCGACCGGAGGGTACGGAAGCGCCGTCGGAGCGCTGCTCGCCGCACGTGAGCGTGGCCTGCTCGATCACGTGTGGGTGGACGAGACGCGGCCGCTGTTGCAGGGGGCGCGGCTGACCGCCTGGGAGCTCGAGACGTCCGGGATTCCGTGCGCGGTGATCGCGGACTCCGCGTCCGGGTCGCTGATGGCGGCGGGCGAGGTCGACTGCATCGTCACCGGTGCCGACCGGATCGCAGCGAATGGAGACACGGCGAACAAGATCGGGACGTACACGCTTGCGGTGCTCGCCCGCCACCACCACGTGCCCTTCTTCGTCGTCGCGCCCACCTCGACGATCGACCTCTCGACACCCGACGGAAGCCGGATCCCGATCGAGGAGCGCGACCCGGTCGAGGTAACCGACCGGTTCCCGGCGAGGAACCCGGCCTTCGACGTGACGCCGGCGGGCTTGATCACGGCGATCGTCACAGAGGTCGGCGTTCATCGCGCGCCGTTCGAGCAGACGCTGCCGGGGGTACTTCAGCCGGCGTGAAGGCAGTCGTTCTCGCAGCCGGATACGCGACCCGCCTGCGCCCGCTCACGAACACGTGGGCGAAGGAGCTGTTGCCGGTCGGCGGGAGGCCGATCCTCGACTGGATCGTCGACGCGATCGCGGAGGTCGGGGAGATCGACGAGATCCATGTGGTGACGAACGCGCGCAAGGCGCCCGCGTTCCTCGCCTGGGCTGAGGGCAGGCAGGTGCGCATCCACGACGACGGGACGCTCTCCAACGACGACCGTCTTGGGGCTATCGGAGACCTCGCGTTCGTCGTCGAGCAGTCCGGACTCGACGACGATCTGCTCGTCATCGCCGGCGACAATCTCTTCGACTTCAGCCTTGCCGACCTCGTTGCGTTTTGGCGGATGAAGGAGCACGCGAGCGCGGTCGCGGTCAGGGACGTCGGCACGCTCGAGCTCGCGAAGCAGTACGGAGTTATCGCACTCGACGACGACGATCGAATCGTCGAGTTCGTCGAGAAGCCCGACAAGCCGCGTTCGACGCTCGCTGCGACCGCCACATACGTCTATGCGCGGGAGCACGTCGCCCTCGTGCCTGGATACCTGGCGGCCGGCAATGCCCCGGACCAGCCCGGACGCCTCGTCGACTGGCTGCACTCGCGCGAGCCGGTGTACGGGTGGGTGTTCCACGAGCCGTGGTTCGACATCGGCGACCGGGCGCAGCTGCTCGTGGCCGACAACCACCTGCGCGCGAGACGCGGCCTGCCGCTCCGGACCGCGTACTCGCCGGACGGCTAACCTTTTGCACAGAGTCGGCACAGACATGTGACGTCGCGCCGCGTAGCGTGAAGCGCGTGGCTGTTCGACCTCCTCTTGCCGCGGCGCTGCGTCTCGTGCGGCGCGGCCGCCGATCTCGTCTGCGTGACATGCCGCGGGCGCCTGCGTGCCCTGAAGGAGCCGTGTTGCGCCCTCTGCGGCGCGCCGACGGCCTGGCCCGTTGCCAGGTGCCGAGAGTGCTCGGGACGGCGGCTCGCGTTCGTATCGGCCCGCGCTGCGGTCGGTTACGCGTCACCCGCCCCGGAGCTTCTTCGCGCGTGGAAGGAGCAAGGCCTCCGCCGGGCCGCGGTCCTCGCCGCGGAGCTCGTCGACGCCCACGTCGAGCGGCCGCCGGCAAACCTCATGACGTACATCCCGCCCGACCCTCAGCGTCAGCTGCGCCGAGCCGGGCACCCGGCCGAGGCTCTTGCCCGGGAGCTCGGGCCGCGCTGGAAGCTGGACGTGACGCGACTCCTCGTCCGCTCACGAGCCGTGCCTCGGCAAGCCGGGCTGCCCGTCGGACAGCGAAGGCGCAACGTCCGCGGCGCGTTCGCGGCGGCCGGCGAACCTCCGCCCGACGGCGTGATCCTGGTCGACGACGTGTACACGACGGGCTCGACGGCCTCGGCGGCGGCAGCCACGCTCCGCTCGGCGGGGGCATCGACCGTCTACGTCGTCACGTTCGCTCGCGCCCTCCGCTGATCGACTACGCTCATTTCAGCGAGTTCGACACCTCGGAGGAGGGGACATGCGACTTCAGGTGAAGGGCAAGAACGTCGAGGTCACCCCGTCACTTCAGGCGTATGCCGAGCGAAAGCTGGCGAAGCTCGAGAAGCAGCTCGCCGACCAGACCCAGGTCGAGGTGGAGCTGTCCGAGCAGCGGAATCCATCGATTGCGGCCAGCCACGTCGCCGAAGGGACGATCTACACGAAAGGGCCGACGCTGCGCGCGCGCGAGGCCAGCCCCGACATGAAGGCGTCGATCGACCAGCTCGTCGACAAGCTCGAGCGGCAGGTGAAGAAGTACCGGGAGCGCAGGCGCGTCGAGCCGCGGCGCCACGCGGCGCACAACGGCGAGCAGCCGTAGGTCGGCGGTGTCCCTGTTCGGCCGGCGGAAGCCGCTGCACGAGCGGCTGGCGGAGACGGGCGGGTTGAGCGGGGCGTTCGGCGACGGGAGCCCTGCGCCGGCGGTGCCGGGGCAGCCTGCGCAACCGCCCGGATGGGACGGAGAGCAGCGTGGTGAGGTGGGCATCCACGGCGTCCCGCGTCCCCGTCGCTGGGAGACCGTGATGACGGCCGATGCGCCGCTGCTCCGGGGCGACCTCGTGCACTTCGTCGCGCTGCCCGACGGGACGCTCGTGGTCGACGAGGATGAGCCGGACGACTCGTTGGGGCCGCTCGCAGACGCGATCGAGGCGCGGCTGTCGCCGCCCTATCGCGCCGAGGCGGTGCGCCGCGGCGCGGAACGATGGGCGGTCGCGGCGTCGCGGATCCAGGTCGCCGAGCTGCCCGGGCTCGACGGCGAGGATGCCGAGCTCGTGGCCACTCGGAGCGGCCGTGTGCTGACGGTCGACGGACGGCCCCGGTTCGGCTCCTCGCCTGCCCTCGAGCGCCTGGGCGAGGCCGTGGGCCGCGAATTCGCGGTACGCGCCAAGCGGCTCGACGGGGACGTCTGGGAGGTCGAGGCGAGCCCCCTGTAGCGGTTCGCCGCCGTCTGGGCGCGCCGGAACGACCCGGTACCCTGTCCCCGATGTCTCCGGCGATGGGAACCCTCGACAAGGCACTTCGCTTCGGTGAGGGGCGGCGGCTCAAACGCGTCGGCGAGCAGGCCGCGTACATCACGACGCTGGAGCCGGACTTCCGCAAGCTCAGCGACGCCGAGCTCCTCGCCAAGACGAGCGAGTTCAAGCAGCGACTCGAGAACGGCGAGTCCCTCGAGGAGCTGCTTTTCGAGGCCTTCGCCGCGGTGCGCGAAGCGCGCCTACGCGAGTCCGACCAGCGGATCTTCGACGTGCAGATGATGGGCGGCATCGTCCTGCACGAGGGTGACATCGCCGAGATGAAGACCGGCGAAGGAAAGACCTTCGTGGCGAGCCTGCCGCTGTACCTGAACGCGCTCACCGGCAAGGGCGTCCATCTGGTCACGGTCAACGACTACCTGGCGCAGCGCGACGCGGAGTGGAACCGCGGCGTCTACGAGCGTCTGGGGCTCACCGTTGCCTACATCGAGAACATGATGCCGTTCGAGGAGCGCAAGGCCGCCTACGACGCCGACATCACGTACGGCACGAACTCGGAGTTCGGATTCGACTACCTGCGCGACAACATGGCGATTTCGCTCGAAGGGGCCGTGCAGCGCGGCCACTCGTACGCGATCGTGGACGAGGTCGACTCGATCCTGATCGACGAGGCGCGGACGCCGCTGATCATCTCGGGCGAGCCCACGACCGCGGCGAAGACGTACTACGACTTCGCGCGCATCGTCCGTGGCCTGAGCGGAGTGCAACAGCGAAACGTGAAGCTCGAGGACGAGGTGCTCGCCCAGCAGCACGACTACCTCTACGACGAGAAGCACAAGACCGTCTCTCCGACCGAGTCGGGGATCGAAAAGGTCGAGCGCGCGCTGCGGATCGAGAACCTCTACCACCCGTCGAACGTCCAGCTCGTCAACCACCTGATCCAGTCGCTCAAGGCGGAAGCGCTCTACAAGCGCGACGTCGAGTACGTCGTCCAGGAAGGCGAGGTGAAGATCGTCGACGAGTTCACCGGCCGGATCATGGAGGGCCGCCGGTGGAGCGAGGGGCTGCACCAGGCCGTCGAGGCGAAGGAGGGGGTCGCGATCCAGGAGGAGCACCTGACGCTCGCCACGATCACGCTCCAGAACTACTTCCGCATCTACGACAAGCTCGCCGGCATGACGGGCACCGCGAAGACCGAGGAGAAGGAGTTCGTGGAGATCTACGGCCTCGAGGTCATGGAGATCCCGACCAACGTCCCGGTCGTGCGCGACGACAAGAACGACCTGATCTTCAAGACCAAGGACACGAAGTTCCATGCCGTCGTCGCCGACATCAAGGAGCGGAACACGAAGGGTCAGCCGGTGCTCGTCGGGACGATCGCCGTCGAGACCTCCGAGTACCTCAGCGAGCTCCTGACGCGACAGGGTGTCCCGCACAACGTGCTCAACGCGAAGGAGCACGCGCGAGAGGCCGAGATCATCAAGGACGCCGGGCAGGTCGGCGCCGTCACGATCGCGACGAACATGGCCGGTCGCGGCGTCGACATCAAGCTCGGCGACGGTGTGCTCGAGCTCGGCGGGCTCTATGTCCTCGGCACCGAGCGCCACGAGGCGAGGCGCATCGACAACCAGCTGCGCGGCCGTTCCGGACGCCAGGGCGATCCGGGTGAGACGCGCTTCTACCTCTCCGGCCAGGATGATCTGGTGCGGCTGTTCGCCGGCGACCGGATCCACAACATCATGGAGCGCTTCAAGCTGCCGGACGACCAGCCGATGGAGGCGGGAATCCTCTCCCGTCAGATCGAGAACGCACAGAAGAAGGTCGAAGAGCAGAACTTCGTCGCGCGAAAGAACGTCCTGAAGTACGACGACGTGATGAACACGCAGCGCCAGGTGATCTACGAGCAGAGGCGGCGTGTGCTCGAGGGCGAAGACCTCTCGGACGTCATCCGCGACGAGTGGCTGGGCGAGGTCATGTCGAACGTCGTCCGCGCGTACACGTTCGATGAGGCGCAGAGCGAGTGGGATCTCGACGGGCTCGTCTCGGCGATGGACAGCGTGTACGGCACCGGCGTGTCGGCCGACGAGCTGCGCGGCCTCGACCGGGACGCGATCGAGCAGGAGTTCCTCGACGACGCGCTCGACGCGTACCGCGAGCGCGAGGAGGACCTCGAGAAGATCCAGCCGGGGCTGATGCGCGACCTCGAGCGGTTCATCGTCCTGCAGACGGTCGACGTCCGCTGGCGCGAGCATCTCGAGAACATGGACTACCTCCGCGAAGGCATCCACCTCCGCGGCATGGCGCAGAAGGACCCGCTCGTCGAGTACCGCAACGAGGGGCACACGATGTTCGTCGACCTGAACGGCGCCATTCACGAGGAGGTCGTGACGCTGCTGTTCCACGCCGAGGTGAGTGCGGAGGAGGGCCAGCTCGAGCAGCAGCCCGGCCCGAACGGCGACGGAGCGATGAGCTACGAGCACACGTCTCTCTCCGGCGCCGATGCGATCCTGGCGGCGGGCGGCTCGGCCGTGGCGACCGCGGCGGTCGCCGGCGGAGGCGCGGTGTCGACGCCGGTGGCGCCGCGACCGGTCGTGAAGAGCGACCTCGAGAACATCGGCCGCAACGACCCCTGCTGGTGCGGCTCCGGCAAGAAGTTCAAGAAGTGCCACGGCGCATAGAGGTTGAGTGAGAGCCTCTTAGCGCCGCCCGACCCGCCGCTCACCGAGAACGGCATCCGGTTGGAGCCGCTCACCCGGCGCGACGTCGCCGCCTCGTTTCAGATGGCGCAGGACGAGGACGTGAAGCGCTTCACGTTCCTGCCCTCCGACGCGGACGAGGAGTGGATCGGCGGCTGGATCGCCCGGTACGAGGGCGGGTGGGAGGAGGGCTCCCGGGCGGGCTTCTCTATCCGCGCCGACGATGACGGGCAGCGCTTTCTCGGGTTCGCCGCGCTCGTGCGCGTCGACCTGAACGGTCGCGAAGGCGAGATCGGGTATGTCGTGACGCCTGCCGCGCGCGGCCGGGGCGCCGCGACGACGGCCGTCTCGCTGCTGACCGGCTGGGCGTTCGGCGCGCTCGGCCTCGAACGGCTGGAGCTCCGGATCGACGCGTCGAACGCCGCCTCCGTCCGGGTCGCGGAACGGGCCGGGTACCGTCTGGACGGTGTACTGCGGTCGCTCTACTTCAAAGAAGGCCGGCGCGTCGACACGGGCGTCTGGTCGCGGCTCCGCGGCGACCCGGTGCCGGGTCAGTAGTTCCCCCGTTTCGGCGGCCACCCGGAACGGTAGGGTGCCCGTGTGAGCACGGCTGACCGCCGTTTGCTCGCCCGGGAGGCGGCGATCTCGACCGCCCTCGCAGCGTCACTCGCCGCGCTCCTCCTGTGGGCGATGCCGCCTGGTGTGGACTGGGCCGCTCACGCGTACCAGGTGCGATTCATGCTCGAGCACGGTTTCGCGATCTGGAACAACTTCTGGTACGCGGGCCGCTACTCGTTCGTCACCTACAGCCTCATCTACTACCCGCTCGCCGCGCTCCTCGGGATCCGTGTTCTGGCGCTCGCGTCGATCGCGACCGCGGCGTTCGCGTTCACGCTCGTCGTGCTCCGCCAATGGGGACCGACGGCGAAGCCGGCCAGCCGGACATTCGCCGTTCTCTGGGTCGGGATCGTCGCCTCTGCGGCCTTCCCGTTCGCGCTCGCCATCGCCTTCGCGCTCCTAGCGATCAGGGCACTGCAGGAGCAACGGCAACGCGCGTTCGCGGTGTGCGCGATCCTGACGCTCGCGGCGAGCCCGCTCGCGTTCCTGCTCCTGGCCGTCGCCGCGACCGGCGCACTGCTCTCGCGACGCAGCCTGCGGCACATCGGCATACCCGTCGCGGTGATCGCCGCGGCCGGCGGCTTCGAGCTCCTCCTCTACCGCCTCTTCGGGGACGGCGGCAGGTTCCCGTTCAACGTCCAGCAGTTCGTGCCGGCGCTGATCTTCTGCGCCCTCGGCCTCGTGGTGACGCGCGGGATCCCGGCGGCCAGGCCGCTGTTCGGCCTGTTCCTCGTCTACCTGGGAGCGGTGATCCTCACGTACGTGGTGCCGTCCGAGATCGGCTCGAACATCGACCGGATCCGCTACGTCGCGCTTCCGCTCGCGCTGGTCGCCTGCGCGCTGCGGTCCTGGCGGCCGTTGTGGCTCGTCGTGCCGGTGATCGCCCTGGCCGGGATCTGGAACACGACGCAGATCGCGTCGTCGTTCGCGACCTCCACGGGGGACTCCGAGAGCTCGATCGGCTACTGGCAGCCCGCGCTGAACTACCTGAAGCTCCACCTGAGCCCATCGTTCCGCGTCGAGGCCGTGGACACCGTCGAGCACTGGCCGGCCGCGTATCTGCCGGATGCCGGTATCCCGATCGTCCGTGGCTGGTTCCGGCAGAGCGACTTCCCTCAGAACGAGTTGCTGTACGACCACTCGCTGCGTCCCAGCACATACGACCGTTGGCTGCGCTCGGAGGGCGTCCGCTACGTCGTCCTCTCCGACGCGAAGCCCGACTACAGCGCGCAGCTCGAGGCAAGGCTCGTGCGCGGCAAGAACTCGGGCCTCGTCGAGGTCTTCCGTTCGAAGCACGTCGCCGTCTACGAGCTGCCTCACGCGACTCCGATCGTGACGGGACCTGCACCGGCGAGCATCGCCTGGCTCTTCCCGACGCGCGCGGTGCTCGACGTCGACGCCCCCGGTACCTATCGCGTCGCCTTCAGGTGGAACCCCTACTGGCACGCGTCGACGGGCTGTGTCGCGAAAGGCAAGGATGGGATGCTTCGGCTCACCACGCCGCGGGCGGGTCTCATCGATCTCGCGACGACGATGAGCTCCCACCGGCTGCTCGACGCGCTCGCCGGCATCACACCCGACGGCTCGTGCAGGTCGTAGCGATACCATCGCGTACATGCCGGAGATCGACGTCCCGCTGACCGAGCAGCTCGACGAGCTCGGGGCCCAGCTCGACTGGGTCCGTGAGTACCTTTGACCCGGACGTCCTCGAACGTCGTCTTGCAGAGCTCGAAGAGGAGCTGAGCACTCCCGGGTTCTGGGACGACCAGGCCCGCGCCGCCAGGGTCTCCGCCGAGCACGCCCGGGTGTCGCGGCGGCTCGAAAACTACCGCACGTTGCGGCGCGAGTACGACGACGCGCGTGAGCTCGCGCAGATGGACGCCGGCGAGATGGAAGCCGAGATCGCCGCGACGCTGCAGCCGTTGCGGGCCGAGCTCGAGCGTCTCCAGGAGGCCGCTCTCTTCGACGGCGAGTATGACGCCGGCGACGCAGTCGTGACCTTGCAGTCCGGTACCGGCGGCACGGATGCGCAGGACTGGACCGAGATGACGCTGCGGATGTACGAGCGCTGGGCGGCGCAGCGGGGCTTCACCTTCGAGCTCCTGGAGGCAAGCCCGGGCGAAGAAGCAGGCCTCAAATCGGCGACGTTCACCGTCTCCGGCGAGAACGCGTACGGCATCTTGAAGGCGGAACGGGGGAAGCATCGCCTGGTGCGCCTCAGCCCGTTCGACCAGGCACACCGCCGGCACACGGCGTTCGCGACGGTGATCGTCGCGCCGCTCCTGCCGGACGACACGGACGTGGAGATCGACGAGGCCGACTTGAAGATCGACACGTACCGCGCGCAAGGCGCCGGCGGACAGCACGTCAACAAGACCGACAGCGCCGTGCGGATCACACACCTGCCGACCGGGATCGTCGTCGCGATCCAGAACGAACGGTCCCAGTCGGCGAACAAGCAGACCGCCATGCGGGTGCTGAAGGCACGGCTCGTCGAACGGATGGAAGAGGAGCGGGAGGCGCTGCTGGCGAAAGAGCGGGGTGGTGCGGCCGACACCGGCTTCGGCGGCGAGTCGATCCGCTCCTACGTCCTCCACCCCTACCAGCTGGTCAAGGATGCGCGAACCGGATACGAGACAGGGAACACGCAGGCGGTGCTCGACGGCGACCTCGACCCGTTCATCCGCGAGTACCTTCTCGCCAGAGCGGCCGGAAAGGTCGTCTAGACAGTGAGCTACACTTGGGCGCACCGTTGCACCGGGGCGTCCATGCGTCAGGGCGCTCGAGGAACCCGTGCTGGAGCCTGACCTCACCACGACACCATCGGCAGCCGTCGTCGATGCGCCCGCGGAAGCATCGCGGCCGAGTGCCGCGTCGATGATCGTCTTCGACGCGGTGACCAAGGTGTACGAGCCGGACGTCAGCGCGCTTCAGGACGTCACCTTCCACATCGACAAGGGCGAGTTCGTCTTCGTCGTCGGCGCATCGGGCTCGGGGAAGTCGACGCTCGTTCGCCTGCTGCTGAAGGAGCTCGAACCGACGAACGGGAAGATCGTCGTCGGCGGCCGCGAGCTGTCGCGCCTGAAGCATTCGAAAGTCCCGATGCTGCGCCGCAACATCGGCTGCGTCTTCCAGGACTTCAAGCTGCTCCCGAACCGCACGGCCGCGGAGAACGTCGCGTATGCCCTCAAGGTGCAGGGTCAGAGCAACTCGTCGATCCGGCGCAAGGTGCCGGAGGTGCTCGCGATGGTCGGGCTCTCGCACAAGATGAGCTCGCTGCCCGACGAGCTCTCAGGCGGGGAGCAGCAGCGCGTCTCCATCGCGCGCGCGTTCGTCAACCACCCGCCGCTGCTCGTCTGCGACGAGCCGACCGGGAATCTCGATCCCGACACCTCCGTCGGGATCATGCAGCTCCTCTATCGCATCAACCGCGCCGGCACGACGATCCTGATGGTCACGCACGACCGCGAGATGGTCGACAAGATGCGCAAGCGCGTGATCCAGCTCGAGGACGGGCGGCTTGCCCGCGACGAAAGGCGCGGAGGATACGAGTGAGCGGCCGCTTCAGGCTGCTCGTATCCGAAGCGTGGCGCTCGCTCGGCGCCAACATCTCGACCACGGTCGCGGCGACTCTGACCGTTCTGATCGGGATGTTCCTGCTCGGACTCTTCATCGCGCTCGGCACGTGGACGCTCTCGTGGTCGAATCACGTGAAGAACGAGCTCATCGTGAAGGTGAACTTCAAGCAGCACGCGACGCCCGCTCAGGAGAGCTCGGTGGCCCGCATGCTGAACCAGAGCCCGCTCGTGAAGCCCGGCGGCGTCACCTTCGTCTCGAAGGCAGAGGGCTTCGCGTACATGAAGAAGCACTTCCCGCAGCTCGCCGAGAACGTGCCCTCGAACCCACTCGGAGATCGTCTGGACGTGACGCCGGTGAAGGCGGAGGACGTCGACAAGCTCTTCCAGAGCATCGTCACGCCGACGAAGCCGCCGGGTGTCGACACCGTGACCGACGGCAAGCAGATCTCGCATCGGATCCTGCAGGTGGCGCACGCGATCGAAATCGTGTTCACGGTCGCGACGCTGATCCTGATCGTCGCGTCGGTGCTGCTCATCTCGAACACGATCCGGCTCTCGATCTTCTCGCGGCGGCGTGAGATCGAGGTGATGAAGCTCGTCGGTGCGACCAACTGGTTCGTGCGCGGCCCCTTCATGCTCGAGGGCCTGTTCACGGGGCTCCTCGGGGCGCTGATGGCGATCTTCCTGCTGGTGATCGGCAAGTCGGTCGCGCTGCCTGCGATCCTCGGCCACGTCCTGTCGAGCGACCCGGACGTGCACGCGCTCGCATTTCCGTTGACGGCCGTGATCCTCGTGGGGATGGGGCTGGTGCTCGGGGCGCTCGGGTCGGGCGTCACGATCCGCCGCTTCCTGCAGATCTGAGCCTAGGGCACCCGTCCCTGATCGTCGAGATCGGCCGCCGCGGACGGCTGCTGACCGGCGAGCAGTACTTCACCCCCGGCGTACCCCTCGTGCTCGAGACGAAGGGCGCCGGCGGCCTCGCACCGGGCGATCTCGCCGTCGTGCGGCCCGGCCGGGGCCGGGCGCGGGTCGAACGGTCGCTCGGCCCGGCGTCGCAGATCGAGAACGTCCTCGAGGCGCTGCTCGTCGAGCGCGGTGCGCGCCAGGCGTTCGAGCCGCATGATCCTCCGGAGCCCGATCCGGCGGACCGCGTCGACCTGCGGGATCTCGTCACCTACACCGTCGACCCGGAGACCGCGAAGGACTTCGACGATGCGCTCTCGTTCCGGCGCGAGGGCGACGGGATCCGTGCCTGGGTGCACATCGCAGACGTCTCGTACTTCGTCGGCGCCGGCACGCCCCTGGACCACGGCGCAGCCCATCGCGCGTTCTCGACCTACGTCCCCGGTGCGGTCGCGCCGATGCTGCCTCACGAGCTCGCCGACGATCTCTGCTCGCTCCGGCCGTACCAGGACCGTCTCTGTGTGACGGTCGAGATCCCCCCGGCGGGTGAGCCGCGCTTCTTCCGCTCTGTGATCCGCTCCGATGCGAGGCTGACCTACGGGGAGGCCGAGCGGCGTCAGGCACCGCCGGCGGTGCTCGAGTCGCTCGCGCTGAACGATCTCCTGGCGCAAGACCTGCGTCGGCAGCGCTTCGCCCGCGGTGCGCTGCAGGTCGATACACCGGAGGCCGGCTTCCGGTTCGACGGGGAGGGGGGCGTCGCCGACGCGTGGCTCGAGGGCGAGCCGCACGCGCACATGCTCGTCGAGGAGCTGATGGTGCTCGCGAACGAGCAGGTCGGCCGGTTCCTCTCGTCGCGGCGGCGAGACGCGTTGTACCGGGTGCACGAGCGGCCGGATCCGCAAGCGATCCTCCACCTGGTGGAGAAGCTCGCCGATCTCTCGGTGCCGACGCCGCCGGTGCCGGAGCGGCTGTCGCCGGAGGCTGCCGCGACGCTGGCGGGCGCGATCTCGACGCGCGTCGCCGAGTACACGGCGCAGTCGGGGCGCGGGCGCGAGGCATTCCCGGCGCTCGTCCTGCGCGCACTCAAGCAGGCGCGCTACGACCCCAGAAACCTCGGCCACTCGGGGCTGGCGAGCCCGGCCTACTGTCACTTCACGTCGCCGATCCGCCGGTACCCGGACCTCGTGGTGCACCGGGCGCTGCTTCTGGAGCTCGGGCTCGCGGACGACCCCGTCCCGGCGGACCTGCAGGAGCTCGCCGACCGCGTCTCCGAGCGCGAGCGTGAGGCGGCGCAGATCGAGTACCTCGCCGACGCACTCTGTCTCGCATGGCTGCTCGAGCGCCGCTTGTTCGAGCTCGGCTGGGAGCACGTGTGGACCGGTGAGATCATCGGGCTGATCGGCTCGGGCCTCTTCGCCCGCTTCGGTGAGGTGTTCGAAGGGTTTCTGCCCGCGCGTCGGCTGCACGGCGAGTTCTTCGAGCTGAACGGCCTCGGCACCGCCCTCGTCGGACGGACGACGGGCCGCACGTACCGGCTCGGCGACGCGATCGATGTGCGTGTCGAGTCGATCGCGAAGAACGAGGGAAAGGTCGAGCTCGCGTTGCCGATCCGCTAGACGAGCCGGCGCTGCTGCGCCCAGCGCGACAACTCGTGCCGCGACGACAGCTGCAGCTTCCGCAGCACGCTGGAGACGTGAGCCTCGACGGTCTTCACGGAGAGGTGTAGCCGTGCGGCGATCTCCTTGTATCGGTAGCCGCGAGCGATCAGTTGCAGAACCTCGCGCTCCCGGGCCGTCAGCTCGTCGAGCTCGACATCGCCGCCGACCTGCTCGCCCGCCCGGAATGCGTCGAGCACGAAGCCCGCGAGACGCGGGGAGAAGACGGCATCGCCTTCGGCGACGCGCTCGATCGCGTCGGCAAGCTCGGCGCTGGAGATCGTCTTCGTGACGTACCCACGCGCGCCCGCGCGAATGACGCCGATGACGTCCTCTGCAGCGTCCGACACGGACAGCGCCAGGAATTTCACCGCGGGACGCTCCGGCGCGACGCCCGCGATCACACCCTCGCCGCCGCCGTCAGGGAGGTGGACGTCGAGCAGGACGACGTCCGGGTCGAGCTCGCGGATCAACGGCACGGCGTCGGCGACCGAGCCGGCCTCGCCGACCACGTCGACGGCGGCGGCAAGCTCCCCGCGTACGCCCGCGCGGAACAGCTCGTGGTCGTCGACGAGTACGACGCGGCGCTTCACGGCTTGCTCCTCGGCAGCACGAGCTCGACCTCGGTTCCCCGGCCCGGGGCGGTGGCGATCGTCGCGGTGCCGCCTGCGCGCCGAAGCCGTCCCTCGATCGAATCCGCGATGCCACGCCGATCTGCGCCGACGGCGCTGCGGTCGAAACCGCTGCCGCGGTCGCGTACGAAGACGGCGACGGAGTCCGGCCCGGCTTCTGCATAGACGGCGATCTCGGCGGCGCCCGAGAACTTCGCGGCGTTCGTCATCGCCTCGCGCGCGGCGAGCACGAGTTGGCGGGTGCGGTCGTCGAGCGGCGCGTCGCCCGAGCTTGCGAGCTCGATCCGGATGCCGTGCAGCTCCTCGATGTCTGCGGCGGCATCCGCGAGCGCGGCGACGAGGCTGGCGGCATCGGCGACGCCGCTGCCGTATAACCACCGGCGCAGCTCCCGCTCCTGGCGGCGGGCGAGTGACGCAACACGTGTCGGCTCGGCAGCGTGCCGCTGCACGAGCGCAAGCGTCTGGAGGACGGAATCGTGGATCTGCGCGGCGACGTCTGCCCGCTCCTGCAGGCGGATGCGCTCGGCTCGCTCGGCAGTGAGTCGGAAGAGCCACGGGCCGATGACGAGTACGAGCGCCCCAAGCACCGCACCCGGCGCGACGAACGAGCCGCGCGCGCCGCTGTGCCCGAGGAAGATGACCGCTCCGGCGATCAACAGCGCGACTCCGAGTACCGGCAGCGAGCCGCCGGGGCGCAGCGAGCCGCCGCGCAGGAGCACGACGGCGAGTCCCGCGACCAGCAGGCTGGCGCCGAGTGCGTACGCGCCGGAGAGCCCGAGGGCGATGAACAGGGCCGCCCCGGCGCAGGAGAGCAGAAAGGCCGATACCCAGACCCGGCGACCGCCGGAGTAGACCCAGAGCGCGAGATAGACCCCGATGCCGGCCCCGCCGGCGAGCGCGAGGATCGCGAAGACGAGGCGGACGAGCGTCGCGTCGACCGCGAGGCGGGCGGCGATCCCGCCGCACACGCCCGCGACGACGCGATCACGCCCGCTTCGCTCGAAGTACAGCGCCGACATGTGCCCTAGGACGCGCGGTAGATCTCGACATGTCCGAGGCCGACCCGCGCGTCAATGGTCACGCCTCCGGCCGAGCCCGTGTCGAGGGAGGCGTTGCGGCCCGAGTCACGGTTGCCCAGGACCGACACGTCGCCGACCTTCGCATGTGCATCCACCTGGACAGGGACGCCGTGAGGGACGACGACACGCAGCTCGCCGACGCCCACTCGTGCCTTCACGTGCAGCGACTTCAGACCGGAGGTGATCCCCGAGAGGTCGAGGTTGAGGCGACCGACGCCGAGCTTGTACGACGGCGCCACCGAGGCGGCGGTTACCGGCGTGTAGCTCCGGTCGCCGACCCCGTCACCGAGGCTGACGTTGAACCACGCGAACGCCAGCACGATCGCGGCGACGACGGCCGCGACGGCTGTGACGACCAGGACGATCAGCGCCTTGACGATGCGACCGACCCGGCGCTCGCTGCGGCTGATCCAGAGGATCGCCAGCCCGATGACGAGCAGGAGAATCCAGCCGGCATTTGCCGTCGGCCAGAGCGCGGCCCGGGCGAGCAGGATCGCGAGGGCGATCGCAGCCACCGCCAGGCCGACGAGCGGCCACGGCCGCTCGCGCCGTTCTGCGAGCACCTGCTCGGCCAGGGACCGCTCCTTCCCCTCCGCCGGCATTACGAGCAGGGCGGCGAGGTAGACGAGGATTCCGGCTCCGCCGAGCAGCGTGAGCACGACGAAGCCGATGCGGAAGAAGTTCGGGTTCAGCTCGAAGTACCTGCCGAGCCCGCCGGCAACGCCGGCGAGGATCCGGTCGGAGCTGCGCTCGAGCCGCCGAACCGTGGGTGTATGGGTGATGTGTTCGCTCATGCCTCGAGGATGCCGACGACCGACCCGCGCCACCATCCGGAATGTCCCTGGTCCGACCCTCCCCCGCAACCCCGGTACCCTCGTCGCGTGGCCAGGGAGGGTGGAGAGAAGACGATTGCCGAGAACCGGCGAGCCCGGTTCGACTACCAGCTGCTCGAGCGGGTCGAGGCCGGCCTGGTGCTGAGCGGCACCGAGGTGAAGTCGCTCCGCCAGGGGCGGGCGACGCTCGCGCAGGCGTGGGCGGAGGTCCGTGACGGCGAGGTGTGGCTCCACGGCGCCGAGATCGCCGTCTACGACCAGGGGAATCGCACGAATCACGAGCCCACCCGGCCGCGGAAGCTTCTCCTCCACCGGCGCGAGATCGACTCTCTGTACGGGATGGTGCGGGAGAAGGGCCTCACGCTCGTGCCGACCCGGCTGTACTTCAAGGACGGCCGCGTGAAGGTCGAGCTCGCCGTCGCCCGCGGGAAGGAGCAACGCGACAAGCGGCGCGATCTCGCGGAGCGCGATGCACAGCGCCAGATCGAGCGCGCCCTCAAGTCGCGCCGGTAGCGGCCTCCTCGAACCGCGTCTACGATGGCCGCAGGTGGGGGTCGAGGAGAGGGGAAGCGTGATGGCAGGTAGAGGTTTGGCGGCCGCGGTCGCGGCTGTCGTCGTGATGCTGGGGGCTGCTTCGGCGACGGCGGCGCCGCCCGTGGGGACGCCGGACGTCTCGACGATGACGCTGCAGGCGGCCGACTTCCCGGGTGCGAAGGCGACCGGCCAGTTGATCGAGAACACTGCGCTCTACCAGGCGTACGAGCGCGTGATTCAGCTCAAGTCGCCCTACGGCTCTTCGCATTACGTCGAGCTGGAAAGCATCGCGATCCTCGCGCCGGACACGGCCAGCGCCGCCCAGGGCTACGCCCAGCTCGGCCATACGTTTTCCTCGAAGGCCGGGCGCCTCAAGCTGGTCAAGCAGTTCGAGAAGGGCACGAACGTCAGCTTCAAGTCGACTCAGCTCGTGAAGCCGCGGGCCCTCGGCGTGAGCGACTCGTCGATGGAGATCGGCTTCGTCGCAAAGGTCGACGGTCGCAGCCTCGACGTGTCCGTCAGCCTGCTCCGGCTCGACCGTGTCGTCGTCGAGGACGCCGCGCTCGGTACCGGGAAGGCGGTCGCGAAGGCGGACGGCATCGCGCTGACGAGGCTCGCGGCGTCGCACACCGCGGCGGCGCTCGTGCCGATCGACGTCTCCGCGCCGGCGATCATCGGGACTGCGGCGCAGGGGCAGACGCTCACCGCGTCGACAGGCGGGTGGGGCGACGCCCCGACCGGCTACGCGTATCAGTGGCAGCGCTGCGATGCCACCGGCACCACGTGCAGCGACGTCGTCGGCGCCACCACGTCGTCGTACCCGGTCACCGCCGCCGACGCAGGCGCGACGTTGCGCGTCAACGTGACGGCGAGCAACAGATTCGGCTCGGTGGCGGCGTCGAGCGTCGCTACAGGCATCGTTTCGTAGCCAAGCTACAATGCGGGCCAACGACATACGGGGGCGCCATGGCTTCGACGTGGTCGGTTCTCCGGATGAGCTGCAAGCCGAGGTCTCCGGTCGGCCTCGTAAAACAACCGGAAACCAATGCAAGTGCGGAAGACAATCTCGCACTCGCCGCCTAGTCCAGAGGACTAGACAGCGTGTCGCCTCGGGCGCGCCCGCCACCCGGGGACGGCATCAACGAGCGGGCTCGGCGCCGAGGGAAAGCCACTCGCCGGAGGCGCGACATTCAAGGAGGGCTAGCTCGTCGGTAGGTCGGTCGCGTACCGGCCGCCGAGCGAAATCCAATCGCGACCTAAGCTTGTAGACGCTCTCCCCGGTGCGATCGCGGACGCGGGTTCGATTCCCGCCGCCTCCATAACTGACATTGCGCACACCGACGCGGGCGAGTTGACCGTGTCCATTTCGGGCATCTGGCCGAGTCGGAAGCCGGTCGGTACGCTCGAAAACGGGTATTCGTGCCAACGATCAGCGCCTTCTATGGCATCGTGATCAGGATGTTCGTCAAGGACCACCCGCCTCCGCACTTCCACGCCCTGTACGGAGAGCACCGTGCACGCGTCGCAATCGCATCCGGCGAAGTGCTGGACGGCGAACTTCCGCCACGAGCAGCCCGACTCGTGCGGGAATGGGCGGTGCTGCACCGGGACGAACTGGAGGCCAACTGGGCTCTTGCCGAGCGCATGGAGCCGGTGCGACCGATCGATCCGCTCCCGTGATCGCTCCGACGGTCAAGACCGCCGTTCCTCTCGATCCGTACGTGGTCCGTGTCCTCTTCGCCGACGGCGAGGTGCGCGACGTCGACATCGAGCCGCTCCTGGGCGGGCCGGTCTTCGCCGCGCTTCGTGACCCGGCCATGTTCGCGCAGGTCCAGGTAGACGAGTTCGAAGAGACGGTGGTGTGGCCGAACGGCGCAGACCTCGACCCCGACGTCCTCTACGGAACGGCCGAGCCTGCCACCGGGCCAGCCCCGCGCGTCAGCATCCCGAACCGCGCCTGACATCGCGAGTTTGGTGGGGGTCGATCGCCGGCGCGGCCATCGAGAGTTGGTTTGCGCAATGTCTGGTTCCACCCACTGAACTTGGATCAAGTGGAACCGTCCGCACCATCCGCTGTCCTTACTTACCACGAGATGTAAGGAGGACAGAGTGGACGTGACGGCACAGCTGTCATCGAAAGGGCAATTGACGGTGCCGAAGGCGGTCCGTGACGCCCTCGGTCTCAGCGAAGGCGATCAGGTCGTCTTCCGCGTCGAAGGGAAGCGGGCCGTTCTCGCCCGGACGCCGAGCCTGCTCGACCTCGCCGGCAGCGTGCCCGTACCCGCGCAGAAGCGCGGCACCCCCTGGCCGGAAATCAGACGCCAGACACGGGCGGCCCGCGCGACGCGCGCTTGAGCGCATTTCTCGACACGAACGTTCTGATCCGGCACCTGACGGGAGACCCGCCGGCTCGGGCACGTCGGGCGACCGCCTTTCTCGAACGAGCGGATGAGCTGCTCGTACCCGACCTGATCGTCGCCGAAGTCGTCTACGTCCTCGAATCCTTCTACGAAGTCAAGCCGAAGCGTGTCGCGGAGCTCGTTCGCGCGGTGATCGCGTTCCCCGCAATCGTCGTGGTCGACGAACCGATGCTTCTACGCGCGCTCGAGGTCTGCGAAGTCGAGCGGCTCGACTTCGCAGAGGCATACCTCGTCGCAAGCGCGGAGGCCAGTGGCGTCGAGTTGATCGCGTCGTTCGACCGCTCGATCAACCGGGTCACGACGATTCAGCCCATCGAACCGTCCTGCGAGGTTCAGCCGACGCCGAAGGGCTCGGCTTCAACAAGCAGACGGCTTGCGTACCGACGAGTTCCGTCCATAGCGCAAACCGCGATTGGTCTTCCCGGATCAGCTATTCGCGCCAGTAAACCGCCGGCTCGTCGTGGATGAACTCCAACCGACGTCCGTCCGGGTCGCTGAGATAGAACCCTCTGGAGGAGGGGCTATGTGCGATCGGGCCGCGAATCTCGCAGCCGAGTCGCCGAGCTCGCCCGAGCACGTCCTCGAAGCCCGACGAGTCGACGTCGAAGGCGATCTCGTCTGGATCGGCAGCAACCGTGGGCGTGGACGGGGCCCCCGTCAGTTCGAGGTAGAAGCGGCGTAGCCCATCGGGGTCGGTCGTTCGAAAGGCGAGATGGTTGACACCGAGCACGCCCATAGCCGGGACTCTACGTGCCGGTCGACGCTCAGCGTCTCACCACGGACGATCGGCGGGCTTGCGCACTGTCTGGTTCCAACCATTCAAGCCTTTGCAGCGCAGCTGCGACATCCGATTCAAGCGTCGCCCAAGTAGGCGGCGCTTGCGCGACTTCGACCCTGAAGACGCACTCGTCGAGTCCCGGCTGGAGCTCGCGGAAGCGCGTCGAGGGCATCGGGCGCAAGCGGAACCGGTTGCCAGTTCGCTCCCTTGCGGAATCGCGGGCGAGACGGCTGGGAGGACTCCGACCGGTCAGCGTCCAATCAACGCTCGACAGGCTCTCCAGGCAAGGGGGCACGAGGATGTTGGTTCGTAGGTGGTGGTATCTGACGGTGCTTGCCGCTGCGGTCGTCGTTGCGGTGTCGTTCTTGCTTGGGTCGGCATCTGCGTCGGCGCACAAGCCGGCGCCGCCGGTGCAGGCCCCGACGAAAGGGAAAGCACCGGCGAGGGTGCGCGGGGCGAGCACGTTTGCGTGCGGTATGACCGTCACGGGCAACTTCACCCTGACCTCGGATGAGAGTTGTCCTGGGAGCACAGCCATCTTCATCGAGGCGAACGGCGTCACGGTCAACCTCAACGGTCACACCCTTACCGGCGACCAGTCGCCAAGCAACTATGGAGTCGAAGCCGACTTCAACAACGATGTGGTTACGAACGGCTCGATCCTCAACTTCGACTATGGCGTGACTATGTTCGGCAACGGCGACAAAGCGACCAGCCTTCAGGTCTACGACGACGCGTCGGGCGGGATCTACGCCGACGGAGCCGGCGCCGTGGTCTCAAGCAACTACGTTCTTGTCAATCCGCTCGGCGTGTGGCTTGACGGAGGGGCCAACGATCAGTTGACCAACAATTGGGTCGAAGGGAGCACCAACAACGGAATCTGGGTGGATAACCAGACGAACATGGTGATCTCGGGCAATAGGGCCCTCAGTACGACCGGCGTCGGCCAAGGCATCGTCACCGAGAACAACACCGGCCAGATCACCGGGAACGTCGCGAACGGCAACGCGTCCGAGGGCATCTACCTCGACAACCTCGGAACAGGCGTCAAGCCCGCGGTCACATTCACCGGCAACCGCGCCGCCTTCAACACCGACTACGGAGTGCAAAGCGTCCCCGGCGGCGCAGTGGACGGCGGCAACAACGTCGTCCAGGACAACGGCAACGCCGCCCAATGCCTGAACATCGTCTGCCACGAAGTAGACAACTGACGAAGCGAGGACACACCTGTAGGGCGCGGCGCCCGTACCGCGCCCAGACTGCTCGATCAGAGCACGACGCCGGGAGAAGTCGCCGCCTGGTGCCCTCCGCCTGGCCGTCTCCGCGAGCGCGACCACCGCGCGTTTGAAGAGGGCTTGACTGTCTGCTCGGTCTCGCCCTAAATGTGATTTGGGAGTGATGGGTCGGTCGGTTCTGGTCGCAATGTTCCTTGCCGCCGCCTGCGTTGTCGGCGGAGCCGCGGCTGGCGGCAATGCGAGGCCGGTGATCGGGCCGCCCTCCGCGTCTCCGTCGCAGCCACGGCCCGGCTCCCGCTTCAGTGTCTCGTTCCGCGTCAGGCACGCCCGGTCGGTCGTGTTCTCGGACACCGTCGGTGGCGCTCGCCTGCATCACGTCGACTCGTTCCGCGCCGGGATCGCGCGGACGACTGTTGTCGTGCCGGCCGCGGCGACGGGCTCTGTTGCGGTCAAGGTGACGGCCCGTTGGGGTGCCGCGACCAGTATCCGGCGGGCGTCGTTTGCGGTGCGGGTTGCGGAGCTGCCTTCACTTTCGGTCGAGGACGGTTCCGCGACCCAAGGGACCGGCGGGACGACGCCGATGGTGTTCCAAGTCATGTTGTCTGCGGCCTCGAGCAGGGTCGTGTCTGTCGGTTACGAGACGAGCGATGGGACGGCGACCGCGCCCGCTGACTACGTCGCTACCAGTGGGACGCTCACGTTCAGCCCGGGCGAGACGGCGAAGACGATCACCGTGCCGATCGTAGGTAGTCAGTCGATCGAGCCGAACAAGCAGTTCTCGCTCAACCTTCTGAACCCCGTCAACGCCACGCTTCTGAGCGACACCGCCACCGGGAACATCGAAACTTATACGGCGCCGAACGCAGGCTCCTGGCAGGGTGCGACGCAGGAAGGGAACTACGTGTACTTCACCGTCACCCCGACGGCCACGATCACCCAGTTCAGAACGAACAGCCTGACCGAGACTTGCAACGGCGATCTGGACTTGTCGGGGGGCGTGAGCTGGGGCGCACAAGAGTGGTCGATTGCCGGCGACGGCTCGGTCACCGCCGGGTACAGCGGGGCCGGGCCGCCCTCCTCGAACGGTATCGACTACACCGCCGAGACCTGGAAACTCACCGCCACGTTCACCACGACCACTATCAGCGGGACACTTTCGCTCGCCGACGACATCACCTACCAGGGGAGCAGCTACAGCTGCTCCGGGACGGTGACGTTCACCGCCAACTTCCAAGGCTAGTCCGCCTTCAATCGAGGTCGAGTGGACGCTGCGCACCAGGCGAGCCGGCGGTCGTCCCGACTCGAGTAACTCGGCACCGCTCGCGACCGCCACCGCGTGCAGCAGCGTCTGGTTCCGCCCAGTTGCTCAGCTGGGAGGTGAAGGCGGGAGCGACGAAAACAGCTGATCGACGCCTGCCCTCGTGCCGGAAACGTGGGAGGACTCGTCCCCCGACAAGGGGATCTGTTCCCCGGGCCGTAAATCATCGGATGGTGAGGCCGATAAGAACTGCCGTGGTCGCCACCCCGATCGAGGTCGTCTCCCAAGATTCGGGGATATCGAAGGCCGGCAAGCTGCCGGCCTGGATCGATCTGCACATGTGGACCACCGGGTGAGAGCCGCACGTTCCGGCGCGTGGTGGGTCGCCTACGGCGTCGTCGGCCTCGCGATCGGTACGACGTCTGCAGTCTCGGGCGCGACGTTCACGGGGTCGCGGGCGGCCTTCGGTGTCCTCGGCGCGTCGGGTGTGCTCGCCGTGCTCACCGTCCCCCGCGGATCGAGGACGCGAGCTGCCTGGGCGTTCGTGGCGGCCGGCCAATTGGGAGTCGTCGCGGCGGACGCGCTCACGCACGACGCCCGGGAGCTGTTCGGCGGGCCGCTACCCCACCCGTGGCTCGGCCACCTGCCGGCGTTCCCCGGGTCATTGCTCCCGGCCCCTGCGCGTCCTCGATCACGGCCAGGAGGTCGTCGACGTCGTCCTCCAGAGACGCCGCCTGTGGTGTCCCGCTCGAGCAGCCGAACCCGCGCCGGTCGATGACGATCAGCCGCGAGAACGACGCGAGCCGGCGCAGGAAGTGCGCGTACGGCGGCCACTCCCAGTTCCAGACGACGTTGCCCCACGGCGGCAGATACACGAGGTCGACCGGGCCGTTCCCGAGCACCTGGTAGGCGATCTGTGCGCCGCCGCTGCGCGTGTAGCAGACGTCGGGCCGGGAGTCCATGCGCGGAGTCTGCTACAGCGACGCGAGCCAGCGGAAGTCCGGCTCCGGATCACGGAAAAGGACGTCCTGGTGGCCGCTGTCGTCGAACTCGGCCTCCACGTTCGGGAGACGCGCGGCGAGCAATTCGCCGTTCTCGATCGGCACCGCCCGATCCTCACGCCCGTGACGCAGGCGCACCGGGAGCTGAACCTCTTCGAGCTCGAACCCCCAGTCGCCGGCCAGCGCCACCTCGTCCTCGCGCCAGCCCTCGGCGCTCGTCGCCAGGCCGATCCGGAGTGTCTCGACCGCGAACTCCGCGAACACTGCGTGCTCGGGCTTCACGCGCTCGCGCCAGTCCTCGACGCCCAGCGCGAGCAGGTCGCGGCGCGACGCTTCGTAATCGTCTTCTGAACTCCCCCAGATGCCCGGAGCCGGCGAGGCGAGCGCGACGGCTCCGATGACAAGGTTCGGGAGGCGTGCCGCCGCGGCCAGCCCAAACGGCGGGCCTCCGGAGAAGCCCCAGACTCCGAGGCGCCGGATCCCGAGTGCGTCGGCCACCGCGGCCACGTCGTCCGCGGAGTTCGCAACCGTCCGGCCGGGCCGAGGCGTCGATTCGCCGTAGCCGGGGCGGTCGTACGAGACGAGCCGGATTCCGCACGCCTCTGCGATCGGGACGTGAGGCCCGAAGAGGAGCCCTGAGGTCGGGGTGCCCATGTGGACGAGCACGGGGAAGCCGCGCGGATCGCCGCCCTCGACGACTCGGAGCTGCCGGCCCGCCGTCTCGATCAACCGGCCGTCCACGAGGCGAGCCTACTCGGGCGAGCGGTAGGGTCGTTGCGTGAGCGACCGTCGCATCGTCGCGGTGATGTTCACCGACATGGTCGGGTACACCGCGCTGATGCAGGCGGACGAGCGCTTGGCGGTCGACAAGCGGGACCGGTACTGGAGGGTGCTCGAAAGCCGGCACGACGAATTCGACGGGACGATCGTCCAGCGTCTCGGGGACGGCAGCATGAGCATGTTCCCGAGCGCGCTCGACGCGGTCCGCGCCGGCACGGCGATCCAGCGATCGCTCTCTGCGCAGGACATTCACGTCCGCATCGGCGTGCACGTCGGCGAGGTGATCGTGGAGACGGAGCGGCTCACCGGCGAAGCCGTGAACATCGCGGCGCGGATCGAGTCGTTCGCCGTACCCGGCGGCGTGATGCTGTCCGACTCGGCATACGACCAGGTCAAGAACCGGAGCGACGTCGGTGTCGTTCGCCTCGGGCGGTTCAAGTTGAAGAACGTTGGCCGGCCGTTCGAGCTGTATGCCCTGTCGGCGGACGGGGTGGTGGTACCGGATCCGACGACGCTCGTGGGTAAGGGAGAACGGTTCGCGAGCCTCCCGAGCAACCTCCCGAGCCCGTCGGGTCCTCTCGTTGGCCGAGAAGCCGACTGCGCATATCTCGTCGACCTCGTCCGGCAACATCGCGTCGTCACCGTCACTGGTCCCGGCGGTGTTGGGAAGACGCGGATCCTCGTCGAGCTCGGCCGGATGCTCGCACCCGAGTTCCTGGACGGCCTCGCCTACATCGCGCTGGCGGACGTCGCCGATCCGACCGACTTTCTCCGTGCCCTTGCGAATGCCCTCGACGTCAAGGAGGCGGAGGAACGAACGCTCGGCGACGGCGTCGCCGCCCTCGTCGCAGACAGGAACGCTCTCCTGCTGCTCGACAACATGGAGCAGATCGTGTCGGCTGGCCCCGATGTCGCGACCCTGATCGAGCGCTGCCCGGCGCTGCGCATCGTCGTGACCAGCAGGGCTCCGCTCAGGATCGGCGTGGAGCGGGAGTACGCACTCTCCCCGCTTGCGCTCGACCCGGCCGTTGCACTGTTCGTCGAGAGAGCGCGCGGTACGAGACCCTCGTTTGAGCTGACAGCCGAGAACAGCGACACGATCGCAGCGCTCTGCTCGCGGCTCGACGGTCTGCCACTCGCACTCGAGCTGGCGGCCGCGCGGCTGCGAATCCTCTCCCCGGAGGTGCTGCTCGACCGGCTCGACCATGCGCTCGATGTGCTTACTTCGGGATCGCGTGACAGTCCCGGCCGCCAGCAGACGCTGCGCGCGACGATCGACTGGAGCCACTCGCTCTTGACCGACTCGGAGCAGCGTCTCTTCCGGCGGATGGCGGTGTTCGCGAGCGGGTTCGCCTACGAAGACGTCGACTCCATCTGTGGTGACGTAGGCGCATCGACGCTCGACGAGCTGGAATCGCTTGCCGACAAGGCCCTCGTGCAGGTCGACGGTCAAGGCGACGGACTGCGGATGCTCGAGACCATCCGCGAGTACGCGCGGGAGCGCCTTGAAGCGGCCGGCGAAGCGGCGGAGGTTGCGCTGCTGCACGCGCGCCGATACGCCGACGTTGCTCGGGAGATCCGCGACGGCATCGAGGGCACGAAACAGCGCGACTCGATCGAGCGCGGGATCGCGGCCGAGGCAAATCTCGACGCGGCGATCGTCACTCTCGCCGCGGCGGCGAGGGCCGGAGACGGAGCGGCATGCGAGCTGGGTCTGCAGCTGTCCGGCGACCTGTGGATGTACTGGCACATCCGCGGCAAGCACCTCACGGCTCGCGAACACACCGCTGCGTTGCTCGACGCGGCCGTCAGCGGCCCGCGCACCATTGGCCGCGCAGGCGCACTGTTGACCGCCGGCCTCGCATCCTGGACGCTGGGGCAGTTCGAGCGCGCGAACACCGCGTGGGAAGAGGCGCATTCGATCGCCGCAGATCTCGGCGCAGATCGCGAGCTGTGCATCGCCGGGTTCTGCATGGGGATCGGGTTGCTCGGGTTCGACGTCGAAGCCGCACGCGAGTGGTCGGCCAGAAGCGCAAAGGAGAGCGGTCGCGCCGGGTTCATCTGGGCGGAGGCGCTGGCCTTTGCCCTCGAAGGGATCGTCGACACCGTCGCCGGCGACGCCCCGGCCGCCCGCGCGCGCTTCGAGCGCGCGCTGGTGACCCAGAAGCGCATCGGCGACCACGAAGGGGCGGGCCTGTCCCTCGGCGGACTGGCGCAACTCGCGTCCGTACGAGGTGAACTTGCGGTCGCGCTCGATCTCTACCGCCAATCGCTCGCCGAGTTCGAGGCGATCGGCGACCGGGCCGAGGAGGCCCGGATCCTGTCCGAGACCGCCTGGACGTACCTGCAGGCGGGTGACTCCCTGCTTGCGCGGGAGTACTTCCTCGAGTCCGTGCAGGCGTACACCGACCTGGCAAGCGTCCGCGGCATCGGGCTGTCGCTGATCGGGCTCTCGGCGGCGGAGGTGGTCGACGGGCGACCCGAAACCGCCGTCCAGGTCGCCGCGGCCGCGGAGGTCTACGCCGCTCAGGAGGGCATCGTCAACGTCTACTCGGACGAGACGCCGGGACAGGAGTTCGTCGACCGTGCCCGCGCGGCCCTGACGGCGGGCGAGCTCGCGCGTGCGACGGAGACCGGTCGCAGGCTGACGATCACGGAAGTGCTCGACCTGGTCCGGGCTGCCGCCGCTGTCGCCGTCTGAGACCACCTCGTCAGAAAGGAGCGAAAATGAACCGGGCCTCGGCCGTCATCTGCTCGACTGATCTCGAGCGCAGCCGGGCGTTCTACGAGCAGCGGGTCGGGCTCACGCTCTCCGACGAGAAGGAGCGCGGTGTCGTCTTCGAGGAGTACGACTTCCCGAGCTTGAACACGGTGGATTCGGTCGCGACTACACCCGGCATCGGGACGTCGGCGTGGTTCAAGGATCCCGACGGCAATACGATCGCGCTCCTCCAGCCGGAATAGGACGAGGATGGACGCCGTGGTGGCGCTCGATCCCTACGACGTCGAGGCGTACCGGAAGATGTTGAGCGAGCGCATCGTCGGCGGAGATCCGGAGCCGCTCTCGGGACCGCTCGAGATTCGCGACTACGACGCGCAATGGCCCGCGCGCTATGCGAGAGAAGCCCAGCAGATCCGATCAGCACTCGCTCATCGCGTGATCCGACTGGAGCACGTCGGCTCGACCTCCGTGCCCGGACTGCCGGCCAAGCCCGTCATCGACATCGCGCTCGAGGTTCCCGACACGAGGGACGAGGCCCTCTACGTGCCGGACCTGCGAGCGGCCGGCTTCGTCCTCCGCGCGCGCGAGCCCGACTGGTTCGAGCATCGCTTCCTTCGGAACCCGGCAAAGGACGTGCACCTGCACGTCTTCTCGGCAGGCTGCGCCGAGACCCAGCGGATGGTCGCGTTCCGGAACCACCTGCGGGTCGACGCCGCCGACCGGGAGCTCTACGCGCGGGTGAAACGGGAGCTCGCCTCGCACGAGTGGACATATATGCAGCAGTACGCGGACGCGAAGACCGAGGTCGTCGCCGACATCATGAGTTGGGCCATCAGAACCTCCTCGATGTGAGGTAGCGGTCCGACGAAAAAGGAGGGAGCCCTTGCCGCTCCCTCCTTCTCCGAGGAACCGCCGCCTGGGCGACTAGGAATGCAATGCGGCGAGCCGCCGGCGATTCCGACTCAGATACAGCGCGGCACCGAAGCACACAGCTGCGATCGCTGCCAGGGCGACCCCGAGCGCGACGTCGCCCCAAGGGAAGCTCCCCGGCGTCGACGTCACCGGAGCCTGGGGCTGCGCCGACCCCGAAGGATCGGAGACGAGCATGGCCGAGGCTCCCGATGCGAAGGCCATCGAGACGAGCATGAAGACGACGGTTGATGAGACGACGAGCTTGCGCATTGCCGAGCCTCCTGTGGTCTGTGTGCTTCTCCCCGCGTTCACGACCACACAGACGGGCGGCAGGGTCGCGTCCTTGCACAACGTGCATTTCTTGACACAGCATGTGTCGCGCTCGTCACACTTCGACCCAGATGCTCGGTGGAGAGCTCTTCCAGGGGCTGCCGGAGGCGGAGCTGCGCCGCCTCGTCGCGATCGGCACGCGACGCCGTTTCGGGCGGGACGAGGTCGTGTTCCACCGCGGGGATCCGGCGGACACGCTTCATCTCGTCGTCCGGGGCCATTTCGCGGCCCGCCTGGAGACGCCGGTGGGCGACACGGTGACGATGGCCGTGCACGGGCCGGGAGACGCGTTCGGCGAGCTGGCGGTGCTCGAGCATGAGCAGCCGCGCTCGACCACCGTGTCGGCGCTCGAAGCGGGGGAGACCTACGCCGTCCACCGGGACGACTTCGCACGCCTCCGGCAGGAGTACCCGGAGGTGAACGACGTGCTGGCGCGGCTGCTCGCCCGTCGGCTCCGACGCACGAGCGAGCTGCTGGCGGAGGCGCTCTTCGTCCGGGCCGAGACGCGTGTCCTGCGCCGGCTCTCCGAGCTCGCGTCGCTGTACGGAAAGGGAGCTGCGCCCGTCGTGGTGCCGCTCGCGCAGAACGAGCTCGCGGGTCTCGCGGGCACGTCGAGGGCGACCGTCAACCGGGTGCTGCGGAGCGAGGCCGAGCGCGGCTCGATCGACCTGCGGCGCGGCCGGGTCACGGTGCTCGACCCGGCTGCCTTGTCCGGGAGAGCAGGCTAGAGCCCGCCGGCGAGCGTCACGCCGAGCAGCAGCAGCGACAGCGTCGAGGTCGCCGCGACCGTGGCGCCGGCCAGGACGTTGAACGTGCGGCCGTTGGCGTACTCGCCCATTAGCTCACGGTTTGCGGCGAGGCGCCAGACGAAGAACAGCGTGATCGGCAGGAGCACGCCGTTTACGACCTGGACGGCGACCAGCAACGTGATCACCGGGACACCCGGAATGATCGCGACCAGGGTCCCCACCGCGATCAGGACGGTGATCACGCCGACGAACACGGGGGCTTCGCGGGCGCGATGCGAGATCCCCTTCTCGAAGCCGAACGTCTCGGCGATCACGTACGCGGCTGTGACGGGAAGGATCGCCGCAGCGAGCAGGCTCGCCCCGAGCAGGCCGATCGCGAACAGCACTTCGGCAAAGCGTCCCGCGAACGGCTCGAGCGCCTTGGCCGCATCGGCGGCGTTGCGCACGGTGCGGTGGCCGTGGACGAAGAGCGTGGCGCCGGTGGCGATGATGATGAAGCTTGCGACGAGATTCGCGAAGATCGAGCCGGAGGTGACCTCCGCGCGCTCGGCGTTCAGTTCCTCCGTGCCGATCCCGCGCTCGACCACGGCCGATTGCACGTACAGCTGCATGAACGGCGTGATCGTCGTGCCGGCGGTCGCGATGAAGAGGAACAGGTAACCCGAGCTGAGCTGGATGTGCGGTGCGACCGTCGCCCTGCCTACCGCGAGCCAGTGCGGGTGGGCGACTATCGCGGCGACGGGGTACGCGAAGAACGGGATCGTCATCAACACGAAGACGCGCTCGGCGACCTTGTAAGAGCCTCTCACCACGAGCAGCCACACGGCCCCGGCGGCGATCGGCACAGACACCTGGAAGGGGATGCCCGCGAGGTTCAGGGCGGCACCGATCCCGACGAACTCGGAGATGCAGATGCCGAGGTTTGCGAGCAACACCGACGCCGTCGCGAACATCGACCAGCGGACGCCGTACTGCTCGCGGATCAACTCGGCCAGCCCCTTGCCGGTCACGGCGCCCATCCGAGCCGCCATCTCCTGCACCACGATCAGGGAGACCGTGATCACCACCATCATCCAGAGCAGGTCGTAGCCGTACTTCGCCCCGACGGACGCGTAGGTCGCGATGCCGCCGGCGTCGTTGCCCGCGTTCGCGGCGATCAGTCCCGGCCCGAGAACGGCGAGGACCGCGACGAGGCGACGGGAAAGCCGGCTACGCGGCCGAAGCCGCGGCCGCGACTGCTGGAGGCGGACACGGACCAGCGAGATGGCGGCGGGTACTGAACGCGCCATCCTGATCCATCGCTTGCAGCGTCGACGTCACGGCGCGCCAGTCTACTCCTCGCCGAACAAACCGAACTGCCTCCGCCAACCCTTCGGCAAGACGAGCTCGAGCACATCGTCGACGGTGATCACCCCGAGCAGCCGCTCCTCGTCGTCGACCACCGGCACGACAGTCAAGTCGAAATCGGTCATCAGCCGCGCGACCTCTTCGAGGTCGGCATCCGGCCGCACTCGCTGCGGCGGCTCGGCGATCTCGCCGAGGCTCGCAACCGGGTCGGCGCGGAGCAGGTCGACGAGCGCGATGGCCGCGGTCAGCCGCTTGTGCGTGTTCATGACGTAGATCCAGCCGAGCGCCTCGGCCGACGACGCGGACTGCCGGATCCGGTCGAGCGCCTCCGTCGCCGTCGCCTGGGAGTACACGCAGACGAACTCGGGGCTCATCAGGCCGCCGGCGGTGGCCGGGTCGTACCCGAGCAACGCGCGCACACGGCGGCGCTGCACCAGCGGCAGCAGGCGGACGACCTCCTCGCGCCGCTCTTCCGGCAGCTCCGCGACGAGGTCGGCGGCATCGTCGGCCTCCATGCGCGCCAGCACGTCCGCGACCCCCTCGTCGCTGCGGTCCTCGATGAACTCGAGCTGGTGCTGGGACTCCAGCTCCTCGAACACGTCGGCCTCGAGCTCGGGGTCGCCGCCGACCGACTCGAGGATCTCCTCACCCTCGTCGTGGGACGCCTGCTCGACGAGGTCGGCGAGCTGTGCGGGGTGCAGCCGCGCGAGCTTCGGATGCGGGATCCGAAGGCGGACGGTCGGCACGTGGCCGGTGAAAGGCTCCACGGAAGCCCAGTCGAGGAACACGCTCGTCCCTACCCGGTCGGCGAGCGCCCGCGGGACGAGGCGCCGGAGCAGACCACGGAGACCGACGTCGACGCCGACGACGCGGTACCAGCCTTCGAGCCTCGCGAGCTCGATGTCGTTCGAGCGGACGAGCCGCGCGCCGTCGACGTTGATGAGCTGCCGATCGAGGACGTCCTTCTTGAGCAGCACCTCCTGCGGCCGCCGCTCGAAGGGGCGCAGGTCGAGGCGAGGCGCGACGAGCGTCACGCGGTCGTGCTCGATGTCTGCCACCTCGTCGGCGGGAACGAACACCTGTCGCCCCGCGACCGAGGCGAGGATGCCCGTCACCGGCGGGTATTCGTCCTCACCGAGCCGCACGATCAGGTCGTCGACCCGGCCCAGGCGGGCACGGGAGCCGTCGAGGAGCGCGCCTCCGGCGACGAGCGAAACGTGGAGGACACGCGGCTCTGGAGTTGTCGACGCCGACATCGGCTCCAACGATACGCCGGGCCCCGGAACGGGGTACGTTCCCCGCATGAAGCTCTCGTTAGCCGTGGTTCTCGTCGCTCTCGCGGCCGCATCGGCCGCTGTCGCCGGTCCGAGCAGCTCGAGCGGCGGCTTCTGCACCGGCCGTCAGCTCGTCGCCACGTTCAAGGTCGTCCCCGGCAGCGCAGGCGCCGGGAACATCGTGTACGCGCTGCGTCTGACCAATCGCTCGAAGGTCCGGTGCACGGTCACCGGCCTGCCCGTCGTGCGGCTGCTCGGTCCCGCCGGCAACCCGCTGCCGACGCACGTGCGCGCTGCGTTCCCGGGCGCACTGACGGCGGTGATCGTCACGCTCCGACCGGGCAAGTCGGCGCGCGCGACCGCACGGTTCTCGCCGGACGTCCCGGGGCCCGGCGAGCCGACCACGAAGACGCACTGCGAGCCGATCGCCGGCTGGTTGCTCGTGACCGCCCGCGGCGGCGGCACGACGCGCGCCCGCATCCTGCCGCCCACGTCGGTCTGCGAGCACGGCACCCTGCAGTTCAGCGCGTACGGCCCGGTGAAGTCATGAGCAGCCGGATGGAGTGGGACAAGGCGGCGTCGTTCCCGTCGGTCTACGAAGAGCTGTGCGTCGCGGGCTTCTTCCTCGGGTTCGCAGACGAGCTCGTGCAGGCAGCGGAGCTGTCGCACGGCCACCGTCTGCTCGACGTCGCGACCGGTACGGGGATCGTGCTGCGGCGTGCGCGCGAGCGACATCCGGGCCTCGGGCGGGCGACGGGGCTCGATCTCAACGCGAGCATGCTCGCCGTCGCGCGGCAGAACTCTCCGCCGGAGGTCGAGCTCGTCGAGGGAAGTGCGCTCTCGATGCCGTTCGAAGACGGGAGCTTCGACGTTCTCACCTGCCAGCAGGGCGTGCAGTTCTTCCCGGACCGCATCCAGGCGTTCTCGGAATTCCACCGCGTGCTGGCGGACGGTGGCCACGCCGTGGTGGCCTGCTGGGCGGAGGTCGAGGCGTGCCCGGCGTACGCCGCGATCGTCGAGGTCGTAGCCGAGCAGATGCCGGAGGCTCTGGGCGCTGCGTTGAACCCGTTTGCGCTTCCCGACGCCGGCGAGCTCCGCGGGCTGTTCGAGGGTGCGGGGTTCGAGGACGTGGAGGTCGACCGCGTGGAGCTGGATATGAGCTTCGAGACGCCCGCAGACTTCGCACGGTCCTATCTCGGCGGCTCGGCGCTCGCGCTCATTCTCGAGGAGAAGCCGGAGGAAGAGCGACAGGCACTCTCGGACGCGACCGTCGCACGGCTCACGGAGCTCGGCGGTGACGGCGCGTTCACGCCGCCGCTGGTGACGAACGTCGCGAAGGGCAGGAAGGGAGCTAGGATCTAGCGCCGCTTGCGCTTGCGGCCGGCGCGGCCGCCGGGAGAGCGGGCCTGTTGCTGCATCCGCTCGACGCGGCGCCGAGCCTGGCGGTTCGGCGCCTCCTCGCCCTGCGATTCGCTCGCCTGCAGGTAGGCGCGGCGCTCGGCGGGCGTCAGCCTGCTCATGGCCTTCTGTACCGCCTGCGGGTTCGGGTTCGACGCGACACCGCTTATCTTCCGCATCGCGCTCGCGAGCTCCGGGTTCTGGCGCTCGAGCGCGGCCGTGCTGACCTTCGTGAAGAACCGCCGCATGAAGCCGATCCGGGCAAGCCGGGCGACGAGGGGCCGTAGGAGCTCGCCGTTCCGGAACCTGCCCAGGAACACGAGCACGCCGAACAGCACGAGCAGCGCTCCGAGGACGATCAGCGGCGTCAGGAACCACCACATGGCCGCGGACGATCGTAGCTCAGGCGCGGTCTAGCGTCGGGCTACGACGAACGCGACCGCGAGCAGGACGAGAACGAGCGCGATCGCCGCCGCCGTGACGGGGAGGAGCGACGCCGCCTGCGCGTGGGCGGCGGGCGCCGGGTGGACGAGGGGAGGCTGGGTCTCTGCGCTGAGCAATGCCGCCCGGACAGGGTTCCGGGGAGCGGTGAGGGGCGGGTTCCGCCCGTGTAAGAAATCCCTGAATCCGCGGATGCCGGGGCGCCGAATACTGTGTTATCGAGAGGCCGATAGGGGGAAGCCGACACCTATGAGCCAGGATTCACTTGCATTTCTGATCGAGCACGGCGAGGAGCACGGTTGTGTCCACCTCACCGAGCTGCACGAAGTCGTCGCACGGCTCGAGCTCGAGGAGGAAGAGGTCGAGGCGCTGCTCGAGCGGCTCGAGTCGCACGGCATCGAGCTGACTGACGACTGCTCGCGCGCGATCGAGGAGGAGGTCTCGTACACGAACACGCAGCTCGCGACGACGACGACGGACGCGCTGCAGCTGTTCTTGAACGAAGCCGGCCGCTACAAGCTGTTGACCGCGGCCGAGGAGGTCGAGCTCGCCAAGCGGATCGAGCGTGGCGACAAGAGTGCCAAGGATC